>VYLK01000195.1_pt1 | contig 39129 bp, 33 predicted proteins | sample 5114321 | NCBI WGS metagenome assembly VYLK01 (sample SAMN12291792, study PRJNA351875) | freshwater metagenome | isolation source: freshwater lake | place: USA: Michigan, MSU2 Lake | collected 2011-08-16
AGCGTTAGATTTATTGAGAGTTTCTCTGATTTGTACCCAGTAACGGGGCGCTGGAAATTTTCTTAATCCTTTCTACAGCACGGGTTATGGCTTTTTGTCAACGGGGAAGTCCAGCTATTTGAGCAGATCGCCGCACCGAGTAAGTTAAAATCTTTGGGATTAGTAGAAGTCTTGAATTGGACTGGTGCAGCTCTAAATCGAGTCCGACGGGAGGAATTTTTTCGTCAATTCGATGAGGGACAAGCGGTACAGTATTTCTATGAACCATTTTTGCAAGCTTTTGATCCGGATTTACGCAAAGAATTGGGAGTTTGGTACACTCCTCCGGAAATTGTTCGCTATATGGTAGCGCGAGTCGATCGAGTTTTACGAGAAGAATTAAATATTGAGGACGGTTTAGCTAATCCCGATGTTTATATTCTCGATCCTTGCTGTGGAACTGGTGCTTATTTAGTCGAAGTTTTGCGCTACATTACCGATACTTTACAGGAAAATGGGGCGGGTGCTTTAGCCATGGCTTTGGTGAAAAAAGCAGCCATAGAAAGAATTTTCGGTTTCGAGATTTTAACTGCTCCTTTTGTCGTCGCTCATCTACAATTAGGTTTATTTTTGCAAAGTTTGGGTGTACCTTTAATAGAAGATAGCGAACGAGTCGGGATTTATCTGACTAATGCTTTAACTGGTTGGCAACCTCCCGATGAGGAAAGTAAACAGAAAATTCAACAGCTACAATTAAGTTTTCCGGAGTTAAATAAGGAACGAGAGGCAGCTGATGAAGTTAAGCGCGGTAAACCGATTTTAGTTATTCTTGGTAATCCTCCTTACAATGCTTTTGCTGGAACCAGTCCCGCAGAAGAAGCAGGTTTAGTGGAAGTGTATAAACAGGGTTTAATCTCCGATTGGAGGATTAAAAAGTTTAATTTGGATGAGTTATATGTGCGCTTTTTCCGTTTAGCAGAAAGATGTATTTCAGAAAATACCGGCAAAGGAGTTGTTTGTTATGTTTCTAATTTTTCCTATCTCGGTGATCCTTCTTTTGTGGTGATGCGGCAAAGATTTTTACAAGAATTTGATCGTCTTTGGTTTGATTGTCTCAATGGTGATAGTCGCGAAACAGGAAAGTTAACCCCTGAAGGTAATCCCGATCCTAGTGTTTTTTCTACTCAATACAATAAGGAAGGGATTCGAGTCGGGACAACTATCGGACTAATGGTAAGAAAGGAAGTAAGGAATAAAAATGTTGATGTCTATTTTCGCCACTTCTGGGGAGTTGCTAAACGAGAACAGTTATTAGATAGTTTAAATAATCAAGATTTTGATGCTTTTTATCAAGTCTCTAACCCAGAACAATCTAATCGTTATTCTTTCCGTCCCTCCGATGTTTCCTCTCACTATTTAGCATGGCCAAAGTTAACAGATTTATGTAAAATAATGCCTTTTAATGGACCAGTAGAAAGGAGAGGATTTGCACTTATCTCTGTTGAAAAGCAACTTTTATCAGAACGAATTAAAGCTTACTTTGATAATTCGATAACTGACGAAGAAATTAAAAATATTTATCCTTCTTTGATGATGAATGGCAACAGAATTATTGGCTCAGATGCAAGAAAAAAGATATTAGCACAATTTATTTTTAATGAAAATTGTATCGTAAAATATCCTTTTAAACCTTTCGATATTCGTTGGTGTTATCTAGAAAACTTGCGGCCTTTGTTTAGCGAACCTAGCCCAAAATTGCTAGAACAAAAAACTGATAATAATGCTTTTATTATCACTCGTGATACTGCGGATAAATCTCCAGAAGGTTCTCCATTTTATTTTTCTAAGTTAGTTTGTGACTATGATTGTATATCTGGACACGCAAGACATTTTCCAATTTTACTTAAACCAGAAAGTAAGCAAAAAACACAAAAATATTCAAAGCAACTATTCAATACACAAGAATTTATCGACACCACTCTAACAGCTAATCTCTCGGAAAAATCTCGTCAATACTTAAATCAACTGGGTATTAATAATCTCGATGAAAATATCGGGAATGCTTCCTTGATTTGGCTGCACTCGTTAGCGATTGGTTACTCTCCCTTGTATCTTGGGGAAAATGCCGACGGTATTCGTCAAGACTTCCCAAGAATTCCCCTTCCCAATAGCCAAGAATTATTAATTAAATCTGCTGAACTAGGACAAGCGATCGCCTCTCTTTTAGACACAGAAAACCCCGTTATAGGAGTCACCAAAAAACCGACCCCTGCACTGCAAAAAATCGCCTTGATTTCCTGCACTGATGGGGGAAATTTAAACCCAGATAAGGGGGATTTAATTATTAACGTCGGTTGGGGACATGGGGGTAAAAATGGCGTGACAATGCCGGGTAAAGGAAAAGCAATTACCAGACAATATACAACCGCAGAAATGAGCGTAATTAGCCCAGAAATGCGACAATTATTAGGAACGACCACCTATGATATTTATCTCAATGATCGAGCCTATTGGCAAAATATACCGGCCCGGGTGTGGGAATATACTATCGGGGGTTATCAAGTTATTAAAAAATGGCTAAGTTATCGTGAGGAAAAATTATTAGGACGGGGATTAACTATCGCAGAAGTGCAGGAAGTAAGCGAGATGACTAGAAGAATTACTGCGATTATTCTCCTAGAATCAGACCTAGATAATAACTATCAAAATATCAAAACAGCAGTGTATTCTTTTTAATTAAATGATTGAAACCTGTCATTTCCTAGAGTTAAGTAGGTAGTAGTTATTAAGGTGGATCCCCCCGCCTATCGGCACCCCCCTTATCAAGGGGGCAAGGGGGATCAAACCCCCCTTATCAAGGGGGGATTAAGGGGGGATCAAACCCCCCTTATCAAGAGGGCAAGGGGGATCAAACCCCCCTTATCAAGGGGGGATTAAGGGGGGATCAAACCCCCCTTATCAAGGGGGGCAGGGGGGGATCAAAACTAAAATCGATTGGTATTAGGTGAACTGGACTCAGAGCAGTTATCAAAATATGAATTTCTGAAAATGCGATCGCTTAAGTTAAAATAGAGAGGTTCAGTTTCAGGGACGAAAAAGGTAAAATAGATTAAAAGCTTACAATCTTCTAACTCGCTGCTATGCCAGTCACTCGCCAAGCTCTTAAGCAAGACCTTGACCAACTAACTAATGATCAACTTCAGCAAGTTGCTGACTTCATTGCCTTTCTCAAGTTCCAAGATAAACGCCGCCGGATCATTCTCGATCCTAGTCAACTTGTTTCCCTTGCGACTGATTTTGCCGAGGAAGACCGTATCTTTGCCGAAGCTGGAATGGATGATTATGCGGTGATGCTTGCTCAGGAAGAGCATCAATGACTGAACAGCTTAAACGTGGGGAAGTTTGGTTAGCAAACCTCAATCCTGCTCAAGGTTCTGAGCAGGCAGGTATTCGTCCTATCATTATTTTTCAAAATGATATTGTTTCTCAATTTTCCACAACAACTATTGCTATTCCCCTAACGACAAACCAACGCCGTGCTTCATTACCAATCTGTATGTTGATTAGACAAGGAGATGGCGGGTTATCGCAGGATTCAGTCGCACTTTGTTTTCAAATTAGAGTGCTAGATAAGACTCGTTTAATTCAGCGGTTAGGACTACTTAGGACTGAAACAATAGCTCAACTAGAAGATGTTGTGTTGGTAACATTAGGATACCAATTATGAGGATAGTACGATCACCGCTCTTGTCGGGTGCAAAAACCCGCAGGTAAGGCACCAATAATATCTTTGAGGCTCATCCCAATAATTTTCTCTAGCTTCGGGAATTTCTATGAAGAGCCGGTAGGCGTTAGGCTGTATTTGTTATGACATCAACGCCCCGTATTGTTCTCGGTAAAACCCCACACCCTACCCCCACGAAAAACTTTTTGGGCAAACCCTAATTATTGCCCCCTGAATAGCCATCATTGCCCCTTACGAGCGGCGAATCATCAATAATTTCTTTGTAAACGGCAAAAACGATAAAAATTTTCTATCAAAAAACTGGCAAAAATTGGCAGGACGAAAAGTGCTGATCAGCTTGGAACATCTGAGATAGAGCATCGTCAATCTGGACATTCAAAATGTCCCAACTTGCCGTGATCCCGGTGCTAATGGTCAGAGGGAGACTTGCATGATTTCAAAATCTAAGTTAATCTCACCTAAAAGTCACCTTTAGGTATTTTGACTAAAAAGCAAAGTTGCTTAACTTCTACTCTAGCCTCAAGGCTAATGCTGAAAGCTAGACCCATCGGCTTAATCGACTGGCTCTAGCTAACTCTTTACACCACAGGAGGTCTGTTTGAAAGAGACTTTTATCCACAACCCCATGACATCCGCTACCCCAGAACAGAATTGCACCGCTGAGTCTAACCGAGTCCGTTACTCAGTGGCTCTACTGGGATTAGCACTCTCTCTGGGAGTACCTAGCATTCTCAACTCCACCTCAGAATCAGCCCAGGCCGCCAATTCTGTACCCTTAGAATGGGAAGTGATCGACCTGGCCCAAAAAGCCAAAGCTGCGGGTAAAGAACTAAAAGAACCGCAAATAATCCAATCCCAAGCACTCGCCACCGTCAAATTCATCGCCACATCAGTGGTTGAGCATCAGGTAAAACCGGGAGAATCCCTGTGGAGTTTAGCCGACAGCTATCAAACCACCCCCACAGCGATCGCTAGTAGCAATAATCTCTCCCCCCAATCCGATCTGATTATCGGACAAACCTTACAAATACCCACTCCTGAGCAGTTGCCCTCGGCAGCCCCGGCAGCAACTCCTGAGCAGTTGGATAGTTCCTCTGCTAGTCTCCGTCAAACCCGTCAACGTCTCCAAGAAAGTTTGGCCGCCTTGCGAACCGAGGAAAACCCCCATCACTCCAATTCCGGGGAAACGGTAATCGTCACCGAAACTACCGCTCTCGTTCCCGATAATTCGCCAACTAGCGTCGAGATTCCCGTTATTGCTCCCGAAGAATCCCCCCGACCAACCGGCCAGGTGATCCCGATTCCCGTTCCCACCCCTGAAAGCGATCGCCCGATAGCCCCAATTGCCGTTAATCCTCCCTTAACCAGCAGACCGGAAATTCCCAGCGTCGCCCTACGAAATCCGGCTCCTGTGACTGAAATTCCCGCCATTCCCAATCCTCGGGTCATAATTCCCCCAGAAAACCAAGTTTATCGGGTTCGGCCAGGGGATACCTTAAACACGATCGCTCGCGCTCTCGGCATCACCCCCGCCGAATTAGCTAGGGAAAACGGCATTGACAACCCCAACCGGATTAAAGTTAATCAAACCCTAGTGGTTCCCGATCGCTCTGCCAACGCTAGAGTCAATCAAAATCTTACCCCCTTGGTCGGCGATCGCCCTAGATTGTCCTTTAACCCCAGCAATCGGCAAAATTTGCCCGCCGCCACCGCCACCACGGGGACGGAAGAATTCCCCGAAAATATCACCAGCAGCTATCGGGAAAGATTGCGCCAAGAGGTGGCTAATCTGCGGGAAACTAACCTTTCGGAAACCCAGAAAAGTATCGCTATTCCCGTCGATAATCCCGCAGAAACCCCCGATGATCGGCAAATAACCCCTAATCCCCAATGGACAGCCCTTCGTTCTCGTTCTAACCAAAGCACCCCCCCCCAGATTATCGGTTCGGCTCCTACCAATGTGGAAGAATATAATGACCGCCTCCGAATTCCCGTCGGCGAAACCGTAGAACCTTCCCTTCCTCCCCTCACTAATCCCGATGAGCATTTACCTAACCCCGCCCCGATTTTTACCGGCTTTATTTGGCCCACTAGAGGTGTGTTAACCTCCGGTTTCGGTTGGCGCTGGGGCAGACCTCATCGCGGCATCGATATCGCCGGTCCAGTGGGTACACCAGTTGTGGCGGCGGCTGCCGGTGAAGTAATCTCCTCCGGCTGGAATTCTGGTGGTTATGGCAATCTGGTGAAACTGCGTCACCCCGATGGTAGCGTCACTCTCTATGCCCATAACAGCCGTCTGCTGGTGCGTCGCGGCGAAACTGTTGAGCAAGGCGAGCCAATCGCGCAGATGGGTAGCACCGGTTTTAGCACCGGCCCCCACCTACATTTCGAGGTTCACCCCTCTGGCCAGGGCGCAGTTAATCCCATCGCTTTCCTGCCAGGCAGACGTTAAACATACCCCCAAAGGGAAGAAAAAATCTTCCCTTTTTTGCTCTTGTGCAATTGGGTGATTATGTGTTATGATTGATAACTGTGTAAACAACGGCTTAGTAGCTCAGTTGGTCAGAGCAGGGGACTCATAAGCCCAAGGTCGGCAGTTCAAATCTGCCCTGAGCCATTTTAGGAAAACCTAAGTGTAGAATTTTAGAAATACAGAATCTTGCTTGAAGATTATCTCGTTCCCCGGTTCTACCTGATCACTGCCCCCCACCAAAGCCTTTTTTTTGATTTCTGGAAATTCGCACCCATAAGTATGGGAAAGGGCTTGACTTAGGCGGCGGTTTGCGTTATGCTTTTTTTATAATGGTAATCTGTGCCAATCTTAGATGATTGTCAATATTTCCATTATGAATAAAATCTTTTAAAAATATTATCTCAAAATCTCCCCAGAAAAGCAAGCAAAATTTTGCCAATAATTGTTAAGTTTTGTTAAAAAGAAATGGAGAGATCAGCCTTTATTTTTTCCCTTGCAGTAAGCCAAAACGAATTAAACCCGACTCGTAACCGCGCCGCATTAACCCTAAAGATAAAGCCCCTTGGATAGTAGTGTAACCGCTTGCTAACAGACCAGCGATCGCATCTGGGGTTAGGGCCGAGTCAATCACCACATCCCAAAAGGCCGCCACCGATAGAGACCAATCATCGGTTTTTAGGTCTTGAAAGCCAATGTCACCGGCAATATCGGCGTATTCTGGCAAAGAAATCACATAGGGCAGACAATAAACCTGATAAATCTCGTTTAATAGTTTAATCTCTCCTTCCGTTAAATTACCGGCCAGGGAAGTGGTGGGACGATGACACCAAGTAGCCATCAAAAAAGTCCCCCCGGGCTGCAAAACCCGATAACATTCTCGCAGAAATTGCCTTTTATCGGGCATATGTTCGCCACTTTCCAAAGACCAGACCAGAGCAAAATTATCGTCAGGAAAAGGGGTTTTTAGGGCATCAGCCACACAAAAACTGACTTTTTCTTCTAAATTAAACTCTTGCGCTCTTTGGCTGGCTCTAGCGGCTTGTACCGGGGAAAGGGTAATCCCCACCGCTTGGCTGTGAAATTTTTCGGCCAGATAAAGACTACTGCCACCAATACCACAACCTACATCAAGAATCCGATTAGCACCGGTGACATGACCCCAAGTTAATAATTCTTCTATTAAATCAATTTGTGCCTGACGGCGATCGAGTTTAATCTTGCCGCCGCGACCGTAGTAACCATGGTGCATATGTTCGCCCCAAATCCTTTCCCACAGTCCACTAGAGGAGTCATAAAAATCGGCTATTCGTTGATAAAGTTCCATGGTGATTTCCTAGTTAAGAGAGGTACTCCTGCCAGAGATTAGCCGGATATGTCATACCAAATCCTGTTGAAAAAGTACGGTAAAGTGGGAAGTGGCAAGTGGGTTTTCAAAGTTCGATGTGTTTTACTTTATCTTAATATCATTCGATCTTGTTCGACTTTATCTTAATATCATAGGTTCCGATTTTTGCAAGAGGTCTTATGATTAAGGCAGGATTAAAACTACTGGCTGTTTTGATTTTTAGTATTTTTAGCTGCTATGGAGTGGTCTTAGCCGAGGAAGCACCCAAGCTATCTGGTTATCAGGCAGATTTAAGCCAAACATCTGTTTCTGGTCTTTCATCAGGGGCCTTCATGACGGCTCAATTCCATGTGGCCTACTCAGATAGGCTGGTGGGAGCAGGTATAATTGCTGGCGGTCCTTTTTTTTGTGTAGGTTCTTACGAGACGGATCCAGAGCAATTTCTCGAGCAAGCGACATCAACTTGCATGAATCCTCTGACTGAGTCAGTAGGACCGGATGGGAAAAGATTATTTAAAAAAGCGCAAGAACTGGCCAAGGCTAACAAAATTGCCGATCTCAACAACTTAAAAGATGATCGGGTCTATCTATTCAGTGGTTCAAGTGATCGCGTAGTTAAAACTGTCGTCGTTGACAAAGTAAAAGATTTTTATCAAGCTGCCGGCTTGCCCTCAGAGAATATCAAATACGAAAAGAATATCAATGCTGGTCATGCCATAATTGTCGAGGAGTCTAGGGTCTCATGTTCAGATACTAAGTCACCCTTTATAAACGACTGCGATTTCATGCAATCCCATCGGATTTTAGGGCATATTTATGGCAAGTTGAATCCAGCAGTTGATTCTAATAGATTAAGTGGCCAGATTATTCGGTTTGACCAGAGTGAGTTTATTGAGGGTAAAAAGACGAGTATGAGTCGGGAGGCTTATGTTTATGTGCCTGAAGCCTGTAAAAAAGAAAGCTGCAAAGTTCATGTAGCTATTCATGGTTGCAAACAGGGGGCAACGGAAATTGATGATACTTACTACACTAAAACTGGCTACAATGAAATAGCTGATACCAACAGGATAATTGTCCTATATCCCCAGGTTGAACCGTCAGCATCAATCCCTTACAATCCCCAGGGATGCTGGGATTTTTGGGGATATTCTAGTGCAGATCCAGATAATCCTGTCTTTTATACTAGAGAGTCTCCCCAGATGAGGGCAATTGTCGCTATGTTGGAACGGTTGGCTGAACCGCGCCCTCAATAATTTAATCTTTTTGCTGGCACAGACAGAGAAATACATTAAGCAGTTTACGAGGAAACTACCATGCAAAACGAGCTAGTTAAACAGTGGATTGACTCGAACAAGTTGGCAATAGAGTCCTTCAAGAATATTACGGCCACTAATGTGAACGCGATGGATGCCATGTTAACAAGTTTTGTTAACCCCAGTGCTTTCGCTGAACTAAGCAAGGGTTATCTAAGCTTGACCAAAGAATTGGGGGAAGTTTATACCGATAGTATTAATGAACTATTTCAAAGCCAACTGAAGCTGGTGAATTTACAGGCAACCTCTGAGTCTTTTAAGGACTTGGGTGAAATTTATGTCAGTTCGATGACCAATATCGGACTAAAGCAAGCAGAATTGATGAGCCTGTATCTAGAAACTACAGCCAAGTATCTAGAGATATTAAAGAGCGCTCAAAAAGTAGATGATCTATTTAATGTCCAAACCAGTATTTTTAGCGAACTTCAAGAAAAGTTGAAGGGGAATATGCTCGAAACAATGGGAGTTCTTAACTCTATCAATACTGCTCTGGATAATTGGACTCAAAAAAGCCTTGACGCATTCGCATCTGATCAGAGTTAAAAGAACTTGATCTTGCGGGTTATGTCTTTGGCCAAGTTCTCGGGTTGTTGCCCCAAACATATCCCCAACGGCGCGCAAGTGCCAGCGCCGCTGCATTGGCCGTCGGGGTATCCAGAAAGACTGGCGCCCCAGGAGCATCAGCTAACAGGGCTTGTAGCAGCTTGTTATCGCTCTTCCTGGACTTCTGGAAGAGCGATAACCCGAAACTCTCAACCACGGACAAAACCCTTTCAAGTCTATCAATGGCTAGGTGGGGTGAAGACCATCAAACCCGACAGCAACCCCGAAAATCGTGTCAGAATAGATCATTGTAGTCACTGATGATCTTTGAGAAAAATATTTATATGTTAAGACGGGACAGCTACGATTTAATCATTGTCGGGGGCGGCATAGTCGGAACCACCCTAGCGGTGGCCTTAAAAAATACAGGATTAAATATCGCTATGATCGAGGAACGTCCCCTAGAGGTGGCCGCCTCCCGTCGTCAAGCTTATGCCCTCTCGCTGATGTCCAGCCGGATTTTTACAGGCTTGGGTATCTGGGATCAAATCTCGCCCAGTATCGGTAAATTTCGTCATATTCGCCTTTCTGATGCCGATTTTCCGATTTTTGTCCCCTTTGTGGTCGATGAGCTAAAAACCGATTATTTGGGCTATGTGGGCGAACATCAAGTGATTTTAACCGCCCTGCACAAGGCCAGCCAAGATTGCGATCGCATTGACTGGTTATCCCCTGCCAAAGTGTTAGAAGTGGAGTACGGAGGAGAAATAGCCACTGTCACCCTGGCAGAAGCCGGTCAAACCCGAAAAATCACCACAAAATTAGTCATCGGGGCCGATGGGGCCAGATCCGCTATCCGGCAAGGGGCGCAAATTAAAACCAAAGGTTGGAAATATTGGCAATCCTGTGTCGCTTTCACCATTAAACATCAACTCGATCGCAACGATACCGCCTTTGAAAGATTTTGGCCCACCGGTCCAATGGGCATTTTACCGCTCCGGGGTAATCGCTGTCAGATCGTTTGGACAAATCCCCATGAAGAAGCGAAAAAACTGCAAGAAATGCCCGAAGCGGAATTTATCGACAAATTAGAAGCATATACGGGGGGATTACTGGGAAAAATAGCATTAGTTAGCCCTCGCGCTCTCTTTCCCGTACAGTTAATGCAGAGTGATACCTATGTTAAACCCCGACTGGCTTTAATTGGTGATGCCGCCCACTGTTGTCATCCCGTCGGTGGTCAAGGTTTAAATTTAGGCATTCGCGACGCGGCCGCTTTAGCGCAGGTATTAAAGGAAGCAGCGGAAAAGCAAGAGGATATAGGAGCGCTTTCTACCCTAAAATCCTACGAAAAATGGCGTAGATCCGAGAATTTAGCGATTTTAGGCTTCACAGATTTTCTAGATCGCCTGTTCTCCAATAACTGGCCGCCTATCGTTGTCATCCGTCGTCTCGGATTGGCAATTATGCGCGGTTTCCCCCCGTTGAAATTGTTTGCCCTGCAATTAATGACGGGATTAAAAGGACGTATTCCCCAATTAGCTAGGACTTGCTGAATAAATCTAAAAACCTTATTGGGTAAGACCTTTAGACTTTTTGTCAATCAAAAAGTACCAGATATGGGAGTGATCGAGGGGAAATTTAGGCACTTTTTCCCTGAAAATTAGGTAATTGGCCACCTCAAAACTGGTAAAACTCTACACCCCACACCCCACACCCTGTCCCCACGAACAACTTTTTCACCAAACCCTAGCTAGATAGCTGGCCGCTAATTCCGGGGATGGGGGAGAAAGGAAGAAAAAAAAAGCTTGCAAAATGCGGCGATTATCGCTATGATGGTTAAGGTTCAATATCGGGGCGTAGCGCAGCTTGGTAGCGCACTACTTTGGGGTAGTAGGGGTCGTGGGTTCGAATCCCGCCGCTCCGATTGCAGAAAAACAGAGAGTCAGGTAGGGATGCACCTAATCCCTACTTTATTCTGTTTACTCGGAATTTTCTTAATTTATCAGCGTTTCTGATCAAGTTAGTTCACCATTAGAATCACTACTCTAGGAGAAAATGTCTAATCAAATATCAGCTTACGGTTCCTGGAAATCACCGATTACCTCCGATCTAATTGTGGCAGCATCGATTAGTCTTGGTGGTGTAACTGTAGATGGAGAAGATATTTATTGGTTAGAAGGCAGACCACAGGAAAAGGGGCGAAATGTTTTAGTTAAATTAAACCCCGACGGCACAACTATAGACATCACTCCAGCGCCTTTTAATGTGCGAACTCGTGTCCATGAATACGGGGGAGGTTCCTATCTAATTGTTGCCGGAATTATCTATTTTTGTAATTTTGCTGACCAAAGAATTTATCGCCAAACTGCTGATAGTTTACCCCAACCTCTAACCCCAGAAAATTCCTGTCGTTATGCGGATTTAATTCTCGATCAATTTGGCAATCGTTTAATCTGTGTTTGTGAAGATCATAGCCAAAAAGATCGAGAACCAGTTAATAGTATTGTCAGCATCGATGTGGATACGGGAGAAATAAAAACTTTAGTATCTGGCGATGATTTTTATACCTCTCCTCGCTTAAGTGCCGATGGTTCTCGATTAGCTTGGATTAGTTGGAATCATCCTAATATGCCCTGGGATAGTTCTTTTCTCTGGGTAGCAGATATTAATAATCTTTATTTGAGTAATATTCGGGTTGTTGCTGGTGGTGAAAATGAGTCAGTGTGTGAACCGCGCTGGTCCGCCGATCAACAGTTATATTTTACCAGCGATCGCAATAATTTCTGGAACTTTTATTGCTTTAACCACGATGAACAAATCGAACCAGTTCTCGAACCGATAGAGGCTGAATTTGCCTATCCTCATTGGGTTTTTGGTTTATCTAACTACGGTTTTGCTGGGGAATCAAAGATTATTTGTAGCTATACAAAAGATGGTCGTTGGTATTTAGGAAGTATCGATACTGTTAATCGAGAATTCCAAGAAATTATCACTGATGATACTAACATTTCTTCCTTACAAGTTAGCGGTAACAAAATAGTTTTTCTTGGCGGTTCTTTCACGAAAGTAACAGCAGTTATCTCAGTGGATTTAGTGACAGGAACGAGAGAAATTCTCAAATCTTCCAGTAATTTAACTATTTCTAGCGATTATTTCTCGATTCCGGAAATGCTCGCTTTTCCCACCAGTCAGGGACTAACTGCGTATGCTTGGTATTATCCCCCCAAAAACCCCGATTATACCGCCCCCAATGGCGAATTACCGCCCCTTTTAGTCAAAAGTCACGGTGGACCGACGGCCGCGGCTACCTCTAGTTTAAGTCTGCGGGTGCAATACTGGACCAGTCGCGGTTTTGGCTATCTAGATGTCAATTATGGCGGTAGTACGGGTTATGGTCGTCAATATCGTCAACGTTTGCTGGGAAATTGGGGAATTGTCGATGTGGAAGACTGCATCAACGGGGCAAAATATTTGGTTAATCAGGGATTAGTCGATGGGGAAAGATTGGCAATTTCTGGAGGCAGCGCTGGTGGTTATACAACTTTAGCGGCCCTAACTTTTCATGATACTTTTAAAGCAGGAGCTAGTTATTACGGAGTTAGTGATTTAGAGGTTTTAGCCACCGATACCCATAAATTCGAGTCGAGATATTTAGATAAATTGGTGGGACCTTATCCCGAAGAAAAGGAAATTTACTATCAGCGCTCGCCTATTCATTTTACCGCTCAGTTATCCTGTCCAGTGATCTTTTTCCAAGGTTTAGAAGACCGAGTGGTTCCACCCAATCAAGCGGAAATGATGGTAGAAGCTTTAAAAGCGAAAGGTTTACCCGTTGCTTACGTTCCCTTTGCGGGAGAACAACATGGATTTCGTCAAGCTGAATCGATAAAACGAGCATTAGATGCAGAATTTTATTTTTATTCCCGTCTCTTTGGTTTTACTCCTGCTGATAATTTAGAACCCGTAGAAATTAAGTAATCGTGCCAAGTTAATTTCCTAGGTCAGTAATCGGTGAATAGCAGCTCTAGATCTAATATTATCTAAAGACTAAAAGTCTTTCTAGTTAAGAAACTTACCCGAATAGAAATGATTTTAATTACCCCATGTTTTTCTGAGTCGCCTAGTCGCCTACCCACGATTCAGACATATTTGAGGAGAATTTGCGGCTCTTCTCGACTTTGTGTGATAATTTTTGCTTATGGAATCGTGAAATGCTTATCGGGCAAGACTTTTAGGGCTATTTTGCGGAAGAAAGTATCAGTATAGACCTCGTTTCCGCCATCTCATACTCAATCCGGTTATTAAAAACTGATTATTTAGGGTTTGCTGAATAATGGTAAAACCCTTTTAAAACAAGGCTTTTGACCTGTTAAAATCCGATGTTAGTGCTGCGAAAATCGGATTGGGACTCTCAAAAACCTTGCATTATCCTTCTTATAGTACATATCTTGGTACAAAAAACAAGGGCAACAAAGCCTGAAACGACCGGCTACTGACTCCTACCCCCAGGAAAAACTTTTTCAGCAGACCCTAATTAGGGTCTGCTGAATATTAATGGAAGTTTTACTAGAATGCAGTTTTGGGAATTTTTTAGCCAAAAAAGGGACTCAAAAGCCTTGCACTTTCATTCGACTCCCGACGACTGACTCCTAACCCAACCAACAAACTTTTTCAGCAAACCCTAATTATTAGTTGAATTTTTCTTGCCACGATTCGATACTTTATTCATTTAGGAATAACTTTCTCATTAACAATTTCCCTCCCAGATTTTTAAATAGGCATTTTCCATATTTTGGGCGAATTTTTTCCCTTGCCAGAGGGGGGCTATGTCACGATTTCCTAACAGTTGATGGCTGATGTCTTGACGAAGGGAGCGATTGAGTCCTAATTTTACTCCCCAGTCGATATATTCTGCCTCATTCCAGCCAATTCCGGCTTCAATACCAGCATTAATCATAAAAGTATAACTATTGCGGGCGGAAAATTGTTCTCCTACCAATGTAACTAAAGGGATTCCTTGCCATAAAACTTCTAAGGTGGTGGTAGCACCATTGTAGGGATAGGTATCTAATACCACATCGGCAATCTGTAAATTAGCGCGATGGGTATATTCATCTATATCTCTCGGTAAAAACCGCAATCTTTGGGGATTAACTCCCTCCCTAATCGCTATTTCAGTAAATAATTCTTGAATTTTTTCAGTCTTACCGACTCCCTTAATCAGAAAATAACTATTAGGCACTTGTGCGAGAATTTTCATCTGAAGCTTAATAGTATCAGGATGGCGTTTCATGCCACTTTGTACGGAAAAATAGATGGTAGCATCGGGGGGAATTTCTAAATCTTCTCGACGTAGATTAGGAGTACCGATTTCAAAACAATCCACTGCTAAATATGTCTCTGGTAAACGATAGATTTTTTCTCGATAATATGCCTCCGCTTGCTGGGGTAAAACGTAGGGATCGGCGATATAGTAATCAATAGTTGCTAATCCAGAAGCATCCCAACCTAACCAAGTCACTTGTTTTGCTGCGGGTTTCAGTGCCATAATCTGATTGGTAAGATTATGGGTTAAACTGTCTAAATCTACCAGAATATCTATCTGATCTTGTTGAATTTGTTGGGCAACTTCTAGGGGATTTTGAGCGTAGGTAAAATGACGAATAATATCTCGGCTATCCCGAAACCATTGACGGGTAATTTCATCTTCTTCTTGGTTAATAGTATAGATGGCTATTTGCAATTTTTCTCGATCGTGATGGTGAATTAACCAACGACTTAACCAACCGACAGAATGATGTTTTAAGGTACTGGCAAGATAACCAATAGTTAGTTTTTCTGAAGCTTTTTTGCTTGTAATTAAAGGAGTTTTTAAATTATTATTATTAAGGAAAATTTCGGCGATGCGATTGGTTAATTGTCGATTGGCTAAGGCTCGATCGCCTAGGTAGGGTAGGGGACTAGAGATATTGAGAAAGCTAGTTTTAATAATCGGTTCTAAAGTGATATTTTTCTGACGGGTTAATTCCTGTAATAAATTATGATATTCTTGATAAATATGATCAATTTCTTGCCAAACTCCCCAGCGCAAAAGTATTAACAAAATTAGATAATTACTGTATAACTTTAGGGTTGGAGTTAGACAAATTTCTCGCAATTGATAGGCAGTGATCAAAGAATTATCAAAGTCTTCGGCTAAAATATAGAGGTTAACTAACTGTTCTAAAAGACTCAGATCATTTGGTCTTAATTGCAGACAAAGTTTAATAATTTCTACTCCAAAAGCGGGATTTTGTTGCTCGTTGGTGACTCGTGCTGCTATCTGAAAAGCTTGCGGGATAAAACTATCAGCTACTTCCTCTAGATAGGGTAAACTTGCTTGAGCTAAATCTAAAGTTAATTGGTGGGGATATAAAAGACTTTTGAGAACTACATTTAAAAGCAATTCTCGATTAAGATTATATCTGAGATTGTCTTGAATAGGATAATTAAGTAGTTCTTCTGGATCGAATATTTCTAAATCTAAAGCTAAGTCGAATAAAGCTAATAAATTATTAATTGACTTGGGAATAATTTCCTGTAGATGATAGCGAAAATATTCTACAGCTGCCAGATCACCTTTTCTTTGTTGTCGTCGCGCTTCCGTGTCTAAAACCGCTTCTAATTCTGCTTGCCATTGCTTAACTTCTTCCGGATTACCTTCCCTTAAAACATTTTGCCATATTACCTGCGCTTCTGTTTCTAAATTTTGCAGAAGATAGGCAACTCCCAAGTACCAATAGTCAGAAATATTTTCAGGATTGTTATCGATTAGTTCCTCGTAGATTGCCGCAACTTGAGGATAGTCTTCAGCAATTAAAGCTTGATAAGCGTCAGGATGCCACATAAATCAGTTATCAGTTATCAGTAAACAGTAATCAGTGAAAAAGTTACAGTTAGGGGGGGAAAGCTCAAAAATAATTGACTCATATATTAGTAGGTAGGCACAATTATTTGGGTTCTTCGGTTTTTGTTATGCAATGGACGGGGGTTATAAGGGATGGAACCCTTATATAGAAAGGGATTTAGCGATTTTTGTCAATTATTTTTGCTCTAGAGCGAACTAATCAATTAAGTCTCTTGCCAGATAAGGATTTAGTCGATTTATGCCCCCCTATCGAACCATAACAAGTAACGAAGAGCCTTAATTACTTGATAATTTGTCAAGTATTGGGTAGTTATAATCTTGCATCACTGATTGACAAATTTGATTAATTGTCTCGACATCTTGTTCATTTAAACCTTTTAAGCTATTGGTTCTTGTAGGATTGATAGGTCGATCAGTTCTTGTACCACCGGCTAATGATTTACTAGGATTTACCTCATGAAAATTAAGCAAATTATCATGCCACTCAATCTCTAGAAAGTTAACTATATCTTCTAAGGTTTCCTGATGATTGGTTATTAAATTTTCATAGGAAAACTTAAAAACGCTAAAGCCACTATCTTCCATAAACTTAGGATAGCTATTTTTATAAGACCAGTAAATTGCTCCTAATTCAATTGTTGATAGTTTATCGAGATCGTACTGTCCTAAAGTTTCAGGATAAAACGGTTTGAGGCGCTCAATTTCTGTTTTGGCACATCTTTCAATCCAATTAGTTCGTGAACGAGAATTAACCAGATCAAGCATTGAGGCAATTGCGCTATAGGGATTTCTCACAGGCCAAACTATTTTTGCTTTAGGATAAAACTTTTTCAAAAAGTCTAGTTTATTAGAATGCTCCAACATTTTCAAGCAAAGGTACTCTTTCTTTAACTTAGCTAACATCAATCGTTGAGCTGAGGGAAAAGGATAGGGACTAGGAAATTCTGATTCATCTATACCGTGAATCTGGGGATGAGCGTTGAGAATAGATAGTAGTAAAGTTGTTCCACTTCTTTGACAGCCAAAAATAAAAAACAGGTTGTCAGAAAATCTTGGAGCAAACGTTCTTAAAGTGACTAAGTTTCTGAGATGATACTTGATTTCCTCATTCATATTTTTATCCTGTTTCTACATCAGCCTTCTTATCCTACGACAAACTGATGCATTAGGACAATAGAAAGATAATTTTTGTTGCCAAAAAATCAGTGATTGCCTAACGCATCTGACCCCCATTAAACCACTTTAGCGATAGCTGCTTCTAGCTTATCCATAGCCTCATCTACTTCTGTTTCCGAGACAATTAAAGGAGGTACAAAACGGAGAACTTTCGGGCCTGCGGGAGCAATTAATAAACCCTCTGTCAAAGCTGCATTAACAATAGTAGATGAAACCAACTCACTTTCTGAATTAATTTCCAGACCATTAATTAAACCCCAACCGCGCACATCGACAAATAGATGGGGATATTGAGAAGCAATCACCCGTAAACGGCTGCGTAATTGTTCCCCTCGCTGCTGGACATTTTCGAGAATGTGATCCCGTTCAATGGTTTGTAATACTGTTAAAGCTGAGGCACAAGCGAAAGGATTACCCCCAAAGGTACTCGCATGACTACCCGGTTCAAACACATCACAGAATTTTCTGCACATCATCGCACCGATGGGAATACCCCCCGCTAAACCCTTAGCAGAAGTGAAAATATCTGGTTCCACTCCCAAATTCTCATAACCCCAGAGTTTACCAGTTCTTCCGACTCCCACCTGTACTTCATCAAAGACAAGCAAAATGTTATTTTCGTCGCAAATTTGCCGTAAACGTTGGAAATATTCGATATCCCCTGGACGAACTCCCCCTTCACCCTGCAGCGGTTCCAACATAATCGCGGCCACCCGACGATTACCCTCATCGAGATCAGCGATCGCATTTTCCACCGCTTCGATATCATTATAGGGAATATAGGCAAACCCCGGCATCAGGGGTTCAAAGTCTTTTTGGTACTTCGGTTGACCGGTTGCGGTGATGGTAGCTAAAGTCCGACCGTGAAAACTAGCGTGAGCGGTTAAAATAACCGGCTGTTCGAGGAAATCTAGCACCGTATGGGCATATTTCCGTACTAATTTAATCGCCGCTTCGTTCGCTTCCGCACCAGAATTACAGAAAAAGACTTTATCAGCGCAGGAATGATCGACAATCCATTTAGCTAGTTCCCCTTGTTCGGGAATATAGTATAAATTCGAGACATGATGGAGTTTTTGGATTTGCTGACTAACCACTTCAATTAAAGCGGGGTGCGCGTGACCGAGGGTACAGGTGGCAATTCCCGCGACAAAATCAAGGTATTGTTTCCCGGAAGTATCCCAGAGGAGACAGCCTAACCCTTTGGCGATCGCAATGGGAAAACGACCATAAGTATTCATCACATAGCTGTTAAAACTATCTGGATCGAAGGGTTGATTCGGGTTTAAATTGAGAGTGGGATCAACTAGGGTTGGTTCTAAAAGGGTTTCTGGACTCACTGGGGAACTCCTGCGCGATTAGACATAGGGGAAATTATAATCAAATCCGTCTGAGAAGGACGGGTTATTTAGATTAAAAACTGATTTCATTGTAAGTTACTAGACAATCTTAGGGGTGAATTTTGCTTGTCCATCAGTGAAGATAAATATCGTCGTCTGCGTCAGGAATTAATCGGGGGAATTTTTGCCCTGATCGTGGTGTTTTTGCTCGGTACGCTTTGGTATCATCTGATCGAGGGTTGGAGTTTGCTAGATTCGGCCTATATGACGATTAGTACCCTCGCTACCGTCGGTTTTGGCGAAATTAATCCCCTAGGTGAACGGGGACGACTGTTTACAATGGTTTTGATTATCATGGGAGTAGTCAGCATCGGTTATATTGTTAATCGCTTGACCGAAGCTTTAATTCAAGGCTATTTTCAAGAGGGACTCAAACAGAGACAGGAGAAACGCTTGATCGATCGACTATCGGAACATTATATCATCTGTGGTTTGGGTCGCACAGGCAGACAGGTAGCGATCGAATTCTACGCAGAAAATATTCCTTTTGTAGTAATTGATACAGACCCCCTACAGGTAAATCGGGCCAAAGAATTAAATTATATTGTTGTTCAAGGAGATGCCACCTTAGATAAATCTTTACAAATCGCAGGAATTGAACGCGCTATTTGTATTGTGGCCGCTTTAACTTCCGATGCGGAGAATTTATATACAGTGTTGTCTGCTAAAACTCTTAACCCGAAAATTCGCGCCATTGCTAGGGCCAGTACGGAGGAAGCAGTACAAAAATTACAACGGGCCGGGGCCGATGCGGTGGTATCTCCCTATATTACCGGCGGGAGAAGATTAGCGGCTGCTGCCCTACGACCGCAGGTGATGGATTTTGTGGATGGGATTTTAACCGGAACCGATCGATCGTTTTATATGGAGGAATTTCTAATCGATCCGAGGACTTGTCCCTGTGTCGGTTTAAGTCTTAGTCAAGCACATTTAAGATCTCGATCGGGGGCCTTAGTTTTGGCTATACGTCGCGCTGATGGTACGCTGATAGGGGGACCCACTGGCGATACGGAATTAATGGCCGGGGATCTGTTAATTTGTATGGGAACGGCCGAACAATTACGCAGTTTAACTCAGATTTTAATCCCCATGCGATCGGATGGTTTACGTTTACCGAAGCATTAGTTAGGGTATGCTGAAAAAGTTTTTCGTGGGGACAGGGTGTGGGGTGTGGGGTGTGGGGTGTGGGGTGTGGGGTTTTACCCATTTTCAGACGGTCAGTTACCTAATTTTCAGGGAAAAAGTACCTAAATTTTACCCCCGATCCCTCCAATGGTCGGCACTTTTTAAGGGAAAAAAAGTCTAAAAGCCTTATCCAACAAGGTTTTTAGATTTATTCAGTAAACCTTAGTTAAAGAATCGATAAAAAATCTACTGGTAGCATTGCGGGAACAGGGGAAACAGCAAAATCTTTTAGGTTTCGCGTTATGATTATTTCTAGCTTTTCTGATTCAGCAACGGCACTGGTAACGGCATCTTCAAAATCGTTCATCTGACTTACCAATGCTTGCCTAATTATTGCGTCTGTCACCCTAGCAACTTGCAAATTCTCTAGAAGACTTATCACCAACTTTCTTGAGACTTCTCTTTCGTTTTTTCTAGACAAAATATAATAAATATTGGTGACGGCATGACCAGAAATATATCCTTGAGTTTTCCCTGTTTTAACTGTATTTAATGCTTGTACAGATGCTTGAAAATGTGGTTCACGCTTAACCAAAACATCTAGCAATACATCACTATCGAATAGGACTCGTTTCACCGATACTTCTCCACTAAATAATCAATATACGATTCTTTTGGGTCTTCTGATCCTAAATCAACAACCCCCACTAAGTTTCTTGTCCAAGGATCAAGATCGCTTAAATTATCTGCTAGGGAATGAGAGGTAGTTTCTGAGGATACATTCTGACGAAAAGCACGCCCATATTCTAATGCTTTCTCAAAAGCCTCCTCATTAGAAATTGATCCAGAAAGATTATCTAACCAGTTTTCAGACGAAGATTTTTCAGTTTCTAAATCGACAACACCCACTAAGTTTCTTGTCCAAGGATCAAGATCGCTTAAATCATCTGTTAGGGAATGAGAGGTAGTTTCTGAGGATACATTCCTAGGATTAAATCGCTCTTCAATTCTTAAAATTATTAAACTACTATAAGCTCTCAATTGGGTGACTAAAGATTTGTCAGTATCTTGGAAATATTCGGTTATAGTACGATTAGAAACCGATAGAGCATTTTTAGCTCCCTGGTAAATTTGCTCTAGTTCTGAATCGGCAAACATATCAATAAACACATCTATCGTTTCCGAGAGAAGGAGTGAACCTTCCACCACTCTGATTAAATCGTCTTTTTCTTTACCCGTTTTTCCCTCATTGATCTGAGCAAGGCCGATAAATAATTGATTATAGGCAATTACTCTATCGGTAAATTCATTAATAATCTCAATCAAATTTATTGCCGAACCCTCATTCTTATAGTGTTTCCATACCTGAAACCATAGTTGATTAATTAGCCCAAATATATCGGCTCTTGCTTGATAAGTTTTAGAGTTATCCTTAACTTGCTCAAATAAAATTTGAGTTTCTTGTAGTACATTATCCAGTATGATTCGATCAGAATCGGTGACAATTTGATTGAGTTTATCTGTAGTATCTTGCAGATTTTCTAACAAAAATTGTCCTAAATTTTCCCGTTCGACTGAAGTTTGCAGACTATTCATCATATTTACCTCTCCTAAAACGGCTCTTCTAGGTTCTGTGTGATAAGTTTAACTTACATCGGATCGATTAATCTTTGTGTCCTTTGTGTCTTTGTGGTTCGTTCCACCCCCTCGCTAGGAGGAATGTATCTTAGAATACACTTTACCCACCAAATCCAAGAGAGCCTGAATACTGACTCGGAGACTACTGGCTCCTTAATCCTCAATCTATCAGCCTTGCAGCTTACTTAGATAATTTGTACTATAGAGTTCTGGCATAATTAATTTTTGAGAGTTCAAAAATGAGTCAAAATTTCAATTCTTCCCCGCGATCACTGCAGCCGCTGCCGGTTCCCTCCATCCCGATACCTCCCTCGGAGTTAATCAAAGGGATCACACCAGAGATAAATCAAGAAATGAGCCAAAAGGTGGCGACGAAGGCCAAACAAGTGCCTAATATGCCGCAAAATGGTCAAATATCGCCCCCACGTCCTCCCCAAAGTCGCGCCTCCAACCAACCCACCTTAGAATATTTGATCCGGTTTGCCTTTGATCGGGGTTATTCGGACGTTCACCTAGGGGTTGGAGAACAACCCCGGATGCGGGATCGTGGCGAAATGATTATTCTCGACTATCCTGAAATTGACATCAACACTTTTTATAGTTGGTTACGCGAGATCCTCGGTGAAGAAGAAATCCTTCGCTTTAAAAAAGACCTAGAATTTGACGGTGCGACTCAGTACGAATTCGCTAGAGCGCGGATTAATATCTTTGAAAGTCTGCGCGGTCCGGGGATGGTTTTGCGTCTGATTCCCATGAAAATCCCCACTATGGAACAATTGCGCTTACCGATGGTCTTCCGGGATGTGTGCGATGTGCAGAAGGGATTGATTTTAATCACCGGTCCGACGGGTTCAGGGAAATCCACCACCCTAGCAGCCATGATCGATTACATCAATAAAGAACACCCCAAACATATTATCACCATCGAAGACCCGATCGAATTTGTCCATAAAAGTCGTCGCAGTTTGATCAAGCAACGGGAAGTGGGAATACACACCCATGAGTTCGATAATGCCCTAAAAGCCTGTTTGCGGGAAGACCCAGATATTATTCTGGTGGGGGAGATGCGGGACAAAGTCACCGTCAATACTGCCCTGAAAGCTGCCCAAACCGGTCACTTAGTCCTGGGAACCCTGCACACCAACAGCGCTGTAAAAACCCTTGACCGGATTTTAACTCTTTATGGCGCCGAGGAACGGGAATCGCCGCGCTTGGCGATCGCAGAATCTTTGGTTTGTATTATTTCCCAGGGTTTATGTCGCAGCACCGACGGTAAACGAACCGCTTTTTACGATATTCTCGTCAATACAGAGGCCGTCAAAGATTACATTCGCAACGGCAAAAATGACGAAATTATCGAATTAATGAGAGACGGCGAATACCACGGCATGATTACCACTAATCAATCCCTGTTTAACCTCTATCAAGAGGGACGGATTACCGAGGGGGTAGCCATGGCCATGTCCCCGGTCCCCAATGAACTGGCGATGATGCTGCGGGGTAGAATCTAGAAAAACCCTGAAGGAAATTGTTCAGGGATCAAGAGTTTAGTAGGCTAGAAAAATAGAAGCTCCTACTTATTCTCTAGGGGAACCCCTCAAGTGACCACTTCCGCGATTGTGTTGCCCGATATTTTTAAAGGCATCGCCCTGTTTACCCCCGGGGGCGATCTAATTTACTGTATCGATCCTGATAAACAAACTCATTGGCATCTGAATCTCTGCTCTGCTCTCCAGTCCGCTTTAGGGTTGCCAGAACCCCCCCATTTTTTAGTTCCTAGTTTTACCGCTACCATCGATCGCTGGCGAGATCCCTACAGTCACCGTATTCATACTAGAGCCGAAGTCTATCCCCTTGTCCGTCGCTATCAGCCTTTATTAAATGCTATTTTCGCCACGGACGATCGAGCTTGGTTTACTGTACCCTGGCAGGAACAATCCTCTAATCCCACTATCTTAGAAACCTATCGTCAGCAGTTTCCCCAACTTTGGCAATCCCACGATCTGATTCTCCGTTATCAGGAGCGTCCCCCAACCACTTCAGGGATTAATGCTGACTCTGACTATACCAATCCTAGTCCCAAGGGTTATGTTTTGCGGTTATTTGTCTCCGGCAATAATGCCAATACTAAACACACCCTAGAATCGATCCATCAGCTTCTAGAACGAGAATTACACCATCCCTATACTCTGAAAGTGATCGATATCTCTAAACATCCAGAACAAGCGGAATCTAATCATGTCTCTGCTATTCCTACTTTAGTCCGGGTTTGGCCGCAACCGGTGAAACGCATCATCGGCGAATTTGAGGATTTACCGCGAGTATTACAGATTATCGCCACCGCTTAGGGTTTAAAGACTTCTGACTCGATACCTCGCCACCATTCGCCCAATTTCATTAAGTCTTGCTGAATATCATCCAATTCTTGGATATATTCCTGTTGGGAAAGACTGGCGCGACGTTCTTGCAGTTTTTTGAGACGTAATTGCACCAACAGCCAAGGCTTGGAAATACCGTTAGTTTCTTCAATATAGCGAGCGATATCTTGACTATCCATAGTTTTCTACTGTTATTATCCCATATTTTGTCAAATTAACCCGAGACTCCTTTTTTTACTTGCAGAAGATTATGTTTGATTTTAGCCACTATTACCCCTACGCCGAATTAGTTTCTTTCCTGAAAAACCTAGCTTCATCCTATCCTAATTTAATTAGCCTCACCTCGATCGGTAAAAGCTACGAAAATCGAGATATCTGGTTAACTACCCTAACAAATCAAGCCACAGGCCCCTATTTAGAAAAACCTGCCTATTGGATCGATGCTAACACCCACGCGGGGGAAGTAACAGGCTCTGCCGTCGCTCTCTACACTATCTCCCATCTTTTGCGCCAATACGGTCATAATTCCCAAATTACCAGACTTCTTGACCATTATACTGTCTATATTTTGCCGCGATTAGCCGTGGATGGAGCGGAAAAATATCTCACTACTCCCTATCTGTTACGATCGAGTATTCGCCCCTATCCCCACACGGATGAGAAACCGGGGCTATATCCTGAAGATATTAACGGCGATGGTTTAATCCTACAAATGCGCCAAAAAGATACCTGTGGCGCTTGGAAAATTTCTGAACAAGATCCTCGCATTATGGTGCGTCGCGAACCAGAGGAATTTGAAGGAACTTTTTACACTTTGCTCACCGAAGGTTTAATCCGCGATTACGATGGCTATAATTTTACCACTGCCCCCACCCTAGAGGGCCTGGATTTTAACCGCAATTATCCCGTTTATTGGGTTCCTGAAGGGGAACAACAGGGGGCCGGAGATTTTCCTTTTTCGGAGCCAGAAACCCTTGCAGAAGCCCAATTTTGGGCAAATAACACCAATATTAATGGCTTCGTTACCTATCATACCTATTCGGCAGTAATGTTGCGTCCCTATAGCACCCATCCCGATGAATATTTCCCCGTGGAAGACTTAGAAATGTATAAATATATTGCTGATAAGGGAAAAGCAATGACTGGTTATGAATGCGTTTCTGTCTATCACGGTTTTCGTGATCATCCCAAAGAAGTGACTAACGGTGCCATGGATGATTACGGTTACGATCATTTTGGTTGGTATGGTTTTACGGTGGAGTTATGGGATGCACCCACCCAAGCAGGAGTAAAAAAAGATGATTATATTCAATGGTTTCGCTGGCATCCTTTTGAAGATGAATTGAAGTTACAGCGTTGGAATGATGAGAATTTAGCGGGAAAGGGTTTTATTAATTGGCAAAGTTTTGATCATCCCCAATTGGGAGAGGTGGAAATCGGCGGTTGGGACTTTAAAAATGTCTGGCAAAATGCCCCAGAAAAGTATTTACCAGATTTATGTGAGCAACAATGTCAGTTTACTATTGCCCATGCTTTAATGTCACCTCTTTTAGCTATCTCTCGTCTTGATCTTAAGTCGGAGGGCAATGGCATTTATCATCTGGTTTTACAGTTAGAAAATCAGGGATTCTTACCCACTTATACCAGTAAAAAAGCACTGGAAAGAAAGAGCGTTCGTCCCATTCAAGTCAAGTTAAATTTAGCCGATGAGGTGAGTTTAATAGTGGGAAAATTAGAGCAGGAAATCGGTCACTTAGAAGGGCGATCAAATAAAGTATATAGTAGCCTCGCTCACGGTTTAGATTATCGCTGTACGGTGGAATGGGTAATTAAGGGAGTTTCTGGTCAAGAAATCGAGATTATCGCTATAGCTGAAAGAGCCGGAACAGTTAGACAAAAAGTGATTTTATAGAGCTATTTGGTTCGATAAAATTGTTAAATAAGTCTCGTGGGATTCCGTGGGTAAAACTCGCAATTTTTGGCTACGAAGATCCGGTTCTAATCCCAAAGCTTCTAAAGGAATTACTCCTAATAAATTGTTTTGACCTCCGGGTAATTCCAAACATTCAAAAGTCCCCTCCCGTCCCGCGATAATCAAGGTAGCATCGCGAAAAATTCTCGCTTTTCCTATCCCTTTAGCCGTAGCCACATCTACTTCTTTTAAAAGCTGTAAACCCAAGCGGGAGATTACTTCCGGCACCAGACAAAGAGTAGTTGCTCCCGTATCCACCAAGACATTTTCTAGGGTAAGAGAGCGAATTTGATCGGGAGAGATTACAGCCGCTGCTGCTAAAATTTGATCGGCGCGATTGATAACTGTAATGCTGGTGTAGATTTTGCCCATATCTTCTGCAATAATTGCTGGATCAACCATAATACTACCCTCAATTCTACCCCTAAATTATACCAGAATAATTGCCCAAAAAATTGTCTAGTAATTTTAATTATTAATCCGGCCGTCTGGCATAATTGCACCGCAGAAGTTAACTCCCATCAGATTAGCACTCATTAACTCGGCACGAGTTAGATTAGCATTACTTAAATCAGCAGCGGTGAGATTTGCTCTAGCAAAGAAAGCATCGATTAAATCCGCTTCCCTAAGATTAACTCCTGAAAGATTAGCCCTTCTTAAGTCAGCATGATTCATTCTTGCCCCTTGAAAATTAGCTTGACTAAGATTAGCTCGATCAAATTTTATGTGAGTCATAATTGCACTATGGAAATTTGCACCTATTGCTTCCGTATCGCTCATTTTTGACCGCACTAAATTGGCTCCTGCTAGATTTGCTCCCACTAAAGACACCCCGACTAAATTGGCATCAGTGAGTAAAGCATCTTCGAGATTAGCATTAGTTAAATCCGCATTTCTGATGTCAACATTGCACAAGTTAGCCTCCTTTAAATTGGCTCCTACTAGATTAGCTCGCACCAGATTAACCCCTCTCATATTAGCCCCTTGCAAGTCGGCGCGATAGAGATTAGCTCCTTGTAAATTAGTGTTAATATTTTTCTTTTCCTGACGCATATTTGTTCCCCGCAAACAAGCACCAGTCAGGTTAGCACTACTTAAATCAGCCCCCCGTAAATCCGCTCCGATCAAGTTAGCATCAAGTAGAATAGCTAGGGTTATATCAGTATCACGAAGATTAGCTCCTTGTAGCTGCGCTCCGTGTAAATTGGCACTGCGTAAATCTGCCCCATTTAAGTCAGCTTGGTTGAGACTAGCACCGCTTAAATTAGCCGCCACGAGATTAGCTTGAGCGAGATTAGCCCGGTTAAGATAGGTAAAGAGAAGATTGGCTCCGTGCAGATCTGCTCCATTTAAAACAATGCCAATCAAGTCAGCGCCAACTAAATTAACTCCTGGTAATTTTAAGCCACTAAATTGAGTTTCTCCCTCGGCATAACGTGCAATTAATTCGGTGGGTTTCATAGGTAGAATATCCAGAGAAATTGGGGTAAAAAATTAAATAATTTTTTGTAAAGCTTGCACCAGAATAGCAGCGGTTTGAACGTTAGCATCCCTATCCATTTGGGTTTGAGCAATACGGTATAGTTGAATTTCGATATCCTTGATAGATTTCCCACTTTCGATCAGTTTTTGTAGTAAATCTTCTAGGGTATAACTTCGCAGGGTTAACCAATCTTGACTGTTCTGATCCCAAGGATAAAATAGGAGCGAGAAAATTAATATTTTGGCTCGTAAAGGATTAGCATAACGCAAAATTTCTAAACGAATTTCAAAGGGGTCATAGGCAGGAGTTTGTGGGGAATTACTGGGGTTATTGTTTAAGAAAGCTGGCTCCGCAAAGGGCAATTCCATTCTCGAAGAGGCAAAATCCACAGGTTTACTTCTAGAGGAGGAGAAAGATGAAGTTTTAGCCGAAGAATCACAATCATCATCTAGATGAACCATTTGATCATTAAAGATTTGACTTTTTGATTCATTATCCTCTTCTTTGTAATCGTTATTAGTATCGTAGAGAGGCTCTAGCTGGGTAAGAATAATCTCAGCTAGGGGAAGGTATAGAGCTTTTTTATTAAGATTTTCGGCAACTTGGTTGAGAGTTTCTCGCAAGCTTAAGAAATTAGGATTGTTTTGCCTAAGTTCTAAAATAATATTTTTTAAGCCATAATTATTAATCACCGATAGCTCATTTTCCCAACGATTTTTACAGGCGGCAAACATTAATTTTTGCATTCTCTCCGTCTCTAGATGATTTTCTAGCCTATTAACCACCTGTCTTAGGGAATTATCTTCCCCGTTGTTGACAGGCTTATTAACGGCGGTAAACTTAGGGTTAACTGCTGGTTCTAATGGTGATAATTGGGTGTCATAGGCGGCAATATCACTATATAATTTACTGATTTGCTCAATAATAACCGTGGCTATTCCCGCATAAACTTCAGGACGATTTAGGCTTTTAACTAATTTATAAACAGAAAAAGTTAATTGTTCCTTACTGGTTTTGAGTTGCACTAACTCCCTGACCAAGTCTTCCATAGCCACCGGGTTTAAAATATTAGGATCATTTTCCCAATATTTTTTACAGATATAAAAGATTAATTTTTTGATCCGTAATTTTTCTTCGTGGCTGTCGAGATAGCGAACTACCTGATTAAAAACGTCACTGGACAATTGCATAGTAACCTCTGATCCGAGAAAGTCGCCCACCCTCGCACGCCTCTACTATGACGTTATGCTATTGGTCTCTCGCAAGTTAGCTTGCCGGAATATATAAGTTATTCTGGCTCTTCTGGCGCTCGAAGATATTCTAGCCTAAAAGCGTGGAGCTATTGAGTTCGGTTTGCTGGATCTGGTCCCTAAAATTAGCAAAAGATTATTTTTTCGCCTTTTTCGTTTTTAGTACAAATGCTCTAGTAAAATCGGAGTAAAGTCTTTAAGTTTAGGCGATCGATGCCCGATAGGGTTAGAGTAATCAGGGAGAAACTGATTTATCGAGAGGCCATATCATCCTATGCTAGAACTCTATCAATTTGAACTATCTGCCTATTGTGAGAAAGTCCGTCTCATCCTCGACTATAAAGGACTTGCCTATAAAAAAAGGGACGTGGTGCCGGGGGTAGGACAATTAGAATTATTCCGTCTTTCTGGACAGCGACAGGTTCCCGTCCTCAAGGATGGTGATACCTATATTACCGACTCGACGGAGATTGCTTTTTATCTCGATCGCAAGTATCCTGAAAAACCAATTATCCCTACAGATCCCCTCCAACGGGGTCAATGTTTATTAATCGAAGAATGGGCCGATGAATCCCTGGGATTAAAAGGAAGAACCGCTTTTCTCGGCGCTTTTGCCCAAAATCAAAACTTTCGTACCGCTTTTTTACCCCGGGAAACTCCCGATTTTATGCGCTTGTTGCTGGGTTCCTTGCCGGGGGAATTAATTGATATTTTTGGGACGGGTGTAGGTCTGGGAAAAGATGCTATCAATACGGCTAAAAAAGGGCTACAACAGGACTTAGAAGCTTTAAACCTCATTTTAGCCAATCGTCCCTATTTAGTCGGGGATCAGCCTACTTTAGCCGATTTAGCCGTGGCGGGATTAAGTGTACTGCTTCAGTTTCCCCAGGGTTCCTATCTCAACTTACCCCCGGAATTGCAAGGCAAGGGGATTCCGGGGTTAGCTGATAATAGCGCCTACGAGGGCTTTTTTGTCTGGCGCGACCGTCTTTATAGTCAATACCGTCAAACTATTACCCCTGGTAATTCCACCCCTCCCATCGATTCCCCCACCTCCATCCAGATCGAATAGCAGAGCTTGACTAGGGTGGTGGGGCTTTTCAGTGATCAGTAAACAGTAATCAGTAATCAGTGATATGAATTAGGGAGTGGGGAATTGGGGAATTGGGGAATTGGGGAATTGGGGAGAATAAATAAAATAATCTCCTGACGACCGACGACCGGCTCCTGATTACTGTTAAGATTCGCGTAAAACGTAGCCGACACCGCGCACGGTATGAATGAGGCGTTTTTGACCACCAGCCTCCATTTTCAGGCGTAAATAGCGAATATATACCTCAATAACGTTTGATTCTCCTTGAAATTCATCTCCCCAGACATTTTCGAGAATTTGATCCCTTGATAATACTTCTTTCGGGTGAATCATCAGGTAGCGCAGCAGTTCAAATTCCTTCATCGTCAACTCAATATTTTTGTTCTTATAGGAGAGACGACGAGTGGCTAAATCCAATACTAAGTCACCGAAGCGCAATTGTTCGGGGATAGTTTCCAGAGGTTGCAGGTAAAAACGGATTAATTTGAGAAAAGATTGCGAATTATAGGGTTTGAGAAAATAATCGTCGGCTCCCGCTTCCAAACAGGCGAGACGTTCTTCTAGGGTTTCTTGAGATACTAATAAAATAATATAAACGCGACTTCCCTGGGAACGTAAACGACGACAAAAAGTCACACCAGCCTCCGCTGCGAGGAAGCGATCGAGTATAATCATCGCTGGCTGCCAACTTTCCACTTCCGGGAAAGCGCTATCAATGCTAGGCACAATCAGGGGACGATAACCTGCTTCTTGCAAGTCCGCACTAGCTAGTTTAGCGATATTCTCCTCAATTCCCACCAAGAGAATCGAAGAACTCAGAACTGGTGTACTCATTAGTCGGCAGCGGTAAAGAAATAGAAAAGATAGGGAGGCGACTAGCTAATTGTACTTAATTGATTCTCGCCTAACCGATTTTAGATAAAAAAGTTAACGCTGTGGTGCGTTGGACAAAATTACCATTAACAGACCAACCAGTTACTCGATCGGGGGACGACCAGAGGCTAAGATGATCTACAGGGGGATCCGCATAAAAATTTTCTCCACCGCTACCCAATAAACAGGAACTCCAATGGGTAAAATAATCGTGACTAAGGCGATAAATGGGAAAATTAGCGATTAATGGCACTCCCCACCCGTCCAGAGCCATTAAAGCTCGAATTTTCACCCCTTGAGCTTGCCAATAATAGGCTAAAGCGATCGCATTTACCACCCCCGCACTAAACCCAATCAAGGTTAGGTCTTCTCCCGGTGAAAAAGCTTCATTTAAGCAAGAAAAAGGAGAAATAATAATATAGGGACGTAATTTGACCGATTTGCTCCCCAGATGTCCTAAAAAATCCTCCGTCAATCTAGAATCATGAAAACCCGTACAAATCACTAAGGTCATAAAATTAATTAAAAAGCAATGAGGAGTCAGTTATCAGTTATCAGTCATCAGTTTTTTCTCCCTGCTCCCCTGCTCCCCACTTCATAATTCATAATTCATAATTCATAATTCCCCCAATCTTGCCACCTATGACGGTAGAATCCAGCTTACAACAGTTAAAAAGAGCTTCATCGGGACGATTACCCAGCAGTTATGGGGTCTATTTTAAGAATACCCTGGTGGCTCTCTGTCATGCTCTTGAAGATCATATCTTGCAAACTAGCAGCCCAGACAGTACAAATAAACCACTGGTCTTAGTCACTTTTCAACAGGGAAAATGGTATTTACAGGAAGCAGAGCGCTATTTAGATATTGCTCGCTCTTCTCGTCATATTGCGATCGCTGCCGTGGCCGATAGTGGTTTTTCTGAGCATAAAACCGGCAGTTTAGAGAATGTTTCGCTAGTAAACTTAGATAATAGCGATAGTTTGGTTAATGAGTGGAATTTAATCATTCTTTCCCCCGATTACGCCTCCATGGTACTCTGTCATGAGTTATCCCCGGAAGAATACCGGTCCGATAGTCAACCCCAAATAGACACGGAGCGAAAATTCTACGGTTTATGGACATTCGATCGCGATTTAGTCGAAAAAGCCGCTAGGATCTTAATTGAGCGTCTCCATCCCTATAATCCCAGTCTAGCGGCCGATTTAAGCAGACAACAGCAAGAAATTAGTCAAAATATTAATCCCATTCCCACGGATTTAACCGGAGTAGTCTCTCGCATTGTCACCTATCTGCAAACCAGTCAACAGCAGTTAGTCACCGTCAGCAGACAAGCACGAGAATTAAGCGACTTAGAAGGACAAGCATCCCGTTTAAATAAAAATTTAGCCGCGAATAAACTGCAAGCTTTTCTAAGAATGGCTCAAAAAGTCGATGAAAGAGATATTGATAATCCCCTTGCTTCCCTACAGGTGGCCGCTTTAGCGGAAATGTTGGGACAATTGCTCGATTTACCCACCCTGAGATTACGACGCTTACGATTAGCAGGTTTATTATACCGCATCGGTCTAGCGGAGGCTCCGATCGAAGTTTTTAGACAGCGTGCCAGTCAGTTAGAGGGAGCAAATGCGTTATTTTGGCGGGATCGATCGGTATTAGGCGCACAATTACTCGCTACTATGCCCGAATTAGCTCCAATTCAACAGATTATTTACCATGAGTTTGAATACTGGGATGGTAGCGGCGTTCCCAACGGCCTAAAAGGGGAAGAAATCAGCCTAGAGTCGCGAATTTTAGGATTATCAGCCTATTTTCAGGAATTAACTCAACCACGAGGCGACCGACTAGCTCTAGATTTAGGAGAGTCCCTAGAGCGTTGTCAAAATTATAGCGGGATTCGTTTCGATCCCGCTTTGGTAGAAAAATTAACCTCGGTAATTCGTCTGTGCGAAATGGGGTGGATGCAATTACCCGATCGCCCTAGTCAAGTCCCCGCCGTTTGGTTAGAATCAGTTTAGATTAGACTCCGATTAAACTCTGCATCGCACGTCCCATATTAGCCGGTTTAAAAGCTGCCATGGCCGCGGTCGGTTCATAGCCGCAATGTACCATACAATCGGCACATTGAGGATTGCCACTGGCCCGACCGTAGTTATCCCAATTGGTTTCTTCTAAAAGTTCCCGAAAGCTTTTGTAATGTCCTTCGTTGAGCAGATAACAGGGTTTTTGCCATCCTAAAAGACTATAGCTAGGACTACCCCAAGGAGTGCATTCATAGTCCTGTTCACCAATGAGAAAATCGAGAAAGAGAGGATTATGGTTAAAATTCCACTTTTTCTGACCTGATTTCCAGGGTGAGAGAATTTCTCGGAATAAAGCTCTGGTTTGCTCCCGTTTCAGGAAACTATCTTGATCCGGGGCCCACTCATAACTATAACCGGGGGAAATCATCATACCATCGATGCCCAAAGTAGCGAGAAAATCGAAAAATTCCTGCATTTCTTGCGGTTCTGTGCCTTCAAAAACCGTGGTATTAGTAGTAACCCGAAAACCTCTCGCTTTCGCCGCTTTAATCCCTTGTACTGCCTTATCGAATACTCCCTCTCGATCCACACAGCGATCGTGATGTTCTTTGAGGCCATCCAGATGGACACTAAAGGTAAGATAGGGTGACGGAGTAAATTTATCCAGGCTTTTCTCCAATAACAGAGCATTGGTACAGAGATAGACGAATTTTTTTCTGTCCACTAACCCCTTGACAATTTCATCAATTTGTGGGTGTAAAAGCGGCTCGCCCCCGGGGATGGAAACCACGGGAACCCCGCATTCTTCCACCGCTGCGAAACATTCTGCTGGGGTGAGATGATTACGGAGAATTTCCGGGGGATGTTGAATTTTACCGCAGCCAGTACAGGCTAAATTACAGCGAAATAGGGGTTCTAGCATTAAAACTAAGGGAAAACGCTTTTTTCCTGCTAGACGCTGTTTCAAGATATAGGAAGCAACCACTAAAGCTTGTTGTAGTTGGACAGCCATTTGCTCACACCAATAGGATTTTAAGTCATTATAGACTGTTAGCAGGGCATCAGGGCATAGGGGCCTAGAAAATGGCAAGATAAATAAAAGCTGAGGGCTTTTTTGGCTGTTTACTTGATTATCACGTTGATCTAGCTGATGGCTTCAAGACTACTGACTTGAAAATGGGAAGTGGGAAGTGGGAAGTGGGAAGAACGTAGGTTGGGTTGAAGCATGAAACCCAACGCTGGTTCAAAAACGTCCTATTAGTTATCAGTCTTTTTTATCCGATTAATTAGCCCTTATCACCTTGATCCAGCTAATGGCTTCAAGACTACTGACTCCTAACCTTAACGACAATTTTTGATTTTTACCAGAGGTCTATTATGAGTTCTTTAGGCGATCGCTTTAAGAAATTTGCGGGTAAAACTCGCTATGTGGTCTGTCGCTTATTTTTGCATCTCTACGGCCGAGAAATCGCACCTCTGATCGGTATTCTTAATCGTACCGGCCGGGAGGCGATCGATTCCGAAGGCGATTTAGAGGTCATGGGAGAGGGTTTAGTAGAAATTTGTCAAAATCTGATGCAGATGAACCTCTATTGGTTTTCTGTGGCTAATGAGGGCGATATTTTTTGGAGTGAGGGGGAAGCGGGAGACTACGTTAACGAACTGTTTACCGATTCTGCGGCCAGATACCTAAGTGAATCGGTGTCTTCACAGTTGGGGGAAAAGGAACCCTTAACTTTACCCGTCACCGATAACTTAGTTGTTATGATCACAATAGCCTTCGAGGGTGAGAGTGCTGCTTTAGAAACTAGCCTAGCCGATCGAGAGGCCCTGGAAGATGGTTTAAAATCAATAATTAACCTTCACTACCAAGGTCGGCTGCGTGCGATTCAGGTACATTTTTCTCCTGCTCAATTGGGAGATGAATTGACCAATGAGCAACTATTACTCAATTTCCCCGAATTGCTGCCTTTATAGTCTTAATTTTGCCCTTATGCTGCGCCAAGTAACGACAATCTTTTTAATTCTTACCCTTTGTTGCACAACGGTGGCCTGTGGTTCCTCGTCAAATCAAACTCAGTCACCGTCAGCTAATAACAGTAGTGTAAGACGAGAATCCAATCAGGTTAGTAGCGGTCGCTACGAGGTGCAACAAGCTACCTACGATGACGGAGATGGCACTTATACCTTAATGCTGTTAAACACCCCCGGGGGGACTTCTCCCCTCTTTCGCACCACTAACCTGCAAATGGCTAGATTAACCGAGGAGGACATTGCTAAAGGGGAAAAAACCGCAGTAGAAATCAACGGTGATCAGGCTACCCTGTACATGACCGAAGATTTTAAAATCGAGTATGTCCATAATGTCACGGAAGTGCGGAACAATCCCCAAACCGGACAACAGGAAACCGTGGTGATTCGACAAGAATCGAGTTTTTGGAGTCCTTTTTTCGGTGCTGTTGCTGGTCAAGCTTTGGGTAGTTTGCTCTTTCGTCCTCAATATTACGTTCCTCCCCTCTATACTCCGGGAGGTGTGATGACCGGTTTTGGTGGTTACGGTTCCACCTATAATCAGGCAGTGGATCAATACCGGACTAAACATAATAGTCCACCTCCGGCAGTCAAAAACCGGCAAACTCTCCGTTCTACCGGCAATTTACGTCGTTATCCCAGTAATACTTCCTCTAGTCCCAAGCGCAGCACCACCACCACCACAAAACCCAGTGGTTCTGGTTATGGTTCTAGTACCCTGAAGAATTCGGGTAAATCTGATAATGTCAAACGTTCATCTAGTTTCGGTTCCTCTGGTTCCCGTCGTACCCCTAGTCGCAGTGGTTTCGGCAGCAGCAGACGCGGCCGACGTTAGGAGGATGTGACTGGAGTGGTGGAAGATTAATCCTGTCTTCCCCACCTCAGACATTGGAGATGGCAACTATTTAGGGTTTGCTGAAAAAGTTTTTCCTGGGGACAGGGTGTGGGGTGTGGGGTGTGGGGTGTAGGGTTTTACCGATTTTCATCTGGTCAATCACCTAATTTTCAGGGAAAAAGTCCCAGAATTTTCCCCCCGACCACTCCCATATCCGGTACTTGTTGATTTCCAAAAGGTCTAAAAGTCTTACCTAACAAGGTTTTAAGATTGATTCGGCAAACCCTACTTAGGAGCAACCATTTTACGAATTTCCGAATAGAAAACCGTCTGGCGATCGCCATTGGCTGACTGGATAATACTGGTACGCAATCTCAGATTAGGACTAGCAAACCAGATTCTTTCCTCGATACGATGGTGATTGTCCTCGATGGTTAAAGTTAAAGCTTGATCGCTTCTGAGATGATATTCTCCCAGCGCTGCCGATTTACCGTCCGATGTGATTAATTTTCCTTGCCAAGGATTCTCTGAGGGTAGCCAAACTAAATAGCTAGAACCGATTTTTTTCGGTTGTCCATAGTCCACGGAATTATCCCAAGTCGCTTTCCATCCCCCTAGACTGGCCGGGGACTGACAGTTATTTTCTAAACATAATTGCACCACATCGGCAGCATCGGCAGCCAGCAAATCGATGGTGATTTCTGCTTTATTATTGGCAACTTTTTGGGCAGCTAATTGATAACTGGTGCGCTGAGAAAACCATTTACCCGCACAGAGATTAATAAATTCTTGAATATCCATGAATGGCTGTAGGCAAAGATCGATCGCTCTGGAAGAATAGATTATTTATTCTATCCTATCCCTAGACGTTGGCCAATTTTTGCAAGGATAAACGGGCCGCTTCGCGCACTTGTGGATGTTCGTCCTTGACCAAAAATTTTAAGGCTGCGATCGTTTTTTCCGCCGGAAGATGGCCTAAAGCTTCCGCTAATCGCTGCCGGATTAACCAGTCATCGGAGTTAACAAAGGTTAAAAGCTTCTCGACGGTTTCCACTGCTTTGATTTCACCAAGAGCGGCAATAGCGGCCTGTTGAATAACCGCTTCGTTACTATCGAGAGCCGATAATAACACCTGTTTAGCCCGAATATCGCGCAAATTGCCCAAAGCGACGGCGGCACTAAAGCGGACTAACCATTGCGTGTCTTCGTAAAAAGCCCGTTGTAGGGGTTCAAAAGCGCGAATATCTTCTAAATAACCTAAAGCCCCCGCAGCATCGGCGCGAATGCCATAATCGGCATCATTGGCTAACAAATCCACTAGGATAGGAAAGCATTCCTCGGTTTGTTTGACTCCCAAAGCAAAGACAGCCATCGATCGCACCGGTAGCATTTCATCATAAAGGACTTTTTTGATCAAGGGTACAGCTTCCTCCGGCGTCACTTCGCGCAGGGATGCCAAGGCCAACAGACGATCTTTAGAGTTGCTGCTTTCTAACTGGAGGGCAATGGCTTGTGTATCAGGCTTGCTCATTTTTGTCAACCACTTGTAATATTTCTTTAATTCTAACGCAATTCTTGGCAATTCAGAAACGAGAGTGGGGAAAGGATTTCTTGAGGATTTCTTAAGGATTGAGACGAGGGTTGACTTCCTCCAGGGAACTATAATTTAAGTATGGTAATACGATAAATGCTAGGCTTTCTGATAGATTCAGCGGGCGTTGGGTTTCATGCTTCAACCCAACCTACGTTCATCTGATAGATTCAGGAAAAAAATATAAGGACCCACTCCCCTTTAGGTCAGCGAGGTTGAGATTAAAAAAAACAGATAGCCTAGGGCTAATTAGCTTGTCTAGCCGCAACTGCCACACCTAGACAAGCAGGGGGTATTATGGTGAAACATCAAGTTTTTAATACTGGTTCTTTGACTCTAGACACGGAAAAAGAGCAGCTCTTTGTGTCCGTGACTCCAGACTATCAAAAAGGCCCCGGCATTCAACGGGATGGTATAACTGCTCCCAGAATGCGGGATCCTCATGCAGTGGGGGATATAACTATTCCTCGACTTGGGCAAATTGCTATTCCTGGCCTAGACTCTACGACCAATGCTTACGAGCAGAGAGCGGGTACTTGGACACTTTATCATCATCTCAAAGAATTCTGCGATCAGCGAGGACAGGATTGGCTAATTATTGGCGCCCAAGGTTGTGGGGATCTAACGATGAATCCGTGGCATCTTGCCTATCTTGGCCCTAATTACTACATAAAATCCTTGCAAAATCAATTATGTGGAATGTTTCTCCCCGGAGACCCGCAAGAACCGATCGATCGTCGCATCTATCGGTGTTTGGTCAAATGGTGTGATGATATGGCTACACACCTCGGCCATCGTTATGAATTTTTGGATTTAAGATTTATGGCTGGAGGCGCAAATATAATACAGATGAACGATCCGAGGGTGGCTCGCAAATATGATGCTTTTTTAAGAACGCTACCGGGATACGATGCTAATTTACAGAATATCGCCCCATTTTTAGAGTTTGCCCTAGCGGGAAAAACTATTATTCAACAAGGTGATGTGGTTCCCCTATTTACTGCTATCGATCGATTCCAAGATGTACGCCATGTTTTTTGCCTGCCTTATGGAATTCCATGTGCGGGGAGTTTTATGGGGCGGGCTATTGGTAAAATTAACTTGGGGGAATATCAACTCTACGGCGATTTGAATGCCAGGCGTGCCGCTTTAAACGGACCGATTATCGTAGAAACTCAATTAATTTCTCCCGGTGGTTTTCTGAAAATCAGTCTGGGTAGTCCTGCTGTCGCAAACGAGTTGATGCGAAACAACTTTAGACCGGTTGGTGTTTCTCCGCGCCGGGCGGGAGAATATTTTCCTTACCCCGGAGGAGATACGGTAGAGATTTACTTTCCCAAGAACATCTATCCTTTCGGAATTTTGGGAATGTCCGGTCAAAGAATTATCTGTTTTGCTTCCTCGGGATTAGGGGCAAGAATCGGCAATACTCTAGAAGGGATTACCCTAATTATGAGCGATGGATTCAGTGCGGAAGAAGCGATGGTTTTAGATGAAGGATTTGACGTTTTTCAAATGATCAATCCCATGAAAGATGATCATGCTTTCACTTATACCAACGGTGATTTATTGGATAGAGTGTTAGCTTTTACCTACGATCAAATGCTTCTAGATACGGCTGCAAGCGTTAACAATCCGGTTAATGGTCCCGCACTAGGTGGAGACATGAGACAATGGCCTCTCAATCAAAATTTATTGGATCAAGTGGCAAATAATTATCGGGTAGGAGGGTTAGCTGGTCTGGGTTATACAGATATCTTTCCGGTCGGGTTAAGTCGCTCGCAAATCAGAAGTATTTTGATTGTTGCTGTCCCAAAAAATCCTCAATAGGGAGATTCAAGGGAGCATCTCACTTACGCGATGAGTAATTATACTTAGCCTAAAAGCCACTCTTAATCGTGTCTTGGAACGAAATAGAGGCTTTTAAAGACCGCGTACATGGAGAATTAAAACA
>VYLK01000078.1_pt1 | contig 39040 bp, 38 predicted proteins | sample 5114321 | NCBI WGS metagenome assembly VYLK01 (sample SAMN12291792, study PRJNA351875) | freshwater metagenome | isolation source: freshwater lake | place: USA: Michigan, MSU2 Lake | collected 2011-08-16
TACAGGCCAGCGACGGTTCACCGCCGCAGAACAGGCCGGACAGATGGCAGCATCCGACTACGTGTCAGAAACTCCCGAATTCACTCTTGCGCTGAAGGGGGCGTCCACAGATGGTTAGCGGACTTACCGTTCGAGCGGGATTGTGACGACAGACATGCTGCTCCCGGCGTCGTCAGTTGGCTCGATCCTCACCTTTCCAAGGAGAGCCACGCTGCCCAGCAAGGCAAAAGGTAGCAGAACGACCGCGACACGGGCCAAAGTGAGCGCGCCTTTCAGCCTCTTGCTGTAGCTGTTTGTCTTTTCGCCCACGATGATGCCGAACCATCTATGTGACGACCCTGGGCTGTAGAGGTCCGGGACGACGCGGTAGTCACCGTGTTTCAGGCGTTCCTTTGGAAGGAGCCTCGCTGCCGTGTGAAGGCCGCGCCAATAAGCAAGGAAGGCCAGAATGGAGGGCGACATCGCCAACGTGCTGAGGAGCCATGACATGGCGACGATCTGAGCATCGCCTTCCAATGTCTGCAATGGGTCGAGAGCGGACCATCGCTTAAGGGCGGGAAGCGGACGTTGGCGGGTTAGTCAGGCCCCCGCCTAATCCGCCGAACAACTGCGTAGCATCCTATCGCCGCCGCCATCGCCAAGACCGCGATAGTCGAATAGGTGCCAATCGGCAGATGATAGACGTTGTGGCCAATAAACGCTTGGCCAGAGGTCGAGGCCATTAGCAGGGTCAGGCAGAGACCGACCACTATCAAAGCGACGAGAAGGTAGCCGATGATCTTTATGCCGAGGCGCATGTCCCGAGCCTAACTCAACTCGGAAGGTCCGCAATGGGTCGGAAGCGGCCCTTGGCTTCAGTACGGAAAGCGGACTCTAGACGTGCGGTCCCAGCATCATCACTGAGCCCGTCCCTTGCGGAAGGCCACCCAGCCCGGACCCACGCGCCGACCCAGCGTTAAGGCACTTCCGCCGCTTGACCGTCGGCTTCCGAGTTAAAGTGTCGTTAGAGAGATGGTGCCGCCTAGGTGACTCGAACACCTGACCCCCGCATTACGAATGCGCGCAATTGCTATTTAAAACAGTACCTTAACTGCATAGTTGTATGGTCTGTTGTACGGTTAGGGTCGCGCAAGCACCTGATTTTACATGCTTTTGTCGGGTAAACCCGACCAGCTATTTCAGGCAGAATGGTACAGATATCTGTGTCTGTCGGTTTAACCGACATGTCGGGTGGCTCTTGTCGGGTCAAGCTTGTCGGGTAACCCGACGCGCTCATGACCTGCCGGATCTGCTGCCCTGAAGCTCTGCCAGTTGCAGCTAGACTTCGACGTCGAGTGATCCAGTTTCCGGGGAGCAGATCAGTTGGTGCGGACGTTGATGAAGGCCTAAAATTAGAGGGGCGTGGACTTTCCGAGTCCGCTTGGGAGCGTTGCCTTCCCGAGAATATGAATGCTAGGCCCATCAATCAGTTAATTTGCCTCGAGGGGTCTCCGTGTTCATAGCCGCGCTTCTGCTAATCGCTGAGCCCCAATCAGGTCGCGAGCCGCTGGTCAGCCCTGTCTATGAGGTAGTTGCCGACAAAGAGACTATCACCCGTCATGCGATAGGTTGCGTCAACCAAAACGCGACCTCCGGGCGGACCGATATTCCGACAATCGAGAGTTCGGACATGACTGTCGGCACCGTCGTGGCGATTAATTTTCTTCAAAGAGCATCAATCTCCCCATTCAGTCGGGATATGCGGACCGCACTTCGGATTGACGCGCGGGATGGTCAGTTTCGCATTGTGAACTCCAACTTTGAGCTCTTTAGCGAGTGGAAAGTCGAGTGGTCGCCGATTAAGCGGAGCGACCGACCGTGGGCTGAGCTAGAGGGACGCCTGAACCGACAATCCGAGCGGCTCGCGTCATGCATTCGCGACGCTGCTGCTGATTGGTAAACCGGCTTTTGACGTGCCCCTGAAATTTAACCCAAGAATAGCTGGAGTTCGCCCCTCTAAAGGATGCCCGTTATGGCTGGCGGAGAACTCGGGTCACGTCACCGACATGTCGGGTGGCTCTTGTCGTGTAACCCGACGTGCCCCGCGTATGGCTCTGCGTCATGCTTGTCGGGTTACACGACAGACCAAGGCTATTTCGGAGCCGGCTTGATCTCACTGCCGAAGCCCATCTTGGCGAGATGGGGATCGAGCTCACCAGCATTCACTGCGGAGATAAGGGCATCGATCGTTGGGATGAGTTTGTCGGGTTTCCCGACAACGATGGCTGAAAGACCACGCTCAAGTTCGAGGACCTTGCTGCCATAACGAACCGCGAGCAGGCAGTCGCCCTTTGCGTCGATGACCCACCAACGACGAAGCCGCTTTGGCGTGTCCATGAGATGTTTGGTTCCGTCTTCGGCCTTGACCCAGCGACGGCGGGTCAGAGACAGTTCCCGGCCTGTCTGATCGGCTTCGGCGAGAGCTTTTTGCTCCATCAATTTGGCAATCAGTTTGGACCGGCGATGCTGCTCGGGTGTCAGGCGGATGGTGGCCGGCATGGCCGCGAAATTCAGGGTCTTCAGAATGGTCATGATGATCTCTTTCGTCAGTGTGAGATCATTTTGATGAAGCCGCAGGGCCAGCTTTCCTACCAAAATCAATCCATTACGGATTTTGCGGGCGCTAGCCAGCCGGGGGATTTCAAGCTCTCGGTGATAAATACGAGATGCGAATTGATGAAGTCACCAATCCCCTGAAGACGTTCCTTGCTCAGATACGAGCCCAAGGCCTTACCGTCAGAACCACGATCCAAGCTGACAGCCGCCCGCAAGCCAGAGCCATTCTCGCTCATGTCTATGGGCAGGAGAATGTGCAGATGGTCACGCAGATGGAGTCCACGACCAACGAGGCCGCGACGGTAAAGGTGAAGTCAGCAGCCGAGCTGAGAGTCGCCAATCTCGCCAACGCTGCCAAGAACCTTCAGCGACAAGTGAAGATCGCAAAGGCATCAAACGCAGTCAGGTCGGCGACCCAGCGACTGGACAAGGCGCAGAAGCCCATCAAACCCACCGTTTGAATTGGATCTCAGCAGGCCTGAGTGGGGTCTTTGGCATTTTGGGTAAGCTGACAGCGTCTGGGCGCAGGCACGCTCAGAGGACGGTGGGTGACTCGTCGTGGAACGATCTTTTTGGCTGTCTTCTCGGGGGCCGCGTCTTCCAACCAAGAATCGAGCGTTTTCATGAAATCCTCTCCCGAAAACCGCTCGCTTCAGGGGCCAACTTCGCTACGCAGGGGGTTCACGAGATCGCTGGTCTGAAAACCGCTGTCGTTATCCCTATCCAACTCGGCGAAGAGCTCCTCGTCTGTGTCGGCATACTGTTTGGACGCAGGGAGTGAGTGAAAGCGCAGACGGTTTGCCGCTCCCTCACCAAGGAGCATCCAGCCTATCGGGGGCTCACCAAGGTGAAACTGCCTCCAAGCGTTTTCGAATGACCTTGTAGGGGCTTGGCAGCAGATCACGCTTATGTCCGCTAACCGCCCATATGCGATGGTCCGCTCCCGACCCGAAGCGGACATTCCGAGCCCGCAGTTCCCGAGCCCGGAAGTGACTCTTTCCGGCGGTTGGGAAAGTCCGCTCTTCGGTGTCTCACGTCGCCGCCCGGAACCTTCAGCCTCTCTGGCTCTAGCCACCGGCTTCACTGCGCCGTGAGCCCCCCGTCGATCTTGAACTCAGCCCCGGACCAGGGCCGGAACCTTCCACGACCGATCGCGTAGCTCGTGGCGGGGTAGATAGGCCCGCAACGCCAGCCGCGTCGGGCCATGCGGCGAGGGCAGCCAGTTGGCGGCGAGGGCACCTTCGGGCCGTTCGCGTTGGATATGGATCTCGAAGCTTCCGTCCGCATCTACCACCAGGCCGGGTGTGCGGTCTCCGATCGAATACCGATTGATCGGGTTGTCGGTGAAGAAATACCGGCCCTCCGGTGTGATTTCGTACATCGTGAGGGACCAGAAGGCGTCGACCGGTACCCCTCCGGCGGGGACCCGCCAGCGGTAAGAGTCAGTGCCGACGAGCGGAGCGCCGGAGGCGTCGAAATTCCCGTGGAAGTACATCGCTTCCTCTTCGCCGAGCGCGGCGATGCCGCCCAATGCGACCGCTGCCCGTAGCTGATCGTTCTCGCCGAAGTCGCCGATCCCGGGCGGCTGGTAGCTCCAGCCAGCGACGGTATAGTCCCGGAACTTGAAAGTCTCCCGCAGCGTCGCCAGCCCTTGGGGGATGATCGCGCGCCAGCGATCCATGACCTCGGCACCCGGAAGTTCCGACTGGCCTATCCCCATGGCCCGGAACTGTTCTGCCCGCGCGAATTGAGCGCCGCCGCCGGGAGATCGAGCGATCACCTCATTGACCAGGGTAAGGAAATCCGCCGGATCATTGACGTCGCCGGCGGGCGCGGTGAAGCCTCGTGCCAACGGCCGACCAGCGGCCACGCTCAGGGTCAGGCTACTCTGGAAGGCCTGGGCAGCCGCAAGATCCCCGGGCCCGTCGACCAACGTCCGCATGAGGACCCAGACATCGTTGCTTGGTGACCGGATCAGACGCACCCCCGGCGGCGTATCCCCCTGCCACCCGGGCCCGACGACCCAGACGGGACCACCTTGTCCGCCCGTTGCGCGAGTGCCGACATAGGCGAAGACATCGGTGAAGGCGTGCATGAAGGCGAGCGAAAAATAGCGTTCTGTAGAACTGGGAACCTGCAGTTCGACCGGACCGCCGGAGAGCTCAAGGAAGACCGAGGAATAGATGGTGTCATTGTTGGGGGCGGTGACCAGACGTGTTGTTGCGTCCAGCAGTTGTGAGCGGTGGGCGATCATATTGAGCCTTCCGGGGCCGCCCACCGCCCCTGTGCGCTCCTGCTCGATGCGTGCGAGTTCATATAAGGGGAAGGCGTAGAAGAAGGCCTTTTGAAACGGATCAGCGGTTTGGCCTGCTGCGATCGCAGTCACGGCGCAACCGCCCATCGAAAGGGCGGACAGCCCCATTGCGGATTGGATTAGCTGGCGGCGGTGCATGGAAATCTCCGGGCTATTGGACGTGCCGACCTCTGATGAGCGGCTACGGTGCCGTGCCCAACATCAAACTTAGAAACCGGTCGTCGTCTTCCGTGCCGCCTAGCTTGACCGCAACCATCTCGTGGGACGGCAGAATAAACATCTTCACGTTGCCGGCACCGTACGCAAGGAACATGCTTTCCGGGACGTTCGGGGCGATGTTGGAGCCAGAGCCGAACCGGGCGGCGACCGCGGGTGGCCAAGGGGCGGAGTCAATTCCCGGCGTGAAGGTGCCCGCCACCCTGCGGTTCAACCAGAAGCCCAACCCGTAGCCGAGAAACGCGTCGTTCCGATATGTCGAGCACCGCTCGATCAGGGCGGCGGGGACAATCTGCTCGCCCTGCCAGGCTCCCTTCTGCAGTATGAACTGTCCGTAAGTCGCCCAGTCGCGGGCGGTGAAATACGCGCCGCCACCCCAGTTGGCGTGCCCCCTGATGTCACGGACCCACTGGGTCGGGGCGATGCCGATGCGATCCAGAACCCTTGTCTGAAGATACCGGACCGAGTCCTGCCCCCCGGTCACGCCGAGATCAGCCGTGGGGGATCCCCCGGTCGCAAGTTCAAACGCGGCCGCGAACGCCTGGAAGCTGTTAGGCCCGTAGGTTATGGCCACATCGGGCGGGTTTCCGGAGCGGGCCGCGATGGCCTGCTGGAAGCTATCGACGTCCGCCAGCTGACCGGCGCTAACGCCGGTATTGCTCAGGCCGCCCGTCATCGACAGCAGATTTGCCAGGCGAATGGTCTGCTTTCGGCCCGGGTCCGGGGCCGCCCCTCCGGGGGCCCACGCGGGGATAGCGATCGAGGCCAGATCCTCGGCCCTCAGGAAGCCGTCCGCCTCTGCGGCGGCGGCGAGTGCGCAACTGAAACTCTTGGTCCCGGAGGCGAGAAGTTCGCCTCGATCCACGCGACCGAGGCCCTGATACTGTTCGGCGATCAGAACGCCGCCCTGCATCACCAAAACGGCCCGTGACCCCGATCCGATAGCGAAGCTGACCGCCTCGGCCACGTTCCCAGCTGGCGGCGGCGGCGGAGGTGGAGGCGGAGGCGGCGGCGGAGGAGGAGGCGGAGGAGGAGGAGGTGGTGGTGGTGGTGAAGGGGGAGGAGGCGTGGGTTGATCTGTCTCGCCTCCTCCGCCACCGCAGCCTGACAGCGGCGTGGCTAGCAGAACGCTTAGAAAGACTACAGAAAGGATACGAGAGGCGCCCGACATTGGACGGGCGGATTCACCGACCCGCACTGCCCCTCCAGAGCGGGAGCGGAGATTGGGGCCAGGCGAGTCCATGACGGCTGGTTCTCCATTGCGTGACAGACGGGGCCGGACGGTCGCGGCAAATGTCCTGGGCATTTGGGCGATGTTGCTCATTCCCAGGACACCGTAGCGACCCTCGCGTCAGTAGCCGAAGCTGCGTGCCAGCCGGACGCCGATCACGCGCCCCTGGTTGTAAAAGACGTTCGATTGGATCTCCTGCGTGGCATAGACCTCGTCGAACAGGTTGTTGACGTACACCGATGCGCTCCACTCGCGGGAGCTCCAACCGGCCCGGAGGCCCGCCATCATATACGATGGCGAAGAACGTGAGACGCCAGCGACCTTCAGCGAGCCGATCGCATTTTCGTAACCGCCACCCTCGCCGGTCAGGGTGGCCGTAACGTAAGCCCGCCCTGGGCCCAACCGCCACGCATAGTTGGCAGTGATCGAAGCGGTCAGGTCACGTACCCGGTTAACCCGGAAGCCCGAAAGATCGTAGGTTACCCCGGTGCTGATGATCGAGGATCCATCCTTGAACTCACCGTCCTGTGTAGAGGCAGTCAGTGTGGTCGCGAGCACTCCAGGACCGATATTGAAGTCTGAGCTTAGCTCCAGTTCCAAACCCCAATAGTCCACACCTTCGACGTTCTGGAGAACAGTGGTGGTGTCAGTGGCGCTAACCGAAGTCACTATCTGGGCATCGTCCAAGGTTTGCCGATAGGCGCTGACCCCATAACGCAACCAGCCGCCCAACCTGCCCTTCAGGCCAAGTTCGCCGCCGATTGAGGTCTCCGGGTCATAGTTCACAGCTGCGGGATCAGACGTTCCGGCGTTAAAGCCGGATGGGCGATAGGCGGACGCTACGCGGACATAGGCTTGATGGTTGGGCGCGTAGGCCCACTTCAGCGTTGCGCCCGGCATGAACCGCGAGAATTCCACCTCTGACGAGATGGGGCCGAGACTGGTGTTGGTCGGGGTTGGAACCCGATCAATGCGACGGAACACAGAGGAACTTTCATCGGACTGGAATCGCGCCTCCAGTGATCCGCTCCATTGCTCGTTGAAAGCGTAGTCGACGCTGCCGAAAATTGAACTCGATGTGAAATCCTCGGTCGAAACATCTGTTCTGGTCGCGAGCTCACGCAGCGCGGCGCTCGTGGTGACCCCTTCGTTGATTGTCGTGACTGTGTCGTCAGACGTCTGCCAGTCCACGCCCACAAGCCACTGGAGAGGGCCGTCCCCGTTGGAGGCCAGACGCGCCTCGACGGCGGTCTTGGTGAACAGTTCATATTGCCCAACCACGAGATCGGAACCACTAATATTCTGAAAGCCGAGGAACCGATCCAGATCCTCGTTGAATCTCGAACCATCTCGTTCGCGATTGGCCACGACTACGCTGAGATCAGCGAAGCCTAAGCGCTGCTCAACGTTCATGAAGATCGTATCTTCTTCGATTTCCACTCGACCATATCGTGATCCAGCTCGAACATTGACGTCCGGATCGAAGGTAGCCGTCGGGCGAGCGGGCGTCGGCAGACGGCGACCCAGAACCGAGAAGCCGGGTGAGTCGGATTCGGAGCGTTCGTAGGTCAAAGTTGTTGACAGCGAGTCGGTCAGGTCGACCCGAACGGCGGCGCGGAGGCCCAGGAAATCCTGATAGTCGATCGTATCGCCGGTTGCCTGATCGGTTATGAACCCGCCGGTCTGGTCTGTTCCAATTATGCCGACCCTCAACGCAGCCCGTCCATCGGAGAATGGCATGTTGGCGACCGCCTCACCTGCGAGTCGATCGCGATCATCGTAGGCCACTTGAAACCGGAATCGGGCGTCGTTGCCCGGTGCCTGCGAAATCACGTTGACGGCCCCCCCAACAGCGTTCCGGCCGAACAGGGCTCCTTGGGGCCCCCGATACACTTCGAAGGATTGAACATCGAATAGGTCGAGTGCGTTTAGCGATCGGCCGCCGAACCCGCCGCCCGCAATGAACACGCCGTTGCGGTAGATCCCGGTTGCCGAGGCCGAGAAGCCGTTGCGGCCGCCGCCCTGCCCGCGAAGCGAAACGTCCTTCAGGTAGTCCGGCCCGGCGAAAACGACCGACGCCGCCGGGGTCTGACGCAGGTAGTCCTCGATCACCTCGACCGGGAGTTCCTCGATCTGACGTGCTGTCAGCGCGCTGACGGCGGCGGGAACGTCCAGCAACTGCTCAGCACGTCGACGGGCGCTGACAACTACCGTCTCAAGTTCGCTCGCCTGATCAGCTTGTGGCCGAGCTTGCGCGGATGCGGCCTCGACGCCGAGCGTCATCAAGCTCGCCAAGGACGCGCAGCCAGCCAAGAGTGTGCTCTTGTACCCCATAATTCCTCTCCCCCCGCCCTTGCGTTCCAAGAGCTGATATTATCGATAATAATGTGCTTGCGATTTTGGTCAGTGTCAACGAGCCGTGTTCTGGCGGTCAGGTGCCGGGATGATCGGCGGCGCGCGAACGGTCCAGCAGGCTGGTTCGCACTCGTAAGCGGAAGATCAGCGGCAACGGGCGAGGTGCTTACGACGCCGGTTTGGGCGCCAGTGACCGCATCGACGGTTGGGCCCGCATCGTCAGCTTAATCGGAGCTGTTGCGAGGTGTAGCCGCGCCGCAGCAAGGTTTCCCGCCGACCCAGGCGCGGGCCGAACGCTACAAGGGGGCAGGGATGCGCTGTCTGCGCTTGCCGAGCTGACGCCGAAGCCAATCAGGCGCGGGCGCCGCGTCTACGACTGCTGTTCCAAGAATCGTTGAACCGCGCCGATCAGGCCCCGTGCAACTGGCTCGAGCACCGCCGGACTGGTGGCGACGGCAGTGTCGGCCGGGGTGTGATGCAGAGGGCCGGCGCCCACCATGCCGATCAGCGGGCTATAGCCATGATCAACGAAATGCTGCGTCTCACCGGGTACGCGCCCGACACCGATGTCAATCGGGGCCCCGTAACCTGATTGACCGGCGAAGCTGGCGGTCACTGCTGCGTGAAGCGCTGGATGGCAGGCTATGCCCCGACGGGTCGAAGGCGTGTCCCGGCGAACCGGTGTCCCGCCAGCGTCCAACTGCCATTCGTTCACAGCGACATTGGCCCCAATATGAACCCAGAGAGCGACTGTCTCGGGGGGCGGCGGATCGGCCGCGAGGAACCGTCGCGCGCCCTCGCCGTGAAACTCGTGGCCGGTCGCCGAAACGAAGCGGACGTCCAGTTCTGTCTCTCGGGCGCACCAATCGGCCAGGGCCAGAGCCACCGCCATCCCTGAGCCTCGCTCGCCTGCGCACCGGAACCAGCCGCTTTTCGGCGTCGAGATGACGATGCCCGGACCAGCGCGGGCCCGCTGCCCCAACACATTGTGGACCGTGTCAGGTCGCACCTGGCCCTCGATCTGAAGTCGAACCGGCGTCCGCCGCTCAATCAGCCGGGATAATGTGGCGGCGCTGCGGCCGGGGACGATGAGGACCGGGACGGGCCAGCGCGGCTGGTGGAACTCTGTGTTCAGCGCGATGAGCTCGCCCAACGGCCCCTCGGTCAAGACTGCCACTCCGACCGCGCCGGAGCCACAGGCCGCATTGATGGCGTCCACGACCCCTTCGCTTTCCAGCGATCCCGCCGGAGAATAGGGCAGGGTCAGCACTGTGACTGAGCCCTCCCTCGGCGTGGCGCTGAGCGGTGCCAGCAAACCATCGCCCGGGGTCGGGATCGGCGGCCAGAGGGGGAAGCCCTCGATCTCTGATTGCTCCGAATGGTCTCCCGTCCACGACAGCCGCGAGCGGGTTACGTCAAATGCCTCCATGTCCCAAGCCTGCCTTTGGGGCGTCAGGCCGATGTCGTGGAGTTTTCGCTCGAGCCAACAGGTGGTTGCATGGTCGCCTTGCGAGCCGGTGCGGTGGTCGCCCAGATCCGAGTAAGCCTGCACCAGACGATACAGAGCCTCCCCGGAGGCCGGGTCGGGCTTGGGTTGTATCGGTGCAGTTGCGCATGCCGCCGCGGTCGCGGCGGCCGCAACTACGAAGCCACGACGACTGATTTCGGCGTTCGAGCCTCGCATCATGCCGTCTCTCCCAAGCCAAACTTCACTTCCAGAGCCGACCATTCGGGCTCGATCCGCGCAAGGTTCGCCGCCTTGACCGGACCATAGCCGCGAATACCTTCAGCGATCGTGGCAAGAGCAACCGCGTCCTCCAGATTGGCTGCGCTGAGGCGAGGCAAGACTGCTTCGATGTCGCGACGATAGCGTTGGATCAATGCGCGCTCCATACGTCGCTCCTCAGTGCCGCCGAACGGATCGAATGGCGTACCGCGTAAGCCGCGACAGGCCGCCAGCCCCCGCATGACAGGTCGAATCCAGGGACCAAACGGCCGCTTTCGGGGTCGCCCTGTCGCCGGATCGATGCCGCCAATCATTGGCGGTGCGAGATGGTGGGTGATGCGCACGCCGTCTCCGAAGCGCTTCCTCAGATCCTGTGCGAAGGTCGGATCAGTGTGGAGTCTAGCGACCTCGTACTCGTCCTTGTACGCCATCAGCTTGAACAGATTGCGGGCGACGCTTGTGGCGAAGGACTGCCCGTCCGGCATGGACGCAGCGGCTGCGGCGCGGCGCACCAGATCAGCATAAGCCCGTCCATAGGCGGCGTTCTGATAGCGAGTCAGAAAAGCCTGACGATCAACAATCAAGCTGTCGACCGTTTGCGGTTCTACAACCGGTGTGGTGACCCCATTAGCAACGTGCAGCCGGCCCAGGCGGAAGGCCTTCAAGTTCCGCTCGACTGCAACGCCGTTAAGCGTGATGGCGCGCTCGATCCCCTCCACTGAGACGGGAAGCCACCCGCGCTGGGCGGCTGCCCCGAGCAAATAGGTGTTGGCGAGCGCCGCCTCTCCCAAGTTCGCGGCCGACTCAGCGGCGCGAACCGCCAGAAGGCCGTCGGGCAAGATCTGGGCGGAAAGACCTCGGATAAGCGCTTGTCCGTCAACGACCAGATCCGGCGAAAGGACGGAGAGGGCGAGAGGGTGCACTTCGGTATCGACAACTGCTCGCGACCGGTCCGGGGAGAGTGCATAGGCCGCTTGCTTGTCGAGCGCGGTGACCAAATCGCAGGCGATCATCAGGTCCACCCCCCCGGGCGGAGCTTTGGCCGAAAGCGCCTGGTCGTCGGCAGAACCAAAGCAGAGATGGCTCGTCACGGACCCGTTCTTTTGTGCAAGACCGGTTTGATCGAGAACTGCGAACCCCAAGCCCGCCTCGCGCGCCGCTTCGCCCAGAAGACGCCCGGCGGTCACGACGCCCGTACCGCCGATGCCGGCGATGATTATGCGATAGGCACCGTCCACCCGGGCGATGGACGCTTCCGCGACTCCCGAAAGATCCACCTCGGCCGAGACATTGCCTGGCCTCGACTTCGGCGGCGCATCTACGGTGACAAAGCTCGGGCAGAAGCCCTTCAAGCAAGACAGATCCTGATTGCAGTCCGACTGCTGGATTCGCCGCTTGCGGCCGTAAGGTGTCTCTACCGGGACTACCGCGACACAGTTGGATTGCGCCCCGCAGTCTCCGCAGCCCTCGCATACCAGTTCGTTGATGATCACCCGGGTCGGAGATACGGGGTACTCGCCGTGCCGACGCCGACGACGTTTCTCGGCCGCGCAAGTCTGGTCATAGAGCAGGACGGTGACGCCGGGGATGTCCCTCAGCGTTCTCTGGATGCGGTCTAGATGTTCTCGGCCGACCACCTCCACGCCCTCAGGCCAACGGGCCTCAGTGCCGTAACGATGACGCTCTTCGCTGACAACAACCAGACGGCTGACACCCTCTGCCAGGACCTGTTCGGCAACGCGCCAGGGAGATGGGTGCCCTTCGACGAACTGTCCGCCGGTCATCGCGACGGCGTCGTTGTACAGGATCTTGTAGGTGATATTGACGCCTGCCGCGACGGCGGCTCGGATCGCCAGCGAACCGGAGTGGGCATAGGTGCCGTCGCCAAGGTTCTGGAACACGTGGTTGGCGCTGGAAAAGGGTGCTTGACCAATCCAGTTTGCTCCCTCGCCCCCCATGTGGGTTATCAGCGCCGTGCCACGCCCCATCCACAGCGCCATGCTGTGACAGCCGATACCTCCACCGGCGCGGCTGCCCTCAGGCAGGCGCGTCGAGGTGTTGTGGGGGCAGCCAGCGCAAAACCATGGCGGACGCCCCGTCGTCGTTGCGGTGATCGGAGGCTGCTGCGGTGATGGTTCCCGGCGCAAACCGAAAGCAACGAGCCTCTCGGATAGAATCGGCCCCAGGATTGCGGCCTCGATCTGCCCATGCCGGGGCAGCAAGGGTCGACCTCGGCCATCCTGTTTGCCGACAATCTCCGGACGCCGATCGGCGTTAAGGCCGTAGAGCGCGCTGCGAAGCTGCTCTTCCAGAATGGGGGCCTTGTCTTCGACTACGAGAATCTCGCGCGCGCTGGACGCCCAGGTCGTCGGAAGATCGGTCAGCGGCCAGACCATGGCGACCTTCATCACCGAGATGCCTGCATCCTCGAGGGCTTGGCTTGATATCCCGGCTTGTCGAAACCATTCAGAGACCTCAAGCCAAGCGCGGCCGCTTGCCAGAATTCCGAGCGATGTCGGGCGGGAGGCACCGTGTGTTACTCGGTCCAGCCCGTTCAGGGCGGCGTAGGCGCGCGCAGCGGGTAGCTTGTGGTCCCACAGGCGGCGCTCGGCCCCGACCGCGTTGTCGGGCCAGCGGATATGGCGGTCGCCTGTCGAGTCTCCGGGCGGGATGATGCAGCTGACCTGGTCCGGCAGTGCGGTCGTCGCAGTGGTCTCGACCACATCGACGAGACATTTCAAGGCCGACCACGCGCCCGAGTGTCGCGACATCGCGAAGCCGTGCAAACCGTATGTGATCAGCTCCGACACATCAGCCGGATAGAGAATGGGGATCCCGGCGGCGATCAGCGCCGGTTCCGACTGGAAAGCCACGCTGGACGACTTCGCGACGTGATCGTCACCCGCCAGAGCGACAACCCCGCCAAGCGGCGAGGTGCCCGCCTGATTGGCGTGTTTGAGCGCGTCGCCCGACCGGTCGACGCCAGGGCCCTTCCCATACCAGACCCCGAAGACGCCCTGAACCCGACCGGGCTCCACCAATCCAACTTGTTGGCTGCCCCACACGGCGGTGGCCGCGAGGTCCTCATTGAGCCCCGGGGAGAAGACGATGTCAGCATGCTTCAGTTTATCGGAAACCGCCTCCAGCGCACGGTCGTAGGCCCCGAGTGGCGAGCCCCGGTATCCGGAGATAAAGCCGCCCGTCGTCAGACCGGCGAGACGATCGCTTTGCGCCTGCAGCAGAGGCAGGAGTGCGAGCGCCTCAAGGCCACCCAATAGGCGCGTACCTAGTTGGTCGGCGTCGGGCCGATCCCGCCGTGTGACGGAACCATCCATATCTAGCTTGACCCCAAAGCGGCGCGAACGGCGACCCAGGTGGGCCAGACGTCGGGCAGACGCGACTGGACGACGAAGACACCGTAGAGGCCTGCCTCGTAGTCGACCCAGGCATAGGTTCCAAAGGCACCAGCGGAGGACACGACGGCGCAGGCTCCGGATGGCACGGCGCGTTCGCACCACATACCGGTCGCCATACCCTCGAATCCTCGGGCGACGTCGGGTATCTCGACTATGCGTGCGTTGGCGGGACTGACCAGACGACTGATATCGGCGAACGCCTCGGGGCTCAGTACCCGCACGTCACCCACCGCGCCACGTCCGGCGATCATCGCAGTAAACCGTTCCAGGTCGTGAGGTGTCGACCAAAGGCCGCCTCCAGTGACGGGGGCTCCCTCAGCCGCGAAGCCTGTCTGGGTCAAGCCGAGCGGCCCGGTGATCGCCGCCGCGAACAGCGCGCGAAAATCCTTACCTGCCAGGATCTCGGCGCAGCGGGCGGCCACCTGCATGGCGGTGCCGGAATAGACGAAGACTTCGCCCGGAGCCCCGACTGCAGGGAGGCGAAACAGTGAGGCGACAGAGGCTTCGAGGTCCGGATGAGCCCGCTCGGCGGCAGGTCCTAGGGAAGGCAGGCCGGACACATGGCTTAAGGTCTGACGGACGGTGATCGCGGCTCTGTCCGAGGCAAGGCCCGGAAGACAATCGCCTACGGGCATGTCGAGCGATCTGCCAGCCTGTTGGGCCGACGCCGCGACTGCAACGCCGGTGAACCATTTGGTCGCCGACGCGATCTGAACCCGGGTGTCCGTACTGAAATTTCCATAGTAGCGGCGCTCGACGTCATCGTTGGAACCGACGCGGCGGACGATAACCGCGGCACCGGCAAGGCCCTTGGTGGCGATCAGGCTCTGCATCGCGTCGTCAATCGGGTCCGCGGGTGTTTCGGGACGGGTCGACGGGGCGGCCGGTGGGGCCGGGGTCCCGCTAGACTGCCTTGCCTCGGCGGCCGCACGTCCACGAAGGAGTTCGCGTACCGACAAGGCCCCGTCTCCGTCGGTGTCAAGCGCGTCAAACGCACGTGCGACCGCCGCCGGAGCCTCACTGCGCTGGATCAGGCCATCGCCATTGGTGTCATGGCGGCGCATCCAGCTGCCGTCGCCACCGGAGGCGTTCTGCGCCATTGAGGTGCCGGTTGAGCAGGCGATCATGCCCGCGGTCAGCGCGGCAACCAATGAGGCCGAGCGAAGAACGGAATGCGGCATCAACGAAGCCTTTCAGACAAGAATCGGTCGAGCGCTATTGCAATGGGCTCCAGCAGATCCGGCCCGCTCGTCGCGGCGGTGTCACCGGGCGTGTGGAAAAAATCGTGGGGCCCCTCGAACCCGAATGTCGGATAGCCGGCCCCGAAATAAAGCTGGAGCTCGCCACGCGCCGGGCGGTCAGGACCGCTGACGGCTGGATCGAATACCGTCGGCGCAAAGGCGGAGGCCAGGCCGGGCAGCCACGCCGGACGGTTCGTGAGCAAGCTCGCATCCGTGGATGGGCGGTCGGTGGGCTGCAGGAGTCCGTCTGGGCCAGCCTCGAACCGACGAGTGGCGATCGAGGCTCCCAAATGGCACCAGACCGCTACGTCCGAAGGGACTGGAGCCCGGTCGCTGTTCAGGAATGCACGACTGCCAGCACCATCCAACTCATGACCGGAGAAGGCCGTGAACAGCCAGCGGGCACCGCGGGGATCGGCCGCCGCTCTGCGCATCAGGGCGAGCCAGAGGGCGACGCCGGGCCCGCGTTCCCCCCCGGAGGTGGTCCATGCACTGGTCGGAGTAGAGATCACCACCTGCGGACCGCTTCCCCCGATGCGGGCCAGCACGTTCTGCCCGGTCGCTTGTTCCAGGATGTTGCCGCGCAGGACAAAGCGGCAAGATTCGCCGCTCAAAGCCGCTGTGCGCAATCGCGTCAGGTCGCGGCCTCCAGCAATCAAGGTCGGAACGGCACATGGCTCCGCTCGACCATGAGCAAACGGTTCTCCTGAGGGCGTGTGGGTGATGAGGACAAGCGCCGCTGCACCTGCAGACTGCGCGTCCATGACGGCGCGAGGCATGGCCCGAAGGGCTCCCGTTCCCGGCGGAAGGTCGATGACCAAAATCTGGCCTGCCGCATTGGCGCGATCGAAGGTGACGGTCGCGGTAACCTCACCCGCTCTTGGGAACCAGTAGGGATAGATCAGCACCGGTCCGTCGGCGAGGTCGAGCGCCGCCTCATCAAGCATGAACTGCCGGACCCGGAAGGGCTGCGCTTCAACGCTTGCCCCTGAGAGGCGAGCTTCGGCTTCAAGCCAGGCCGAAACGGCGTGATCGGCAAGCGATCCGGTGCGTTTGGGCCCGAAGGAAGCGTAGCGTTGCAGATCTTCGTAGAGTTTCTCGCCGTCGAGAGGCGAGGATGTTTGCTCGATCACTGGGGCCGACATGCAGCCAACGAGTGAAAGGCCAACGACGCCGGCAAAGGTCTCTCGCCGGGTCATTGGTAAGCCGTCGTTCCGCCCAGTTTTCATGTTCGCACCCTAAGGTCACGGCTTGTGCTGCAGAATTATCGATAATTGTTCCACATACATCGCCTTGTGAGCGCCAGCCGTCAACCACTCAAGCTGTGGCAGCTGCTCGTGGCCGCCTTTTTCGCCGGGGGAGCGGCCGGGCGCTGGTAATTTCGGCAAGACGGCTTTCGATCGCGAGAATCAGGACCTTCTGAGACAGGGCGATCACCTCCCGAGCTGTTTTGTCTGCGTCATCTGGCCGGTTGGACACAATCGCTTCGACCAGGCGGCGGTGCAGCTCGGCCGACTGCTGACTGGCACCTGGAGAGCCATAGGCAATGTCCTCCTCCCTCAACAGCTTGTGCTGCCAGCGGACCAGTCGACCGACCTTACTCAGGAGCTGGGGTGCCAGACTGCCGCCGGCCGAGTCGCGAATGAAGCGACCCATTTCGAACGCGACGGGCACATGTTGAGCCGGATCCGGCGTCGCTGCGATAATCGCCTCGTATTTCTCGAGATGACGCATGAGCGGTCGGTCATCACCCTTAAAGTTTTCGGCGGCGAGCCGACATACGACGCCGTACAGCGCCTTCCAGCACTCGATCAGCTCGTTGGCGGCATGGGCGTCAATCTCTATGACCCGCGCGCCCTTGTAAGGAGTGAGCTCAACAAATCCCGCCCGCTCTACTTGTCGAAAGGCTTCTCGGACCGGGGCATGTGAGACCTGGAAGCGTTCCGCGATCTCGCGTTCGCGTATCCAGGCCCCCGGCGGCAACCTCCACTCCATGATGTCCTGAATTAGAGCGTCAGCGATCTGGCGCTCCTGGGTGTCAGCGGCTCCGGCGATTTTCGAGGGAGGGGATTTGTCGAGAAGGTCCATGGGCCCTGCATAACGGAAATCAAACCGTGTCGCGATTTCAGTTGTGCTGAGTGCCGTTTTTATCGATAATAATGAAAATTGAGAGGCGAGTGATGGTTCTGTCCAAGCTGGATCGGCGGCGCTTTCTGGGTGCGGCGGGCTGCCTCCCGTTCGTTGCGGGATGCCCCGCATGTGCGCGATCCCTGAATGACGCACCACGTGGTCGAGCTACCGGCCGAAACCTCCGCGACATCGTCAGCGGCCGGACGGTTGACGTTCATACCCATATCCTAGCACCGAGTTGGTTCGGCCGAGGTGGACAGGCCCCGCGTGTCCGCTCGGATGCGGAGATCGCGGCGGAGCTGGGCGCCAACCCCTATCTGCCTCTGGACGACGCTGCGGCCCTCGTACGCGCAAACAGGGAAATAATAGACGCGTTCGAAGTCGCCCGAGCTGACGGAAGCGCTTTAGCCTCGGCGGCGGTGCTGATCGCGGAGATGGATCGCGCTGGCATCGATGTCTCGGTCTGCCAGTTGATCGACGAGGTCAACCGTCCGTATCGCCGCGGCTATACAGTAGACATGGACACAATCTTCGCCGACCTGAAGGCAGTATCTGACGCCTACCCCGGTCGCTTCATCCACTATTTTGGCGTGGATCCACGCCGTGGTGCCGAGGGCGTCGCTCTGTTGCGCCGGGCGGTCACTGAATTTGGGTTCGCCGGGATGGGCGAATGGATCACGCAATGGTGGCGAGTCATGCCGACTGACCGTGACGTCTGCTACCCGTATTTCGAGGCCTGCGTCGATCTTGGCATTCCCTATGTGAACAACGGTAGCGGACCCGATCTGAGCCAGGCACCCGAGGTCTTTGAGCAAGTCCTGACGGATTTTCCAACGCTTAAGGTCGTGAATGCTGCGGCCGGCGTCATGACAGATAAAGAGCTGGCCGAAGATCCGGCGCGAGCGACACTCCCAAATCGCCTTCTCCAGGTCGCCGAACGTCACGAAAACTTCTATCTCGACATTGACGACTGGCAACGCCTCGACGCTGCGGGAAACAGTCGGACCTTGTCGTTCCTGCGACGTGCGCTGGATGGGCCGGCAGGCGACCGCATCATGTTCGGGACCGATTTCCCGATCTTCACCCAAATCGTCCCGGCGGCGACCTGGGTGAACACCCTGATCGATGGGGCAGGCTCTTCCACCGACGGTCTTAGCGACGACGACATTGACCGATTGTTCTCAAGGAACCCTTTGGCCTTCCTCGGGCTCCAAACCCCATGAGGCAGTGGGGCCGGCGGACGATTGCCATGTTCAAAATTTGCTCAGCCGCTCTGCTAATCGGTGCCTTCCCTCTGGCAGGTTGTGCCCCCGCACCGGTCTCTCGGGTTGAACCGGTCGTGGCGATGGACGCGCGCCCGGGAGGCGACGTCCGGGTTCTTGAAGCCATCTGGCGCGACGATGCGCGCAGCCGCGAGGTGCCTGTCAAAATCTACCTGCCTGCCGGAACGGACCCCGCCCCGGCGGTGATCGTATCGCACGGACTTGGCGGGAGTGATCTGCTCCCCTGAAACTGGATCACTCGACGTCGGAATCTAACTGCAACTGCCAGAGCTTCAGGGGAGTAGGTCAGAAGACGGAGACGATGAGCGCGTCGGGTTACCCGACAAGCTTGACCCGACAAGAGCCGCCCGACATGTCGGTTAAACCGACAGACACAGATATCTGGTCCGTTGCGCTCGACAAATCTGGTCGGGTTGACCCGACAAATGTGTTTAAAAACAGGGCTTTGCTCGACCCTGCCCGTACAACAGACCATACAACTAGGAAGTTAAAATGCTGTTTTAAATAGCAATTGTGCGCATTCGTAATGCGGGGGTCAGGTGTTCGAGTCACCTAGGCGGCACCACCTTTCTAATGACACTCTAAGCAGGAAGCCGGCAGGCGAGCGGCGTAAGTGCCGCTAAGCCGGGTCGGCGCGTGGGTCCGGGCTGGGTGGCCGTCCGCAAGGGACGGGCGCAGTGATGATGCAGGGACCTCAGATCCTTGCTGACGAAACGGGCTTCCCATTTTCCGCTGCCGCGCCAGCTCACTCACCACTGTCAGCAGCTGTCGCCTGGTCGACGGGTCTGACCGGTTCAGACTCGCAGATCGGCCAGGGCCGCCAACTCATCGTAGATTGCGTCGCCCGTGCGACTCCCGGCGTTCCCCCAACCGGTTGCCGTCGTCGGGTTCACCAGAACACCGTCACCTGTCAGCACCAGCACATTCGGCAGACCCGGCAACGCCGGAATGCCGAACCGGGCGGCGATGCCCAGATTGTGTCCGTCACCGCTGCTTGGCATTCCGATGTTCACGAAGACCAGTTCGTACTTGCGTTCGATCAGTTCGACGAAGCGATCGGTGGCCAGCCAACCGGCGAGGGCGCGGCTGTCGCCGCACCAGTTGGCTCCCATCACCAGCAGGACCCGTTTGCCCGACTGCCTGGCCCGCGCCAACGCAGCGTCCACGTCGGCCGCCGCGTTCTCGCTCACGCGATAGGAGCGGGCTTCCGGCTTGCTCGCAGTGTCAGGCGCGGACGCGCAAGCCGCCACGGCCAACGCCGCCGCGACGATCAGCGTAACTCGTTTCACCGGGCAATCTCCTCTGGACGGCGCGTTCAGCGGTGATCAGTCACGCGATGCCGCCGTTTGGAAGCACCGGTTCGCCACGAATTCGAGGGTGGGTCAAGCTGCGGCCGCGTCTCGGGTCACCCTTCCGCGACGGATCGGCACGCGGTGCGCTCCGTTTCAGCGGACGCCGGACTGGGAGGTGGTGGCTGAAGGACCATCAGCCCGGGCGGGCCTCGCCCCATTCACACCAGCCGAACGCACGGGGAGCCCCGGGCAGATACATCGTCTCGACCGCCTCGATGACGAGGCCCGCCGCTTCAATCGAGGCGGTTACCGGACGGGTCAGGTGACAGCCACCGGCCAAGGGGCGCCAGAAGGGCTCGATGCGCCGCTGCCACCGCTGCACCCCGGGATCGGGCGACAGACCATGCTCGCTGTAGAGAAAGGTGCCCGACGTCTTGAGGACCCGGCGGGCCTCGGCCAGGACCGCTGCCGGGTTCTGGACCGAGCAAAGCGTGAAGGTGCAGACGACCGTGTCGAAACTCCGGCTGTCGAACGACAGCGCCTCGGCCCGTCCCGCGACGATCTCGACCGTCAGGCCTGCCGGTCTAGGGGCGTCCTCGGCCAGGGACCGCAGACCTTCGGAGGGATCGACGCCCGTGACGCTCTCCACCCGGTCGGGATCGTAGAAGGCCAGGTTGAGGCCGCCGCCGATGCCGAGTTCCAGCACGCGTCCGCGCGCGCGGGGCACGATCTTCGCCCTCTGCCTGCGGATGGGCTTGGCCCCGCAGGCACAGCCGATCAGACGCGGCAGGATCTGTCGATCATAGAAGCTGCTCACGCTGCCCCCTCTCAAGCCCTTGCGATGACAAGCCAGGCCGAGCCGGCCATCATTACACCCTGACCAGGCCTGTGCGCGGCGGTGAAAAGCGACAGCAGATCGTCCCCGGCGCGCTCTTGCACGGCCCGAGGCTGGCCCTCCAGCAGGCGACCGGCCGCAAGGGATGAGACGACGAACCGGACGGCCTCCTCCGGCGTCGCCCCGGCTCCGCCGAGGGGTTGAAGCACCGAACACGCCACGATCTCTGTCCCGGTAAATCCGCCCTCCGCAAGGACCGCATTCAGATAGTCGAGGTCCTCGAACGCGAACGGACCGGGTGCACGGGGCACGGCGGGCGGGACATCGACATGCCTGCGGAGCACGCCCATCACCTCCATCATCCACGGATTGTCGCGCGGCGGTCCCCAGACCGCCAGATCGATGCGTGCCCCCGGCTTCAGACATCGATGCAGGTTGGCGAAGGCCGGGCCGGGCTCCTGGAAAAACATGCTCCCGAACCGCGAGAACAGGCGATCAAAGGGAGTTTCGGCCCGGTACAGCGACGCATCGGCGCATTCGAAACGGGCATTCGGCACCCCGGCAGCAACCCCGCGATCGGTCGCCTTTGCGATCAGATCGGGTGAGATGTCGATCCCGACCACGCTTCCCGACGCACCGACCGCCGAGGCGATGGCGAGACTGGTCGCGCCGCCGCCGCACCCGATGTCGATGACGTGCTGGCCTGGTTGAAAGCCGGCCCGGGCCAGCAGGGCTTCGCCGATCGGCGCGATCATCGATTCAAAGCGATCGATGTTGGCCAGCCATCTGGCCCCCATCTCGCCGGCCCAGTCCTCTGCCCGGGGCGCTTCATGGGAATCCCGATCAGGCAAAGGCATGGTGGTCCTCTCTGGTTGAAGGCCGGGAGCAGGACGCCCCCGGCCTGAAATCCCCGATCAGGATCCGTGGCGGACCCCTGCCCGGACGCACGGGTGCAGAGCCTGTCAGGTGCCGGCCGACGCACCGAAGAACGCACCTGCGCTCTTCCAGATCATGTAGGCGGCCACGACGAAGATGAGCACGGAAAAGACCGTGGTCAGCAAGCCGGTCGTGCCCGAGAGTTTCCTGGCGGCCAGAGCCCCACCGAAACTGCCAACAAGGCCACCGACGATGAAGGTCGCTGCCAGAGGCCAATCGATCAGCCCGGAGAAGGCGTAGTTGAGCGCCGTGGTCAAACCGAATGCCGTGACGGCGACCAGGGAAGACCCGATTGCGTTCAGGATCGGCATTCCCGTAGCCGCGACAAGGCCCGGGACGATCAGGAATCCGCCACCAATACCGAAGAAGCCCGAGAAAACGCCTGTGCCGAGGCCGAAACCCAGGACCTTCGGCGCATTCTCGCGAGTGCATTCGGCATCCGGGTTTCCACTGTCGCTGCGCCGCCTGAGCATCAGCACGCCGACAATGACCATCACGATCGCGAAAAGAAAAAGCAGCTTCTGGCCATCAAAGGCCTTGCCGGCTGACGAGCCCGCGAAGGCCCCGGCCACGCCGGCACCGGCATACATCAGGGCGCAGCGCCATTTCACCGTGCCGTTACGGGCGTGATTCATCAGGCCGGCTGCGGCATTGGCCGCGACCGCCAGGGCGCTGGTGCCGATGGCGACATGAGGGCTGGGAACGCCGACGAGATAGACCATCAGTGGCACGGCCAGGATGGACCCGCCGCCGCCGACCAGACCGAGGGTGAAGCCGACCAGAACGCCGGAGAGACTGCCGAGAACATACTGAACGAGAGTGAGTTCAGGCATCGGTCAAATCCCGCTGCCGGGGCCGGTTACCCTGGCGCGGCAGCTCATAGCGCGTCCATCTCAAGACGGGGGGCCATGCCGGACAGATCGTAGCCGGCCGCCCTGGCGACCGCCAGGATGTCCTGCGCCGGACGCTCGCCGACCGAGGCCAGTGCCCACAGCATGGTGGTCCGCGTGCCCGTCCGGCAGAAGCCGAGGATCGGTCCCGGCAGGTCTGCGAGAGCGGCCCGGAACGCCGCGACATCATTCGGACCGATGGCCGGAGCCGTCACCGGGACATGGCGAAAGCCAAGGCCCAGCGCCTGCGCCTCTGCGGCCACCTCGGCGGCGCTGACCTGGCCCGGCTCCTCTCCGTCGGGCCGGTTCGACAGGACGGATCGATAGCCGAGGGCGAGGGCCGCCTTCAGATCGACGATCGCAATCTGGGGTGAGGCGCTGAGGGTGGCGTCGAGGGGACGGATATCCATGGATGTCTCGTGCGAAACGGATTGAGCGGGGACTAGAGGACGTTCAGCGGCACCTTCAGATAGCGGACGCCGTTGCGCTTCGGGGGCGGCAGTCGGCCTCCGTTCATATTGACCTGGACCGAGGGAAGGATGAGGCGGGGCACGGACAGGGTCGCATCGCGCTGGGTCCGCATGGCGACAAACTCGTCTTCGCTGACCCCGTCACGCACGTGCACATTGCCCGCCCGCTCGGCCCCGATCGTCGTCTCCCAAGCAAAGCTGTCGCGGCCTGGTGCCTTGTAGTCATGACAGAGGAAGACCCGCGCCTCGTCCGGGAGGGCCGTCAGTCGGTGGATCGACCGGTACAGGGTCCGGGCGTCGCCACCGGGAAAGTCACAGCGGGCCGTTCCATAGTCCGGCATGAACAGGGTATCGCCCGGAAACACCGCATCACCGATGACATAGGCCAGGCAGGCCGGAGTATGTCCCGGAACGTGCAGCACAGATGCCTTCAGGCCGCCGATCTCGAACCGGTCTCCGTCCTGGAACAGATGATCGAACTGGCTCCCATCGCGCCGGAACTTCAGCCCCTCATTGAAGACCTTTCCAAAAGCGACCTGGACCCGCACGATCTCGGCCCCGATGGCAAGGCGGCCCCCCAGCTTCTCCTGGAGAAAGGGAGCGGCGGACAGATGGTCGGCGTGGGCATGGGTTTCCAGCAGCCACTGGACCTCCAGACCCTCGGCCAGCACATATTCGATGAGCCTGTCAGCCGAGCGGCTGGCGGTGCGGCCGGCGGCGAGATCGTAGTCCAGCACACTGTCGATGATGGCGCAGGCCCTGGACCCCGGATCGCGGACGACATGGCTGGCGGTGAAGGTCTCCGGATCGAAAAAGGTCGTGACCTCGGGGCGCTGATGCGGATCAAGCAGCGCCGCTGTGACGAGGTCTGTTGCCTGCTGGAGATTGTTGTCCGAGGGCGATGACATGAGAGAGGCCTGTGTGAGCAGCGCACCAGATATATGTTTTCATACATTTCGCAACTATGTATTTAGGTCTGGCGGACAAGGGCGCATGACGATAGTCCGACCAAGACCGGAGTGATCAAAATCAATGCCTGACGCAGAACCCGCCTTCACCGTTCGCCCCCTGCGACTTCATGATGTCGCGCCGAATTTCTCGGCCCGCACGACGATGGGCCATCGCTCCCTGAGCGACTATCGCGGGCGCTGGCTCGTTCTCTTCTCCCACCCGGCGGACTTTACCCCGGTCTGCACCAGCGAGTTCATCGCCTTTGCGCGCATGAACGAGGCCTTCGTCGAAGCCGGGTGCGATCTCCTCGCGCTGTCGGTCGACAGCCTTTATTCCCACATCGCCTGGATCAAGGACATCAACGACCAGTTCGGGGTGGAAGTCGCATTCCCGATCCTGGAGGACCCCTCGATGGTGATCGGCCGCGCCTACGGTATGGTCGATGAGACCTCCAACGACAGCGCCACCGTTCGCGCCACCTATATCATTGACCCGGAAGGGCTGATCCGCGCGATCAGCTGGTATCCGATGAATGTCGGGCGTTCGGTTGAAGAGCTCCTCCGACTGGTTAGCGCCCTGCAGACAGCCGATCGCGAAATCTGCTCGACTCCGGAGGGCTGGCGGCCCGGCGGCCCCTTGCTGGAGTCGGCCGCCGTGACGGTGGAACAGGCACTCGCCGACAGTCGAGCGAACACTGCCTGGTATTTCCGGGAGCGCCAGACGTGACCCCCGACGACCCCGCCACGATGGAGGCCCTGAAAACCAGGGCACCAGAAGCGGCCGAATTGCTTCGGCAACTCGCAAACCCGAACCGCCTCCTGATCCTCTGTCACATCTCCCAGGAAGAACGGTCGGTCGGTGAACTGGAGCAGGACCTGGGCATCAAACAGCCCGGCCTCTCCCAGCAACTCGCCGAGTTGCGGCAGTCGGGGCTGGTCAAGACGCGACGGGAATCCCGATCGATCTTCTATTCGATCGCCGATGACCGGGCACAGTCCATCATGGTCATGCTTTACGAGGTTTTCTGCCGACAGGGAGAGAGGCTGAAGCCAGCCGCCGCGACGAAACACCCGTCTCCGCCGGTCCGGGGCGACAGCGCACGGTTCGCCAAGGTCATGCTCACGCCGGGACGCAGGGACGCCTGACGGCCACCACCCCTCGGGAGGGCGGCCGTCAGGATTTCGGGCCTATTGAGCCGTAACGACGTCCGGCAGGGTTTTCCGGGAGAAATACCAGTCGGTATAGTCATAGCCCTCGGAGGCGCGTGCTTCGGCCGCTTCGGCGGTTTTGGGCGGAGAAACGATGACCGGTTCTCCGGGCTGCCAGTTCTCCGGCGTCGCGACACCATGGGTGTCCGAGGTCTGCAGGGCCGACAGGAGCCGCACGAACTCATCGATACTGCGGCCGTTGCTCATGGGATAGTAGACCATGGCCCGCAGCTTGCCTTCCGGGTCGATCAGGAAGGTCGCCCGAACCGCCGAGGTGTCGCCCGCCCCGGGATGGATCATGCCATAGGCCGTCGCGACCTCCATCTTCAGGTCTTCGATGATCGGGAACGGAATATCGACCGCGAATTTCTCCTTGATGTTCCGGATCCAGGCCAGGTGAGAAAAGATGCTGTCGATTGAGAGCCCCAGCAGTTCGCAGTTCATCGCCCGGAATGTATCGGCGTGGCGGGCAAAGCCGATGAATTCCGTCGTACAGACCGGGGTGAAGTCGGAAGGATGCGAGAACAGGATCAACCACTTGCCGCGATAGTCCGAAAGCGAGCGATCGCCGTGCGTCGTCTTGGCATGAAAGTCGGGCGCAGGCTCATTGATGCGGGGCATGTCGGCCATGGAAAGTCTCCGTGAGTGATGACCCTCTTGTAGCATATTTACGTATTTACAGAAACTGTATATTTTTATTGTGGGCATAGGCTCCACCTATGACCCCGGAGGTCGGCCCCGGGCGGCAGCGGCCCGCAACCGCAACCGCAACCGCAACACTCAGGACTGCGCCGGCAGCGTGCCAAGCAACCGTTCGGTTGTCCGCTGCATATCGTCGAGAGCCTCACAGACATCGGCCGCAATTCGATAGTGCACCACCTGGGCGACCTTTCTGGTCAGAACCAGACGACCGGCTCGCAGGCGGGCGAGATGCTGGGATGTAGGGGACTGTGCGAGCCCGACCCTGAGGGCAACCTCACCAGCCGGGCATTCCCCGTCCCGGAGCTCATGAAGGATCGCCAGACGAACGGGACTGGCCAGCAGACGATGCAACGCAGCTTCCCGGACAGGATCGGAGCTGTGGCGGCTGTCCTTCACGTTGCTTTCGGACCAACAGCCGGCCGCTCACCCCTCAGGACCACATAGATCGCCGGAATAACCAGCACGGTCAGAATGGTCGAGGATGCCAGGCCGAACAGGAGGGAGATGGCCAGCCCCTGGAAGATGGGGTCCGTAAGGATGACGGCGGCCCCGATCATGGCGGCCAGGGCCGTCAACAGGATCGGCTTGAACCGGATCGCTCCGGCCTCCAGCAACACCTCGCGCAAGGGGCGTCCATCTCCGGAACTATGGCGGATGAAGTCCACCAGAAGGATCGAATTTCGCACAATGATCCCGGCCAGTGCGATGAAGCCAATCATCGACGTCGCCGTAAACGGTGCCCCGAACAGGATATGCCCGATGACGATGCCAACCAGGGTCAGCGGGATCGGCGTCAGTATCACGAGGGGCAGGCGGAAACTCTTGAACTGGGCGACGACCAAGACATAGATCCCGAGAATGGCGACCCCGAAGGCAGCGCCCATGTCGCGGAAGGTCACCCAGGTGATTTCCCACTCACCGTCCCAGAGAATGGACGGTCGGCTTTCGTCTTCCGGCTGACCGTTCAGGCGCACCTCGGGCGCGGGTTGTCCGCCCCAGTCCGCATCCCTGATCCGCTGGTTGACCTCCAGCATCCCGTAGATCGGTGCCTCGTACTGGCCGGCGAGTTCGGCCAGGACCATGTCGATGTCCCGCCCGTCGCGGCGATAGATGTGGGTTGAGCCAGACTCGGGATGGGCCGTCACGAGTTCACCCAGTGAGACCAATCGTCCGCCACCGGCCGAGGCGGCGACCGGCGTCGAGGCCAGGACCTCACTCCAGGTGCGCGCCGACTGCGGCAGCTGTACCGAAATGGCGAGAGGGTCGCGCCCGTCCCCCCGGTGCGAATAGCCGACGACCTGCGTGCCCATCACGGCAGCGATCGACTCGAACACGTCACGCTCGGACACCCCGAACCGCTCGATCTGGGCCCGATCCGGGACCAGTCGAAGGCGCGGACGCGCCACCCCATAGCTGTCGTCCACATCAACGATGTAGGGCACCTGGCGGAAGATCGACTTCAGCTTCTCTGCGGTCGCGCGGCGGCTTGCGGCATCAGGGCCATAGACCTCGGCGAGCAGAGTCGCGAGAACAGGCGGGCCGGGAGGAGCCTCCACCACTTTCAGAACTGTTCCCGCGGGCAGATTGAGCCGGGCCAGACGTTGGCGCAGGTCGAGAGCCACCGCATGACTGGCCCGCTTGCGCTCGTTCTTGGGCGCGAGGGTGATGGACAGATCACCCTGCTCCGGCAGGCTGCGTTGATAGTAGTGACGCACCAGACCGTTGAAGTTGAAGGGGGATGCGGTGCCTGCAAAAGCGTCCACCGCCTCAACCTCGGGCAGCGTTCCGGCGATGGCGGCGGCGTCCGCAAGCACGCGGGCCGTCGCCTCCAGAGACGCCCCTTCGGGCAAGTCAGCCACGACCATCAGTTCCGACTTGTTGTCGAACGGCAGCAATTTCACCGTGACCGTCTTGGTCGCGAACATGGCCATCGACAGCAGGGTGGCGATCCCCACCGCGATCAGGAAAATCCAGGCAGATCGGCGCGATGCGATGACCCGTCCCGCAACCTGACGGTAGACCCGGCCGAGGCGGCCCTCTCCATGGGCTGCGGCAGCCTTGTCGCCGTCGAGCGATTTGCGGGCGAAGCGAACCATCAGCCAGGGCGCAATCACCATTGCCACGAAGAAGCTGAAGATCATCGCCGCCGAGGCGTTGATGGGGATCGGTGCCATGTAGGGGCCCATCAGCCCCGAGACGAACAACATGGGCAGCAGGGCCGCCACGACGGTCAGGGTCGCCACCACTGTGGGATTTCCGACCTCCGCAACGGCCTCGATCGCAGCCTGAACACGGGACCGGTCATCCGCCATGGCCCAGTGCCGGGCGATGTTTTCGATCACCACGATGGCGTCATCGACGAGGATGCCGATCGAGAAGATCAGGGCAAAAAGGCTGACCCGATTGATGGTGTAGCCCATCAGATTGGAGGCAAAGAGGGTGAGCAGGATGGTGGTCGGAATGACCACAGCGGTCACGGCGGCCTCTCGCCAGCCGATCGCAAAGCCGATCAGGACAACGATCGAGACGGTCGCCAATGCCAAGTGGAACAGAAGTTCGTTGGCCTTTTCATTGGCCGACTCGCCATAGTCGCGGGTCACCGCGACATGGAGCCCCGGCGGAATCAGCGTGCCCTCAAGGGCTTCCACGCGATGCAGAACAGCCTCGGCGACAACGACGGCGTTGGCCCCCTCACGCTTTGCGACCGCCAGGGTCACGGCGGGCGTGGTGAACCATTGCCCTTCGGCGTTCCGGGTGGTCCGGCTGACACGGGACTGGGTTTCTGCCGGGCCGCGCGAAATGGTGGCCACGTCACGAACCGCGACAGCCTCGCCGCTGGCCGAAGGCACGGTCAGGAGACCGATGTCGGTTATACTGGTCTGGGTCTGGCCGGCGATGACAGAAAGGACGGTTCCACCGTCCCGGACGCCTCCGCCGGGAAAGGCGCGATTGGCCTGACGCAGCGTGTCCATCAGCGCCCCAAGGGTGACACCCTTCAGCGCCAGTCGCGCCGGGTCGGGAGACACGGTGATCTGCTCGGGCTGTCCACCCACCACGAACGTCTGGCCGACATCCTGAACCTTTGTGACTTCGGTCTGGAGTTGATCCGCAATCAAGCGGAGCGTCGCACCGTCCCAGCGGTTCGCCTCGCCCGGATCGGGTGAGAGGGTGAGGGTAAGCATGGGCACATCATTGATGCCCTTCACCTGCACGAGGGGCGGGGGAATCCCGGCGGGGATCCGGTCGATATTGGCGTTGATGCGCTCGCTCACCCGCACCACGGCATTGTCGGGATGGGTCCCGACCTTGAACCGGACCACAACCATGACCTGGTCGTCATCGGCGAAGGTGTAGACATGCTCGACGTCCGGAATGGACTTGACGATAGCCTCCAGCGGCTTGCCGACCAGTTCCACCGCATCGGTCGCCGACAGGCCCGGAGCGGCCGCGACAATATCGATCATCGGGACGCTGATCTGGGGCTCTTCCTCCCGCGGGATGCTCATCACCGCCAGCAGGCCCACGGCAAGGGCGGCGAGCAGGATCAAGGGCGTCAGCGGTGAGCGAATGAATGCTGCGGTCAGCCGTCCGGAAAGGCCGAGGTTCATCGGGCAGCTCCGGACCGGCCCGCCGCCGGCGGCACGATGCGATCACCGGCGACGAGTCCACTGAGAATTTCCAGATCGTTGGCAGACGCGGCGGGTCCCGCCTGTATCGGCGTGTCCGATACCGCCGAGCCGCGGACAAGCCGAACATAGTCGACGCCAAAGCGCGTGGTGACGAAGGACCGGGGAATGACGATCGCCGACCGCTCGCCGACCGGCAGGCGCACACTGATCCGTCGTCCGACCAAGGATGTCGCCAGTCCGGTCCCGTCAATGTCGGCAATGACCTGGCCAGCCTCGACAGCCGGATAGACCTGGACGATGGCCGCTGCCACCGGCGCTCCACCCGGGCCATCGGGCATGAATTCGACCGTCTGTCCGACCGCCAGGGCCCCCGCCTGGCCTTCCGGCAGCTGAACCCGGACAACGACCGGACCCGAAGTGATGGTTGCGATCGACTGCCCTGGCATCACGACCGAACCGAGAGGCACCTCGGCCTTGAGGACGCGGCCGGACGCCGGGGCCAGAATAGAACCTTGCGCACCCAGTTCCGCGCTGGCCGACCTCTGCGCGCGGGCGGCATCGAGATTGCCGTTCGCCGCTCGCGCCGCTGCCCGCATCTGATCGAGACGCGCCTGCGCATAGATACCCTTTTCGAACAAACTCTGCGTCCGCCCGAGGTCGGCGGCAGCGCGGTCGGATTCCGCCTCTGCAGCCCGAACGAGTGCGTCATAGCCTGCGGTCTGCAACGTAATGCGCTCGTCCCGGACGAAGCCGATGACCTGGCCGGCCCGGACGACATCGCCCTCGCGCACCGATATCCGGATCAGGGTGCCGCCGGTCCGGGTCATGGCCTCGGCTGTTTGCCGGGTCGTGATCTCACCCGCGACCGGCTTCAGGTCGGTGACGGTTCTGGACTGCACGGTGAGCGCACCCGCAATCGATGCGGGGCGCTGCGGCTGCACCTCCGACGGGGCCGGCCCGCAAGCCGAGAGAACGGCGGCGGAGCCGATGAGGGCGGCCAGAGCGACAGCCATCCGCGCGCCCGGTGCAAACAGATACTTCATGGTCATCGCTTTCCAGCCGAGGCACCGCGCACCGTCTCGAATCCGGCCGCCTTCCAGGCCATGAGACCGCCCCCAAGATTGCCACTCACAGGGACTCCGGCTGCCCGACAGGCCTTCAACGCCTTCATGGAGCGCATGCCCGACTGGCACTGAACGACGACTTTTGAACCTTCGACCGCCCTGGCGAGTTCCCTCGGATCCAACCGTGACAGGGGCATGTTGATCGCCCCGTCGATCCGCTCACCGTTGAACTCGGCGGCCTCACGAACATCAACAAGCACCACCGAGCCATCTGCGAGTCCGGCCCGCACCGCTTCTGCGGTCCGATTTTCCGCATTTCCGAACAGATTGAACATGTTGTCCGCCCCAAGGCTGCGCTCGACGAGGGATGTCGAGGGATTATTAGTTTCGTATTTGCGTATATTATATTTTTATCGTAAGGGTCAAGCCGTCCAATCAGAAGCAGGTCGCCCGAGAGGGCACGGGCCAAGGAGGGAAGCGCCATGAATTCAGCGACGGACAAGCCTCACATCGTGATCCTCGGCGCGGGCCTGGGCGGGACGATTGCTGCCTTCGAAATCCGGGAAGCCGTTGGCGACCGGGCCGAGATCACGGTCGTCAACAAGGGCACGACCTTCCACTTCGTGCCCTCCAATCCCTGGGTCGCCGTGAGGTGGCGTGACCGCGAGGCGATCGAGGTCCAGCTAGAACCTGTCTTCGCCAAACATCACATCCGGCTGATCTCCGAGGGGTGCGCCAGGGTGCGCCCGGCCGAGAACCAGATCGACCTGACGGGTGGTGACGTGCTGGCCTATGACTACCTCGTCATCGCCACCGGCCCTGATCTCGCCTTCGACGAGATCGAGGGGCTGGGGCCACACGGCGGATTCACACAGTCTGTCTGCCATGTGGATCACGCAGAAGCCGCGGCCAACGCCTTCGACGCCCTGGCCGCCAATCCCGGCCCCGTGATCGTCGGTGCCGTCCAGGGCGCCTCATGCTTTGGCCCCGCTTACGAATTCGCCCTGATCCTCGACACCGAACTCCGGCGTCGCAAGGTGCGCGACAGGGTACCGATGACCTTCGTCACCTCCGAGCCCTATGTCGGCCACCTCGGCCTGGACGGGGTCGGCGACACCAAGGGCCTGCTGGAAAGCGAAATGCGCCAGCGCCACATCAAATGGATCACCAACGCCAGGGTGGCGAAGGTCGAGGCCGGCACCATGCATGTCGAGGAAGTCGCGATGGGCGGTGCTGTCGTGGCCAGCCACGCCCTCCCCTTCACCTATTCCATGATGCTGCCGGCGTTCCGGGGCATTGACGCCGTTCGCGGGGTCGAGGGTCTGGTCAATCCACGAGGCTTCATCCTCGCCGACAAACACCAGCGCAATCCCAACTTCCCGAACGTCTATTCGCTCGGGGTCTGCGTCGCCATTCCGCCGATCGCGGCGACCCCCGTCCCGGTGGGCGTGCCCAAGACCGGCTTCATGATCGAGAGCATGGTCACGGCCATCGCCCAGAATCTGAAACAGGAACTGGCGGGCCAGAACCCGACGAATGAGGCGACCTGGAATGCGATCTGCCTGGCCGACTTCGGCGACGGGGGCGTGGCCTTCTTCGCCTCACCGCAGATCCCGCCCCGCAACATCAACTGGGCCGCCAGCGGCAAATGGGTACACCTGGCCAAGGTCGGCTTCGAAAAATACTTCATCAGCAAGATCAAGCGCGGCGAGAGCGTCCCCTTCTACGAACGCATGGCCCTCGACCTGATCGGTGCCCACAAACTCAAATCCCCCTCCAAGAACCCCTGAACGAGGTCATCCCATGAATATCGACCGCGCCGTGTTCGCCTTCGCAGGCATCGTCGTCCTCGCGGGTATCGCTCTCAGCCTGACCATCCACCCCTGGTGGCTGGCGCTGAGCGGTTTCGCAGGAGCCAATCTGATCCAGGCGGCGTTCACCGGCTTCTGTCCGGCGGCGCTATTGTTCAAGCGCATGGGGCTCAAGACGGGGTGCGCGTTTCGGTGACGATTCAAGAGGCCACAGCTGATTGAATCAATCTGATCACGGGAACACACCATGAAAACCAGCTTCAGAACCATCCTCCTTGTCAGCCTCAGCCTCACCCTGCTGGGATCGGAACACGCCATGGCACAGACCATCACGGACGATGCGCATCGGGCGCTTGTTTCGGCGCTTGAAGACGAACGACACGCGGAAGCAGTCTATGGCGCCGTGATTGCCCGTTTTGGTGACGTACGCCCTTTCTCGAACATCATCGAAGCCGAGCGGCGGCATCAAGACCAGCTCGTCGCGCTTTTTCATGCCTACAGCCTCCCGGTCCCCATCAACGGATATCAATCCGGTGCCATTCCCAGTCCGATCGCACCTTCGACATTGAACGCAGCCTGCGAAATGGCCGTGAACGCCGAGATCGCCAATCGCGATCTCTATGATCGAACGCTTCTACCGGCGGTTATTTCTTATCCTGACATCACGGCTGTCATGACGCGCTTGCGTGATGCCTCGGAGCAGAACCATTTACCGGCCTTCCGACGTTGCGGCGGTCGCCGATAGTGGAGGAGTTCCGCCAGACAATTTGGTTCAGACAGAGAGGTCTTGAAGGATGACTATGGAACTCGACGCGCTTCTGCTGTCACGCCTGCAGTTCGCCTTCACGATCGCCTTCCACATCCTTTTCCCGGCCTTCACGATCGGGCTGGCGGCCTTCCTCGCTGTCCTCGAAGGGCTGTGGCTCTGGACCAAGCGGGACGCCTTCAAGGTCCTCTACCTGTTCTGGGTCAAGATCTTTGCTCTCAGCTTCGGCATGGGCGTCGTCTCGGGCGTGGTGCTCAGCTACCAGTTCGGCACCAACTGGTCGGAGTTCATTCGCCTGACCGGCGGGGTGATCGGACCCCTGCTCGCCTATGAGGTGCTGACGGCCTTCTTCCTGGAGGCCTCCTTCCTTGGCGTCATGCTGTTCGGCTGGAAAAAGGTCGGGCCGAGGCTGCATTTCCTCGCCACGGTCCTGGTCGCTGTGGGCACCACCATTTCGGCCTTCTGGATCCTGTCGGCCAACAGCTGGATGCAGACGCCGCAGGGGTTCGAGACCCTGGCCGACGGCACGCTTCGCGCCACCGACTTCATGGCCGTCATCTTCAACCCGAGCCTGCCGACCCGACTGGCCCACATGCTGCTGGCGGCCTTCCTGACCACCGGCCTGGTGGTCGGCGCGGTCTCGGCCTTCCATGTGCTGAAGGACCGGGCAAAGGGCGTCGCCGCAGGCTGGAACGAAAGCCGCATCGGGCTCGTCATGGCGGTCGGGCTGGTCGCGATCCTGGCACCGCTGCAGCTGGTCGCCGGCCACCTGTCCGGCGAGGTGACCCACAAATACCAGCCGGCCAAGACGGCGGCGATCGAAGGCTACTGGGAAACCCGCGCCGACCAGCCTCTGCACCTGTTCGGCATCCCGGACCGCGACGCGCAGAAGAACCATTTCGAGGTCTCGATCCCAGGCCTGGGCAACGCGGTCCAGAACCTGCCACGCGATCAGGTCATCCAGGGTCTGGACGCCTGGCCGCGCGAGGATCAGCCGCCGCCGTTCATTCCCTTTTTCGGCTTCCGCATCATGGTGGGTCTCGGCCTGCTGATGATCGCGCTCGGCACGGCCGGTGCCTTCCTGATCTGGCGTCGCAAACTGTTCGAGACGCCCTGGTTTCTGCGCTTCTGCGTGGCCATGGGGCCGTCGGGCTTCATCGCCGTGCTCGCCGGCTGGATGGTCACAGAGGTCGGCCGCCAGCCCTGGGTCGTCCAGGGGGTGCTGAAGACCCGGGATGCAGTTTCGCCTGTCACCACCGGCGAGGTCGCGACCAGTCTGATCGCCTACATGCTGGTCTATTCGGTCGTGTTCACGGCCGGTGCCCTCTTCATCCTGCGGCTGATGGCTGAAGGTCCCGTAGCGGGGGTGGCCGAACACGCACCGCGCGGAGATCGGGCGCCGGGTTCGCCGCTGGCCAAGGCCCCTGAAGACACCACGCCGGGAGACGCCTGATGCTGGACCTGTCACTGATCTGGGCCGGACTGATCGCCACGGCGGTCCTGCTCTATGTCACCCTCGATGGCTTCGACCTCGGCATCGGCATCCTGTTTCCCTTCGCCAAGTCGAAGGAAGACCGGGACGTGATGATGAACACGGTAGCACCCGTCTGGGACGGCAACGAGACCTGGCTGGTGCTGGGCGGCGGCGGTCTGCTGGCGGCCTTCCCCCTGGCCTATTCGGTGCTTATGCCCGCCTTCTACCTGCCGGTCCTGCTGATGCTGGCCGGGCTTATCCTGCGCGGGGTGGCGTTCGAGTTCCGCTTCCGCGCCCGCAACCGGGGCCGCAAATTCTGGACCCAGATGTTCGCGGGCGGCTCCATCCTGACGGCGGTCGCCCAGGGTCTGATCCTCGGCGGCTTCATCCAGGGAGTGACGGTCGAGAACGACCGCTTCGCTGGTGGGCCGTTCGACTGGTTCACGCCCTACACCCTGCTGGTCTCGGCGGGGATTGTCGCCGGCTACGCCCTGCTGGGCGGGACCTGGCTGATGATGAAAACCAAGGACAATCTGCACGGCGACGCCCGAAGCTGGAGCCTGATGTCGGCGACTGCGGTGGCCTTCCTGCTGGCGGCGGTCAGTGTCGCCACGCTGCTGGTGCACCACCGCATCGGCATGCGCTGGGGGATCGACACGGCCGAGGTCCAGATCGCCTGGGACATGCTGCTGCCGCGCCTCGCCATTCCGGCGCTGGGTCTCGCCGGCCTCGCGGCGATCTTCGTCATGGCGCGGAAGGGGTCGCACGTATGGCCGTTCGTCGGCGCGCTGGTGGTGTTCCTGTCCGGCTACATCGGACTGGCCGTCAGCTTCATGCCCTATGTCGTCCCCTACGCCCTCGATTTCCGTCAGGCGGCCGCGCCGGACAATGCCCTGGGGCTGATGTTGGTCGGCACGCTGCTGATCCTGCCGGCCATCCTCGGCTACACGGCCTGGGTCTACTGGGTATTCCGCGGCAAGGTCGATACGGAGTCCGGCTATCATCATTGAACCCGTTCCTCCCCCGGAGTCCGATGAACCGGCCAGTCCTCTCTGGAAGCGGCTGGCCTGGTTCGCGGGGCTGGCCGTGGCCGCCTCGGCGGTGACCGCAGCGGTTGCCTATGTCCTCAGGGCACTGCCTTTCGCGGGTTGAGACAATTTGGATTGCCGGTGCTCGCGCTCCCCCTCCCGGATCGAAAGACGGGACACCTCCGTTCGATTGTTCCCGCAAAGCTGACACGGTCAACGACGGTGAGAGCCCTGCTGCAGCGGCATGCTCGGTGCCCAATCGAGTGCTGTTCGCAGGTATGGCGCAGGTCGGATTTTCCACGTTTCCCACGTTAAAGCGCGTAACTTGGGAAACGCCCTCACCGACCCCTCAGGCCAGACTGGGAAGAGGTTGGGTGGCGGTGAAACGCACCCTGAAAACTGACATCAGGCCGCTGAACTATAAAGCGTTTTACCCCGCCCTTCCCTGGCCTTCGTAATGCGGGGGTCAGGTGTTCGAGTCACCTAGGCGGCACCACCTTTCTAATGACACTCTAAGCAGGAAGCCGGCAGGCGAGCGGCGGAACTGCCCTAACGCTGGGTCTGCGCGTGGGTCCGGGCTGGGTGGCTTCCGCAAGCCGTGTTCAGCATGCGGACGGGTGATATGAGCCCCGCTCCTTATCCAGCCATGACGGGTGTCGGTTCCAGGGGCCGACTCTGGCTGTTCCCGGAGGCGTTTCGCGGGAACGGGTCAATCGCTTCGGGGGTCAGACCTGATTACGCTCTTTCAAATTGGCGAATCGACTGGCTCTGCGCGCTTCTCTCGACCGCCGTCCGTCAGACCCAGCAAGGCCGTTTCTGGCGGCGCGAACAGAGCGTGCATTGCGGCGCGTGGGCTGGGGGCCTGGCGGATTGCGGCCGCTATCCTGCGCCATTCAAGCCATGTCAGCCGCCACGGGTTGTTGGTGTCGACATCGCGGGTGAGGCCATAGACCACGGTTTCGCGCTCTTCCTCGAATGTCCCGAACATCCGGTCCCAGATGATCAGCCAGTTCCCGTAATTCTTGTCGATGTATTGTGGGTTGGAGCCATGATGGACGCGGTGGTGCGAGGGCGTGTTGAAGATCCATTCCAGCGGACCCAGCTTTGGAATCAACCGCGTGTGCCCGACCACGCCCCACAGCGTCAGGATAACGCCCGCAACGGCCAGGATGGAGGGATCCTGTCCCAACAGCGACAGGGGAGCGAAGAAGGGGATTTTGAACAGAGGTGCCAGCCAGGGCTGCCTGAAGGCGACCATGAAATTCAGCTGCTTGCTGCAATGATGGTTCATGTGGATCGCCCACAGGAAGTTCAGGCGATGCGAGCAGCGATGCCAAATGTAGAAGGCAAGGTCGATCGTGACAAAGGCGATCAGCCACAGCGCCCAGGTCGGAAGCATGTCGCTCAGGGTCCAGAGGCGATATTCATAGAACAAGAAAAAGCTGCCGACCGAGAGGGTCTTTACAGCCAAGGCCACCAGCGCATTGCCAACCAGCAGGCCCGTTGAGCCCCAGGTGTCGCTCCAATCGTAAAGCCTGCGCCCACGCGACAGCGAAACCGCGAGTTCAATCGCGATCATCGCCAGAATGACCGGAACGCCCACCATGTAAACCGTCTGTTCGGTCAATGAATCTACTCCAATTTCGGGTTGGCGTGACGCTTCTGGCTGATCCGGTCTTGTCGTTGGTAAGGGGCGGTCCTTAACGACAGGCCTGGGGTGAGGGATTGCGTAATGTGGGCCCCTGATCTGGAGCTGAAGTGGCCATCCTGACGTTTTCCATGGAGCGGGTCGACGCCTGCATGACCGACCCGACACTGCGATCCACCGGCGTCGGTACTTGATCCCGTTGCCGAAATCCACGCAGGCGACGCGACTTCCCTGGCAAATGGATGCGGGGGTCCGGTGTTCGAGGCGCCCGGGCGGCACAACCTCTCTAATGACACTCTGAGCGGGAAGCCGACGGGCGAGCGGCGGAGATGCCGTAACGCTGGGTCCGCGCGTGGGTCCGGGCTGGGTGACCTTGCGCAAGGGACGGGCGCAGTGATGATGCCGGGACCTCGCGTCTGGAGTCCGCTTTCCGCACTGAAGCCAAGGGCCGCTCCCGCCCCTGAGACGCCGCTCGGCATGTCCGCTCCCGGCAGGAAGGCAAGCCCGTCACGTGACGCGTTTGCAGCCGATCTTGTTGGGTAGCAGGTCGCGCCGACGGGGCTGGTTCACTTTCATCGCGTCACCGACGAGAGAAGCTTGCCTGACTTTGCGGCTGCGCGACGTGCGAGGTGGTAGAGTCGGGCAGCACCTTCATCATGGCGCACAACCACTTCCGTCTCTTCTCCGTAAGTCTGCTTCAGGAAGTCGTGGATCAGCTGTTCGGCTTGCTGTCTGGGCTGAATGATCTCTGCGCTCAGAGGACATTCCGTGCGGCTGTGATAGGTCGCGTAGACCTTCCCTTTTTCCTCGAAGATGTTTCCGATCGTATACGGGTAAAGAGCACAATCCATGGGCCGATCGGCATGGATCGCGCACCCCATGTCCCAGTTCGGGCAGGGTCCCCGTCCATTTGACGACAATCGATAAACGCGACCGTCTCGCGCGATCGACAGATGGTCTGACCGACCTGCGAAATGGCGTTGATACTCGGCTTCATTCAAGAGAAGCCCATGCAGGTCCCGACAGCAGTTCTGATCCACCGTGCATCGCAGGCAAGGGTTTGTCATGAGCTCGCACGTTTGTGGACCATTGTTCGGAAAGAATGGACCACAAAACTCTGATGGAAGCGTCAACGGCACCCTGGCCATGAAGCCTGCCGACGCCCAGCATGACCGCGGGACCAAGGGGGGCAGGTCACAGGCCGTTCGCGGCATCCGATCGGCAGGTCCACAACTCGGCGATTCCGTACCGATACTGCGTCCTTTCGGGCGGCGACGGTTGCCTGGTTGTATCAGTGCCGCGCAGCTAGCAACTCTGTGCGTCTGACCTGTCGGTGCCATCGACTAGGGGAGCCGAGACTGCGTTTTGAAGAACTCCCAAACACGCTCTGCGCCGTCAAAGGATCGGATGGGATTGCTGGTCCCGCGCACCTGGCTCGTGCCCGGCCAGCCATGTCCGCCAATCCGGTCAACCACCGAAATCGTGACTGCACCATCGGGCGTGGGTCCGTAGACGGAGGTGGTCACGTTTCCCGCTGTCGTAATGACCGGCGGCGTTTGTGACAGATTGGCCTCGACCCAAAACTCGACGGTATCTTCCAGCGGCATGTAAGGCGCTGACTGTGCGCGGGACACCAGAGGGTTTCTGCTGAAACCGCCTTCGATCGGCACCTCATTGTCCTGCGCACCATTGATGAGCATGATCGGAAGCGGTCCGCTGGGCTGCATCTCGAAACTGAACATGGCGCCGACTACGGGCGCGATAGCTGCGAGGCGCTCGGCGCGTTGGGTTGCATAGACGAGGGTCATCATGGCCCCGTTGGAACCCCC
>VYLK01000309.1_pt1 | contig 38981 bp, 47 predicted proteins | sample 5114321 | NCBI WGS metagenome assembly VYLK01 (sample SAMN12291792, study PRJNA351875) | freshwater metagenome | isolation source: freshwater lake | place: USA: Michigan, MSU2 Lake | collected 2011-08-16
GAATCCAAAAATATGTTACAAGACCTGAAAAAAGATACAAAGGTCAACGCAGACACAGCAGTTTTTATGTGGGTCAACATCTCTATCATTGGCTCCAGCTACATCAAATGTTCCAAAAAAATATAGAAGAGCTAATGCAAATTAGCCGCTATCGGTTGAAGGATTACATCAAAGGACAAAGAGCAATATCGCTTGCCCTATCTACCTTCTAGCTCGCTTGTCCCCCTCTCAGGAATAACATATAACCTTCCCTGCAAGTGTCACCGTATTGACGAACACTGCAGACCACCTTCTGCCCATCCTGAATCCCCCAAGTTAGGTAATTCAGTAACCCTTCTTCGTAAGCTTTCTGGAATTTGGCAGAGACCGTCTGACAACGAGCTTCAGGAGTCAACTTGCTCGTTCTTTGTTGCCATCGAATGACTGCCACTCTTTTTCCAGTTGCAGTACGCGCATAGGTAGTAGGCACGCCATCTTTCGATTTGCCACAGAAGTAGGTATCCATTTGCGCCGAGCTAGGCTGGCTACCAATAGCCAAAGCCCCAACAGCCAGGGTACTAGCCGCCATTAGTGAAGTAAACAAGTTGAGTTTCATAGAAATCCCCCTCTGAGTCCAGCGACAACTAGATTCTAGCTCAAAGTCTGGCTCTTCGGTTTGTGTTATGCAATGGGAAGGGGTTATAAGGGACGGAACCCTTATATAGAAAGGCATTTAGCGATTTTTGTCAATTGTTTTTGATCTATAGCGAACTAATCACCCCTATCGAACCATACCAAGTAACGAAGAACCCAAAGTCTTTGCTGCGGGTGTTAGCCCAAAGACTTTTTTTGATAATTCTTTACATTTTTCCTGATTGACTTGATTGGGATTTTTTGGCTTTAACTAACGGCTCTTCTCGTTCCTGTGTGGAAGGAAGAAGAATAGGGATAATTTTCCAGAACTATAGTCTTCAAAGCCTTGCCTAGCAAGACTACTAGGAATGATCAGCACTGATTATCATACAAAGTCGAGAAGAGCGGCAAAAACTCACATTGTGACCGTTGGAAGTATAGCAAATCCGTTTTTGATCGATAGTACGATTAACTCCCAATCCAACTTTAAAAACCCAGTTATGAATTGTTTCCCCCCTCTCCCCATCTCCCATCTCCCCACTTCCCACTCCCATCTCCCCACTTCCCTTCCCCTCTCTCTCAAAAAAATTTTCCCAGAAGTGCTTGACATAACCCTGATGATGAGGTTACAATCAGAATTGTCGCAAAAATGGGATTGTAGTTCAATTGGTTAGAGCACCGCCCTGTCACGGCGGAAGTTGCGGGTTCGAGCCCCGTCAATCCCGTAAAAATCCAGATTAGAGTCGCTTAAGGGGGGTTAACCTGTGGGCAGTAGGATAAATAAACAGGATCCTACTGCCTAGATTGGTTCTAATTTACCGATAAACCAGCATTAGCTTGAGTATAATCGGGTAATTCAATCTTTACTGGTTGTACCCGCCAGATTTCCTCGCAATATTCCCGAATCGATCGATCGCTAGAGAATTTACCCATGCGGGCCACATTAAGAATCGCTAAACGACTCCAATGTTCTTGATCTTTATAGGCGCGACCGACTCCTTCCTGACAGTCGATATAGGACTGATAATCAGCCAGTAACATATAGGGATCATCGTAGATAAGATTATCCACAAGCGGACGGAATAAACTACTATCACCCCGGCTAAAAAATCCCGAACCAATGAGGTCTAATACTGCCCGCAATTCTTCGTTATGGTAATAGTATTCTTGGGGATTGTAACCCTGGGCTTTCTTAGCATAAACCTCCTCCGTTGTCAAGCCAAAAAGAAAGAAATTTTCTGCCCCCACCTCTTCACGAATTTCGATATTTGCCCCATCAAGAGTGCCGATAGTTAAGGCCCCATTCATGGAGAATTTCATATTACCAGTTCCCGAAGCTTCTTTCCCAGCGGTGGAAATTTGTTCAGACAAGTCGGCAGCGGGATAAACCCGTTGACCGAAGGTGACATTATAATCGGGTAGGAAAACCACTTTTAAACGTCCTCCAATCGTCGGATCATTATCGATCACTTCTGCCACAGAATTAATCAATTTAATGATTAATTTCGCCATAAAATAACCCGGGGCTGCCTTACCACCGAAAATAAAGGTACGGGGGGTAATATCGAGATTGGGATTATTTTTGAGGCGATGATAGAGAGTGACGATATGTAAAACGTTGAGATGTTGCCGTTTATATTCGTGAATGCGTTTTACCTGCACATCAAAGAGGGTACTAGGATCAACTTTAATGCCGACTTTTTTATCGATATAATTGGCTAAATCTGCCTTAATATCGTATTTAATTCGTCGCCAAGAGTCCCGAAATCCTCCATCATCCACATAGTTTTCTAACCCGCGTAAATCCTCCAGATGCTTAATCCAATTTTCGCCGATTTTTTCTGTAATCGCAACAGTCAAGCGGGGATTACTAGAAACTATCCAGCGTCGGGGAGTAACTCCATTGGTTTTGTTGCTAAACTTTTCGGGAAAGAGTTCATAGAAATCCCGCAGAACATCTTTTTTCAGTAATTCTGTATGGAGGGCTGCCACCCCATTAATTGCCTGGGAACCCACACAGGCAAGGTGAGCCATACGGACGTATTTTTCGCCGCTTTCATCGATTATAGATAAACGGGACATTTTGCCGTCATCCTGGGGATAAATAATGCGAATTTTATCCAAGAAACGATGGTTAATTTCGTAGATAATTTCCATTAATCGCGGTAAAAGACGACCAAAAATACTCAAAGGCCATTTTTCTAAAGCTTCTGGCAAAAGAGTATGATTAGTGTAAGCGAAGGTATTTTGAGTAATAAACCAAGCTTTATCCCAATCAAAATGATGCACATCAATTAACAAGCGCATTAACTCAGCTACCCCGACGGAAGGGTGAGTATCATTCAATTGTACCGACCATTTTTGATGAAAATTATCGAGACTGGGGTTCTCATGTAAGTGAATACGAATCATATCCTGTAGGGAACAGGAAACAAAGAAATATTGCTGTTCTAAACGTAGTTCTTTGCCTTGAATTGGTTCATCGTTAGGATAGAGAACTTTACTGATATTTTCCGAGTGAACTTTATTATCTACCGCACCGTAATAATCGCCACGATTAAAGCGACCAAAATCAAAAGATTCACAAGCTTCTGATTTCCATAGACGCATGGTATTAGCGGTGTTAACTCGATAGCCGAGAATTGGGGTATCGTAGGGAATTCCTTTGACTACATAATCGGGAATCCAACGACTGCGATAATTACCATTTTCGTCGGTATAGGATTCGGTATAACCGCCAAATTTTACCTCTACTCCCGCTTCCGGTCGGGCAATTTCCCAGGGATTTCCATACTGTAACCACTTATCGGTTATTTCTACCTGCCAACCGTCGTGAATTTCTTGATCAAAGATACCAAATTCGTAGCGAATACCGTAACCAATAGCTGGAATTTCTAGGGTAGAAAGGGAATCGAGATAACAGGCAGCTAAACGACCTAAACCACCATTTCCTAACCCCGGTTCTTCTTCCTGAGCAATTAATTCTTCTAGTTTTAATCCCGATTCGCTGACAGCTTTCTCCACCTGTTCGTAGATACCGAGATTGATTAAATTATTGGCCAAATGGGGACCGACTAAAAATTCAGCCGAGAGATAACAAACGGTTCTGACATCTTTTTTTAGATAGGTTTGTTGGGTGGTTAACCAACGCTGCAATAAACGATCGCGGATGGTATAAGCTAAGGCCATATAAAGATCGTTTTTGCTGGCTAATTCCGGTAATTTACCTTGAATATAGAGTAAATTATCCCTTAAAGCCCGTCGGATAGTTTCTGTGTCTAATCCTGTTCTGTCGTCTTCGATGATAATCGGACAAACAAAAGTTGACTCTGGAGATGGATCCATAGGAGTGTTTTTACTAAAAATATACTGCTCTCAGTCTAAAATAATCTGTCCTCAAATATTATCAAGAAAAGCTTAAATCTTGACTAAGATTAAGGTATAGTAATGAGAGAGTTAAGGTGATTAAATTTCAGTTACCGATAGGAAGCGAAAACAGGGGAAAGTTTGAGCAATGCGTGCTTTTGTGACGGGTGGAACGGGTTTTATCGGGGCGAATTTAGTGCGATTGCTTTTAGTCGAAGGCTACCAAGTGCGCGTCCTCGTCCGTCCCCAGAGTAATCTCAGAAATTTGTGGGGTTTAGATATCGAAATTGTCCGAGGTAATTTAAATGATGAGAACTTATTTAAATTAATGGTCGGATGCGAAGTTCTCTTTCATGTAGCGGCGCACTATTCTCTCTGGCAAAAGGATAGACATCAACTCTACCAAAATAATGTTTTAGGTACAAGAAATGTGCTAGAATCGGCGCATTTAGCGGGAATTGCCAGAATAGTTTATACCAGTTCTGTGGCGGCTATTGGAGTAGGTGAAAAGGGTGAAAGTGTCGATGAAACTTATCAAAGTTCCGCCCATCAATTGGTGGGTTATTATAAAAAATCAAAGTATTGGGCAGAACAGGAAGCATTGAAAGCAGCGCAAAGAGGACAGGATATCGTTATAGTTAATCCTAGTACGCCGATAGGAGCCTTTGATCTTAAGCCTACACCCACTGGCGACATTATTCTCCGTTTTTTGCGGCGAAAAATGCCCGCTTATGTGAATACGGGATTAAATCTAATTGATGTGCGCGATGTGGCCTGGGGACATTTATTAGCTTTAGAAAAGGGCAGAACTGGCGAAAGATATATTTTAGGTCATCAAAACACTTCTTTAAAAATCTTGTTGACAGAATTAGCCGAAATTACTGGCAGAAATGCCCCGACAATTGTTTTACCTTTTTGGATTCCTTTACTAATAGCTTGGTTGGATGAAAAAGTTCTTCCTGTCTTCGGAAAATCGCCCTCTATACCCCTTGATGGCGTGAAAATGTCAAAACAGTCCATGTACTACGATTCCTCGAAGGCAGTGCAAGAACTAGGCTTACCGCAATCGCCGATTAGACAAGCTTTAGCTGATGCTATCGATTGGTTTCAAACCAATGGAGACATTACTTATTAAGAGGGTGCATCTCATTTTTGTAGATCTACTAATTTGGGATTTTTTAGGGGAAACTTTCTCCTAAAATTGGGCGTTACTTTCGGTTTTATCACTCAATCCAAGCCCTTGGGGGGTTCTACCCTCCAAACCCCGGAGCGCATTAGTTTTTCGGTGGGATGCTTACACGCGATTGTTCATATTTTTGTACTAATTTAAGAGTCACTGATAATTGCTGATTGTCGGTATTTCTGCAAATGTAGGATGCACCCTATTAAGACTGGGGAGGAAAGGAAAAAGATGGTCTCAATTGTGCTGAAATGCTTAAGTAGTTAGGTGTTAAAAGTTGTCAGATACCCCCTTATCAAGGTAGTAGGGTTGATTCATGAATCAACCCTACTATGAATCAACCCTAGGGGCAGGGGGGATCAGACGCAAAATCTATTTAATAACTCATCTAGGAAAACCTGTTCTTGCTAAAATAACTCCAATTTTAAGTGCAATCATCCCCCCAAAAACACTGCCCAAGCAATAAATTAAACCGAAAGTTAAGTTTCCCTGCTCTAAAAACTTGTTAGACTCCAAACTATAGGTAGAAAAAGTTGTATAAGAACCACAAAAACCCGTGGCAATCATCAATCCTAATTCTGGGGCAATTATGCGAATATTTTCCCTAACCATAGTAAAGATATAGGCAATAATTAAACAGCCAGAAACATTGACAAAAAATGTCCCAAAAAATCCCCATTCTTTACCGAAGATGCTGTCAATCAATTCCGCAACATAAAAACGACTTAAAGCTCCAAAAATAGCCCCAATTGCTACGAATAAACCATAACGACCCCTGAAAAAATTCATGCTGTCTGTCCTGCCCTTCAATAGTCAATAAATTGGAGAATTAACCTAGAAAAACTTGAGCAATAGCTGCCCCAATTTTAACGGCAATTAATCCGAAAATGATACTAGCAACGGCAAAAAAAAGACTGAGAAAATTTTGCTGATTGCGCCAGAGGATCAAGATATCTAAACTATAGGTAGAAAAGGTGGTATAAGCTCCTAAAAATCCCGTTCTAACCATTAAATCTAGTGAGTGGGAATAAAAGGTAAAGCTGGGTAAAATAGCCCCAAAAAAGCCGATCGCTAGACAGCCAGTTAAATTAATAATAAAGGTTCCATAGGGAAAGCGCAAGCCGAATTTCGCTTTTGTCCATTCGGTAATATGATAACGAGATAACGCCCCCGGAACTGCTCCTGCTACAATTGCGAAAACATCGTTCAAATCTGACATTGTTTCTGATTTTTTTGCTATCTTTGCCTAGGCTCTATGATAATTGATGCGGTTATCGATCGCATAGCCGATATTTTCAGGGGTGTTATTGTCGAGGACAACCCTCTGATTTTAAAATAGAGGTATGAAAATTCAACCGCGTAAACGTTTTGGACAACATTGGTTAAAAGATGAATCGATACTCGATCGCATCATCGGCGCTGCTGATTTACAATCCGAGGATCGGGTATTAGAAATCGGTCCGGGTACAGGCATTTTAACCCGTCGTCTTCTCGATGGCGCTCAATTGGTTGTCGCTGTGGAAATCGATCGAGATCTATGGACAATTTTAAATAAAAAATTTGGCCAACAAGATAACTTTCATCTCATCCCAGGGGACTTTCTTACCCTTAAACCGGAGCAACTGCCGCCGGTTAATAAAGTAGTGGCCAATATTCCCTATAATATCACCGGTCCGATTCTCGAAAAGCTGCTCGGTTCGATCGCCCATCCCTTCACCCCCCCTTACCAGAGTATTACCCTCTTAGTCCAGAAAGAAGTCGCCGAAAGATTAGTCGCTGTCCCCTCCACCAAAGCTTACAGCGCTCTCAGCGTCCGCATTCAATACCTTGCCGATTGTCAATGGATTTGTGATGTCCCCCGGCGAGCCTTTTCCCCACCTCCCCGGGTGGATTCGGCGGTAATTCAGCTTTTACCCCGTGTTTTCCCGAAAAATGTCAGTAATGCGGCCTTTTTGTCCACTTTAATTAGCTGGGGTTTTGCCAACCGGCGCAAAATGTTACGCAATAATCTAAAAAATTGTCTAGATAGCGATCGATTAAGCCAAATCCTGACACAATTAGAGATTAATCCCCTCGCTCGCGCCGAAGATCTCAGTTTATCGCAATGGATTGACTTGGCGGAAAAATTAGATCAATTGCCAAAATTTTAGAATTTTTTTCTTGACAAATGCACAGTTATACCCTTCTAGCCCCCGCTAAAATTAATTTATATCTAGAAATCGTTGGCGATCGCCCTGATGGTTTCCACGAGTTAGTGATGGTGATGCAGACGGTGGCATTATGCGATCGCATCACTCTCCGGCCGAACGGATTGCAGGAATTCCGCCTCTTTTGCTCTCATCCCCTCGTCCCCCAAGATAGCAGTAATCTCGCCCATCGCGCCGCCACTTTGATGGCGAAGGAATTCCCCCGCCTCTTTGCCAATTACGGCGGCATCGATATCACCATCGAGAAACATATTCCCGTGGCTGCCGGTTTAGCGGGGGGATCCACCAACGCGGCGGCGGTGTTAGTCGGCATCGATTTAATCTGGGAATTAGGCTTAACCCGTCCGGAATTAGAAACTTTAGCGGCAAGATTGGGATCTGATACTTCCTTTTGTGTGACAGGAGGAACGGTTATCTGTACGGGAAGGGGAGAAATTCTCGATCCGATCGCTCCTCTGACCGGATTATGGGTGATTTTAGCTAAATACGATCATTTATCCGTTTCTACACCCTGGGCCTACCAAAGCTATCGGCAAAAATTTCAGGATACCTATCTGTCTTCTCCAGAGGACTTTCATCACCGCCGTCAGCAGGTGAGTTCCGGGGCTTTGGTACAAGCGATCGCCCAGAAAAAACCAGCTGCTATCGGCAAATTTATCCATAATGACCTCGAAAAGGTGGTTTTACCCGAATTTCCCCTCGTTGCCGAGTTAAGACAGGTTCTAGGGGATTTAGGCGGCTTGGGAACGATGATGTCAGGCTCTGGCCCGACGGTTTTTACTCTCTGTTCATCTCAAGAAGTGGCGGAAACTATCGTTAAAGAGGCCCGGGAAATTCTCGTCGCTCCCGATCTACAATTTTGGATAGCCCCAATCACCGATACAGGCATTCAAGTGACTTGAGAAAATTAAAATTGACCGCCTTTACCAAGATAACCAAACTCGCGGAATAATTGCCTCTCGATCGCTCATTTCTCGCCTTAAAATTTGCCAAACCTGCTGAAACCATTGTCGCACTTCACCGCTAGAATTACCCCGATAACGACATAAAAGACCATCTCCTAAAGTGCTAGTAACTCCCATCTCTCCTTCTAGGGAAAAATCTCTCACTTTCTCGATTAAATCTCTTCCCACCGGTTGACCGATATAAACTAAAGTACCGATCAGGGCGCTATCATTTAAACCAGAAAATCCCTCGATCATTTTACCACCCAACAGGAAGGATCGATCGAGCCATAAAGGTTGTCCTGATCGCCAAATTTCCCAATTAGAATGCCATTCTCCCGCTAAAAATTTCTCGCCTCGCGCACTGCGACCAAAACGGGTAATTTCCCATCCCAACCAACTGCTATTTTCCCCTAAATCCACTCGTAAATGTTGGCGAAATGCTGCACCATTAAAGATAATTGTTTCTTGGGGTAGCCATTCTAAACCGGCATTGTCATCGATTTTAATCTCGATTAATTGCTGGGCCATCTGACCGTTACTCTGGTAAACTTTTCCAGCAGAAGCAGTGGTGATCAGGGCATTAGTAGCGGCTTGGAGATGAATTTTTTGTTGCAGAACATCACCGCCAACTATTCCCCCCGCCGTGTGTAAAATCACCGTATGACAAAGGTTTTTTCCCTCGGGATAAAAAGGTCTTTGTACTTTTAAAGGGGCGGTAGCATAGACGTGATTAATCTCGGTTGCGAGATTTTTTTGCTTGTAAATTAGTTCTAGGTTTCCCTGCCACATTATTGCTCCTCAGTCATGGTTTCTAGAAATTGCCGATAATTTTCAGGACTGAGATTAATTTTAACTTCTATTTGCTGTTCTTTATCCCTGATCAGTAAAATATATTCACTTTCCGCTTTTTTGCCAACTAGGAGAGGATTTTTCATCTCGAATTTTTGATAAACCAGATGAGGTTTCGTCACCCGAATAACTAAACTAGGTTGGGATTGGGGATAAATGTATAATTGCTCCCGTTCCCGATCTAAGATTAATTGTTTAGGTGTCATGCTTCTTTCGTCAGCAAAAGTAGATTTATGCCAATAGAGGGTAATCCCGCGAATTTGGGGCATTTGGATGCTAAACTTTTCATCAAAACCTTGCTGCTCCCAATTAATATCTTCCAGAGAGCCAGTATCGGGAATTAAACGCTGTTGCCAGAAGACTTCCTTAAGATTTAAATCTTGCCACCATTGGCTAATAATTTGGAAATTCTCCACATTATCGGGGTGGGGATTGGCACTTTGCCAGAGGAGAGGAGTAAGCATTTTGGGGGAATTTTTGCGCTGGGAAAATTAGGGTAATAGTCTTCGCTGGAGTTAAGGGATCATTAATCTCAATTATCATCGATTCTTGAGCTGCTGATCGGGCCATGGTATTAACTCTCGATCGCATTTTTATTTTATCCTAAATTATCGAGGGAAAAACTGCTAAAAGTGGTCTTCAGATGCGATCGCCAGCCACCAGCCCAGAAAACTGAGGGAAGATCAGATAGATTGGATATAATTAACTAATAAAGCCCTGTATGGTCCCAAAAACTAGAATTGTTTTAATATGAACCAGCCTAGACTATTATCTTTTACTCTCGATGGTTGGGGTGTGCTAGGTGGTCCAGTTTCCCTATCCCTAGTTAACCAAGTTGGGGTATTAGTGGGGAGAAACGGTGCGGGGAAATCCGCTATCCTAGAAGGATTTGAAGCCATCTCATCCTGTGCTATCGGTAGATCGATCGGCTCTCGGATGATTGATAGTGATAGCATTCCCTCAATTTTGCAGGTTGAAATTCTAACACCGACTAACCGGCGCTTAGGATACAGGTATGAGCTAATCATCCCCTTTTCTATGGACGATCTAGATACAGACATAGATGATACCACTAACGATAATTCCTTGGAAAATTCCTTTTCTTGGAATGATTCTTGTCAGTATATTGATGGAGATCAAGAACTTCTCTGGAAAACCGAATTTGGACTAACAAGCTTTAATAATAATGGTGAGCCAATATTTGCTATTCTTGGCAATACTACCTCGCTGCGACAGTCAAATATACCTGGAAATTCATCGCTAAATTTACCTCCAGAAATGCAGTGGGTTTATGCTATTTTAAAAGGGATTCGTCTTCTTGGCAAAGCTCCTATCCGTCGCACATCAAGACGACAGCCTTCTTTATTAAAGGTGACAAGTAAGAAGATTTCTGCCAGTCGATTTGATCTAGCAGATACTCTAGCTCGGAGAATATTTCGTTGGGTGGGTACGGATGATTTTGATGAACTAGAAAATGTTTGTCAACGAATAAGACTTGCCAAGAAAATCACTGTGCAGAAGTTCGTTTTGAGTGAGCATTCTGGACAGACAGGCCAGGATAAAGACGAAGAGTACATCGCTTCAGTATTATTAGATGGAGTCAATATTGGATTACTCTCCGATGGCACCTTGCGAGTTTTATCAATTCTGATCGAAATAATTGCTCACCATCCTAATGCAACAACCATAATTGAGGAGCCAGAAACACAAATACATCCCGCAATGTTAGCAAAATTATTAAATGAAATTAAATCCTATACTTGGGATGAAAATTTAATTATATCAACTCATTCACCACAAGTAGTAGCTTGGACAAAGCCAGAAAATATTAGCTTAGTTTATCGTAACCAGGGACGGACAAGTGTTAGGAAACTAGAAGAAGGAGAGATTGAAAAAGTTGTCGAGTACCTCTGTGAAGAAGGAGATTTAGGAGACTGGATTTACAGTGGTATTCTCGATGAGTAGTAACTTGATCGCCATAATTGCCGAAGATGAGACGGACTGCGATGTGTTTCGTCAAATTATCCATCGCGTGCTGGGGACAAATACTAGGACAAAATCTTGGGCATCTAAATCCTCTAGTACATTAAAGAGAAAACTGTCAGCAAAACTTAAAGTGATGACAAGGGAAGGATGTGATGCTTTTATCATTGTTCATGATTTAGATCGTAATCCCAAGAATAACTCTCTTAACGATGAAAAACAATTGCGAGATCACTTAGAATTAAGCTGTTCTAATATTAATGGTATCAGGAAATATATCTGCATACCAATAGAAGAATTAGAGGCTTGGTTTTGGTCTGATCCAGAAGTTGTTAAATATGTGGGACGAGGCAAGGGAAAAGCTCACCCAAACCCTCACCTAATTATCAAACCGAAAGAAGAATTGATCAAATTGTCAATCGGTGAAAATAGAAAACCCCGTTATAGTACCAACATGAATCTTGAACTAGCCCAAAAGCTAAATTTAGAACTTTGTGCCACTTGTTGTCCTTCTTTTAAAGATCTTCTCGACTTTCTGCAATCTCTGTCAAGAGGATAGCAAACCATTAACCCCCCCATCCCAGCCAAGAAACCTGCGAGCGCCGCCTCAAACCCCAAAAAAGAGGGATTTTATGGTAAAATAGTCCTACAAATGGGCATATTCTGCACATCAAAAGGGTAAAAACCCGATTTTTAGCGAATTTACTCACAAAAACGCTTTTTTTGCCTTGTTATTGGAGTTAACCCCCCTATGACCGCCGCCCAGGATCATGTCGTCCCCACAGACTTAAGCAATGAAATGTCCCGTTCCTATCTAGAATACGCCATGAGCGTCATCGTTGGGCGAGCCTTGCCCGACGCTAGGGACGGACTGAAACCCGTACACCGGCGCATTCTTTACGCGATGTACGAACTAGGATTAACCCCCGATCGCCCCTTCCGCAAATGCGCTAGAGTCGTCGGGGAAGTATTAGGAAAATACCACCCCCACGGGGATACTGCCGTTTACGATGCTCTCGTCCGCATGGCCCAGGATTTCTCCATGCGCGATCCCCTGATTAACGGTCATGGTAACTTCGGATCGATCGATAACGATCCCCCGGCAGCCATGCGTTATACCGAGTGTCGTCTGCACACCCTGGCCACCAACGCCCTACTACAGGATATCGAGTCAGAAACCGTCGATTTCGCCGATAACTTCGATGGTTCCCAACAGGAACCCGTGGTTTTACCCTCTAGAGTCCCGCAACTGCTAATTAATGGCTCATCGGGTATCGCCGTCGGTATGGCCACCAATATCCCCCCCCACAACCTGGCCGAGATTATCGATGGAACCGTTGCCCTCATCCATAACCCCGATCTCACCGATACGGAATTACAGCGTTATATCCCAGGTCCAGATTTTCCCACCGGGGGGCATATCCTTGGCAGAGACGGTATTCAGGAAGCTTACACCACCGGCCGCGGTTCTATTACCCTGCGGGGAGTTGCCTCCTTTGAAACCATCGAACAAAGGGGAAGACCCGATCGAGATGCTATTATTATCACCGAACTGCCCTATCAAACCAATAAAGCGGCATTAATCGAAAAAATCGCCGATTTGGTCAATGATCGCAAAATAGACGGTATTTCCGATGTGCGGGACGAAAGCGATCGCGACGGCATCCGGGTGGTGATCGAACTGAAACGAGATGCCTATCCTCGCGTCGTCCTCAACAATCTTTATAAACAAACGCCCCTCCAGTCGAATTTTGGGGCGAATATGTTGGCATTAGTCGATAATGAACCGAGATTACTGACCTTAAGGGAGTTTCTCCGGGTTTTCCTCGATTTTCGGGTAGAAGTGATCACCCGTCGTACCCGTTATGAACTCCGCAAGGCTGAGGAAAGGGATCATATCCTTCAGGGTTTACTAATTGCCCTCGCTAGTCTCGATGCAGTCATTGCCCTGATTCGCAGTGCTGCCGACACAGCTGGTGCAAAAGAGGGATTAGTGCAGAATTTTGGTCTTTCGGAGGTGCAAGCGGACGCAATCCTACAAATGCAGCTGCGACGGTTAACTGCCCTAGAATCGGAGAAAATTCAGCAAGAACACGGGGAATTACTGACAAAAATCGGCGATCTTCAGGATATTTTAGCCAGAAAAGAACGGATCGACAGCATTATCGAGGAAGAACTGCAACAGATCAAAACGATTCACGCTACCCCCCGTCGCAGTCATATTGAACAACGGGAAGGAGAAATCGCCGAAACTGACTTGATTGCCAACGAACAGGCCTTAATTCTCGTCACCGAACAGGGTTACATCAAAAGAATGCCCGTTAATACCTTTGAGTCCCAAAATCGGGCGACAAGGGGCAAAGCTGGCGCGAAAATGAAAGAAGACGACGGCATCGATCACTTTATCACCTGCCGCGATCACGATAGCGTTCTCTTTTTCACCGATCGCGGGGTTGTCTATAGTCTCAACGCCTATCATATCCCCACCGGTTCCCGTACCGCTCGCGGAGTTCCGATCGTGCAACTGTTAGAGATTCCCAAAGGGGAGAAAATCACCTCGGTGGTGGCAGTCAGCGAGTTCAGCGAGGATAATTACCTGATTATGCTCACACAAAAGGGATTTATCAAGAAAACCGCCCTCGCTGCCTTTAGTAATATTCGATCGAACGGTTTAATCGCCATTTCTCTCGAAGACGGTGATCAACTACGTTGGGTTCGCTTGGCTAAAGAGGAAGATAGCGTCATTATCGGTTCTCGTCAGGGGATGGCAATTCATTTTAAGGCCGATGGTCAACAATTGCGATCCCTGGGCAGGGCAACTAAGGGCGTAAAATCGATGAAATTGCGCTCAGGTGACGAATTAATTAGTATGGACATCCTGCCTAGTCAAATTGTCGCCCAAATCGCTGAATCTAACCAAGAAGAAACCGAGGACGAAAGCGAAGAAATTAACCCCGAAGTGGCTAATAATGGCCCCTGGGTGTTAGCGATTACCATGGCAGGACTAGGAAAACGGGTTCCCGTTACCCTCCTCCGGCTGCAAAATCGGGCGGGATTAGGAGTCAGAGTGATTAAATTCCGCAAAAAGAACGATAAATTAGCGGCTCTGCACGTTGTTAACCCCAACGAGGAATTTATGATTATCACCGAAAGGGGTATTATCATCCGTCAATCCGTCGATGCTATCACTCCCCAATCGCGATCGGCCGGAGGTATCCGGGTACAAAAACTCGATGAGGACGATGCGATCGCTGCTGTCGCCCTAGTTCCCCCTAGTGATGCGGAGGAATCTGAAGATAGTTAGGGTTTACTGAAAAGGTTCCTTGTGGGGAAGTGGGGTGTGGGGTGTGGGGAAGTGGGGAAGTGGGGAAGTGGGGAAGTGGGGAAGTGGGGAAGTGGGGAAGTGGGGAAATTGAACTAAAACCCCAAAACCCCAAAACCCCAAAACCCCAACACCTAAAACCTTCCTGCTGCCTTCGTTAAAATTTAGGATTAAAACTGAAAAAAGTGCATTAATTGGGAGATTTCCTGAGCGTCTAGGGATAAACGCCCTTTAAAATCCACAATATTCTTAAATAATCCCTGTTCTTCTCTATTTTTAATAATGGCAGCTGCTAAATTATCGCTGATCAGGGGTAGGGTGGTTAACTGCTCGATCGAAGCGGTGTTAGGATTGATTTTAGGGGGTGCGAGGTGACTTTCCCGACTATAATAGGCAAATTCTAGAATCGGTTCCCAAGCTTTCAATCTAGCCACAGGAACACTCAAAGCAGCCGCTAGATCTTCAAGACAAAGCAATTCTACCCCCATACCCAACAATTCCACCAACATCCGCGCTTGATGGATGGATATCCCCGGCAATCGCAGCCAATCATCCACACCCGCTTGACTGACATTAATTTTAATGCCCAATTGTGCCGCCATAGCGATCTCATCGAGGGAACGAAAGCGATAATAGGGATCATTGCTAATTTTGGCTTTTAAAGGGTTAAAAGTGCGTCCTAACCAGTTTTGCGGTGTCATTGTAGTAATTGTCGCCGTTTTTCTTCAAATTCGTACTCAGAAATCAATCCTTCTTGCCGGAGGCGCTCTAATTCCCTTAAAGCTACCCCGATCGCCTCTACTTGTTTAGGCTCTAAACTGGGGATAGTGGCAGCAGCGGTGGCAGTGGGAAAATAGTTAGTCAAAAATTGGTTATCTTGGATTAAATACCACACCGCATCGATCGCGCAAGCCACCCGGGGAATCGGAGTTTGCCAAAGGAGAAGATAAATAATTCCCCAGAGAGGTTGACCAAGATAAAATTTATGAATACCGGCGATAGGAAAGGGTAAAGCGAGAATACTACCGATAAAAGCCAAAAAAATCGCTAATTTACGGCTTTTGGGCTTACTTAATAATTTTTCCACCAGAAGCATGACACCTGTTCGAGATTGATTTTAGCCTGATCTGAACCTTCTATCCTAAAATACTCTTTGGTTCTAAGTAGGGAGACACAATTATTTGTAGGATGGGTTAGCGGTAGCGTAACATAATCTGGCGTTGGGTTTCATGCTTCAACCCAACCTACGTTCATCTTATATTTAATTCCACTCAGCCACTTAACATAGGGATAAGCAATGACTAGCAGAATCAAGGAAATTTTTCAAACAGGACAACCGGATCAATCCGTCACCGTGCAGGGTTGGGTGAGAACAAAACGAGAATTAAAAGAATTTACTTTCCTAGAAGTTAATGATGGCTCATCCCTGGCCAACTTACAAGTTATCCTCGAATCGACTTTACCCGATTATGAAAATATACTAAAGACAATTAGTACAGGAACGGCGATCGCTGTTTCGGGAAATTTGGTTCCTTCCCCGGGTAAAGGGCAAAATATCGAGTTAAAAGCGGCCGAAATCACCCTTTATGGTGACTGTCCCCCAGAATATCCCCTACAAAAGAAACGTCATTCCTTTGAATTTCTGAGAACTATTGCCCATCTGCGAGCAAGAACCAACACTCTAGGAGCAGTAATGCGGGTTAGAAACGCTTGCGCTACCGCTATCCACAGTTTTTTCCAAGAAAAGGGCTTTATTTGGGTACATACTCCCATTATTACCGCTAACGACTGCGAAGGTGCGGGAGAATTATTTACTGTCACCAGTTTAGACTTAAAAAAACCCGCCAATTTTGCCGAGGATTTCTTTGGTAAACGGGCCTATTTAACCGTCAGTGGACAATTACAAGCGGAAGTAATGGCCATGGCTTTATCTAATGTTTACACTTTTGGCCCGACTTTTCGCGCCGAAAATTCTAATACTTCCCGTCATCTGGCCGAGTTTTGGATGGTGGAACCAGAAATGGCTTTTTGTGACTTGGAAGGGGATCAGGATTTAGCGGAAGCTTTTCTGAAATATATCTTTAAATTCGTTTTAGAAAATTGTCCCGAAGATTTGCAGTTTTTTAACGAACGTATCGATAAAACGGTGTTAAGTACGGCCGAAAATATCGTTAATAGCGAGTTTGGCCGGATTACCTACAGCGAAGCGATCGAGTTATTAGAAAAAGCCGATCGTCAGTTCGAGTTTCCGGTAGAATGGGGCGTAGATCTACAGTCAGAACACGAACGTTATCTAGCGGAGGAACTATTTAAAAAACCCGTGATTGTCACCAATTATCCCAAGACAATCAAAGCTTTTTATATGCGTCTAGATGACAGTAATAAAACCGTTTCCGCTATGGATATTTTAGCACCCAAGATCGGCGAAATTATCGGCGGTTCCCAACGGGAAGAACGATTAGATGTATTAATCCAAAGAATGCAGGAACAGGGTATGAATCCCGATGATTTGTGGTGGTATTTAGACCTGCGTCGCTACGGTTCCGTTCCCCACGCCGGTTTTGGTTTAGGATTCGAGCGTCTGGTACAATTCATGACGGGAATGACCAATATTCGCGATGTGATTCCTTTCCCCCGTACCCCTTTAAGTGCCGACTTTTAGAATGATGTCTAGAACCCACAGGAGAAAGGAGGAATGTAAATATTTATTAAATTGTAGCTTAGGCTACAGTCTTAGAGTAAAAAATGTGTATTTTTCACTGTCCTCCTTCTGTCTTGGGTTGGGCTATTGCTTGACCTGACTGCGAGAGAGTGCGATCGCACTATATCTAAGTTAACTCATTTTGCTGAAAATTATGACGGGAATCTTGACGCATTTGTTCAATAACTTCGGGATATTTTTCCATATCTTCTAAGGAGTTTAAAGGTGGATAAACTACTCGATCTTTTCTTTCATTTACCTTATCTACATAAGCATAAAAAGCCTCGTCATCCTCACGATGAGATAATACATAACTTTTTAATTCTTGAGATGTCATAGTTTTAAAATTAGGTTTTTGATTCATTTTATCCATTGTCCATTAGGTTTAATTTCAATCTCAATACCTTCACCAATTAACATGAAAATATTTTTAGTACGCTCATCCAATCTTATTAAGTTAATTGGTAAATAAAACCTTGTTGCCCAACAAGATAGGGTATAACATTGTAAGAGTTGTGCAAGTGTCGGAATATTTTTCCCTCCCAAAACCGAACGAATGACACTAATTATAACAAAATAGAGAATCTGCTTCAACAACTTCGAGACAGAGATGAACGCAAAGGCGAATCCGACATACCGCGCCACAATAACTCAAGGAAGAGGATAGTTCGTCTGAGAAGGGGTAAAACAAAGGAAAACACCTGAAACTCCCTGCTCTGTCAACCCCTAAGCTAGGGAGAGAAATATAAAGATTTATTGAATTGTAGCTTTTGATACAGTTGTGGGGGGGGGAGTGTGTATAATTCGCTCAAAACCAATTCAAGGTGAACGACAATGATAAAACTATCCAGATTATCAACAGTTAAAAACCTCACAAGGTTAGCTTTAGGCGGAACTCTAGGAGCAACACTTATTATTACAGCTTCTAAGCCTTCTGAAGCGGCAATATTAGGATGGGACATACGTAGAGATGATCCGTATGGATTTGATGGTTCTTTTTATTTCGATAATGTATCTAACCTAGGATCTACTTTTATTATTGGAGACAATTGGAGTGTAAGCGCAACAGAGACATTTAGTGTTGTAATTCCAGGATTGCCGGCAGTGCAGGCAGTTACTCTGACAACTGCTCATGTAAAAGCTCCTCATGGAGAGGGTTATAACCCTCATCCTGATGTAATTTTTGCTCGTTCTCTGAATGCTTCTGGTACAAAGACGTTTAAACATGAATCACATTTTAATATCAGGACTTACGATTATGCACTGGGTCAATTGACTGGTAAGCAACCATCAGATTTTGACTTTTGCAATCAAGCTTGTGTTGACGGTACTGTTCGGATACTAAATGTTTCTTTAGTACATACACCAGAACCAACTTCAGTTCTTAGTTTGTTCGCACTTGGCACCCTCGGCGCAGCTTCAACCCTCAAACGCAAACTAAAACCCTCTAAATCCACTGAAAAAGAAACCACAAAAGTCGGCTAAATTGCTTCTAAAAATACCATAAATGCCCCTTCATTCAATCTTGAGGGGGTTTATTTTTTCTTCATCAACAATCTGTAAAACACTGCTGTATAAAGGTGCATCCACCCAAAATCCTGCTTGATCAATCAAAGCGTCTAGCAAGGGTTTCACCTCAGAGATTAACCCTCGATTCTTCGCCTCAACTAAAATGCCCAGAATTCCTGTGTATCGAAGATTAAGTCTAGCAGCAATTCTACGACCACGACGCTCATCAATCAAAACTTGATCTGCTCCCAACTCAAGTGCTAAAGCAATAGCCTCAGCTTCTCCCTTATCTAGTTCATCTGCAAGAGCTTTAATCACTGTGCGGTTAGTTACCGTTCGAGTTTGAATCCAATCTAAGGTTTGTACCTCTATTGAACCAAAACCGGAAAATCAGGCTCAGTTAATTCTCGATAAACTGCTTCAGGAATAAAAACTATTTCGTAAAGTTGTTGTAGCAGATGAAGTTGATTAATGGCGGCAAGATTGTTGATAGGGGATGTATCACTGACAACAATCACAATCTTCCCATCTCCCGCAAGTTCTTAATATCCTGTTCAAAATCTTCGACATCGTAGTGTACCGGAATTTGACGACTTGCAAGTAGGTGTTGAAAAGCAATACGATTCATTCCTGCAAATCGACTCGCTTGAGCAAGGGTGAGCTTCTCTTTTTGAAAGAGCATGACCGCAATTTCCTGCCTCATCTCAGCTTCAGTCATGCGTGTGGCACTGAGAATTTCATCGGAGATATCAATACTCATGGCTATAACCCTATCTATCCCTTCCTATTGGAATGATATCATAACTCCCTTCATTTAGTCAGTTGAGCGGGTTTATTTTTTGCGTCTCTTCCCCTTACACATTTTACACATTAAGAATCGGTTTTATGCTATTGAGTTACCAAAGCCAATAGAAGAGGCTTTATTATCAGTTGCCAACTAAAACCCCCTAAATCCACTGAAAAAGAAACCACAAAAGTAGGCTAAATTGCTTCTAAAAATACCATAAATGCCCCTTCAATCAATCTTGAGGGGGTTTATTTTTATATCTCTTTTTTGGCAATAGATGCTATAATGAAAGGCCACTCTTTAAGATTGCTTGCTCGATCGTGGACTTTGAGATTATCAGCGATATTACGAATATCGAGATTATTGCCACAGGAACAGGAATTCGTAATCGGGAACGGTTGCAAAAACAGTATGGCAAAGGTAAATGGAGAAAATTAAAGGGCATAGCCCAAGTTCAGCTTCCCAATGGTATAGTAAGGTTAGCTGAAGTCCATTGGTAGGAAGCTCATGGCATCGGCAAAAAAGAATTTAAGCTCAAGCTACCGTTTCTAGATTGACCATGAAAATAGAGTCATCTCCAACAAATAAGGGTTCTTCGTTACTTGTTATGGTTCGATAGGGGGGTATAAATCGACTAAATCCTTATCTGGCAAGAGATTTAATTGATTAGTTCGCTCTAGATCGAAAACAGTTGACAAAAATGTTTCATTCCTTATAAACCCGTCCATTGCATAAGACAAACCGAAGAACCCAAATAAGTTCGCAGTTTGTCTCAATAATGAAGGCTACGAAGCTTCACTAGAGGTGGGCAAAATATACCGCGTTATCCCTGATGAGACAGCAGAAATAAACAGTCTAATTCGGGTTATTGATGAAAGTGGTGAAGATTACGCTTTTTCTGTGAATCGGTTTCATGCTATTGAGTTACCAAAGCCAATAGAAGAAGCTTTATTATCAGTTGCCAACTAAAACCCTCCCAATCCACCGAAAAAGAAACCACAAAAGTAGGCTAAATTGCTTCTAAAAATACCATAAATGCCCCTTCAATCAATCTTGAGGGGGTTTATTTTTTTGCTCGTGTTTCCAATCATTAATTTTTATTAATTAATTGCTCGCAAGTAGTTTTTGTGATATAATGATGGCTCTCAGTTTAATATCGTAAAATTCAATGACTATTGTGATTCCCAACGAAATTATACAAGCAACAGGAAAAAACGAGCAACTGTTGCGACTAGAACTGGCAATCATTATGTTTAGAGATTATCATATCAGTAGCGCAAAAGCAGCTGATTTTGCCGACTTATCTTTAATTGCATTTCGTCAAGAACTTGCTCAGAGGAATATTTGTGTAAATTATGATAGTGTAGATTGGCAACAAGAATTAGAAACCTTAAAAACTTTAGGTGATCTGTGATTGTTGTTAGTAACACCTCTCCTATTACCAGTTTAGCTGCTATCGGCTATCTTAACTTGCTCCATGATATTTATGGAACAATTATTATTCCAGTAGCTGTTTATGAAGAAATGACAGGATTAGGTTATTCAGTTCCAGGTACTATTGAAGTTCAAACCCTATCTTGGATAGAAAAACGAGAGTTAAAAGATCGTTTATTATTGAAAGATTTACAGAAGGAATTACACCGAGGAGAATCAGAAACGATAGCTTTAGCTATTTCTCTAAATGCTGATAGAGTTATTATAGATGAGAACCCTGGCAGAAAGAAAGCTATGAGTTTAGGCTTGAATGTTATGGGAATTTTAGGTATTTTATTAATTGCTAAAAGAAGAAGATTAATTCCTGCAATTCAGCCATTAATGGATGATTTAATTTTAAAAGCAGGTTTCCGTGTTAATCAAAGATTGTATTTAGAGCTATTAAGATCGGCGCAAGAAATTGATGAAAATCAATAAGTCAACCCCTCCAACTTCACCGAAAAAAAACCGACAAAATACGTTCTTTGTCCCCTTTCTCCTGTAACAGTTCTTGATGGGTTTGTCTGAGTTTAGCCTGATTGATAATGATAGCGAGCTTGTAAAAAATAAACCTTATTTCCTGTGACTTTATAAACCAAACGATGCTCTAAATCGATCCGTCGTGACCAAGTGTCGGCAGCAATATACTTAAGAGGTTCGGGTTTACCCAATCCTGTAAACGGATCGCCATCCAAAATATCTGCCACTAAGTCTAAAATTTTATCGCCTTTTTTCGGTTCGTTCCGATACCACCAAGCTAAATCTGCTTTGAAATCAGGACTAAAAACGGGCAAATAACCATGAATAGGATTATTTTGAGGTTTATCTGGCTTATTTTCTCTTTTAGGACTCAATTCCTAACTCCTCTTTCAATTCAGCTAATGTTTGAGGAGTTGCATCTTCTGTCTGGGTCCATGCTAAAGAGCGAAATAAGCGTTGGGCATTTTCTGGCGATCGCAGTAAATAAACACACTCTAATAAACTGGAAAGCTCATCTTCAGCAATTAAGGCGACATTTTTCTGATTGCGACGCTTAATGACGATAATTTGAGATTCGTCACACACCTGATCTAAGAGACTAGCTAAATTCATTCTCGCCTGAGAGTAGGTGGTTTCTTTGCTTAACATGATTTTTAGGGGAGACTTGTACAACTTTATTGTACAAGTCCAAGCTCTTGAACTCCCCAAAAACCCCAAAATCTGAAGGGAGAGGAATATAAAGATTTATTAAATTGTAACTTTTGATACATTTATGGGGGGGGAGTGTGTAACTTGGACTCAAACAAACAGTTTTTAAGGGAGTGTTTCCCTTAGCCTTAGGGAGTTGTCTAACTATGAAACTGAAAATCGCTTGTCTAATCGCTTTAGGCTTGGTGCTTAGCGAAGTGCCAAAAGCCAGTGCAGCTCTAACCAATTCCTACCAGTTTAGTGGGAAGGGAAATTGGTCAATCGATGGTGTAGGCTCTAATAACACCCCAGTGGGTAGCATTAATGCTATAGTACCGGTGGGATCGACCGTTGTCAAAGCTTTCCTCTACAGCACTACCTATAACTTTGGTAGCCCGTTCACCCCAATCGTTAATTTTGACGGGATTACTTACAATACTTGGACAGATCTAGGTTTTGCCGCTACTTGTTGCAACTTGAAAGCTTTTCGGGCAGACGTTACGACTCAGGTTGCTACTAAGATAGGTGGAGGAGCTGCTTCGCCTTTCGTCTTCGACGTTCTGAGCGAAAATCCCAATGACAGCATTGATGGTACTGTACTGGCAATCGTTTACAGCAATCCGGCTGAACAGGAAAGGACGATCGCGTTCCTTGATGGGAGTACGGCTGCGACAGGGACGACGACTTTTGTCAACTTAACTAACCCATTGACCAATACTCAGCTCTCAGATCCAACTTTTGAAGCCTTGATGTCTTTGGGAATTGGGTTTAGTTTTCAACAACAAGGCTCAGATCAGTATTCTACTGTAGATATCAATAGTACGCGATTGACTAGCGCAGCAGGTGGAAACGATGATGGCACACCTGAAGACGGCGGTCTGATCACGGTAGGGGGGATTGGCGATAGTACAGCCAACCCAACCAATCCCTTTGCGATTCCCAGCTCGGACTTTTCAGTAGCACCCCGACTCGATGATGAGCTGTACACTCTCAAACCGTTTCTAAACGTTGGCGACACTCAAATCAGGATTGACAGCACCAATCCGTCAAATGACGATAATATCTTCTTTTTGGGAGTCAACCTTACTGCCAAAGCGGATGTTTGTGTAGATGACCCAGATCTCTGCATAACAGTTCCCGAACCCTCCCCAACCCTCAGCCTCCTTGCCCTCGGCACTCTCGGCGCAGCTTCAACCCTCAAGCGCAAACTAAAACCCTCTCAATCCACTGAAAAAGAAACCACAAAAATAGGCTAAATTGCTTCTAAAAATATCATAAATGCCCCTTCAATCAATCTTGAGGGGGTTTTATTGTATAATAGAGGGGTGAGTAAACTAGATCAAATTACACAATCTTGAGCTATAATCGGCAATGAGGTCGAATCCGCACAACGATCAGAAAAAACTCCTGATTGCTGAACTTAAAAAAGCAGCAATCAAACATACCCCAGAAAATATTCTCAGAATTACTAAAGATTCTAGCGGGAAAATTGTTTTTCTAGAAACAGGAAAAGGAGGAGAGAGAGGTTCTGGATTACTGCATATTCTAGAAAATCATCGAGAAGATTTCCTCCAGAGAGGTATTACCGAAGAACAAATTCCTGATTTAATTATAACAGCTATTAGTGAGGGGACAATTATTGGCATACAAGGAAAAAGTCGCATAATTTATCAAGTAGAAATCAATGGAATTATTCAGTATGTTTCTCTAGAAATTAGTCATAATGGTTACTTAGTGAGTGCTAATCCAACTCCAACGCGATTAATTAATAAACTTATTCAGGAATGATAGTTATGGCAATCAGAATCAAACTTTGGGCAGATTATGGAAGTTACCCACTTTGGGGAGTAGATGAAATTGATAACATTGCTCCTGAAGAATTGCCATTAAGTCAAGCAACCATTCAACGTTTAAACGCATGGCAGGATACTTACGATAAGACTTTAAATCAAGACTATCCACCTTTATCAGATTTTCCTAATCAGCAAGCTGAAATGGATTTTAAACAAGAAGGAATTAGTTTGTGGAAACAGTTACGTCTTGAACTAGCACCAGATTATGAAGTTTTCTACCAAAATGAAGGTCAATTGTTTAGAAATCCTAAGGAAATAACCAAAAAATCTACAGTACAAAAAATAACAGTTTGAGTATCATCACCCTCGGAACATTAGGCGCAGCCTCAACCCTCAAGCGCCAACTAAAACCCTCTCAATCCACCGAAAAAGAAACCACAAAAGTAGGCTGAATTGCTTCTAAAAATACCATAAATGCCCCTTCATTCAATCTTGAGGGGGTTTATTTTTGGCATCTATTAATACTTCTAAAAATTGTCAAACTTATTAATGATGTCTTGAATTTGCTGTGCTGGGATGTCCGTTTGGTCAGATTTGGCATAGATGAGGAGCATCAAAACACAACTATTGTCTTTAAGTTGATAGATAACACGATAGCCGCTACTTTTGCCCTTTTGAATGTCGCTGTTTTTGAGGCGAACTTTAAAGACAGTGTAGCCTATTCCTGGTATTTGATCGCCGATGAATTTGCCTATCTGAAGGTCATCAATTAGAGGTTGTAGGTCAGTACGAATGCTCCGATAGCGTTTGGCGAGGGTGCGAAGTCGATCCTTGAATTCATCAGAGAAAAGGATTTTAATAGGAGGAATTTCTTCAGTCATCTATGCCATCCCAGAGTTCAGAGATGGGATGTACTTTGCCTTCTTTAGCTTGCTGAAGAGAAATACAAAGACTGGTGAGGATGAGTTCTTTGGGTTCGTCGTCGGGATCAGTGGGTGGAGTGAGGATATTACGCGATACTAGCAATTGGTAGAAATCATTGATCGCCATTCCCGTTAGTTCGGCTGCTTGTTCAAATTGAAGACGTTGCTGCTGATAAAGCATGATAGCGATTTCCGTGAGCATTTGAGCTTCAGTCATTTGTACTGTTTGCAGAAGTTCAGCGGGAAGAATAAGGCTCATAGCAGTTTCATTAAGTGGCAGTAACTTCATTGTATCGCCATTAAAAAGAAACCACAAAAGTAGGCTAAATTGCCTCTAAAAATACCATAAATTCCCCTTCAATCAATCTTGATGGGGTTTATTTTTTTGCCCGTGTTTCCACATATTCTCGCAGGGCGCGATTAATACTGGTCTGATACCCCTCCTCTTGTGTGGCCTGGGTTTTGAACCAGTCTATCAGGTCAGCATCAAGGCTTAGAGTGATCTGCTGTTTGAGCGGACGATAAAATACACCACGCCGCGCCCTGCTCCAATCTCCCGCAGCTTCTGGGATCAGATCTGTGCGGATAGGCTCTTGTGACGCGGCTAGAGCGTCAATTTCAGCCTGTATCTCTGGCGGTACTGGATTAGAATCTCCCTTGTTCATAAGCCCTCCTTTCATGGGCTGTTGCCCTGGGTGCGCTAATAATTCGTCCCGTTTCTTCTCCGGTCACTGAATCAGACTCCGGCCAAGTATGCACCACAAATACAGTCAGTTTACCGATCAGTCCGATAGTCTGCCAGCGTTCTTCCTCTGGGTATGGATCAGGACGGCTGACAGCGAGAGGATCGGCAAAAACATATTGAGCGGCTTCAAAGCTCAAGCCGTGATCGCGCTTGTTTGTCCGATTTTTGTTGTCGTCCCATGTCCACTTCAATTTTACTCTCCAAATGTAGCTATATTATGGTTACTACATTAATTTTTATCAACATTGTATTTGCGCTAACGCAATCGCAATAAAATTTACCCCTGTCGGGATCATAACATTATCCAGATATAATGCCAGTATCACTACCGATTTAGCAGCAAGAGGAAGCTAAACAAATTAATCATCATCAAAAGATAACAGTTCGAGCGGTATGTGTTAATTATCATCCCTTTCGGCTTCGCCACAACTTCAACCCTCAAGCGCCAACTAAAACCCTCTAAATCAACCAAAAAAGAAACCACAAAAGTTGGCTAAATTGCCTCTAAAAATACCATGAATTCCCCTTCATTCAGTCAGTCGAAGGGGTTTATTTTTTTGCATTCCTCCCTCAAAAAATTCTCAGGGACACTAGAAAAAAACTAAAAACTCTGCTGGAGTAATAATTGGAACCCACATTCCGCACCCTAAAGTGTCACATTGAAAATTTTATCCAAATCGTCAAAACGATTGCTGGCTCTGAATTACAGGCTAATTTGTTTGTCTAGCAGATGCACAATTAGCTTACTATACAAGGGCTAGAGCAACTTTTGATTTCAACGACTAGGGTGCGGAATGTGGGTTGGAATCCCTTGATAAGTATTGAGAATTAAAAGATCTTTATCGCCTGTTATGATGTATTGTGCCATTCCAGATACAGCTAATTCTAAGAATTTATTATCATCTAAATCGGAACAAACTCTCGTTTCATGCCATATATCAACAAATAAGCTCCTATTTTTAAGAGACGACAAGAAATCTAACCTATCATCTTTTTCTAAATATTTGTCAAATTTATTTTTACTTATTCTCGTTGCCAATTCTTGATAAGTTGCCTCGCTCTGGAGAATAGTAAATTGACTGACTGCTATATTGATTACTTTTTTGGGTGTTCCTAGGGGATTTAGTAAAGCACTAATAAAAACATTTGTATCTATAACAACTCGATTAGGATTCATCTACTAATAGTTCTGTTAGTTTATCTTCTGTCAAACCTTTAGCTTGAGCCTTTTTGCCGACTTTATCCATAATTGAGATAAGACTTTCTGAATTTTCCTCAATCGTCAGATTAACTTCTTGTTCAGGAGAAAAACCTAACTGAGCGATTAGTGTAGGAATCTCCGATACCTTAATATTTTTGATAACTTGTTTCATGGCTTAACTAGGTAACTAGGTGTATCTTCAACTTTCATTGTACTCTATTTAATCACATTTAACAGTGTTCCTCAAATCGTTCTCAACCTCTTCGCCACAACTTCAACCCTCAAGCATAAACTAAAACCCTCTAAATCCATCAAAAAAGAAACCACAAAAGTTGGCTAAATTGCCTCTAAAAATACCATAAATGCTCCTTCATTCAGTTAGTTTAGAGTGCGGAACGGCAGCCAGTGGAGAAATGATGTTAAATTCGGTCATACTTTATCTTTATTTCTGACCGGCTGCCTAGACAAATCAGAAAGTAAAAGTCGTGCGGATAGTACCAATAACTAAGGTGGAATTGTTGTTATTTGAGTTAGGAGAAGTAATCACGATTACCCCCGGAGTAAGGGCAATATTATCAGTGAGTTTCCACTCATAAAATCCTTCGATATGAAAGGAAGTATCGGGATCATTAGTGCCACTGCCATCATTTAATCTAATACTAGAACTAGATACCCAAGGCTGCATACCAACAATAATCCCCGCCGTATTTCCTTCCTTAAATAAATCAGGAAAAGCCAAAGTTACCGCCCAATTCCAGATATCTAAATCCCCGCGTTCTAGTTGTCCATCTAAGGTGCTAAGAGTGATAGCTTTTGTATAGCCACCCCAACCACCGAGGACAAAACCATCGACAATTCGCCAAGTAAATTGTAAACCCAAACTATTATTAATTGTCGGCACGGCCTCCCCGAATAGTTCTTCAGTGAAAAATCGGAAATTCGAGCGCTGGCTTCCCGTTCCCGTATCTAATTGGTTATAACCATGAAAGTAGGATAAAGCAATGCCAAAATTCTCGTTAGGAACATAACCCACCTGCCCTAGGGCAGTATAGGAACCGTTAAATAAACCCGCACCCGGGTTAGGATCGTTAGCATCCCCGGCAAGATAACCGGCGCTGAATTGCAAAGCCCCATAATTACCCTGTAAACCGAGTCCAGTTTGTCCGGGGGCAAAATAAAGGGGGTTGCGAGTACCAAAAGCGGAAAGCGCCCCACTAGCACCATCTCCATCCAAAAAGTTGAGGGTATTGGTAAAGTCATCTTTAGCACCTCCCGTCGCTTCTAACCAGAGGTAGATATTTTCCGTGACGGGGAAACTGTAGTTTAAAACTTCTAGTAGTAAATCGTTGCCGTCCGGTTGGGTAAAAGCTAAGGTACTTTCAAAAGTTCCCGTAGTATCGGCTAAATCAGCAATATTTCCCGTTGCTAGACGGGTATAGAGTAAATCTTTGCCTGTGAAGCTAGTATTTAATTCTAAACGGGCCCGATAACCAAAAGCTGGCACTTGGGGAATCCCTTCACCACCGTTTTTTTCTCCCGTGGCTACCCCATACAATGCCATCACCACTTCCCCGGTTAATTTAGTGGTGGTGGAAAATTGATTATTTTCCAGAAAAGCGACTCGATTTTCTAAGTTATCAACCCTAGCACCCAATGCCGCTAATTCGGTCTCGAATTCGCTGACTAATCGCTTGATTTTGTCTAGATCTTCTTTTAATACCGCTACACCTTCTTGAATCAATCTTTCTAGGGTATTTAAGCAGGAATTCAACCCGGCGGCAAATTCCCAACGAGTTAAAGCGCGTTCACCGCGAAAAGTACGGTCAGGATAACCTACTATACAACCATACCTCTCCACGAGACTTCTTAAGGCCTCGAACGCCCAGGCGGTGGGAGAAACATCCCGCAATTGATTAACACTTGTTACCTGTGCCATCGGGTTACTAGAGAGGTTTTCGAGACTATTAGCCAGTACCGGACCAGAAAAACCCAGTAATATCGCTGCTGTTAGGAAATTTTGCTTGATTTTCATTGCTGTCTCTCACACCTATAAGAATGATTATTGTTCTCAGTATAATCAGGTTAGCAAACTTTTTCCAGTCTGGCACTGTTGATAGAGCAGTTATCTTAATGGTGAGGCAGAAAGTTTTTGTTTCGGGGGGACAGGAGACAGAATTATCAATTATCAATTCTGAATTCAGGAGATTATTTTTATTTATTCTCCCATCTCCCCTGGGGTGCATCTCAATTTTGTCGAAATATCTAACCATTTTTCTAAAGTAATGGCAGAGATTGTTAATTTCCCTCACCCCCAAACCTTCTCCCGCAAAAGGAGAGGGGAGTAGTATGCCTGCCACGAATAAAGAAAAATGGTATAAGGGACTTGCGCTTTGATAATCTACCTTTTGGGCGAACGCAGTTCGCCCCTACATTGTGGACAAAATCCGTTACTGTAGGGGCGCAATGCTTGCGCCCTCCGATCGATCAGGTTTGCTGATCACCCTAAGTAGGGGTCTGGCTGGTCTGGTTCTTCTACAGAGCGATTTTCTAGCTGGGATATTATTCCCACGCAAGTCCCTAAGGGAAGATTTTTGCAAGAGGTCTATGGCATACGTCCTCCCTTAGCATAACTTTTTCTGATCACCACAAGTGAGAAAGAGCCTATCCAGAAATATCCTTGATCGTGTAACCATAGCTGTTGAGATTCTCGCTCCATCAGCATTTCCCGCTTAATATCCCGCACCAATTCAACAATTGCCACCCAACAACAAAGCTTTGTTATGTTTTTCTTTCTTTCTTTCTTGCTATTTTAGATCGATCTGTGCTAGGCTGAGTCCGCTACCCAGTGCCGCACCGCAAGGCGATCGGTGTCTGGTAGTTGACGAAAAAACAATGACCTTCAAGGAGTACATAATGTTTAATGTAGTAAAACTTATGAATTTAGGGGGGGGGATAAGAATAACTTATCTAACAAGCCCCTTGCTTTAGCTTCCACCACTGCTGCAATCGCTCTTATGAGCATCGCTACTTTCACATCAGAAGCGCAAGCAGGATTGATTAATGGGGGTTTTGAACTGCCAGATCTTGGTACTAGCCCAACTGTTGCATTATTACCACCTGCTAATGTTCCGGGTTGGAAAACCACAGATACTGCAATTGAAATTTGGGTTAATGGTTTTTTGGGAGTGCCTGCTGGACAAGGAAAACAGTTTGCTGAAATTAATGCTAATATTAATGGAACTTTGTTCCAGGATGTTTCTGGTGTTGCCGCAGGATCTCAAGTGGGTTTTACCTTCTTGCATCGTGGCAGAGTAGGAACTGATGTGATGGCATTAACGATTACCGATTTAGGAATTGATAACCTATTAGGTGGTGGGAATGATACAGTATTGTTTACTAAGCAATATTCTGCCACTGACAGTGCCTGGGTACAGAACACTAATGCTGGAGAAGCGCCCATTATTGCTCTTGGCAATAATATTCGCTTTGGTTACTCAGCCATTTCCACTGGTTCTGGCAGTATATCATCTGGTAACTTTCTTGATGCTGCTGATTTTGGTGTAGGTGTAGGAGCAAAAGTTCCTGAACCTTCAAGTGTTTTGGGATTAGGATTAGTAACCCTAGTCGGACTTGGCACATCATTTAAGCGAAAATCAGGCAAGAAATAACGTAAGTTGGGGGGAGCATCTCATTTATGCAAGTGAGTAATTATACTTGTCCCTAAAACTGGTTTCTAGCAAGGCTTTCAAAATAGCTTGACATAAAACTTGATTTAGGGGTTACAAAGGTAAGATGCTCCCCTACCATTGGCGCAATAATATTATTGTAGGGGCGGATTGCATTCGCCCTCTTTGAACAACTCCTGCTGCTCACCTAATATGTGAGAGAAAGTCACAAATAGGAGATACACCCCTCCCATCTCCCCCCGCAACGCGCAAGAAGTGGTCTCCCCACTCCATAACTGATAATTTATAATTCATAATTCCCACTCCGCTACCCTAAGAGTGGGGACTGACGCGGGTTCGTTCAATTGAGGATAAAAAAGGGGGTAACTAGCGTAATTCAGCGTTAAACTCGTTAAAAGAGCGTCTTTTTAACTCTACCGATTCTGATCGAGGCAAAAGATCAAAAACCTTTCTTAAGACATCATCCACATCTTCATATTTAACATTGCCCAAACCATCATAAACCACTTTACCCTGTTGGTCTAAAACCACCGTTTGGGGAACCCCACCGCGATAATAGTAACCCGGTTCATCGGGACGATAGGAAGACTTTAAGGGGATAGAATCGACAGTAACGGGGATAATACTGGCGGCGCGACCGTAAAACTCTTGAAAACGGGAGACAATCGCCGCAAATCGCTTACAATCACTACTATCATCCAGATAATAGACAATAATAGCTGGAATTTTCCGTTGAAAAGTTTCCGCTAAATTTAGACGCGGTGGTACGAGGGAACCATTACCCGCATAGACCACAAAAATATTACCATCGAGGCGATCATCATCGATCCCCGCGTAGGCGCTAGAGGTTAGCCAAGGAGACAAACTCGTCAGGGCCATAATAAGAAAGACAAGACAGATCCGAAGACGCAGGCGATAACGAGATTTCATGATCAACAGAGTTAGAATATTAAGACAATTTTTAGTGTAAAAAATCTTGTGACCTTCGAGCGCGATAATTCCCCAACCACCCCGCGAGTCATTGCCGCTAACTCGCGCTTTGCCAATACCTATTATGCCATTCTCGGACTACATCCGAGCGCCTCGGTGATCGAAGTGCGACGCGCCTATCGGGAACTAAGCAAACGATACCACCCCGATACTACCGAACTCAGCCCCGAAGTGGCAACGGTTAAATTCCAGCGTCTTAACGAAGCTTATGCCACCCTAAGTAATCCCGATCGCCGTTCCCTGTATGATTTACAGATAGGTTACTCGCGCTGGAATGTCATCCAAACCATCCCCGATAGCGATGAACCCATAGCTAATCGTAGCGCCTATCTCGATCCGACCGATCGCCCCCTATCTTCGGGAGAGATTTTTGCTTTGTTTATCTTGGCACTCACCCTGCTCGGCTGCTTGTTACTAGCGGTGATTATTGCTATGCTTCGAGGAGAGAATGCCGTCACTGTAGCCCAATTATTTTTGATTTAGATGCGATGAAGATTCCCACTGCTGATACTCCCCTCTATAATCATCCCTTACCGGCGATCGAAGCATGGCTAGTTAAGTTAGGTTGTCGGAAAAATACCGAGAATGTTCACTGTTGGACTGTGGAAAAACCGACATGGAAAGCGGAAATCTGCCTCGATATCGAAGAAATCACCGTTCGTTACTTTCGGGCAGCCAATGACGGCAGTGACATCAATCGCGCTTTTAAATACTCCCTGAGTCGCCAAGATATCGAATCGGCGGTTTTTTCTGGTCCCTAATCAAGGGAGAGCTAGTCCGAGCATTTGTACTAAATTTTCCGAGATGCGCTGTCAATCCAGTACACTTGTTCAGATTGAAATCAAAGCTCCTCCACAACTGGAACCGCTGCCGGCAGTGCAACCGTAGCAATAGGAAGCGGTTTGTACCTCTGCAATTACATCTAAACTATCCGCTTGTAATAAATCCGGCAGGGTTAATTTTTGGCCTTGACTGGTGCAAGCAGCCAGAGCCTCCATCTGATTAAAATCGCAGTCATAGATATTACCCAAATAATCGATCGAAAGCTGATTACGACACATCAAATGTTCGACAGTATCGCCATTAAAATGTTCTTCGAGGAATTGAAGATAGGGTTGATAGAGTTGCCGGTGTTCCAGATGGAAGCGCGTCCTGCCGACGGGTAGGTTAGTGATAGTAAACAGATTATTAAAAGAAATATTAAAATGTTCTTGCAAGAACTTTTTGTAATCCCGTGTTAAGGATACCTGATCTGGTGTGAGAGAAAAATTCTCTGACTTAGGAATCTGGGGATTATAGACTAAATCCACAATCAAATTCGGCTCTTGAGCGTAGCCAAGACGGTTCAACCATTGTAAAGCAGCAATCGATCGATCATAAACTCCCGGACCGCGCATTTTATCCACATTATCGGCAAGATAACAGGGTAAAGAAGCCACCACCCGCAGCTGATGGCCAGCGCAATATTCAGGAATATCAGTAAATCCTTTCTCGAAATAAATAGTTAAATTCGAGCGCACAATTACCTCTTTTCCCGCTTTTCTAGAGGTTTCCACAATTGGCTTAAAACCGTAGAGCATTTCCGGAGCGCCGCCGGTCAGATCGACGGTTTTAATTTGGGGAAATCTTGCGATCAGTTCGATAATTTGTTCGCACACTTCTGGAGTCATTTCTTCGGTGCGATATGGACTAGCTTCCACATGACAATGGCTACAAGCAAGGTTACATTTTTTTCCCAAATTAATTTGCAGAACCGAGATTTTTTGCTTAGTTAAAGGAGTTTTTAGTTTCTCAACAAAAGGAGTCATGGGAGAGTAATCAGTAATCAGTAAACAGTAAACAGTAATCAGTAATCAGTAAAAAGTAAACAGTGAGCAATCAGTAATCAATGATAACTGATAATGGATGAGTTTTTTGTCAATGGGTAACTCAACTCCTAACTCAGATAAACTTGATTTTTCTCTTAGTTGCCAGGGGATAGCTCAGAAAGATTAGCTGATTTTTCTTGCCAATCTTGACCGATTTTAATGGTCACATCAGAAGCGAGATTCCCTGTACTTTCCACCAAAACTTCCCCAAAACCAAGGCTATTATGCAGGGCAGCAGCGAGGGAATTATCCCCTTTTTGAGCAATAATTTTGGTAGTTTCTAGAATTGGCGATGAAGACTTAGAGACAAAAACATTTTCATAACCCAATGAGCGCAGATATCTGACTAGAGTTTGCACCGCTTCTGGATTATCGGTGCTATCTTCCACAGCTATGCGAGTCGGTTGCGTGGTTTCTTCAGTGTCAGCCATAAAAAAGCCGTGGTTAAAATGTTGAGCCACTAGCTCTTGAATTTTACTTTGATTGGGTAGCCAATAACTGATCCCTTGCCGACCATCACCATTAAAGTCTCCGGGTAGGAGTAGCATTTGCACATCAGCGCGCTCAGTTTTGGAGGCAAAACCGGCTAGGGCGAGTAACTCCTCTAAACTGAGATTAGTATCGATATGGGTGCGGATAACCTCAATAATATCGGGAATTTTCAGTAAAGTTGCTGGTTTTAGGGTTTGTTCTACTAAAGACCGCATTAATTGCTGTTGTCGTTGGATACGACCGATATCGCCGTTAGCATCGTAACGAAAACGGGCAAATTGGAGGAATTTCTCGCCGTTGAGGTGTTGTTCCCCTTTTTTCAGGTCAATGTAGAGGTGTTGACTAAAATCTTGGTACTTCATGTCTTTGGGAACATATACCGTCACTCCCCCCAAAGCATCAATTAATTTTTCCACACCCTGCACATTAATGCGAACATAGCGATCGATAGCGACTCCGTCCAAAAGATGACTAACCGTTTCCGCCGTTAAAGCCGGTCCACCAAGGGCGTTAGCTTGATTGATTTTTTTCTCCCCGTAACCCTCGATATCGGTGCGGGTATCCCGGGGGATGGAAAGCATGGTTAACTTCTGTCTTTGGGGGTCAAAACGCAGTAACAGCATGGTATCGGTTAAACCCTCCAAGGAATTAACCGGGGCATGATAACCCAGATCTGAGTTTTGTGCCTCCTTGACATCGGATGTCAACACTTTCGCACCGACTACCAGAATATTAACGGGACGGTTGAGGGCGGGAAGTTGCAGATTTTCATAGGATATGGCCTGCTGATTGTTAAAAGCGGCGGCTTCTTCGGGACTAAGGGCAGCTTGTCGCAAAGGTGTGGAGGAGAGAGACACGGCCAACATAGCGCCGGCCGTAGCGGAAACTAGGGCGCAGCCGGTTAAGCCTAGGGCTGTCAGGAACCATTTACCAGACAATCGCCGCTTTTTAACAGGTTTAGCCGCTAATTTGCCTGATTTTCTACTTTTAAGCCTTGATTTTGTCTTATTAACCACAAATTGCCTCACACAATCACTAAATATCCCCCTCAAACCATATTTTAAAGGGATGAACTATTTTTTTTCTCAGATACCCGGAAAAGATTATTAAACTAATTGGGTTTTCTAGAGAGTTAGCAGATAATATAGCAGAATTTTTCCTTGTCGTTGTTCTGCATGGCAATTTTGTCGAAATATCTAGGCTTTGCTGGTGGGGAAGTGGGGAAGTGGGGAAGTGGGGAAGTGGGGAAGTGGGGATGTGGGGATGTGGGGAAATTGAACTAAAACCCCAAAACCCTAAAACCCCAAAACCCCAAAACTCCAACCCCCAACACCTAAAACCTGTCTCGGAGTCTCCTATCTCCTATCTCCTCAATGGCTGATTTTTTTGTGCAGAAATAACTTTTGTGGTCGATTAAATAACCAATTGCTCAACCAACCGTCGGTTTTTTGCAGACGATAACCGCTACTTAAGTACAGTGACCAGGCTGCTAGATTATTATCGAGAACATGGAGGGAAAGTTCCTCAAAACCCCATTCTCTAGCGATCTGTTCACACTTGAGCAGCAATCTCCGGGCCAGACCGGCACGCCGGCGATCGGGACTAACGGCTAAATTAGAAATATAAGGAATGGGAACAGCCAAAAAAGAACTGGATTTTAAGCAGATTTCCGCCGTAGCGACAATAATTTCCTCAGGACCCGTGGCAGTGAGGCTGGTTTGACTGACTACCAGACAGTGATAGTAAGGGGTATCGGCGCGTAATCGTCCCCGTAAGTCCTCGTAAATGCCTAATTTAAAGATAGGACGCAGAAAAGACCAATAATTGGCCGTGGGGAAAAAACTATCGGTGAGAATCTCCGCCAAACTTTTGAGATCTTGGCCCTGGGCCAAACGCACCTCGACGGTAATGGCGGCAGTGTCACCGATCGCTTCCGAGTCGGAGGGATGAGACAATAGGTATGAGATAAAACAGGAGTCCACTTTCATCACAGGAGTCGGGAGGGGAGGAGGGGATGGCGGTCCTTATCCGGGAAGGGTAAATAGGGGTGGGATTTAGTTGGGGGAATCAAGCATCTATCTTAGGGAGAAGACCGCAATTTTTCAAGACTACTGAATCGAAATCTCATTCATTCTACTGCCTATCGTCCCAGTTGGGGGAAAGACCGCTATTTTTCAGGAACTTTTTTTGATCGCTAGTCCATGGTTAAGATGGGATGATGCCGGTCAGAACTAATTTCTTTCTTTTTGGGTCAATTAACTATATTCTTTAATCTAATCTATCCTCCTATCCCCCTCTATGATCAAAGAAATTTCCGCTTATTTGCAAGTGTTCCGCAGTCAAAAAATGGCGGCTTTGTTATTCTTAGGTTTTGCTTCCGGATTGCCCTTATTTCTCACCAGTCGCACCCTGCAAGCTTGGATGACCACCGAAGGAGTTGATCTGAAATCGATCGGTTTATTTAGTTTAGTCGCTCTCCCCTACTCTCTCAAATTTTTTTGGTCTCCCTTACTCGATCGCTATGTTCCTCCTTTTCTTGGTCGTCGTCGCGGTTGGATTTTAATCGCTCAAATTTGTTTAACTTTAGCGATTGGTTTCATGGCTTTTCAACAACCAAAACAATCTTTGGAATTATTGGCAATTAATGCTCTACTGATCGCTTTTTTTAGTGCCACTCAAGATATTGCCTACGATGCCTATCGCACAGATATTTTAGAAAAATGGGAGATGGGTGCGGGGGTAGCGATCGGGGTTTTAGGTTATCGTTTGGCTTTAATTTTAACTGGTTCGATCGCTTTAATTTTAGCCGATCACTTTCCCTGGCCTCTCGTCTATCTTTTCCTAGCTGGATTAATGGCTTTAACGATTATTTGGTCTTTTTTCGCCCCAGCTACTCCCCCTAGAGATGATACTCCTCAAAGCCTTTTAGAGGCGGTTTGGTTGCCTTTCTGGGAGTTTTTTCAACGCTATCAAATAGGTCAAGGAATCGGCATTCTCGCCTTTATTGTTCTCTATCGTTTAGGGGATGCTTTAGTTAATAATATGGTCACTCCTTTTCTCTTAAAAACTGGTTTCAGTCAAACCGCTATCGGAGCCATCCAAGGCGGTATGGGCATGATAGCAACTATGGTGGGAGTTTTATTAGGTGGTTCCCTGTTAAGTCGTTGGGGAATTAATCGATCGCTCTGGATTTTTGGCGGCTTGCAAGCTATTAGTAATTTAGCCTATTTTATTTTAGCAAATTTAGGGCAAAATTATCCTTTTATGGTCTTAGCTATTAATATTGAAAACTTCTGCAGCGGCTTAGGGACTGCCGCTTTTGTGGCTTTTTTAATGAGTCTTTGTAATGCTCGTTTTACCGCTACTCAGTACGCCCTCTTATCGAGTTTAATGGCCTTTAGTCGCGATATTTTAGTAGCTCCCGCCGGACTTTTAGCCGAGGCGATCGGTTGGCAGTTGTTCTTTTTAATCACGGTAATTGCCGCTTTACCCGGGTTAGCTTTATTGCCTTTATTTGCTCCTTGGCAAGAGGAGAATTGAGCTAATTGATGATTTATTCCTCCGATTTCACTCGCATAACTACTAAAGTCATATCGTCACTACTGTCATTTCCTAATCCAGTAAAAGCGGCCACTTTTCCAAATAAATATTTTAGAATCTGTTCGGGATCGGTGTACTGTTGACAGGCTTCTTTAACTGCCGATAGCCAATTTTTCTGATCAAATCTTTCCCCTTGCGAGTTGACTGCATCGGTAAAGCCATCGGTATAATAAATCAGCGTATCTCCCGCTTCTAATTGCACTTGGGCATCATCATAGATAGAATCGGCCTCTAAACCAACTAATGTCCCTTCCGTGTCGAGAGACTCTAACTCTGCCGTTTTAGCCCGCCACCAGAGGGTGGGATAATGGGCCGCATTACTGTAACCAAGACGGCGCGTCAGGGGATCATACTCGGAATAAAATAATGTCACGAAACGATGAGAATTATCGAGATCGGCATACATAACCCGATTGAGATGACGCAAAATCTGGGCCGGGGAGTGACGATTTAACACTTCCGCTCGCAACATTCCCCGGGTCATGGTCATCAATAATCCTGCTGGGACACCTTTACCCATGACATCACCGATGACTATACTCCAAGGAGCGGTACTAGCTTCCCTTTCCGCCTCCGTTGCTGGTTTAAATTGATCGTAGTTGCAGGGGATAAAATCATAATAGTCGCCACCAACGCGATTAGCCGTTTTGCAGTGGGCTGCCAATTCTACCCCCTGAATTTTCGGACATTGCCGGGGTAAAAGACGATTTTGGATTTCGGAAGCGATTTCTAACTCTCGATCCTGACGTTCCTTGGCCCGTAATTCGATCGTTAATTCATTATTAGCTATAGCTACCGCCGTTTGATCGGCCACTAGCTGCAACAGTTTACGACGGGTGGGTGTCCAACCATAATCGGGATCGCGACTGAAAACGTATAAACGTCCCCGCTCACTATTTTTTACCAAAACAGGTGTACTATAAACTTGCGTACCCTGTCCGAGAGTTTGCCGAATCTGATGGTCGAGACTATCGAGAAGCGATCGATTATTTTTATTCTCAAGTGTCGCTTCTTGGTTTAATTGTCGGATAATTGCCTCTAATTGTCGGCGTAGTTCCCCATTAATTTGATTATCTTGGCAATGGAGTTGATCAAGCGCCACTTGACCGTTATTTTTGCTCAAAATCAACGCCCCTCCTTCTGCGTCTGCCACTCGTGCGGCCATCAAGGGGGTAAGATCGAGGAATTGGTTTAAATTATTGAAACTCCGCAGGGCAAACCCTAGGGAACTTAAGAGATTTTGAACTTTGTTTTGTTCGCGATATAAACTGGCTACCAACTCTTTTAAAGCTAAAATTGGCTTAATATCAGCCCCCGGAGGGCCTGTATTGACCGTGGCAGTGGTGAGGGTGTCGCTCGGTTCCGGCTCAGAAAGCATAAAATGATCTTTGTGGCGGTGACATGATTATAGCTAGATGGTCATTGGGTTATGACCTGTTTAAGTCTAACAGTATAGTTTATCTTTTCCTGGCTCTTCTCGACTTTGTGTGATAATTTTTGCTTATGGAACCCTGAAGTGCTTATTGGGCAAAACTTTTAGGACTATTTTGCGGAAGAAACTATCGGTATAGACCTCGTTT
>VYLK01000081.1_pt1 | contig 38816 bp, 44 predicted proteins | sample 5114321 | NCBI WGS metagenome assembly VYLK01 (sample SAMN12291792, study PRJNA351875) | freshwater metagenome | isolation source: freshwater lake | place: USA: Michigan, MSU2 Lake | collected 2011-08-16
GTTGCCCTGCGGCCGAGCCAGCGCGCTGGAGCTTACATCTATGTCCAAAACAATGCTGATCGACGCGGCTCACCCGGAGGAGACCCGGGTTGTCGTGCTCGCTGGAAACCAAATCGACGACTTCGACTTTGAATCTGCCTCTAAAAAGCAAATTCGCGGCAACATCTATCTTGCAAAAGTCACGCGCGTAGAACCCTCCCTACAGGCGGGTTTTGTCGAGTATGGCGGTAACCGCCACGGCTTCCTCGCCTTTGGTGAAATTCACCCCGACTATTATCAGATCCCGGCTGCGGACCGCGAAGCATTGCTCGCCGAAGAAGCCGAACAAGCCGCCCTTGACGAAGAAGGTGACGGCGACGACGAGCAGGTTCGCGCACGCCGCGCGGCCCAACGTCGCTACAAAATTCAAGAAGTGATTCGCCGTCGCCAGATCATGCTGGTGCAAGCGGTCAAAGAAGAGCGCGGGAATAAAGGCGCTGCTCTCACAACTTATTTGTCGCTGGCGGGGCGCTATTGTGTGCTGATGCCCAACACCCCACGTGGTGGCGGCATTTCGCGTAAAATCACAGCCGTTGGTGACCGCAAGCGCCTCAAATCTGTCATCTCGGAACTTGAAGTGCCAAAGGGCATGGGCTTGATCATCCGTACTGCGGGGGCCAAGCGCACCAAGATCGAAATCAAGCGCGACTATGAATATCTTCTGCGTTTGTGGGACGATATTCGCGAGCGCACCATGAAGTCGATTGCGCCATCTTTGATCCACGAAGAAGATAATCTGGTGAAGCGCGCGGTTCGCGACCTCTATGACAAAGATGTCGACGCAATCCTGGTTGAAGGCGAAGAAGCGTACCGCGAAGCCAAAGACTTCATCAAAATGCTGATGCCAAGCCATGCGAAGAAAGTGCAACAATATAAGGCCGCGACGCCTTTGTTCTCGCGCATGAAGGTGGAGAGCCAACTCGAAAGCATCCACTCGCCAATCGTGCAATTGCGCTCTGGCGGCTACATTGTGATCAACCAGACCGAAGCTCTCGTCGCGATTGACGTAAACTCCGGCCGCTCTACGCGGGAGCGCTCGATTGAATCCACCGCTCTAAAGACCAATCTTGAAGCTGCCGAAGAAGCTGCACGCCAAATGCGATTGCGCGATTTGGCCGGGCTTGTTGTGCTCGACTTCATCGACATGGAAGAAAACCGCAACGACCGCGCGGTTGAAAAGAAGATGAAAGATGCGCTGCGCTTTGACCGCGCGCGTGTCCAAATGGGTAAAATCTCGGGCTTTGGTCTTTTGGAAATTTCCCGCCAGCGTCGCCGCACCGGTGTGCTGGAAGGGTCTAGCCACATTTGCCCGACATGCGATGGCACTGGGCGCGTCCGCTCGCCAGAATCTGCGAGCTTGCAAGCGCTGCGGTCGGTTGAGGCCGCTGTCGCCAACCGCAAGGATTGCGAAGTCGCCCTGCATGCCGATATCGCAACGGCACTTTATCTGTTGAACGAAAAGCGCGACCACCTGACGCGCTTGGTTCAAGAGCGCGGCCTTGTCGTGCGCGTATTCGCCGAGTCGGACATGACTCCTGGCCAATATCGCTTTGAAATCGTTGAGCTTGGCGAAGAATTGCTCGAAGATGATTTCGTCCCGGTTTATGTGAAGATTGACGATCCAATCGACGAAGATGATGAAGTCATCGAAGACGATGAGGATGAAGATCAAGCCGAAGCCGATGGCGACAGTGAAGAACGTGTCAGCGCCAAAGAAGGTCAAGACAGTGAAGGCCCGCGTGAAGGTGGCAAGCGTCGTCGTCGGCGTCGTCGTGGCGGCCGTCGTGACGAGGCAGGCGAAGGCGAGGCTACAGCTCGGAGCCCTGAAGGCGAAGCCGGAGAGACCGTTGAAGGCTCTGGCGCGGATGAAGCTGAAGGCGATGATGAAGCTGGCCCAGAAGGGGAAACCCCGGCTGAAGCTCAAGCCCGTCGCCGTCGCCGTCGTGGACGCCGCGGTGGTCGTCGTAGACGTGAAGGTGAAGCCTCGCGCTTGGGCCAAACGGACGGCCAGCCAGAGAGCGAAGTCGTTGAATCCGCGCCTGAGATTGCGGGTATGGAGACTATCCATGTCGATGGCGCTGAGGCAGATGCACCAGTTGGCGATTTAACGGCGATTCCTGCGGTTGAGCCCCTGCCCGTTTCTGAAGCCCCGGCTAAACGGAAGCGTCCAACACGGAAGAAGCCTGCCGACGATGCGGCCGAGGTTCCGGTTGAAGTCGCGGTCGCTGAAACCCCTGCGGAAGTCGAACCAATTGTCGCCGAAGCGGCAGCACCGGCAAAGAAAGCACCAGCAAAGCGCGCTCCCCGCGGGGCAAAGGCAGCAGTCAAGGCGATAGAGGAGTCAGTCGCCCCGGTTGAGGCAGTTGTGGCTGTTGAGGAAGCTACGCCAGTCGAGACCGAACCTACAGCTATGGTGGAAGCTCCTGAGCCTGCCACAGACCCAACGCCAGCAGCGCCCCGCAAGAGTGGCTGGTGGTCACGTAATGCTCAAAAGTTGTTTGGGAACTAAATCAAGGCAATTTGAACCAGTATTGGATCACAAAGGGGCCAGATTCCGTTGGGAGTCTGGCCCTTTCCGTCTAGCATGAAGTCCTCTTGCAATCTTCTTTAGCCGTTTCAGCTCTGGTTCATCCCACTGCCGCGAAATTGCCCTATTATCCATGAAAACAGTTTGGTGCTAAGCTGAACTCGATGGTTTGAAACGAATGAAAAGGGTGATTGGTCCAGAACTATGATAGACAAAGCCAACCTAAAACTTGGACCTTCCCCTAGCGCGCGCGCGCATCGGCCAATGCCCGTTTGGGCGCTGGCCATTGCCATGACCATCTCGTTTGCGCCGTTTCAAGCCCAAGCACAGTCTTTGGTCCGCGACGCGGAAATTGAACGTACGTTGCGCGATTACTCAAACCCGATTTTCGAAGCGGCAGGTCTGGCCCCCAATGATGTGAAAATCTACATTGTCGGCGACAAGACGCTCAACGCCTTTGTCACCAACGGCCAGAACGTCTTTCTACATACCGGCCTGATCTTGGAGACAGAAACGCCAAACCAGTTAAAAGGCGTGATTGCGCACGAGACCGGACATATCTCTGGCGGGCATTTAGCGCGTTCCGATGCCAATATCCGCGAAGCCATGCGGCCAGCCTATGTAACAATAGCGCTGGGGCTATTAGCGATTGCTGCAGGTGCACCCGATGCAGGTGCCGCCCTTTTGGCCAGCTCGCAACAATTTGCTATGCTGAGTTTCTTCACCTTCACCCGCGTGCAGGAAAGCAGCGCAGATCAGGCAGCGGTGACGTTTCTTGAAAAGTCCGGGCAGTCAGGTCGGGGCTTACTCGAGTTTTTCACCAAGTTTCGCTATAATGAAATTTTGTCAGACTCCCGCCGCGAGCCCTATTTCCGGTCTCACCCGCTCTCAGGGGATCGCATTCAGGCGCTCCAGAACCGGGTGAACGAACAAACCAATCGTGATGTTGTGGACAGCCCTGCCGATCTTGATCGTATGAAAATGATGCAGGCAAAGATCCAAGCCTTCCTCTACACGCCAGCGCGTACCTTTGTGAAATACCCAGCGTCGGATCAATCCATTTACGCGCGCTATGCCCGTGCAGTTGCAGCTTTCCGGGCACCAGACCTGACAACGGCAGTTCGGGAAACCCAGAAACTGATCGCGGAGCAGCCCGATAACCCGTTCTTTCACGAACTTTTGGGGCAAATCTATTACGAGAATGGCAAGGCAGAGGCCTCTATTGAGCCTAACCGGCGCGCGGTTGCTCTGGCGCCTAATGAGGCGCTGCTTCTCATTGGCCTTGCGCGTTCGCTTTTGGCGACAGAGCGGGCAGACTTGCGGGTCGAGGCGGAAGCAAGTTTGAAAGCTGCCTTGCGTTTGGAACCGTCAAACGCTTTTGCTTGGAACCAGCTGGCGGTCGTGGCTGACCGCAACGGGCAGGTTGGCCTCGCCCGACTTGCGACCGCAGAGGAAGCCTACCACTTGGGCGATTTGCTACGTGCGCACCGTTTCTCAGATTTAGCGATGCGCAATTTAGTGCGGTCAACGCCAGAATGGCGGCGGGCGTTTGATATTTCAACCATCACCCTTCCCTTGGCCACAAAGGCTAATCGCCGGGGCAACGATTCCCGTCCTTTCACCGCTTTGCCTGAAGCCCCTTTGGCGACGACCAGCTTTAAGAGTGAAAGTCCCTTTGGCCTTCAACGCGTGATCCATACTGATGGGGCCACTCACGCTCACGGCGGCGCAGACACGCACGCAAAACATTAAGAGTTAGCCGATAAAATCTTATCGAAATTCACTTATCTTCCTTGGAGACGCTGATGCGCCCTCATTCAATTGTTTCGTTGCTAGCACTTTCGGTCACAGCATTTGGTATCACTAGTTGTTCTAAGCCGGCTGAGAAAGCCGCTGAAACCGGTGAAGCCAAAGCGTCGGCAGCGCAAGTAACGCCAGCGCCTGTTAATGCAGACGTTTTAAAGTCTTTGACCGCCGAACAACAAGCGGCCGTCCGCGCCCTAATTCGCGACGAGCTTGTTGCAAATCCCGAGATTTTGCTAGAAGCCCAGCGCGCCTTTGAAACCAAGCAAGCGCGCGTTCAGAACGAGAAAGTCGCTGCGGCCTTCAAATCCTTAAAGAGCGATCATGCCCAATTCAGCTTTGGCCCAGCCAATGCAAAGATCACGGTGATTGAGTTCTTTGACTATAAATGCGGCTTTTGTCACGCGGCCCAAGGCTGGGTGTCTAATCTGATGCAAACGCGCAAAGATGTGCGCGTGATCTTCAAAGAGCTGCCGATCCTGTCTGAAAACTCAAGTACTGCGGCTAAAGCGGCGATCGCCGCACACAATCAAGGCAAATATCTGCAAATGCATAATGCCTTGATGACGGCTCAAGGCGACCTCAACCCAGAACAGATCTTCCAGATCGCAGCCTCAGTTGGGCTAAATGTTGAGAAGCTTAAAGCCGATATGGAGAAGCCCCAAGTTGAGGCCACGATCACCGGGATGCGCGATCAAGCGACCAATCTGAATATTGGTGGCACGCCGGGCTTTGTGATCAATGGCAAGCTGGTTTCAGGCTTTAATCAAGAAGAGCTTGAAAATGCGCTCGCGACTGCAGGTGTGGACGTATCCAACCCACCCCCAGCCAGTGGCCCAAAGAAGGGCTAAACCAGAATATCAATCCCACTGATGGCTTTTGCGGCACTGACCGCAAAAGCATCCTGTGTTTGAACAATGGCTTGAGACAGCGTCGATAAAGCCCGCTCTTGGCCCGGCGTTTCCTGAACCGCCCGCAAAGCCGCCATCTGCAACTGGGCAGCTTGCGCCTGCATCTTAGCATTCATCAACGACGAGACATCCATAGCACTCTCCTGTGACGCCCTATCGTCTCAAGAAAGCCTTAGACTTAGCTTGCGGAATTGGATGCAGATTAAGTCAAATTGGATGGGATTTGGGTGCGCAGTTAGGCGCAACAGGCGCGGCGTGAAACAGCACAAACAATGATCAAATTGTCTTGGAAAACCAATGGTGCCCCGGGTCGGACTCGAACCGACACTCCTCTCGGAACTGGATTTTGAGTCCAGCGCGTCTACCAATTCCACCACCGGGGCACGGTTGGGAGGGCAGTTCCTAAACGGGCTTGCCTGTGAATGCAATCAGATTTTCTGCAACTTCCTGCAGGAGACGCCCGCGAAACTCAGAGCCCTTGGGCCAAGTGCCCAATCCTGATTGGCAATCTCAGGGGCTGGGCGTATAGACAGGCGATGACCTCTACCCCGCCCCCCGCGTCTGACACGCAAGAGCCACCCGCCAGTTTTATCGATGCCATTGTCAGCCTGAAAAAGGTTGCAGGACCAGAGGGGGCTTTGATTGGCGATATTGTCGATCAATTGGACGAACGGGCCTTTGGCCTGTTGATCTTATTGTTTGCCATTCCTTGTTTGGTGCCGGGCCTGCCGGGTGCACAGGTGATTGCGATCCCGATCTTCTTGTTGGCCATGCAAATGGCGTTGGGTTCGCAAGAGGTTTGGCTGCCCAAACGCGCGCTCGAATCACGCGTGAAGTCGGCTTGGATTGAATCGATTGCCGACTTTGCCGACAAACGTCTGCGCTGGACCACCGTGTTTTCAAGGCCCCGCCTCACCTTTTTGGCGAGCGGTTTGGCAGAGCGTCTGGTTGGCGCGATTTGTGCGGTCGCTTCCGTCACCATCATGTTGCCGATCACCAATTCGATCCCGTCGCTTGCCATCACCTTGATTGCCGTAGGCCTTCTGCAAACAGACGGGCTGTTTACGCTAGCAGGCAGCCTGTTAGGCCTTGCTTGGTCTATCTTTTTGGTAGTGATGGTTTGGGGCCTCTTCGCCGGAGCAGGCTTTGCTGCAACTTTGGTACAAGAGCACCTGCCCTGGCTGGGCAATATGATCGGACAATAGGCCGCATGTATATGCGGTGCGGGCTGAACTGTTCGAAGCGTGAGGAACGGCCTATATCATTATGATGAGACTACGCCCCATCTTCAGCTACATTTTGGCTCAATGGCCTTGGATTGCGTTAGCTTCCAGCTTGTCCATGTTAGCGATTGCGCATGGGTTTGAGCGCTTTGGCGGTTTGGCACCCTGCGCTTTATGTTTGCACCAGCGTGAAGCCTATTGGATTGCTGCAGCCATCGCCGCCCTCGCCCTTCTTGCCCGCCGCATGGATGGCGCAGAGATGACAAATCGTGCCCTGAACCTGCTTTTGACCTTTGCGTTTGTGGGCGGCGCGATTGTAGCAGGCTTTCACATGGGCGTTGAGTATAAATGGTGGCCGGGCCTGCCTTCCTGCACTGCAGCCAGCAGCGGGGCGGTGCCGACCGACCTTCTGGGTGCCCTAAACCAGCCCTTACATGTCGTTGGGTGTGATGAGGCGGCTTGGATATTCCTTGGCCTGTCGATGGCAGGTTGGAACATGTTGATCTCGCTCAAGCTAGCGATCTATTCAGGCTTGAGTGTCTTTTATCCCCGCGGTTTGACGGAGAAGTCTGATGTCTGACGCCACCACTGCCCGCTCCAGCCGACCCGCCGCGCCCGGTCGCCGCTTCGCACAAGACCGTGTCGCTGAGATGCTGCGCGTCGACCATGCGGGTGAGTTTGGCGCGACACGCATTTATGAAGGCCAGCGCGCCGTGTTCTCACGCTTGCCCGGTGCCCGACGGATTGCTGCCCAACTTGCCGAGCAAGAGGCAGATGAGGCCGTCCACAAGGCCGCGTTCGACAAATTACTGCTAGAGCGCAAAGTCCGCCCAACCCTTCTAGGCCCCATTTGGGGAGCAGCAGGCTTTGGCCTTGGGGTCGTGACGGCTCTCATGGGTGAGAAGGCCGCGCACGCTTGTACTGCTGCCGTCGAAGAAGTGATCGAAGATCACTACCGCGAGCAGATCGAGGAATTGGGTGATCAAGAGCCTGAGCTATCTGCCATGATCAGCCGGTTTCGCGACGAAGAAATCGCCCACAAGGATCAAGCCATTGCCGAAGGGGCCAAAGAGGCGTTTGGCCATCCGGTCTTAGAAGCTGTGATTAAGGCCGGATGCCGGGTTGCAATCGCAGTTTGCCAAAAGGTCTGAGGCGTCCTTATTGATAGCGAAGGTCGGATTCAATCGACTGATCCAACAGCTTCAAATCAATATCTAATTCCTTGCCTTCATCGGCCTTCAGTTCCAGCTCCGTCCGCTCAAACAGCACTTCTAGTTTCTTCAAAATCGTCTGGGTGCCGCCAATCCGCTCCATATCTGGGGCAGGATCGGTTTCAAGCTTGGCCAGCGCTTCCGCGACTTTGACTGTCTCTGGGCAATAATAGGTGAAGACGCGCTGGGCGATGGCGAGCTTCTCTGGATTTGCTGCAACCATCATCATCAAACGATTTCCCACCGCTACAATGCGCGCCACCGAAGCCACTGAGTCTGGATGGCGCAAACGTGACATTGTCCCATCGAGGGCACGCAAAGCTGTTGCCGCATCGGCTAAGACTTGCTGCACCAATTCGGTGCGGCCTTGCGGCATAGCATTTTCACTTACTGTTGGCGCTTCAATTTCAGGGCGGGCAGGCACAGGCGTTGCGGCTGTTCCAGCCGCAGGCTTGCCGATGCGATGGAGGAATAACGAGCCCACCCACGAGATCGCGCCACCTACCATGATGCCAAAGCCGATGCCCGCGAGGGGGTTGAGCGCGTCACCAATGACTGCAGCCAAGAAAATTCCGGCCCCGATTGCAGCCAAGGTCCAAGTCGTCTTGATGCGACCTTGGGCACGGCGCTGTTCGCGCTGGACATCGCGCGCGGCGCGAATCTCAAGTTCAAAGCGGCGGCGGGCATCTTCCATTTTGCGTCTATAGACCTTGCGGTCTTCATCGTCATCCTCATCCCGCCATTCGCGTCGCCGTCCCATCGTGTCACTACCCTTTTTAATCTGCGCCTCATGACGTCGATCGAGGGCTTCATAGGCCTCGCGCATCGCCAGTTCGATGACACTTTGTATAAAACCAATCAAAACGCCAAGTAAGCCAAGGCCCGCTAAACGGCCTTTACGCAGTAAAGGCCCCGCTTCACGCACACGGCCCATCCCACGACGCAAAGTTTCGCGGGCGATTGCACTGGTTGGACCAAAGGGGCGCTTCATCAAGTGATTCCTTAGGCCAACGCGAAGGCGGCCTTTCATTCGACATAGGGGCTTAATTGCCTGATCGAAAGGGGGAACGCCCGCAATTGGGCGCGCGCGAGATTACAATGATGTTAGGCGGGCTTGATTAAGCCTCCAACACCACATCCCAGTAAAGCCAATCGACCCAACTCTCGTGCAAGTGGTGCGGCGGGAACTTGCGGCCCATAGCCTGCAACTCATGCATCGAGGGCCTACGCGGCGGCTTGCGAGGTGTCATACCGGCTTCACGCAAACTGCGCCCACCCTTTCGCAAGTTGCAGGGTGAGCAAGCCGTAACGATGTTTTCCCACGTTGTTTTCCCACCTTTGGACCGGGGAATTACATGGTCAAACGTCAGATCATCTGTGGCATGGCAATAGGCGCATTTAAACCCGTCGCGCAGGAATAGGTTGAAGCGCGTGAAAGCAGGTGCACGATCTTGCTGGACATATTCTTTCAGCGAAATGACGCTTGGCAATTGCATTTCAAAGCTGGGGCTGTGGACGGCATGATCATATTCCGCCACCACTTCAACCCGGTCCATATAGACGGCCTTGACCGCGTCCTGCCAAGACCAAACGGACAAAGGATAATAAGACAAGGGCCGATAATCAGCGTTCAGGACCAAAGCAGGAAAGCCTGCTAACCGCGACTGGGTTTTAAACGGCTGGGGAGCAGAGACCAGTTCAAATTGCTCAATATCCATAGTCGCCTCCGTGTTTCAAGGAAGCAAACCTAATGGGGCCGGCACGACCGACGGCGAGACATGTGTGGTATGGCCTGTTGAAAACGGCTTCCTCCTGCTCTGCGCATCACCACTACCCGATTCACTGCAAAGAAAACATGACAGATGCGATATCGATTTGTGTCGATGCAGTAGCTCTGCCAGTGACGTACGGTGACGACCAACATCGCCCCATCCACGCCCGCACCCATTACCCGTCTCACGGCAGGCATGTTGTGCCTGTTCACCTGCGCCGCATTGATCCTGCAATCATCCATCAGCGTCGGCTGGACGATGCGCGATGGCATGGGTTTGGCTGACAGCCTGTGGCGACTGACAGGCTATTTCACCATCCTGACCAACAGCTTGATCGCGATCAGCATGGGGATGATTGTAATCTCATCTAAGGGAGCCAAAGTTTTCCCAAACCACGCCTTGGCAGCCCTGACCTTTTACATCACAACCATGGGCCTAATTTATCACCTCTTGTTGAGTGGTGGACGGAATCTTTCAGGTCTTAACTTAGTTGGCGATTTGGGGGTTCATTACGTCGTCCCCGCTTTGATGCTGGTTTGGTGGTTCTGCTATGCAGACAAGGATGAGGTGAAGTTTGGCCACGCGGCTATCTGGCTGGCTTGGCCGCTTCTTTATACCAGCGCGGCTCTCTTGCGTGGCCGGTTTGAGAATTGGTATCCCTACTTCTTCCTCGATGTCGACAAATACGGCCTCGCGCAAATTGGACTCAATGTGCTGGGCCTCGGGCTTGGTTTTCTCATCATGGGGCTGGTATTTGTTGTTCTTGCTAAAGCTCTCAACCGGGTCGCGGCTAAGCCCCGTTAAGCACACGGGCCAGAAACGCGCCGCCAAGCTGTAGACCGTCCATGGCAATTGTGTGCGCCGCCCGTGGCGAGACGTGCAGACGCGCATCTAGGCCAGCCGCGCTCAAGAATTGTTGCGCCATTTGACTGGCCGCCAGCGGGACCACGTCATCTTGATCGCCATGAATCAACAAAACGGGGGGCTTGGACGCAACCTCAGGATTGCCAACCAAAGCACCTGAATAGCCCAATATGCCTGCATAGGGCTCTTGTGAAGCGAGGCCCACTTGCAGTGCCATCATCGTCCCTTGGCTGAATCCTACCAAGGCTGTCTGCGCTTTGGTTACGCCAAAGCGTGCCGTCTCTGCTTCGAGAAAAGCCTCCAGTACGGGGGCCGCTTCTCTCGCGCCCTTAGCTAGATGGATTGGGTCCATACTCTCAATCGCAAACCACTGATACATCTCACCAAAGCCCGGCACGTGTGCGGGGGCGTTGGGCGAGCTGAATTGCACATCCGGCAAAAGTCGATCCCAATAGGGCGCAAGCGAAATCAGATCCTCCCCATTTGAACCATAGCCATGCAAGGTTACGACAAGGCCCTTTGGGCTTTGACCTGATGTTGGGGAGCGACGCGGGCCGGTGAGGATTTTTTCTGCCATGGCCTATGTTAGCAAAAGCCAATTGCCAAAGACAGCCGCCCCACGGCATAGAGCAGGCATGTTTGCCACCCGCTTTGCCCCCTCACCCACTGGCTACCTGCATGTGGGCCATGCTTTCTCAGCTTGGACAGCCTTTGACGCCGCTCAATCGGCACAAGGCAGGTTCCTTCTGCGGATCGAGGATACCGATCTGACGCGATGTCGGCCCGAGTTTCAGGAAGCCATTTATGAGGACCTAGCGTGGCTCGGCCTCGCGTGGGAGGTGCCCGTTCGCCGACAAAGCGATCATATGGCCGATTATGAGGCCGCGCTTGAACGGTTGAAGGACTTGGGCGTCCTCTATCGCTGCTTTAAAACGCGCAAGGAGCTTATGGATGGCATTGCCTCAGCTCCGCACAGCTTTTCAGGGCCGGAACCTGTTGCCCCATTGCCGCCGCAAGACGAGGCTGCCTTATTGGCTTCTGGGAAGCAGTTTGCGTGGCGATTATCCCTGCAACGCAGTCAAGACTTGCTCGGCAAGAATTGGGACACTCTAGGCTTTGAAGCCAATGGGACTTGGGTCAAAGCTAATCCCGCGCAATTGGGCGATATCGTGCTGGCGCGCAAGGAATTTCCGTCGAGCTATCACCTCGCCAGCGTGCTGGATGATGCCAGCCAAGGCGTCACCCATGTCATTCGGGGCGAAGATCTGGCCGAGGCCGCCCATATCCATGTTGTCCTGCAGAAACTTCTCGGCCTGCCAACGCCGATTTATCGCCACCATCGCTTGATCCTCGACACTGATGGCAAGCGTTTTGCCAAGCGTAATCAGTCCGTCACATTGCGCAGCCTGCGTGAAAGCGGCACAAGCCCGGCTGAGATTCGAACTAGCCTTGGCCTGTAGGAACCCGCGCTTGGCCCAAACCGATGCACAAAAGTTATTCTTGGGGACTGTGGCGCTAGCTGCGGGTGCCTCTTGCATCGCGCTTGCGCCTATCATGGTCAAACTGTCGCCTGTAGGTCCCCAAGCCAGCGCCTTTTGGCGCCTTACCTTTGCGTTGCCGCTCTTGGCACTTTGGGCCTATTTGGAAGCCAAACCACAGGAGAATGACGGCAAGCGCACGGCTTTGCCGATCGGACTATTGGCACTTGCCGGGTTTCTGTTTGCTGGCGATTTGGCAACTTGGCACGCGGGCATTGTGCGGACCAGCGCGGCCAATGCCACCTTTTTGTCGAACTTAACCCCCATCGTCGTGGTTGCCGTAACGTGGTTGACGACACGGGCGCTGCCGAACAAAGCTTACTGGATCGCGGTTGTGATCGCGCTAGTCGGCTCGCTTTTGCTATCAGGTGGGGCCCCAGCCACCAATCCCGAGCGCTTAGCGGGAGATGGATTATCTGCCCTAACCTCGATTTGGTACGGACTTTACCTCATCACCATCGCTCGCATGCGGAGCCAATGGGGTGCAGGCACCATTATGTTCTTCTCATCCGGCTTTGCCATGGTGTTGTGCTTAGTGGTGACTTTAGCATCGGATGAGCCCTTATTGCCGCCTGCCACTGGTCAATCCTTTATCGCGCAATGGTGGCCGCTTCTGGTTTTAGGTGTCCTCGCCCAAGTGGCGGGGCAAGGCCTATTGGCTGTTGGTTTTGGCATGGTGCCAACCCATATCGCTTCGGTCTTGATCCTCTTGCAGCCTGTGTTGGTTGGCTTCCTCGGGTGGGCGTGGCTGCACGAAAGCCTGACCCCCATTCAGATGATGGGCGGGGTTTTGGTGCTGATGGGCGTTTGGCTCGCAAGACGGGCAGGCTGATACCCCCTTGCTTAAATACCAAAAGAAGGTGAACCTGCCTGAAATATAACGGGAGGCACCACCATGGCAGACGGCCATCACTCAGATCTTCATGGCGACCAAGCGCAGTTCAAATCCATGATGGAAGGCACTCAGGAAGATTGGGCAATCATTGCCAGTCATGCCAAGGGCTTCAATAAGGGCTTGGCGGACCGGGTTCTGGCGCATCTGAGGCTGTTGGATGGCGATTATGGTGGCTTTCCGATTGATCGGCTGACCCATTCGCTGCAATCGGCCACCCTGGCCCACCGTGATGGCATGGACGAAGAATATGTCGTCTGCGCGCTTCTCCACGATATCGGCGACACGTTGGGAAGCTATAATCACCCCGATATCGCGGCGGCAATCTTGAAGCCCTTTGTCAGTGAAGCCAATCATTGGATGGTGGCCAATCACGGCATTTTCCAAGGCTATTACTTCTTCCATCATCTAGGCCTCGACCGCGATATGCGCGAAACCTATCGCAATCATCCCCATTTTGAGCATACGGCGCGCTTCTGCCACCGGCATGACCAAAACGCCTTTGATCCAGCCTATGACACGATGCCGCTGGAAGCCTTTGAGCCAATGGTTCAGCGCTTGTTCGCCTCGCCAAAAAACTCCATTTATCTGAAGGCGTTAGACAACAAAGCTTAGAAAGTTGTGCATCAAATGATGATGACTTTGTTGGGCAATTCGTCCACATCTTCGTCTTGGCGTGGGAAGTGTTCGGCCAGAATTGTTGCACTGTCTTCGATGGCAACGATAAGGCCGCGCGCTAAAGCTTGATCGCTCGCCGCGGTAACCAGTTTGGTAATTACCCCGCGCCAGACATCGCGCGACACTTTGGTGTAGATACCCGTGTCGGCAATGATCTCCGCTTGTTTTTCCGCCAAGCTCACGAAGATTAAGACCCCGGTTTTGCCTGAGGTTTGATTGAGGCCATGCCCCAAAAACTGATCGCGAGCCGCACGATGAACCTGTTGTCGCTTGATCCATGCGGGGGTGAGCTTGGCAGCAATACTTGGCCGAAGATCTAGAGCCGAAACCGACATAAACAGGACCGCTTGTAGCGCGAGTAGGAAGATCATGCCGGTAGCAGACTCATCGGCTGGGGTCGCGCCAAGCCCGATATTCCAACCCCCGGCCTGCCAGTGCGTAAACGCACTGCCAATCGCCAAGGGGTTTAGGCCGACAGCCATCAAGACCAAGGGCACCAGAATGGCAACTAAGGCCCCATAAAACAGCATAATCCACCGATAATCTGCCGTGCGCCCAGAGACCACGACAAAGATTTCGCCTGAGGTCTTAGCCTCAGCAGCTTCAATCGCTTGCGCGACTGCCGCCTTATCGTCGACGGATAAATGTAAGTGTGCGTGTTTTACCATGAGCCTGACGCCCCGCCCCCACCAAAGCTGCCGCCGCCGCCGGAGAAGCCACCGCCGCCGCCGAAACCGCCACCGCCAAAGCCACCGCCAAAGCCGCCACCACCGCGTCGATCATCATCATTATCCCAATCATGCAGGATGATTGGGCCACTGCCCCAAGGGGAATGACGACGGAAACGCGTACGCCGCGTAGTGGCAATCGCAAGCCAAATCCAGAAAATTAAAAAGGCAATCACGAGGATTACAGCAATCGGATCGCCACTGTTATCCTCAGCCTCAGCCTTCAGACCACGTGCAGCCCGGGCCTGAAGCTCGACTGGATCGGTTGTCAAAATCTGCTCAATCGCCGTTGCGCCGGCAACAATGCCACCAGGCATGTCACCCGCTTTGAACGCTGGCACGATGGTTTCGCGAATGATTTGGCTAGAAAAATAGTCCGTCAAGACTCCTTCAAGGCCATAGCCCACTTCAATCCGTACTTTACGCTCAGTAGGTGCCACCAACAGGATCACCCCGTTGTTGAGACGTTCGCCTTGCCCAATTTGCCAAGCCCGACCCAGCTTGTAGCCATATTCCTCAATCTCAAACCCTTGTAGACTAGGGACGGTCACCACAACCAGTTGGTCAGAGGACTTCGCCTCCAACGCTTCTAATTGCGCAATGAGTTCGCCTTCCATCTCTTCGGGAATGATATTGGCGTCATCGACAACCCGGCCTGTCAGGACCGGGAACTTAGGATCGGCCGCCCAAGCGGGGTTCGCCGCCAAGCAAGCGGCCATCAAGCTGAGTGCAAGCAAAACGCCAAGCCCAAACCGGTGCAGAGCACCTTTTGTAGGCCGCAGCACGGCGAAGGTGGTCACGCGCTTAGAACTTCACTTCGGGCGGTTTTTCAGAGCCCGCCGTAGCTTGGAAGAGCTGCATGGGCTGTGAGGACGAGAACGCAGTCTTAGCCCAAACCACGCTCGGGAAAGTCCGCAAGGTGGTGTTATAGGTCTGCACGGCGGCATTATAGTCGCGACGCGCAATCGCGATGCGGTTTTCCGTGCCCTCAAGCTGCGATTGCAGGGCAGTAAAGCCTTCAAGCGAACGAAGCTCTGGGTAGTTTTCCTGAATGCTCATCAATCGTCCCAAAGCAGCGGACAATTGCCCCTGAGCCGCTTGAAACTCTTGGAATTTTTGAGGGTCCGTAATGGTTGAAGCGTCAAACCTTGGCTGGGTGGCAGAAGCGCGCGCTTCGGTAACAGCCGTCAGAACGCCTTTTTCCTGCTCAGCAGCGCCTTTAACAGTCGCAACTAAATTTGGAACCAGATCGGAGCGGCGTTGGTATTGGGTTTGAACTTCTGCCCAAGCAGCTTTTGCGGCCTCTTCCTGAGTTGGAATAGTATTGTAGCCACAGCCCGAAACCGATGTAGCGGCAACGCCAACCAGTGCCAAAGCGGCAAAACGTGTGTTCAAAGCCATCTAAGCCTCCATACAATCTTTGTGTCGCCTTATGCGCGCACCAAAGGACGCCCATATGTTAGGGGTGGCAAGGGGTAGCGCAAGGTGGTGCATGTTAAATTAGAACGCGCTTTAACTTTAACGCTCTAGGCGCACGGTCTGATACTGATAGGCAGTGGCAAAGCCTTCGCTTTCGTAGAGATGGAGGGCGGGGGCATTATTGGTTTCAACTTGCAACCAGAACAGCCGATAGCCAGCCTCATAAGCGCGCCCTGTGACCGCACGCAGGATCGAACGGGCAAGGCCTTGATTTCGGAAATCGGCTTGCGTGCGCATGGCAGCGATGCCCGCGCTATCGCCCGCAAAGGTGCATAAGCCTGCCGCTGCCAAAACCCCGCTTTGCCGGACGCTTCCAAAAGCAGACGGGTTTGGGACGCGGCACAGAATATCCACCCGCTCTTGCCCATCGCCGCCAGAATGGCTTGTTTCTGAAACAATCTGGATGAAGTCAGCCGTAACCTTTGGCTCAATATCCACCAAGTGTTTGGGCGCTGCCATCGGCCCTTCGCGGATCATCACAGCAACCTGACTAACGATGCGATAGCCGCGCCGATCCAGCCTCTCTTTCAAATCCAAGGGATCGGCTCCACCGGTCACTAGTTTGAATTGTGGGGCTAAGCCGAGAGCGCGATAATGAGCCTCGACCCGATCGATCGATCCCTCAACGTCGGTTCCTTCATGCATCAAGGGCCAACAAGAATTGGTGCGACCGACATAGCCTAGACCTGAGAAAACGTGCCACCCATCAATCATGTCCATTCGAGCGGCTGGCCAGCCGCGCGCGGTAGCCTGTTCGATACGCTGGATGGCGGATAGATCCATGCCGACTGCCTTTATTTTTGTGCGCGGGCAGCGGCCTCAATGCCCAATTTTGCCCAAGCTAAGGCTTCGTCAGCATCATCAAAGGCAGTTTCGGGCATCGCCCGATACGACATCGTCATAATCTCTCCCGTCCCTTTGTCATAGTGAAAGGGCGGGCAGTCATGCGCATTAAACTTCGGATCATTGATCCGGTCAGCCTTTAGGTAGATTTCGTTATCGGCCAGCAAGGCAAACATGCGACCGTCATAATAGACCCCGGCACCCCCAAACATTTTGCGCACCCGAATATCGCCTAAGCCGCTGAACAAGTCCTGTGCGGTCGCGATAAGGGCATCGAGTTCGGGGTTGGCTTTTGCCTTCTTCGCCAAAATCAGGCCTCAGCAGCGGCCGGTACGATGGTCACGCTCTCACCACAGCCACAGGCATCGGTTTCATTGGGGTTTTTGAAAACGAACTTTGAGTGCAACTTCGTGTTTTCCACGTCGACGACCGAGCCGACCAAGAACAAAATCGCATTGGAGGCGACCAAGATTTTTACGCCCTTATCTTCCACCACTTCATCGAGGGGGTCTGGGGCGTCGGCATAGGCCATCACATATTCCATGCCTGCGCAGCCACCATTTTTGATGCCAACACGCAGATATGGCTTCTCAGACTTGGCCATCACATCGCGCACGCGCTCAGCTGCGGCGTCTGTCAGGCTCACCACTTGCGGACGTGGGCGGCGGGTGCGGGTTGGGACGAGCTCAGGCGTATTCATCATGGCCACCTATAACATATTCAAAGCCAAACGGGCTTCATCGCTCATGCGCGCTTGGGTCCAAGGCGGGTCAAAGGTAACAATCGCCTTGGCCGAATTGATCCCATTCACCGTCTTTGCAGCATCTTCTACCATAATTGGGAGTTCGCCGGCCACAGGGCAAGCAGGAGCTGTCAAAGTCATGTCGATATCAACATGGCCGCCGGCCTTCAGATCAACCTTGTAGATCAAGCCCAATTCATAGACATCGACCGGAATTTCTGGGTCATAGACCGTCTTGAACGCGTCGATCAAATCGTCCGTCAAGCGGGCGATTTCTTCAGGCGGCAAATCGGACGGTTCCCGATCGGGCTGGACGATGGGGGGACTGGACACGTCCAGCATATCTCGTGAGGTGGTGGTTTCATCGCTCATGGGGTGACCTTACAGCAAAAAATCGCGCGCTTTTGCAAGCGCTTCAACAAAGGCGTCGACATCTTCGAAACTGGTATAGGCGGCAAAGCTCGCCCGTGCGGTGGCGGTAACGCCGAGGACCTTCATGAGGGGTTGGGCGCAGTGATGACCCGCCCGGACGGCGACACCATAACGGTCCAACACTTGGGCGACATCATGGGGGTGGGCCCCATCGACGTTGAAGGCAATGATGCCACCCTTGCCCGGCGCGGTACCATAAAGACTGATGCCATTGATGCCGCGCAAGGATGCTAACGCATGGTCTAACAAAGCTTGTTCATGGACATGCATTGCCGCTTGATCCTGCGCCATCATCCAATCGACCGCAGCACCTAAGCCCACAGCTTCAGTGATGGCAGGCGTACCCGCTTCAAACCGGAATGGCGGCACATTATAGGTAATCAGCTCTTTCGAGACGATCTCAATCATCTCACCGCCACCTTGCCAAGGTGGCAAGCGGTTTAGGGCCTCTGGTGTGCCGTGCAGCACACCAATGCCCGTCGGCCCATAAATCTTGTGCGCGGAGAAGGCGTAGAAATCGGCACCAATGGCTTGAACATCGACGCTTTGGTGCACAACGCCCTGACAGCCATCAATCAGAACTTGCGCCCCAGCTTGATGGGCAAGCGCAACGACGGTCGCAACATCCTGCACGCTGCCCAACACATTCGACATATGGCTGATCGCGACCATTTTCGTGCGCGGACCAATGAGGGCTGCAAGTGAGTCCATATCCAGCGCGCCTTGCGGCGTGATTGCCGCCCATTTCAGCACCGCGCCGGACCGCTGGGCTGCCATGTGCCAAGGCACGATGTTGGCATGATGCTCCATCTCAGAGATCACAATCTCGTCGCCCGGCTTTAGGCTTTGACTGATCCCAGCGGCAACCAGATTGATGGCTTCGGTTGCACTCTTGGTGAAGACAATCTCTTCCGCACTACCAGCATGGATGAAGCGCGCAACTTTGGCGCGGGCATCTTCAAAAGCTTGGGTGGCTTCGTTCGCTAAGGTGTGCAGGCCGCGGTGCACATTGGCGTAAGAGGTGCGCTGGAAGTCGGCCATGGCCGAGATGACGCTTTCAGGCTTTTGTGCACTGGCCGCGCTATCAAGATAAACCAAGGGCTTGCCATGGATTGTCCGCGTCAGGATCGGGAATTCCGCCCGTACTTTAGCGATCTCAAACACTGGCGGGGTGATAGGGGTTTGCGCGTTCATGACGAACTTGCCTCCAACCAAGCCCGCGCGAGACCCGAAAACCAGTCGCGTACGCCCTCATGCTCAATCGCATCAAACACGTCGGTTACAAAGGCTTCTACCAGCAAGGCCTTCGCTTGGGCCTCAGGTATGCCGCGCTGGCGCATGTAAAACAGGGCCTGATCATCTAATGCCCCAATCGTATTGCCATGGGCGCATTGAACATCGTCGGCATAGATTTCGAGCTCAGGCTTGGCATCTATCTCTGCCCCCTCACTCAACATCAGAGCGTGGTGGTTTTGTCGGGCATCGGTCTTTTGGGCGGCGCGCTCAACCAGGATTTTGCCTTGGAAAACACCCCGCGCACGGTCCTGAACGGCCCCTTTGAACAATTCGCGCGTCTGCCCGTTTGGACCTATGTGTACAACCTTAGTGGTCATGTCCGCATGGGTGCTGCCAGACAGTAGATAAGCCCCATGGATCAAACAGCTTGCCCCCTCGCCCGCTAACACCACGTTGGTCTCAGCTCGGGCAAGTTTGCCGCCAAACATCAAGGCGATGGCGTGGTAGCGCCCTGTATCCGCGACGCTTACTGCCGTATGGGTCAAATCAATCGCGCCAGTGCCGCCATTCTGCAGACTATAGCGGACCAGTTCCGCATCTTCGGCAATGTCAATTTCTAAGTGGCCAGTCGACAGACCAGCAGTCGCTAGCCCCGTATCGATCAAGGTCAATCGGGTGCCTGCTTCCAACTCCAAACGCACACGCATCGGCGCCCCTGGATGACGGCGCAGCACGACGGGGCGGCTTTGGCTTTGGGTAACGCGCAACACCACAGCTCGCGGCGCAAAGCCTGCAGCTAGCATAGCGAGGGGTCCGGCCCCTTCAAGCTCTAGGCTATCTTCGGTCTCGATGATCAGACCCTGATCTTTCTCACCCTCAAGGCCAAACCCTTCCGATGCGAAATCCAAAACTAACGCATCTTGCAGGCATGCAGGGATCAAACCAGCCGAACCATCCGCCTCTGGTATGCCGTCAGCAAGTGCCGCGCGCACATCGGTCCACTTAAACGCTTCAACCCGGCGGTTCGGTAGGCCTGCAGCAGCCAGATGTGCTTTCGCCGCTTGCCCCGCTTCGGTCGACGGCAGGGCGTTCAACAAAGCCTCTTCTCCGGCCAGAAGTCTCAGTTCAGCCAAGGCCATTAAGCGGCATCCTTGTAGCGATCATAGCCGTCAGCCTCTAGCGCGAGCGCCAATTCTGGACCGCCGCTATCCACGATACGACCACCAGCCAACACATGCACCCGATCTGGCTTAATATGGTCTAGCAAGCGCTGATAATGGGTGATGACCAGCATGCCCTTATCCGGTCCACGCAGGGCATTCACGCCTTCGGAAACGACCTTGAGGGCGTCAATGTCGAGGCCAGAGTCTGTCTCGTCCAAGATCATGAAGCGGGGGTCAAGAAGCGCCATCTGATAGATCTCCATCCGCTTCTTTTCGCCACCCGAAAAGCCGACATTCAAAGGCCGCTTCATCATCTCCGGCGTGACACCCAATCTCTTCGCGACATCGCGCGACAGCTTCATAAAGTCAGGCACGCTGATTTCGCCTTCGCCGCGCGCCTTGCGCTGAGCGTTCAGTGCGGTGCGCAGGAACGTCAGGGTGGGAACGCCAGGAATCTCGAGCGGGTATTGAAACGACAGGAACAGGCCTTTTGCCGCGCGCTCTTCTGGGGCGAGGGCCAATAAGTCTTCGCCATTGAGGGTCGCGGTACCACCGACAACTTCATAGCCGTCGCGGCCCGTCAGCGCATAAGACAAGGTCGACTTGCCGGCACCATTTGGGCCCATGATTGCGTGCACTTCGCCTGCCGGCACCTGAAGCGTGAGGCCTTTAATGATGGGCGTGCCGCCGACTTCGACTTGCAGATTGTTGATGTTCAACATGAGAGTGTCTTTCAAGAGGGAGGGAATTTCATTGTTTGATTTGTGCTTAGGCTGGTTCATGCACCCGCTCCAGCGAGACGATGTTGGACTAAGTTAATTGACCAACTGACCCAATTTTGGTAGATTGACGCAATGAAAACCGTCATGAATGTCGCCGAAGCCAAAGCCAAACTCTCAGAACTGATCGAACGTGCAGAGCGTGGCGAAGACGTCGTCATTGCGCGCAAGGGCAAGGAAGCGGTCAGGCTTGTTGCGGCGAACAGTACAGGCTCTTCCAAACCAAATCGCGCCAATCTCTTCGGCGCACTTGAAGGCCAATCGTCATTAAATGATGAGGCGCTTGCGCCTGAGCCATTAGACGCTTGGTCCAGTGAGCAGCCGATCTTTGGATTTGAACGGGCACTGGAAGTCGGCGTGGCTGAGGCTTCTCGGACCTTCGATTCAGAGGGTTGAATATGGCTTATCTGCTCGATACCAATGCAATCTTGTTTGGACTGTTTGCGTCCAGCAAGATTAAACCGTCCATCAAAGCGTTGCTTAGTGATCCAACCAACCGTGTGTGTGCAAGTGTAGCCAGCATCTACGAGATCAATTTCAAGGCGGCCCTCGGCAAGCTTTGGCTGCCAGATGACTTCGATATCACAGCACATTTGATCCAATCCGACATCGAATTGCTCTCTATCAGTCCATTTCATGCCGCTGCTGCAAGCCGACTGCCTTTGGTCAATCGGGACCCTTGGGACCGATTGATTGCGGCACAGGCCCTTAATGAACGGCTGACCTTGGTAAGCGCCGATACAACAATCCAAGCCCTTGGCGTTAAAGCCATTTGGTGAGAGTATCGCCATCACGCGCCCTCCCCGATTGGCTTTAGAATTTCAATCCGATTGCCAAATGGGTCATAGAGAAATGCCCGCACATGACCGGGTAATTCGTCATCATGTTTGACCTTAAAGCCCTGTGCGTGGGCCTTATCGGCTAGGGCTGCAACATCGGTCACTCGGAAAGCCACATGGGCTTTATCATTGGCGCGAAAGTCCTGTTCGACGCCTAAATGAACCTTGACCCCGCCCGTCTGGTACCAAGCGCCACCACGAACAGCCATCGAAGCAGGCTTTGGTACTTCGGTTAGGCCTAAGAGGTCAGCATAAAATGCACGCGCGACAGCCTCACCACCCGGAGGTATGGCGATTTGAACATGGTCGATGGCGGCGATGGTGGTCACCCCACACTCCCCTCAAGGCTAATGGCGACCAGCTTTTGCGCTTCCACCGCAAACTCCATCGGCAGTTCCTGCAGGACTTCACGCACAAAGCCATTCACCAGTAGTGCGACCGCATCTTCGGTCGGAAGGCCACGTTGGCGGCAATAAAATAGCTGGTCTTCGCTCAAGCGCGTCGTGGTCGCCTCATGTTCAAAGGTCGCATAAGGCGTTTTGGCTTCCACGTACGGCACGGTGTGGGCACCGCATTGGTCGCCGATCAGGAGGCTATCGCATTGGGTGAAATTGCGTGCGCCTTTGGCTTTGGCATGCGCACTCACCAGACCGCGATAGGTGTTGTTGCTTTTACCTGCCGAGATACCCTTCGAGACGATGCGTGAGCGCGTATTTTTGCCCAAATGGATCATCTTCGTGCCCGTATCGGCTTGTTGATGGCCATTGGTGATCGCGATGGAGTAAAACGCTCCTTGGCTGTCGTCGCCGCGCAAGATGCAGGACGGATACTTCCAAGTGACGGCAGAGCCGGTTTCCACTTGGGTCCAACTGACCTTGGAGCGAGCGCCCCGGCAATCCGCGCGCTTGGTCACGAAATTATAGATCCCGCCAACGCCATTCTTGTCTCCAGGATACCAATTCTGGACCGTCGAATATTTGATCTCCGCATCGTCGAGCACAACCAGTTCCACCACCGCCGCATGGAGTTGGTTTTCATCACGCATCGGGGCGGTACAGCCCTCGAGATAAGAGACATAAGCGCCCTTATCGGCGATGATCAACGTCCGCTCAAACTGACCCGTGTCTGCCGCATTGATCCGGAAATAGGTCGACAATTCCATCGGACAGCGCACGCCGGGTGGGATGTAGACAAAGGTGCCGTCAGAAAACACGGCACTATTGAGCGTGGCGTAAAAATTGTCGGTCACCGGGACTACGGTGCCCAGATACTGCCGCACAAGGTCTGGATATTCCTTGATCGCCTCGGACATCGAGCAGAAGATCACACCTGACTTGGCCAATTCTGCCCGGAAGGTGGTGGCCACCGACACGCTATCGAAGACCGCGTCTACCGCAATGCGGGGTGCGCCTTTGACGCCAGCCAGAACCTCTTGTTCCCGCAAGGGGATGCCCAGCTTTTTATAGGTCTCCAAAATCTCTGGATCGAGATCATCGAGGCTGTCGAGCTCTATCTTGGCTTTTGGGGCGGCGTAATAATAGGAATCTTGGAAGTCGATGGTCGGATATTTGACCATAGCCCAGCTCGGCTCTTGCATGGTCAGCCAACGCTCATAGGCCGCCAATCGCCAGTCTAGCATCCATTGCGGCTCACCCTTTTTCGCCGAAATATAGCGCACAATATCGGTATTGAGGCCCTTGGGGGCCATTTCCATTTCGATATCTGTGACAAAGCCATGCTCATAGTCAGCAATGCTTTCAACGGTTTCGATGGTTTCTTTTACTGCGGGCATTACGTTTTGGTGCCTTTCAGGCGACTTGGGTGGTAACTTTGCGGCCGGCGCGGGCTGCGGCTTCTAGATAGATCTCGGCCAGTCGCGCCCCATCTTCGATACGGCTAGACCAACCAAAACTGGCGCGAAGTGATGAGGACGCGGCGCTATCGCTATAGCCGCAAGCTTTCAGAATTCGGGACATTTTGACTTTGCCAGACGAACAGGCCGACCCAGCCGAAACCGCCGCACCAGCCAAATCCATCGCCATAACTTGACGAGCACCTTCCCAACCATCCACCATCAAACACGACGTATTGGTGAGACGCCGGACAGCGTGGTTGACAAATTCGACCCCTGACAGAGCTGTTGCCACCGGCAACTCAAACGCGTGACGGGCTTGGGAAGTCAGATCCTGAAAGGCGTGAACGGCATCATCATCACAGGCGACCATGGCAGCAGCGGCAAAGCCTGCAACGGCCGCAACGTTCTCGGTTCCACTGCGGGCACCCCGTTCCTGACCACCCCCAGCGCGACCATTGAACACATCAATCCCTGGGGCTGCGATCAGAGCTCCAATTCCCATAGGACCCCCGATCTTATGAGACGAAACAACCAGCCAATCTGCTAAACCGGCAAATTGGGCGACTGAAACTTTACCCAATAGCTGAACAGCGTCGCATAACAACGCACCGCCGGCTGCCCGAACACGGGTTGAGATCAAATTTAGGGGCTGGGTCGCCCCAGTTTCATTATTGGCCCCTTGCGCAATCACAAGCGGCTGGCCGCCTTGGCTGTCTAGTTCTTGGCCTAACCACGCAACATCAAGAAGAGCGCCTTTATTGACCGGGATCAGCTGGGCTTCCGGCCACAATTTGACAGCATAGGACCAGACAGCATCATGTTCCACAGATGATACATAGACAGGTCCAAAGCCCATGGCCTTTGCGCTTTCCATTGCAAGATGCAGCGCCTCGGTTGCCCCACTGGTGAAGGTCACGGCATCAGCCCCGCATTCAAGGATACGGGCTAAGGTCTCGCGCGCATCTTCTAGGGCGCGCTTAGCGGCCCGGCCTTCGCCATGCACCGAGGAGGGGTTGCCGCCTAGATCAATTGCACGCAGCATTGCTTCGCGAGCCTCGGGTCGAAGCGGCGAAGTGGCATTATGATCTGCGTACAAACGATCCATTATTCAGCGGCCGCACGGTTGTAACCTGCGATCTCATCGGCTTTGCCGTGCAGTTGACGCGCTAACACATCAGCCAAAGTCACTGCGCCCAAGAATTGGCTGATATGCCGCGACAGCTCATCCCACAAATCATGGGTCATGCAGCGACGATTGCCACTCAGGCAACCGGCCCGCGTATGCGCGTCACAGCGCGTTACCTTTAAAGGCTCTTCCACCGCCTGCATGATCGCGCCAATCGAGATTTCCTCAGGCAAGGAGGCCAACCGATAACCGCCGCCCGGGCCACGCGCGCTTTCCACGAGACCACGACGGCGGAGCCGGGCGAACAATTGTTCGAGATAGGACTGGCTGATTTCTTGGCGCTCAGCGATCTCGCCTAGATTGACAGATCGCGCCGAGGAGCCGGTTTCTGGGCTGTTCAGCGCCAAATCTACCATAGCCATCACGGCATAACGTCCTTTGGTCGACAATTCCATTTCGGCAGTCCTTTCGGCGCTTTTTGGACACTTTACAGCGCCATTGCGGAAAATCTTGGCTTTTTGATACAGGCCTATGATACGAGCCCGTTCCGGTCCTTTACTGGACCTAGTATTCCCGACCCCGTAGGTCAAGAATTAAACTGAGCATCATGGCAGAACTTATCCTTACTGGCGCCGCTGGGCGTCTTGAAGCCCGTTACAATCAAGCTGAATCGGAGAATGCACCGATCGCATTGATCCTTCACAACCACCCCAAGGCCGGTGGGTCGATGCAAGACCGCGTCACCGTCATGCTGCACAAGTTGTTTGTTGAGCGTGGTTTCTCCACACTTCGCTTCAATTTCCGTGGCGTGGGGCGAAGCCAAGGCAATTTCGACAATGGTCAAGGCGAATTGTCGGATGCAGCCAGTGCGCTGGATTGGTTGCAAGGCCAGAACCCAGTCGCTCCGGTAACGTGGGTTGCGGGCTATTCCTTTGGTTCCTACATCGCCCTGCAGCTTTTGATGCGTCGTCCTGAAATTGATGGCTTCATCACCGTTGCAACCCCTGCCAATCACTATGACCTCTCGTTCTTGGCACCCTGCCCTTCATCGGGCATGATGTTCTACGGCTCCAACGACCAAGTTTCGCCACCAGCAGACCTTGAACGTTCTGCCTCCAAGATCCGCACTCAAAAGGGCGAATTGGTTGAGTGGGAAATGATCGAAGGGGCTGACCACTTCTACCGCAATGAACTCGATATCTTGCGCGATCGAGCAGCCACCTATCTCGACCGCCGTTTGGCAGAGCCGCGCAAGATTGCGCCTCCCCCTCGCCGCTAAGAGAAAACTTTCCAATGGATTGGAGACCTGAGCGCCCATCGCTCAGGTACTTATTCTTCGCGGTCAAGAAGTAGCGTATCCCCAGCTAACGCCGCCGTTACTGGACGCTGCTCATGAGCCCACATTCCTTGCCTTGGTGGCGCGGGATAAAAATAAAGCTGCCAGCCATCGCGCATTAAAAGGGCGCCACCGGGAATGTCGCCCCGTCCAAAGGCGTGCGAGTGACCATCAAAACTCACGGCAAGAACACCGCGCCCCCGGCCTGAATAAACATAGCGCCCTTGCCAATCGCCAGCACCTACGGCGCAAGTTCGTGCGAGACGATGCTCACCCTCAGGCAGCAAGCGCGCAGCTTGCAATGGGCTGACGCCAGCTTTATCCAATAGACGCGTGGCATCAAATCGTCCGCCTGATGTGCGGCAAAGGCCTGCTGCTTCGCCAGCTGGTGTGGCCAGAATGGCTCTTCCTTCTGGCCCGATCCACGCAATCGGTTTTGGGCTTAAAGCCCAGATCGCCAGTCCAACTAAGATCGCCGCAATCGAAAGAAGTCGCAGCCACGAACGCCAAAGTGTCAGCCACAAGATCGCGACAATCAGGATCAAGGGCGCTGTTGAATCAGTCCAAGCAACACGCGCATCTGCCCCGGGTAGGTCCGCAATAAAGTGCGCGATCTTCAGCGTGGCACTCAATCCTTCTGCCGCTACCTGCCAAGCCCAGTCATCTAGACCAAAGGGCGCAAGGCCTGCCGCGAGGAGTGAAAATGGAGCGACCCAGAAATCAAGGATGGGTGCGGCCAACACATTGGCAGGCAGCGACCAGACCGATACGCGTCCAAAGGTGGCAGCTGAAATGGGCGCGGTAGCAAGGCCTGCGACGACACTGGTTGCTGCCGCCCCGCCAAGCCACATGGCCCCATGCTGCAAGAGGCCAATCTCTGGCGTACCGTCGCGCCGTCGCTCCCAAATCTCCCAGAGGGCTACCAAAGCTGCTGTCGCCAGAAAGCTCATCTGGAAGCCGGGGTCTATCGCGCTTTCGGGCAGAGCCACCAGGACGCAAATTGCGGCGATGGCGAGCCCGCGCATCGAAATGGCTTTGCGGTTCAACAAGATCGCCCCGAAAGCAATGCCTGACATAATGAAGGCTCGCACGGCCGGTGCCTCAGATCCCGTGAACACACAATAAGCCCCGGTACCAAACAAGGCGAACACTGCGGCGATCTTGCGGGCATCTAGCCGTAGGGCGAGCACCGGGACCAACGCAGCGAGCTTCCAAATCGCCAGATAGACCAGACCGCCGAGCAATCCGACATGCAGGCCAGAGACCGAAATCACATGTGACAAGCCAGAAGCCTGCAAAGCTTCGACATCTGCCTCACTCAGCCAAGCCCGGTCACCGGTGGTAATCGCCGCCAAAAATCCAGCACCGTCGCTGTCTGTTGCCTCCACAATCGAGCGGGCTGCTTGGGCACGCCAGAGGGCCAAGCGAAATCGGATCGATTGGGTTAAAGGCGGAGACGTATCGATTACGCTGCAGGGGCTAAGCGCTTAGCCGACCCCACCCAAGCCTTGGAACCAAGCCCGTCTCGCGTGGTCATAGGCACCGGGGACGACAGGTCCAGGCGGCGGTCTCAAGATCGCTTGGCACCTGATCTTCTGGCCAGGTTTGGGTGGTTCGTCTTGGGCCAAAGCAATGCGAACAGACTTTGGCTGTGCTTCAAACCGCGTCTGGGACAGTGTTTCAACCACAATCTTCGCCCGCCATGTTCCCCGTTGCGTTCGGTCAATTTGCTCCACATAACCAGTGACGACATAGGGCGTTTTGACATCGGAAACGCGGGGTGCTTTGGCCGCTTCTGCTCGCAACAGACCCGACGCACCACCGCCCAGACAAGCCGCAGCAAAGAGACTGAAAAGTCCCAACGAATAGATTGCCGTGGCAAGACGCTGGTCAATACTCCGCTGCGCTATCAGGCTACAAACGAGCCATATGCCCAAAGCCAGAAATGTGAGGATCATCCAGACAAGGGCGGGATCATCTGCGCGCACCGAACAGGTGGTGCCAGCACCAAAAGCAAAGCCGACAGGCAGCCACAAAACCAGTCGATCACGGTCTTGATCGCGGATTTCCTGTAACCGATCCTGCATCCACCTGCGTAGACACCTTTCACCTTCACAATGGCGTGTTATGAGGCGGCGGAGGCCACATTTTTTGGCCTGTTCCGTTCCTTGATTTGCCTCTTTTTCAAAAGCCCAAGCCATCATGCATGCTCCTACCGAAACGACAGTTCACACACACGAAGCCACTGGCCGCGATGTTGTGACGCGGTTTGCGCCATCGCCAACGGGCTTCCTCCACATTGGAGGGGCAAGAACGGCATTATTCAACTGGCTTTATGCACGAAAAGCAGGTGGCAAGTTCCTGCTGCGGATTGAAGATACCGACCGGGAGCGTTCGACCGACGCAGCGGTTGATGCGATTCTCCAAGGTCTTGCGTGGCTAGAACTAGACGCAGACGGCGACCCCTTGTTTCAGTTTGCCCGCGCCAGCCGTCACCGGGAAGCTGCCGAGAGCCTTGTCGAAGCGGGCAAGGCCTTTCGCTGTTACCTAAGCGGCGAAGAAGAGACGGCCCTGAAAGAAGCGGCACGGGCCCAAGGCCTTGCCTTTCGGTCGCCTTGGCGCAATCCAGATCGGGCAGCGCCTCCTGCAGGTGCACCCTATGTGACCCGTCTGCGCGCACCCAGCGAGAATGAGTTCATCCGCGTGTACGACAAGGTGCAAGGCACGGTGGTGACCGCCGGGCGTGAGATTGACGATTTCATCCTGCTCCGCTCCGATCACACGCCAACTTATATGCTGGCCGTCGTGGTCGATGACCACGATATGGGCGTAACCCATGTGATCCGGGGCGATGACCATTTAACCAATGCCGCGCGCCAAACGGCCTTGATCAACGCCTTTGGCTGGCAGGTTCCAACCTATGCCCACATCCCCTTGATCCATGGCGATGATGGCAAGAAGCTATCAAAGCGCCATGGGGCCTTAGGCGTCGAAGAATATCGCGACATGGGTTATCTACCAGAAGCGATGCGGGCCTATCTGTTGCGCCTTGGCTGGTCCAAGGGTGATTTGGATATTGTCAGCACCGAGGAAGCCTTGGAGCTGTTTGACCTTGAAGGCTTGGGCAAGAGCCCTTCGCGCCTCGACTTTGCCAAAATGGGCAGCGTGAATGCCCATTTCATGCGCCTTGCTGATGACCAGCGCTTGGTGACCCTTCTACGTGAGCAAGCCGCGCGGGCCGGCCAGCCAGACATCGACAAGTCAGACGAAGAACTTGCCGCCGCCGTGGCCTGTCTGAAAGACCGGGCCAAAACTTTGCCCGAGCTTTACGACCAGTTTGCCTTCATCCTAGCGCAGCGGCCGTTGCCCCGTGACGAAAAGACACAAAAGACACTTTCTGAAGAAGCTGTCGCACGGATCGGCCGCATGCACCCGGTGTTGGCGGATGTCGCGATTTGGCATCATACCGACATCAAAGCTGCGTTGGATAAGTTTGCTGAGTCCGAAGGCATCGGCTTTGGCAAAATTGGCCCACCGCTGCGCGCTGCACTGACCGGTGGCCTTCCAGCACCAGATTTGGCAATCGCCTTAGAGCTATTGGGCAGAGTTGAAAGCTTAGCGCGTCTTGGAGACGTAATGTAAACTTCTGTCGTGGAAACTGTGGTTACGAGTAAAATACAAGAGGGCATAAACATGGAAAGCAAAGCTGAACCAAAGGGTACCGCTAAACTTGATTTCGAAGGCAAGATGATTGACTTGCCAATTTATGGCGGTGCGACCGGCCCTGATGTGATCGATATCCGTAAACTCTATGCTGAGACGGGTGCCTTCACCTATGACCCAGGTTTCACTTCTACCGCTTCTTGCGAAAGCCAAATCACCTTCATCGATGGCGATGAAGGCATTTTGCTCCACCGCGGCTATCCAATCGACCAATTGGCAGAGCGGTCCAACTTCCTTGAAGTGGCCTATCTGTTGTTGGAAGGCCATCTGCCGAACCAAGGTGAGTTTGATAAGTTCAAACACGACATCACCTATCACACGATGCTGCACGCGCAATTCGATCGCTTCTTTGAAGGCTTCCGCCGTGACGCGCACCCAATGGCCGTTATGGTCGGCACCGTGGGGGCCTTGTCGGCCTTCTACCACGACAGCTTGAACATTGATGACCCGATCCAGCGCAAGATTACCCAACACCGCTTGATCGCCAAGATCCCAACCATCGCAGCACGCGCTTACAAATACTGGCTGGGTCAGCCATTTGTGACCCCGCGCAATGAGCTGAGCTATGCGGCAAACTTCCTGCGCATGTGCTTTGCCGTGCCTGCCGAAGACTATGTCGTGAACCCCGTTCTGGCCAAAGCGATGGAGAAAATCTTCATCCTCCATGCCGACCACGAGCAAAACGCGTCGACCTCAACCGTCCGCTTGGCGGGCTCATCGGGCGCTAACCCATTTGCTTGTATCGCAGCCGGTATCGCCTGCTTGTGGGGCCCTGCCCATGGTGGTGCCAACGAAGCGGCCTTGAACATGCTGAAAGAAATTGGCCATGTGGACAACATCCCAGCCTTCGTCGCGCAGGTGAAAGACAAAAACTCCAGCGTGCGCCTGATGGGCTTTGGCCACCGCGTCTACAAAAACTACGACCCCCGCGCGAAAGTGATGCAGCAAGCCTGCCACGAAGTGTTGGCCGAAGTTGGCGTGAAGGACGATCCATTGCTGAAGGTGGCTATGGAACTCGAAAAGATCGCGCTGAATGATGAGTATTTCGTCAGCCGCAAGCTCTATCCTAACATCGACTTCTATTCGGGCATCACCTTGAAGGCGATGGGCTTCCCAGTTGAAATGTTCACCGTGCTGTTTGCTCTGGCTCGCACCACGGGCTGGATCGCTCAATGGGACGAAATGAACAGCGACCCCGCTCAAAAGATTGGTCGCCCACGCCAGCTTTATACCGGCGCGGTACAACGCGATTACGTGCCCATCATCAATCGCTAAGCGCACCAACAATCTGATTGAACGCGCGGGCCAAAAGCTCGCGCGTTTTTCGTTTGCGCGCGAAGCTTCTGATTGACAGAGTTTAATCGCGGCCGCTGGCCGTGGGATAGATTTTCAGGATGTTGGCGCGGATCAGGGCAAAGCCTGTGTATTCCAGTGCCTCCACACCAACCGCGCGCCACAATTGCTTCAAACACTAGCACCACAAGTAAAGTTCGCCTAAAGTGACACGCATGCTTGATCATCTCAAATCTTTTGGCGAAGGTGCCGCCCAGGTTCATTATGGGACGCCCGAACTCACCATTCTGCGACCCGGGAAGTTTGTGCGCTGTGCAGTGACGGGCAAGCCCATCACGCTTGAGGAATTACGCTATTGGTCAGTCGAACTGCAGGAAGCCTATGTGGATGCAGCAGCAGCGACGACGCGCTGGAAGCAAGTGAACGCGCGCGCCTAAATTTTTCGACCAATCTCGCTAGACGAACCCTTGTGTTCGGGGGCCTATTTGGCCTGACAGGCTTAAGCAGCGGGTGTGACCGCGCCTTAGCTCGATCCCCTGAATCCCAGCATTCACCCCTTCCCTTTAGCTTTAACGGTACCCCGCAACAATCGGGTTTGGTGATTGGCACCACACTGCCCGGCGCCCAAATTGATGCCAGTGGCATTACGACCAATGCTGATAGCGACGGTCGTTTTGTCATGGGCTTTGACCGCGACGCCCCTTTACAAGCCATGATCACCATCTCGATGGGTACCACCATCGCCCGGTTCGGCCTGGAAGTCGCGCCACGCGCCTATAAAGTTACCAGCGTCAGTGGCTTGCCCTCTGCCACTATCGACCCACCAGCTGAGGCCCTTGCCCGGATTGAGGCCGATGCGGCCTTGAAGCGGGCAGCGTTTGACAGCAACAACCAAATTGCCCGCGGCTTTGAAGAAGCCTTCCGCTGGCCCCTAGACGACGTGCGGATCACCAGCCCTTGGGGTGCGACCCGCATGTTGAACGGGAAAAGCCAAAGGCCGCATTTCGGCATTGACCTTGGTGCGCCCCGAGGCACGCCCATCTATGCCCCCGCCAGTGGCTTTGTCGTGTTGGCAGAGCCTGACATGCATTTTGAAGGCGGCATGGTGGCCATTGATCACGGCCAAGGCCTAATCACCACCTATTTGCATCAAAGTGCCCTAGCGGTAGAGGTGGGACAACGTGTCACACCGGGCGCTTTGATCGGTTATGTCGGCTCCAAGGGCCGCGCCACCGGCCCGCATTTATGCTGGCGAATGCGCTGGCGTGGCCGTAATCTGGATCCGAGCTTGCGGGTGAAATCCGCCTAATCCTTTGGCCCAGAGGTGGCACTGTTGAGTGCCAATCGGGCTGGACATTTTGTGCTAGCCTGCCTAGCGAGACACGATGCGCCCCGCCTCTGCTTCTCTGACTTGGCTGAAGAAACTCCATCTGTTGGTGGGGATGCTGGCGATTGCAATCAAGGTCGCCATCCCCGTTGGATATATGGTGGCACCCCAAGCTTTAGCGGCTGGCCTCACCCCCATCGTCCTGTGCACGTCGGATGGCAATGTTACCGCCTTTATGGATGAGGGTGGACAGATTGTTACCCACGGCGAGGAAGCACTCGCCAACGACCATCAAGGCCTGCCGTCTGACCATGAAGGCTCAAAGTGCGCTTTTGCTGGCCACGGGGTGCCCCTAGCGGCCCCGCAAGCGGCCAACATCGCCGTGCTGTTTGAGGACGTTGTTTCGGTTACCGCTATTCAACAGAGCTACGTCGCCCCGGGCCGAGGCCTTGCCGCCCCACCCCCGCCCAAAACAGGGCCACCCATCCAAGTCTGAGATCCCTTAAGCCGCGCTGATGGTCCTCCATCGGCTTGCCTATTTCTCGACTTGGAAACCCTATTATGACCACCCTCAAAAAAGCGCCGCGTGGGCGCAATATGCTCTTTTTAAAGGCCCTATTGGCCGCAACTTGCCTGTCCACTCCGAGCGCACTCTTGGCGCAGGATTCTCCGGCCTCGGATTCCGAAAAGCCAACCGAAACCATCATCGTTGTCGGCCAGCGAGACACCCCGATCACAGTCGTGCCTCGGGGCTTATCTGTCTCGCTCGGCAAAGCGGACTTTGAAGCCGTCAATGCCATCAATGTCGAGGACTTGATGAAATATGCGCCGAACTTCTTCGTCCGCAAACGCTTTGCAGGCGATGATAATGCGGTGGTGGCCCTTCGCGGGGCCAATACCGTTCAGAGTGCACGGACCATTGTGATGGTGGATGGCTTTCTGGTCTCTAACTTCCTCGGTAACTCTTTCTCGTTTTCACCGAAATGGAATGTGGTCGGCCCAGCAGATGTGCGCCAGTTCGACATTGTCTATGGCCCCTATTCTGCTCGCTATGGCGGCAATTCGATGGGTGGTGTGGTCTCGGTCACCACTGAGGAGCCCAAGAAGACCGGGGCCTATCTGAACGCTCAAACCATGATCATGCCATTTGAAGAATATGGCTTTGATGAAACCTTCACAGGCTATAGCGTTGAGGGCGGTGGTACCTATGTGACGAAAGACGGCAAGCTGCGGCTTCGCGCTGGCTTCCGTCGGTTCGACAATGTCGGCCAGTCCATGACGTACAACCTCCTCACCCCTGCAACCGGCACAGCTGCGGCAACGACTGTTACCGGCGCCTTTGTGGACCCGGAGCTTGCAACGCCCGTTTTTGGAGCGGCCTCCCCGGTTGACGTCGTCCAAAATCAAGCCCGCCTTCGGGTCGCCTATGACTTTGCACCAGGCTGGACGGCAGACGCCATGCTATTTGGTTGGACGACAGACCAAACCCTGCGAGATACCCGCACCTTCTTGAAAGATGCCAATGGGGCCCCTGTCGGCCAAGGCCGAGTGCGCTTTAACAACCAAATTTGGAATGCCACGGGCCTTACCTCCTCAGAATTTGAACGTACCGAATATCTTGCAGGCCTTAAGCTTACAGGTGCTTTGGCGGGGTGGGATATCCGGAGCAATTTTTCGCGCTATTGGATGCCGGTCTGGAATACCAAGACCTCGCGAGACTACTTGACTGGTCTGTCAGATGGTGCAGGCACGTATCAAGTGCAGGACAATCCGGGCTGGTATGCTGCTGACATCACATTTGACCAGAGCTTTGGCAATCACACTGTCGGCTTTGGCCTCAATGCCAATCTCTATGAGACGGCACAGAATACGTTCAACGTCACCACTTGGAGCGCGGCAACAGGGCGGACCTTTGCGTCCTCAACCGCTGGCAAGACGGAGTCGCTTGGCCTGTGGGTCGAAGATGCAATCGACCTAACAGAAACGGTCACCCTAACACTTGGCGGCCGTTACGACCGGTGGCGGGCTTTTGATGGCTCAATTGCACGCCAATCTGGAACGGTGCTGCTGGCCGATGCCTATCCAACCCGGACGGACAGTGCTTTCAGCCCAAAAGCTTCGATCCAAGCTGAAGTCACGGAGGGCGTCGTAGTACAACTTTCGTTGGGTGGCGCGACCCGCTTCCCGACAGTGGGGGAATTGTTCCAAGGCCGGATCGACGACATCACGCGCGAGATCGACCCACAAAGCTTTGATCCCAATTTGCGACCCGAACGCTCCACCGACATCACCTTGATGGGGCGAGGCAAGGTCGGTCCTGTGCAGATTACGGCCAGTGCTTTCTATCAAGATATAGAGGACGCCATCTTCTCCTTCAGTGGCCTCAATCAATTCGGGACCGTCGTTTCTAGCTTCAAGAATGTCGATCTGGTGACGCAATCTGGTGTGGAGCTTATCTTTGAAGCCAAGGACCTTTGGGTCACTGGTCTCGATCTGAACGCGAGCGTCAGCAAGATGGACGCCACGACCGTTCGCAATCTGTCCAATCCCGAAACGGTTGGCAATCGTTTCCCCCGCATTCCCGAATGGCGGTCGAGCGGCAATTTGCGTTACAAATTGAGCCCCAAATTGCGCGCCTCATTAGGTTGGCGGCAGGCAACGACCCCAACCTCAGATTTGTTTGGCCGCGAAGGCAGTGTCTATGGGTTCCAGACCGAGTATTTCCTTGTCGATACGCGTCTCACCTATGACCTGAAGGACAAAGTCCAACTCAATCTAGGCGTGGACAATCTCAATAATGACCAAGCCTATGTCTCTCACCCCCTGCCACAACGGACCTTTGTGTTCGACGTGAAGCTGAAACTGTAGGAGCCTTAAATGACAGATGTTTCAGCCCCAATCCAAACGGCTCCATCGGTGCCAGAAAGACGAGCCCGCCTCTATCGCATGTTGTGGCGCTGGCATTTTTATGCCGGGCTTTTCTGCATTCCTTTCATCATCCTGTTGTCGATCACTGGCAGCCTTTATCTGTTCAAACCCCAGATTGAGGCCGCTTTAGACCGGCCCTATACCAATCTTGTGATGACCGGGCCGAGTGCCCCGGTCAGCCGGCAGGTGCAGGTGGCCCTCAAGCACGTGGAGGGCTCCAGCCTTAAATCCTATCGCCTGCCTGATGGACCCAAGGATGCCGCCCAAGTTCTGGTTACCAAAGGCGGCGAAGACACCATCGTTTATGTGCACCCAACGAGCCTAGAAATTCTCAAGGCGCTTCCCCGCGAAGCGCGCTTGATGGCGGTGGTTCGAACCATACACGGAGAATTGCTGATGGGGGATAACGGCTCGCTGATTGTGGAGCTCGCTGCCTCTTGGGCGATTGTGATGGTGGTGACGGGGCTTTATCTGTGGTGGCCTCGAACGGCACAGGGGCTACACGGTGTCTTGATCCCGCGCCTCAAGTCCGGCCCAAAAGTCTTCTGGCGCGATTTGCATGCCGTCACTGGCATGTGGGTATCCTTCTTTGCGCTTTTCCTGCTGCTCACCGGACTGCCGTGGACCAATGTTTGGGGCAAGGGCTTTGATATGGTGCGAGATCTCACAGGTACAGCTTCTGTCTCCAAGGACTGGACCCAGAGCCGGACAGCGGAGCGCGAGGCCACCGCGCAGGCCTTCTCCCACCATGGGCATGACGCCCCTTATTACGTCGCCAATGTCGACGACATTGCCGCTAGCGCTCGGGCAGCGAGACTGGCACCACCTGTCACCATCACCCCGCCGAACGCCAGAAATCCCAATTGGATGGCGCGCTCCTCAGCTGGTGACCGCATCAGCCGCGTCGAGATTGCCTATAGCGCGGCAGATGGCAGCGAAATCAGTCGCGAGGCCTTTGGCGATAAGCATGTGATTGATCAGGCGGTGGGTGTCGGCATTGCTGCCCATGAAGGCCAATTGTTTGGTCTTCTCAATCAGCTCCTAGGTGTCCTCACAGCCTTGGGCTTGGTTCTCCTGTCGGTGTCCGCCTTTGTGATGTGGCGCAAGCGTGCGCCTGACGGCGTGCTCGGTGCCCCGCCGCCCATTCCAGATCAGAGGATTGGTGTGGGCCTTGGCCTTCTCATCTTCGTCTTTGCGTTGTTCCTACCCGTGTTGGGGGTCTGTCTGATCCTCGTCGCCGTCACAGAGCGGCTGATCCTAAGCCGTGTCCCCAGCCTGCGCCACTTTCTGGGCCTCGCCCAACCTGCCCCACTTTAGGAGTTTCTCATGACCTTATCAGCTCGAACCCTCCCACTGATCTTGATCGCTTTTGCCGGACTGGCCGCCTGTGAACCCGCCAAGACGCCCCCTGCCCCTATGCTGGCTGTCGCCACGATTGATGGGGTGGAGATTAGCGAACCCCGCCTGCGCGTGCCGCCGAATGGACGCGACGTCACCGCTGGCTATCTGACGCTGACCAATGGCAGCGACAAGGCGCAGAAATTGGTTGGCGCCAGCAGTCCAAAAGCCCTGCGTATCGAGTTGCACGCCCACCTCAAAGGGGCTGATGGCATGGCGCAGATGCGCCAAGTCCAACAGGTTGAGATTCCCGCCAAAGGTACAGCCGTACTGGCCCCGGGTGGGCTACATCTGATGGTGTTTGGGATCAAAGAACCCTTAAAACCCGGTGACAGCTTTCCCGTCGAACTCACCTTTGACGGCAGTCGAAAGGTCAGCTTTGTCATGCCAGTGGTCGAGAACCCGACCCAAAAGACCGAGGGCGACAAGGGCCCAAGTGGCCATCAGCATTAACCGCCTTGCGGCAGCAGGGTAACGCGTTAAAGCCCTGCTGCTGCCAAGCGCCGTTGTTGCCGGCCTTCGCGGAGGCCGTTTGCAATGGTGAAAGCCAGTTCAATCGCTTGGTCCGCATTGAGGCGTGGGTCGCAATGGGTGCGATAGCGGCTGGACAGCGCGTCTTCGGTGACTGGCGTAGCGCCGCCGGTGCATTCGGTCACATCGTCGCCCGTCATTTCCAGATGGACGCCGCCGGGATAGGCCCCTTCAGCGCGGACGATATCCATGAAGTCATTGACTTCACTCGCCACCCGCTCAAACGGCCGCGTCTTATAGCCAGAGGCGGTCTTCAACGTATTGCCATGCATCGGGTCAGACGACCAAACCACGCTGCGGCCAGCATCGGTGACTTTGCGGACCAGTTTAGGCAGGCCAGCGGCAATCTTGTCAGAGCCAAAGCGCGCGATCAGCACGATGCGGCCTGCTTCATTCTTGGGGTTCAGCTTGTCTAGCAGAGCCAAAAGTTCATCTGCATCCAGGCTCGGCCCGCATTTCACGCCAATCGGATTGGCAATCCCGCGACAGAACTCCACATGGGCATGATCCAGCTGGCGGGTGCGATCACCAATCCACACCATATGGGCGGAGGTATCGTAGAAGGCACCTGAACCAAACAATTGGTCTTGCCGCGTCATGGCTTCTTCATAGCCCAACAACAATGCCTCGTGGCTGGTGAAGAAATCCACCGTGTCGGTCGCAATGCCAGCAGGCCCGCTAAGACCCAAGCCATCCATGAACTCAAGGCTTTCCTCAATCCGATGGCACAATTTCACATATTCGGCCGAAGCCTTGCCCTGCTTTTTGGCGAATTTGAGGTTCCAGCGATTGACGTTTTCAAGGTCGGCATAGCCGCCGGTGGCGAGCGCGCGCAACAGGTTCAAGCTGGCCGTGCTTTGATTATAGGCTTCCACCAAACGCTCTGGATCCGGGATCCGGCTTTCAGGCGTAAAGGCCGAGCCATTGATATTGTCGCCCCGATACGACGGCAGACTAACGCCATCAATCACTTCGGTAGGCTCTGACCGCGGCTTGGCAAACTGGCCAGCCACACGGCCGACCTTCACCACGTGCTTGCCGCCGGCAAAGGTCAAAGCAACCGCCATTTGCAAAAACACGCGGAAATAGCGGGTGATCCGGTCAGCCTCAAACTCAGCAAAGCTCTCAGCACAATCGCCGCCCTGGAGCAAAAAGGCTTCGCCTTTGGACACGCGCGCCAGCTCTGCCTTCAGCTTCTCAATCTCTGAAGCCACCACCAAAGGCGGCTTTTTCGCCAAGCGCTGTTCCACGGCCAGCACAGCGGCTGGATCGGGATAATCGGCAGGAATGTGGCGGGCCGGCAATGCGCGCCAAGAGGAGGGCGTCCAAGTCATAATTTTTTCCAGTGGAAAGGTTCAAACCGTCATAGCCTTAGCAAGACCTTTTGTCGAACTTGGGCACCAGTTTAGGTGCAGATACACACCCATAGCCCCGCGCGGAAAACCACCGGGGGTGCACCTTGTAGAGAGGCCGGGGCGCGTGGTGCGCGCCAGATAGGGTGGGCCAGATTAACGGACTGGCCCGGAATACGACGCAAACCATGCGCCCCGGCTGAAATAAGTCTGTGTGCCCAAGGGAAGATCATGAGCCCTCCTCGGTG
>VYLK01000082.1_pt1 | contig 38365 bp, 40 predicted proteins | sample 5114321 | NCBI WGS metagenome assembly VYLK01 (sample SAMN12291792, study PRJNA351875) | freshwater metagenome | isolation source: freshwater lake | place: USA: Michigan, MSU2 Lake | collected 2011-08-16
TAATGGTAAAACCCTTTTAAAATAAGGCTTTTGACCTGTTAAAGTCCGATGTTCATGCTGCGAAAATAGGATTGGGACTTTCAAAAACCTTGCATTATCCTTCTTGTAGTACATAGCTTGGTACAAAAAACAAGGGCAACAAAGCCTGAAACGACCGGCTACTGACGACCGGCTACTGACTCCTACCCCCAGGAAAAACTTTTTCAGCAGACCCTATTTAAAACTGCTATTGCTTGGGATAGGAACGCCAAGGGCGATCGCTTTTTGATGAGGAGAAGGGACGATCGCTATTCCTATGAGTCGTGATTTTTAGGCGATCATGAGGTTTTGGGTGTTGAGGGTGCGATCGCTCTAAAACCAAAACCGAACTCTATGTTAGGATATTACATATTTTAGTATCTACACAATATGAAAAGCCAGTTATTACAGTTAGCTTTTGAAATAGAGCTTCAAGACGGAGAAAAATTTACAATACCTAGCTCCATAATAGAAGGAATCGGCAAAGGTAAATGGCTTATTACTATTCAGCCAAAACCAGAAACAGGCGATCTCGCCCATGATGCCTTTTTAAAAAGTTATTCGTCAGAAGATGAAGGATTATATGACGACTATTAAGGCTGGAGAAATCTGGGTTGCATCAATTCCTTTTACAAATGGCATATCTTCAAAAAAGAGACCCGTATTAATTCTTTGGCTAGATGAAGCCGATGTTGTATTAGCAGCAGTGACATCTGCACAGCCGAGAACACAAACCGATGTTTTACTAAAAGACTGGTCAAGCAGTGGTTTACGAGTTGCCTCAACCGTGCGTTTATCACGACTTGATTGCTTGGAGAAATCTTTACTAATTACCAAATTAGGGCAGCTATCTCAAGAAGATGCTGATAACTTGCGTGAAGTATGGAACACTCATATCAAACCCCAGTTCTGAAATAATGCGATCGCTTTTCATAAAATTAACAAAGGGCGATCATTGTTAGGAGGATCAACTTTTTGGGAATGGCGATCGTTTTTTTTCATCAGTTCTAACTCATGCTGATTTTGATATAATAGCCATAATTGTTTGACATCTTAAGAGAAAAAATCATGATTAGAGCGATTAAACAGAAAGGAATTGTTGGTAGAGAAGGAAAGATAGAGATTTATTCTGCGGAACTAGAAGAAGGAACGGATGTGGATATTATTATTTTAGTATCTGATCCTGAAACCGATACAACCGAATATCTTCTTTCAACAGAAACCAATCAGCGTCAATTATCGGAAGCTATTGACAGAATAGAAAATAAAGAAAACTTAGTGACAATTACCACAAAAGAATGGCATGAAAAATATAGTATTTGATCCGAAAGCTTTTAAACAATTCAATGAATGGGCGATAGAAGACAAAAAAACTCTATAAAAAAATCGTTGATTTAATTGACGATATATTGCGCCATCCCTTCTCTGGAATCGGCAAACCCGAACCCTTAAAACATCAACTCAAGGGTTATTAGTCAAGACGAATTAATGATGAACATCGCTTAGTTTATAAAATTACAGAAACAGAAATTATTATTATCAGTTGTAAATTTCATTATGACTAGGCTCAAGGTAATCGCCGTTATTTTGTTGATTAAGGTTTAAAACTACCATTGCTTGGGATAGGAATGCAGTGGGCGATCATTTTGGGAATGAGCAATTTTTGGGTAATGGCGATCGCTTTTGGGTCAGGGGGAGGAACGATCATTTTTGGAATGAGCAATTTTTGGGTAATAGCGATCGCTTTTGGGTCAGGGGGAGGGGCGATCGCTTTTAACACACCTATTCTATAATTGTTATCATCTTTCAAATTAACCAAAAAAGGAGTTACAATTATAGCTACGTCAGAGCAAAAAACAAGATGTTATGTCCTGTGTTGTTGGTTTACTAGACTTTATTTACCTATTAACATTGTTCGTCTAGATGAGCGCACGGGAAATATTTTTTTCCTGGCAGGAGAGGAAAACATTATTGAAATCTATCCAAACGGAAATTGGAGGTACATTGCATGAGTCAACCTAAATTTCAAGCAATGAGTCAAAAAGAACTGCAAGATTATATGCTTTCTCACCGAGATGATCAACAAGCCTTCTATGCTTATATAGACAGACTACATCAACAAGGAAATTGGATTGAAATGCCTCCAGTAGATTCGGTTGAAGATTTAGAAAAATATCCTGAATTTACAGCACGATTTCGCCAAAACTCTCAACCTTGATTATCCGTCCTAAATGTGATCGCTGTCATCTTCTTGATTAAACTTTAAAATTGCCATTGCTTGGGATAGGAATGCAGGGGGCGATCATTTTGGGCATGGCGAAATTTTCCTCAGCTTGGCGATCGCTTTTGGGGCAGGGGGAGGAGCGATCGCATCTCTCCTAGGGTAGAATGCTGATTGCCAAGGATGGTCAGTCAGCCCTAGATAGTCAACAGATTACCCGAAAAAGCTAGATTTTGTTACAAAATTTAGTATTACTTAGGGCTGTGTATCGAGAAGTTGCGAATTGTTAACCCTAGCTTTGCTAGGAACGCAAAATATGATATTGTGACCCCAAGGCCGTAAAAAACGGACAGGTTTTCAGTCTTTTTAAACATCAGGTCGCTACATTCTACAGCTATTTTCGCTCAAAAAAACCGATTTTCTAGGCATTCCTATGACTTATCTTGTTGAAAATCCTTCTACAACCTTTTATTCCTATACCGATACGGGGGTTGATCCCCTGAAAACCGCTCACGGAGTTTATATCACGGTTCACGGACATTTTTACCAACCACCGCGAGAAAATCCCTATCTAGACAGAATTGAACGGCAGCCGAGCGCCCATCCCTTCCACAATTGGAATGAACGCATCCATCACGAGTGTTATCGTGCCAATGCTTTTGCGCGCATTTACAATGACCGGGGGGAAGTGATCAAAATAGTTAATAACTACGAATATCTCAGCTTTAACATCGGGGCCACCCTCATGTCATGGATGCAATCCCATGATCCCGAAGTTTATCAACGCATCCTGGCAGCGGATCAAAAAAGTTGTCAACGCTTAAACGGTCATGGTAACGCCATCGCCCAGGTCTATAATCATATCATTCTGCCCCTAGCCAACAAACAGGACAAATACACCCAAATTCGCTGGGGAAAAGCTGATTTTCAGCACCGTTTCGGCCGCGATCCCGAAGGAATGTGGTTAGCAGAAACAGCCATTGATTTAGCCACAGTGACAGCTTTAATCGATGAAGGGATTAAATTCACCATTTTAGCCCCTTCCCAGGCCCTGCGCTGTCGTCCTTTCCCTAGCGACCATGATCCCCACCCCCAATGGCACGCGGTGGCCGGAGGTCAAATCGATCCCACCCGTCCCTATCGCTGTTACATCCCCGATGGTCGTTATCTGGATATTTTCTTCTACGATGGTCCAATTTCTCGGGATATGGGCTTTAATGATGTCCTAGCCAGCAGTGATTTTCTCGTCGGTCGTCTGGGACAGGCAATTAAAGGGGATCATCGTCCCTCCCAGTTAATCAGCGTCGCTACCGATGGGGAAACCTTCGGCCACCACAAACAGGGGACAGAGAAGTGTCTTAGCTATGCTTTTACGGAATCTTTCCCTAAAAACGGCTGGACAGTCACCAATTTCGCCCATTATCTCAGTATTTGCCCCCCGACTTGGGAAGTGGAATTAAAACCCGTGACCGCGTGGAGTTGCGTCCATGGCGTAAATCGTTGGCAGGATGACTGTGGTTGCGGGGGAGGGGGAAATTACCAGCAAAAATGGCGTAAACCCCTGCGGGAGTCCCTAAATTGGCTCAGAGATGAGTTGATTAAGGTCTATGAGATTCAGGGACAGGAATTTTTCCGCGATCCTTGGCAGACAAGGGATGACTACATTGCAGTTATTTTAGATCGATCCCCAGACGCGATCGAACATTTCCTCGCCCTGCATCAAAGTCGTACCCTGAGTAAAAGCGAGAAAATCGACGCTTTGCGTTTATTAGAAATGCAAAGACAAGCTTTATTGATGTTTACCAGTTGTGGCTGGTTTTTTGAGGAAATTTCTCGACCTGAAGGTACGCAAATTTTGAGGTATGCTGGCCGGGCCCTGGAATTAGCTGGAGAAGTGGCCGGAATTCAATTAGAAATGAATTTCCTCAGTCGTCTAGCTTTCGCCCCCAGTAACGTTAAGTTATATCAAGATGGGGCTGATGTCTATCGACAATTGGTCACTTCTGCGCGGGTGGATTTGGAACGGGTGGCGGCCCATTACGCCATTAGTTCCCTATTTACCAATTATCCCAGTCATCATCGGATTTATTGTTACAATACCCGTCAATTAGATTATCAAAAACAAGCGATCGGGTCTTTAACTTTAGCAGTGGGACAGGTGGAATTAACCTCGGAAATTACCCAAGAAAGTGAACATTTTGTCTTTGCTGTTCTACATTTAGGAGGTTGGGATTTTTACTGCTGCATTCAACCGTTTAACAGTCGGTTAATCTATACCAATCTTAAGGATCATCTCTTTGAATCTTTACAACAGGCCAGTGTTTCGACCATGATCGTAGAAATGGGGCGCGGATTGGGAGAAAACTTTTTTGCTTTACCCCATCTTTTTGCCGATGAAAGACACCGAATCATGCAGAAGGTGACAGCCGAAACTAAAAAACGTCTCGATCAATTATACACCCAAGTTTATCGGGATAATTACGGCATTTTAGCGGCTTTCCAACGGGATGAGCTGCCCGTACCTCCAGAGTTACAGGTAGCGGCAGATATTGCCATTTCTCATCGTTGTTTACAGGTGATTACTGCCCTAGAAAAAGATTTTGAGCAGCGGCAAGCGACGGAGAATAATCTCGATCAATTATTTGCTATTGCTAAGGAAGCCAATCATTTACACTGTCAATTAAACATCCCTGAAGCGCGTCAAATCTTAGAAAGTCTGCTCTGGCAATCTCTTGGGAAATTATTACACGATGGCGATCCTTTAACGGCGGAGGAGGATACTCGCTTAATCACCCGTTTAATTGAAGTTAGTCAACAATTAAAGCTAGGATTATCCCTCGATCGCTCTCAGGAATTATACTATTATTATTTCCATGATCGTCTAGTTCCTAATTCTTTGCGGTCTAATTCAATAGGTGCTGCCTGTCCCTGGCCGATGACTCAATTAAAGTGGTTATTACTATTAGGACAGGTGTTAAAAGTTGATGTGAGTATTTGGTTGTAAAATCAGTAACAGGGTGGGCAATGCTCACCCTTTAATTATTAAGGAGGTTAGGTGATGATTGCCCTAGAACTCAGGTTAACCCAGAGACTAAACCCTTAGATTTATAATGGATCATAAGTCTCTCATCGAAGGTTTACATGACTATCACGCCGATTTATACCGCCTCAGCCAGCACAGCAAGCCAGTATCCCGATGCTTTTGGGCGTTTTGGACGCTACGGGGGCAAATACGTCCCAGAAACCCTGATGCCAGCCTTAAGTGAACTAGAAACGGCCTATAATCAGTATAAAGACGACCCCGATTTTCAAGAAGAATTAAATCAACTGCTCAAGGATTACGTCGGCAGACCTAGTCCCTTATATTTTGCCGAACGTCTCACCGCCCATTATGCCAAAGCTGACGGTACTGGGGCGCAAATTTACCTAAAACGGGAAGATTTAAACCATACCGGGGCCCACAAGATTAATAACGCCCTCGGTCAGGTTTTATTAGCCAAACGCATGGGTAAAAAGCGAATTATTGCCGAAACCGGGGCAGGACAGCACGGCGTGGCCACCGCTACGGTTTGCGCTCGTTTTGGTCTAGAATGCGTGATTTATATGGGAATTCACGACATGGAACGCCAGGAACTCAATGTTTTCCGCATGAGACTGCTTGGCGCAACGGTGCAACCCGTGGCCGCCGGGACGGGAACCCTGAAGGATGCCACCTCGGAAGCGATTCGCGACTGGGTAACAAATGTGGAAACCACTCACTACATCCTTGGTTCTGTGGCCGGTCCCCACCCCTATCCGATGATGGTGCGCGATTTTCATGCGATTATTGGTCAAGAAACTCGTCAGCAAAGTCTGGAAAAATGGGGCGGTTTACCGGATATTCTCCTCGCTTGTGTGGGGGGTGGTTCTAATGCTATGGGTTTATTTCATGAGTTTGTTAAAGAAACTGCCGTGCGTTTAATTGGTGTTGAGGCTGCCGGGGAAAGTATCGCCTCTGGAAAACACGCAGCTACCCTTACCCAAGGTCAACCGGGGGTTTTACATGGGGCCATGAGTTATTTATTACAAGATAACGAAGGTCAAGTTATCGAGGCCCACTCCATTAGTGCCGGTTTAGATTATCCCGGAGTCGGGCCAGAACATAGCTTTTTAAAAGATAGTGGTCGCGCTGAATATTACAGTGTCACCGACAAGGAAGCACTAGAAGCTTTTCAACGAGTTTCCCGTTTAGAAGGGATTATTCCGGCCCTAGAAACTGCCCACGCTTTAGCCTATTTAGAAACTCTTTGCCCGCAAGTAACCGGTAGTCCTCGCATTGTTATTAATTTCTCCGGACGGGGTGATAAAGATGTGCAATCGGTGGCTAAATATCTATCGATGAATGGTTAACAGTGAGCAGTTATCAGTTAACAGTTATCAGTGAGAGGGATAAGCTATGGTGCATCTAAATTTGATATTCGTTTTGACCTGTTCCTCGTTCCAGACTAGCTTAATATGAAAAGTTCTTTTAAGAAGGGTTATCAGTTAGGAATTTTGATGCTTGTATCGACAAGTTTAATGGCCTGTAGTGCCTTAAACTATAACTCTTTTACGGAACTTAGACCATCTTTCTCTCCCCCTCCTTTAGATGCGGCAACTTTACTTGTTTTAGAGAATAAAATTTATCAAGAGGTCAATCGCTATCGTCAATCTCGCAATTTATCTCCCCTACTGTTAAATCGGACAATTTCCCAACAAGCAAGATTACATAGCCAACGTATGGCCTCGGGTTTGGTTCCTTTTAGTCACCAAGATTTTGACAAAAGAGCGCAAACTATTGGTGTTTCAGTTCCCTATGAAGCGGTGGGGGAAAATCTGGCAGTTAATCAAGGTTATGATGACCCGGTAATGATTGCTGTGGATGGTTGGATTAAAAGTCAAGGTCATCGAGAAAATATCGAGGGAGATTTTGATAGTACCGGGATTGGAGTAGCGACGGATAATCAAGGAAAATTGTACTTTACTCAAATATTTCTAAAACGTCAATCCGCTCCTGTTTCTACTAATTCCCTTAGCTACGATCCTATCGGGAATCAATCTTTTTTAATTACCCTTGAAGAAAACACTAATTATCAAGTTAATCGCTACCGAATTTCTCAAAATTTACCGCCCCTACGTCTCGATGCTCGTATTAGTCATGAAGCTCGCTTATTTAGTCAAAAAATGGCCAATAAACAGGCTCCTTTTAGTCATGATGGTTTTGAGGGAAGAGTCAAGGCAGTACAAAGGAAGATTCCTTTAGAAAAAATGGGCGAAAATTTGGCTTTTATGAAGGGATATCCTGACCCCGTTAGCGTTGCCGTCAAGGGTTGGATTAATAGCCCCGGTCATCAAAAAAATATGGTTGGTGATTATAATCTCACTGGTATCGGTATCGCTAAAAATAATGCTGGTGAATATTATTTTACACAACTTTTTGTTAAAAAGCGTTGACAAAATGACCATGATGATATTTAAATTTAATTATCAGTTTTTAACATCAGTTATCAGTTATCAGTTATCAGTTATCAGGGAAATAAAGGCAGTCGTGCGATAGGCAAAAGCATTACAAATTTCCCTCCTGTCTCCTATGTCCTGTCTCCTGTCTCCTATCTTCTAACTATATGAACTTAGATAATTTTCAAGTGTGCGATCAAGATTTAAGCGATGACCTATTATCTCGTTATTTAGGGGTTAATTCGATCGCTGTAGATACAGAAACGATGGGATTAATACCGGGGCGCGATCGACTGTGTTTAATTCAACTCTGTGACCCCAGTGGTTTTGTCACCGCTATTCGCATTTTTAGGGGGCAAACAGAGGCTCCTAATCTCAAAAAGGTCATGGAGGATGAGCGGATAGAAAAAGTCTTTCATTTCGCCCGTTTTGATGTGGCTCAATTGTCCCAAACTTTTGGCATTGCCACTAAACCGATTTTCTGCACTAAAATCGCCAGTAAACTGGCTCGGACTTATACCAGTAGTCACGGTTTAAAAAGTCTCGTGCAGGAATTGGAAGGCATAGAATTAGATAAAACCGCTCAAAGTTCTGATTGGGGAAATGTCGCTAATCTTACTCCAAAACAACTGATTTACGCGGCTAACGATGTGCGCTATTTACTGTCAGTGCGAGATAAACTAATTGTGATGCTGCAAAGGGAAGAAAGATGGGAATTAGCCCAAAAGTGCTTTAGTTGTATCCCCATCTTCACCGCTTTAGATTTACAGCAATACAAAGATATCTTTGAGCATTAGTCGGCAAAAGTTACGGTCTATTTAATAAGTAAATAGAAGATAGATTCTGTCTTTGATCCCCCCTTAATAAGGGGGGTATCTGACAATTTTTAACACCCACCCACTCAGTCCGATTGACTCCCAATCGAACTTTAAAACCCCAGTTATGGATTGTTTATCCCCACTTCCCCACTTCCCACTTCCCCACTTCCCACTTCCATCACTGGTTACTGATCACTGAAAATGCTCCCTAGGGCTAAAAGCTGCCAAGATCACAAAAAAGACCGCTATGATCCAAAATAGAAATCATCGTCATTGGTAGAGAATAGGTAAAAAATCTATGACATCTTATGCGGCCTCCTCTGCAAGAGCCGAAATGAGCGAACTTCGGCGCCTAAAAACCCTGCTACCCCCAGAATTACAAAGTTGGGTAACGGTAGAAGGTTCTACAGAGATTAACCCCCCCCTGATCCGTTGTGAAGAAATTGGCAGAGACGAGGTAGAAATTCAGATAGATTTGGCAAAATGGGAAAATTTAGCCATCGATCAGCGTAATTTGCTCTTTTGGCATGAAGTGGCCAGGATTCAAAATGACAGTATTCCCCGGGAAGGCTGGGAAATGGCCGCCCTCGCTATTGGTTTAGGTGGTGCGGTGGGGGAATTATGGGTACAGGACGGGCTATTATTGCTTTTGGCCATGGGATTATGTGGGATTTCCGGTTATCGTCTCTGGCGCAAAAATAACGGTGATAAAATTCTCAAAGAAGCGATCGAAGCCGATGAAAAAGCGATCGCCCTGGCCACTCGTTTCGGTTACTCTCTCCCCAACGCCTACAAGAGCCTAGGCAGTGCCTTTAAAACCCTAATCGAACAAACACCTAACCGTCGTCTGCGTAAGCGTTATGAGACCCGTTTAGATGCCCTAAGGAAGAGTGCGGCGAAAGCGAAATCCCAAACCCAAGGCCGTCCGCCCCTAGGTGAGATTCGTTAGCCGATAATTACAGATAATCTGTGACATTACCCATTGGTATTTGCGGAAAAGTGTAGTAAACATTTAAGTAGGTCATCAGGCCTTGCTCATCTATCAAACCACCTCGTTGTGTCGATGACTTCCCAAATTCCTGAAACACGTTTTCTGATCATTCCGATGGAGTATCCGGTTTTGCGGATGCCGGAACGCTTGACTGTCTTGGAAGCAGTACAGTTCAAGGATCTGTTTCACCATCTCATCGCCCAAACACCCACTCCCGAAAAAGTCATTCTCGATCTGAATGCCACTCAATTTATGGATAGTAGTGGTGTCGGTGCTTTAGTGCATAATCTCAAAGCGGCTAGGGAAAAAAATATCGAGTTAGCGCTGGCTAACGTCCATCCCCCAGTGATGGGGGTTTTATCGATTACGGGACTAGATCAATTATTCACCTTCCAAACCCCTCCCCTAGCAGCCCAAGAAAACGGCCTTACTACCCCTGAAAACCATCTACCGGAAACCCATCCCTCGATTCGCAGTTGGTTAAAGCGCGGTCTTGACATTCTTGGTGGCATCGTGGGTTTATTAATCACGGGGGTTATTTTTGTCCCCATTGCCATCGCTATTAAGTTAGACAGTCCGGGGCCGATTTTTTTCAGTCAAACCCGCTGCGGTTGGTTGGGAAAGGAATTTAAGATTCTTAAGTTTCGTTCCATGTGTGTGGATGCGGAAACACTCAAGGATAAAATCCCCAATCAAGCGCAGGGAGCTTTTTTTAAGAATAAAAATGATCCCCGGATTACCCGGGTAGGAAAATTTTTACGTCGTACAAGTTTAGACGAATTGCCCCAGTTTTGGAATGTGATCACCGGTGAAATGAGTCTTGTCGGCACTCGTCCTCCCACCCCCGATGAGGTGGAACGCTACGATGTTCCCCAATGGCAACGTTTAGATGTAAAACCCGGTATGACGGGAGAATGGCAGGTGAATGGTCGCTCTCAGGTGCGTAATTTTGAAGAGGTAATTCAACTAGATTTGCGCTATCAGGAAAATTGGAGTTTAAGCTACGATCTACAACTGATTTTTAAAACAATTTTGATTCTCTTTCAAAAAAACAGTGGTGCCTTCTGAAGTCTTAAATTCCCCTTCTTTCCCCCTCCAATTCCATCTACAAGTCCGGACGGAATTGGCAGCTTTAATCCCAGTCCTGCAATGGTTTGAATCTCACGGCCGCTCTTTTTTACCTGACTCGGTGCTTTGGCAGTGTAAGGTGGCTTTAGCAGAAGGATTTACTAATACTGTCCGTTACGCTCACCAACATTTACCACCGACCACACCGATCGATCTAGAATTAACTTTACAGTCCCATTCTCTAGAAATAAGAATATGGGATCACGGTCAACCTTTTGATCTGCAAGCAAAACTTGATTCTCTACAACAACATCCCCTCGCACCTTTGGAAATGGAAAGCGATCGAGGATTACTTTTCATGCGTTCTCTTACTGATACTTTACAATATATCCGCACTGGCGAAGGGAGAAACTGTTTAATTCTCCAGAAAAGTTTTTAAGTCAATTTATCCCCTGCTAGAAACTAAGTCAATGGTACAGGTTTCCAGACGAGAAAAAAGAATTATGCCACCACCCACACCCCACACAAGGGTGGGAAGATGTCCGGAAGGTGCTTTGAGAGAGAAAGTAATTTGATCGTAGTATAACCACTTGTTATTAACTCGCCAACCGACTTTTGACCCAAAATCGTTCCATTTTTGTTGATCATAATTGCCACTTCCTCCCAAACTTTCATAGATTCTTTTCTGAACAGATAGACCAAATTTTTCCTGACTATATTGTAACCAGAGTTGATTGATAGTGGCCAAATCTTCACAGGGAAAGTTATCTATATCTTCTATCTTAAGATATTTTTCTTTAGTTCGATCAGCAACTTTTAAAAATAGATTAGCTGTTTCTTGATCTGCCTCTTGCCACTTTTCTTGCTCTAATAAATCCCGCAGATTGGTGTAATCAATTTCCCTAGCACTTTTGAGGTTAATTTCTTTGCTGGTGGCGACTGAAAAAACTGATAAAACCGTTTCTTGAATTGTGTCCTGTGATCGGGATTTTGGCGGAATGACTACGGCTAATTTTACCGCTAACTCTTGCAGGACTTCTCCGGCTGATTGATAACGTTTTTTGGTGCCAAATTCAATTAATTTATCTAAAATTTCGCCTAATTCAACACTAACAGGATTATTAAATAGGTGCTGTCTCCATACCCATTCATGTTCACTCACATCGAATAATTCAAAGGGAGATACTCCCGTTAATAAATAGATACAAGTGACTCCCAAACTATATAAATCACTGCTATTAATTGCTTTGCCATTGCCTTGTTCTGGGGCGATATATCCCGGCGAACCGATCACTGTTCCTGTCAGGGAAAGATTAGCAATGGTGATAAATTTAGAGGCACCAAAATCCACTAAAATTATTTTATTATCGCTGCTTCTCCTAATTATATTAGCTGGTTTAATATCTCGATGAATGACTCTTTTAGCATGGATAAAATCAAGAATTGGCAAAATTTCTAATAAAAGATGTTTGATCTTTTCTTCATTGAAAACTCCCTCGCTTTGTAATTCTTGTTCTAGATTTTGTCCATCAATATATTCTTGAACAAGATATTGTCGCCCATCATTGCCGGTAAAATAGGCATAGAGGGAGGGAATTTGTGGGTGTTGACCGAGATTATCTAAACTAATCGCTTCTTCTTTAAATAATTCCGCAGCTTTCTTGAGAGCATTACTATCTTGAACGTTAGGAAAAAATTGTTTAATCACACAATAGGGTTGAGAAGGTTTATCCTCATCAATTGCTTGAAAAGTTTTACCGAAACCTCCTTGACCAATTAATTTTATGGCACGATAACGATCTTTGAGTAATAATTGAAAGCGACATTTTTGACAGAATTTATCTGTAGGATCATTTTTATATAGACAATCGGGATTAAGACATAAACTCATTGTTAGTTCAAAGAGGGATAGGGAAGATGTTTCAGTGAGCAGTAAACTGATAACAGATAACAGATAACAGATAACAGATAACAGATAACTGATAACTGATAACTGATAACTGATAACTGATAACTGATAACTGATAACTGATAACTGATAACAGATAACAGATAACAGATAACAGATAACAGATAACTGATAACTGATAACTGATAACTGATAACTGATAACTGATAACTGATAACTGATAACTGATAGCTAAATCGAGGTTTCTTCCTCTAGCCAAATTTCTGGCTGTTGATTTAATAAAAGCTGGGCTGCCTCTAACATATCATCGACAATATCGCGCAAATCTTCCTTATTATCGATATAAGCTTTTAACGCTTCTATCGGATCTAATTGATTACCCACCCCTAATTCTGGTAAACGGGGCCGGTTTAATTGACTAACTAACTCCGCCCGAATACTATAACTATGGGCAGTTTTTAACGCCTCATCAAGCTGATTGGTGTTGATTAGTTCTAATTGCTCACTGCGAATTTTATAAACTAAGCGGATAACTGCTTCCTGAATATCGTGTTTTTTGAGAGCTTTTAGCAATTCTTTTTGGGGGTTTTCTGCCTCAGAAACATCCACTTCGATGGAACGGAAAGTACGCACGGGTAAAGGACAAAATTCCCATTTAACCTCTCCTTTAGCCACTTCTATTAAAACATAGCCCTTATCTTCTTTTTCCTCGCTAAAATCCACTCGATCGATGCTGCCCGGATAGACAATAGGCGGATCATTGCTAGGATTAAGATTTTGGTGTTTGTGAACATGACCTAGGGCAACATACTCGAATTGTGGACGATTTAGCAACGATAAAGGCACAGTAAACCCTTTACCAACCGCTAAAAATCTTTCTGCTCCTAAACTAGCTCGATCGGCCATTAAATGGGCTAATAAAACTGTTGGTACGCTTGTATCTAATTGGCGAATTTCTCCTTCTAACACCGGTTCCAAACGGTTAATTAATAATTCATTTACCCCACTCAAGGATAAACCCTCGGTTTCGGGACGGGTTAAGAGAGTGGCGCGGGTTAACCAGGGTAAAGTAATTACTTGGATATCGCCGTTGCGGGTGGTGATGCGATGGGTGGTCAAGCGATCGCCAACAATAAACCCCGGCACCGCTAGGGTACGATAGATAGAAAGACTCACACCGCCATTACCCTGAGAATGTTGATCGTGATTACCCACTAATAACACCGTCGGGATATTAGCATCGGCAAGACGACGGAATTGACTGGCAAAAGCTTCGTGAACAAAAGGAGGAGGAGTGGCATCGGGAAAGGCATCTCCCCCAAAAAGCACTAGATCCACAGGGGAGGCAATAGCCCGATCGATACAGAGGCTTAAACTGCCCATAAAATCCTCTAAACGAGTATTTAATCCCGTTTTTGGATTTAAACGTCCATGGGAAAAACCGCTCCCCATGTGAATATCCGATAAGTGCAGTATTTTAATCATAGTAAAGGAAAAACAGGCGTAATTAAGTACACCTGTTCAGGATTATTTTCCCAATTTTTTATCGCCATCTTGACGACGGCGATCGCGCCATTCTGTAGTCGTCAGGTAGAGAATGCCACCACTAACGATAACGAGGAGAATTAAGGCGACAAGAAAGAGAGTGTTGAGAATCAGAGATGTTTCCATGGTATCTATAGATTACCTAGAAACCGTTACGACCCCAAACCACCATGGCGATCGACCAAGTGAACAGGGCGAGAATGCTAACCCAACCAAGTGTCAAAATATCCATAATTGCCTTTGTTAAACGAAATACTTGCAAGATAACTACTCAACTTTTGACACTCTCCGCCCTAAAAGTGCGGAGATTCTTGGGCTGAATCTTGCCGCTACTAGCAAAGCTAATTTTGGTCTTACAGTTTCATGTCTAGTCCGACTACACCTACAAGGTAAGCACTCTTAAAGACTACTCCCCAAGCGTAAATTTCTGTGTGTCCCACAGTATTTAATTGTTTTTCGCTCTTACCATGTGGACTTAGGATGAAAGCTTTTGTACCAGTGATGGTTAGAGATTTAGGGATTACGAAGTGTCGCTTGTTTCCTGCGTTCCCAAAGTCAACGACTCAATTTAATGCTAACATAAAGTCGCCCTTTAGGGCGAGGTTTTCAACCCAAATTTTCGATAATACTCCATCAGTGACTCCGTTTTAGAGAGGCGATCGTGCAAATTACGCTCAAGGAAAGAATCGAATCCATACAGGTGGGGAGTATCTCGGCGCTGGCTTTCCTGGTTCCCTATCTGCTATTTTTAACTGTTGATCGACTATTTTTAGGGGAATCGATCGCACTAATTGGCGCTTTTGTCAAGATATCCGGGGCGATAATTAGCGGATTTCTCTTTGGTGTCACCTATCGTTATGTCGTCCGCAACGATGATAATCCCCATCTTAAAGATGGTACAGTGGCAGCTTTTGCCCTAGTCCGCGGCCTAGTTCCCCTACAATTATCCACAGACTTGCTCGCTGACGCTTGGCAATTAAGTCTCTTTCTGGGAGAGAGCTTTATCTGTTTTTTATCCTGTCGTCTGCTCTTAGAGTTGACTAAGCTGCGTCAATAACCGACTCAGTTATCAGTTATCAGTTATCAGTTATCAGTTATCAGTTATCAGGTGTGAGTTTTCAGTTCACTGATTACTGTTTACTGTTCACTGTTTACTGTTTACTGATCACTGTTTACTGATCACTGATCACTGTTTACTGAAACATCACCCCACACCCTATGGCTATTTCTATTCCCGTTAATTTACCCGATCGCTCCTATAATATTCTGATCGAGAAGGGCAGTTTAGCCAATCTCGGTGCAGAAATGAGCCAGTTAAGCTTAGGTAAAAAGGTTTTATTGGTTTCTAATCCCGAAATTTTTGACTATTACGGACATATAGCCGTTAATTCTCTAGAAAACGCGGGATTTGTCGTTTTTACACATCTTATTCCCGCTGGCGAAAATTATAAAACCCTCGATTCGATCGCCCAAGTTTATGATACTGCCCTCGCTCACCGACTGGAACGTTCCTCGACTATGGTTGCCCTCGGTGGTGGTGTAATCGGGGATATGACGGGATTTGCGGCAGCCACATGGTTACGGGGCATTAATTTTGTCCAAGTTCCCACCACCCTGTTAGCCATGGTAGATGCTTCCATCGGGGGTAAAACTGGTGTTAATCATCCCCAGGGCAAAAATCTGATCGGGGCGTTTTATCAACCGAAATTAGTTCTGATCGATCCTAGCGTGCTTAAAACCCTACCCGTGCGAGAATTTCGGGCTGGAATGGCAGAAGTGATTAAATACGGTGTAATTTGGGATGCTGAGTTATTTCAACAGTTAGAAGACTCGGATAATTTAGCTAGTTTTTCTCAGATCGATGGCGAGCTATTGCAAACAATTATTACAAAGTCTTGCCAAGCGAAAGCAGATGTGGTATGCACAGACGAAAAAGAAGCGGGTTTGCGGGCGATCTTAAACTATGGTCACACGATCGCCCACGGTATTGAAAGTTTAACCGGATATACTAGCGTTAACCACGGGGAAGCGGTGGCCATGGGGATGGTGGCGGCAGGAGCGATCGCTGTTAAACTGGGAATGTGGACCGCCGGGGAAAATCAACGTCAAACCGATCTAATCGAAAAAGCCGCCTTAGAAACCCGTATTCCGCCTTTAAATGCCGATGAGATGGTCAATGCTCTCACTGCCGATAAAAAGGTTAAAGATGGCAAGGTTAGATTTATTTTACCAACGGCAATCGGCCAAGTCACCATTAGCGATCGAGTCACCCCCACCCTAGTGCGCGAGGTGTTATCCCCAACCGAATCCGGGCAGTAAAAGCTTTTTCAATTGTTGCATCGCTTGTTCCGTAACATCCCGGTATTTTAAATCTCCCACGAGAATACGTCCCATCAGTTGACCGGCGATCGGCCGTTTAACGGCGACATTGTAGGCGATTTGGGTAAATTGATAGAATAAACCGGCTAATTTGGCCGCTAAAGCCATATCTTCCCCCCATTCTTCCCGAATTATCCGACTATAGCCTGCTAAAGCCTGATTATCTCCGGCTAAAGCTCGATCGATCGCCTCGGCTGCCTTAACTCCCGTCAAAATTGCCGGACGGATACCCTCTCCGATGAGCGGATCGAGAATACCCGCCGCTTCCCCTGCAATTAAGGCATTTTGGGCGTGTAGCGGTTGATTTCCGTTCCAAAGGGCTAAAGCATACTCACTATAGCGATAATCCTCTAAATTCCAGCCTTTTTGACGGGCATAATTTAACAGTTGTTTTTTTAGCTCCTCGGATTTGATGCTGCCCTTAAAACAACCACCGCTAATTGTGTAACCATTAGACTTGGGAAAAGCCCAGATATAACCATTTTTTAGGGAACCAAAGTCAAAAAAAGCTTTTTTGGGGGGAATAGTAGCCCCTGCGTTAGTAATTTCCAGAGTAGCACCGAGCGCTTCGTTTTTCGCTGGTAATCCTAACCAGCGACTGGTATTGCCCCTAACACCATCGGCAGCAATCAGATATTTACCTGAAAATGTTCCTTGGGATGTGGTAACTTGCCAGTGATCTTGAACGAATTTGATCTGGGTAACTTCGCTGTTATCTTGGATAGTTGCCCCGACTGCGATCGCCTGTTGACCTAAAAAATCATCGAAACGATCCCTTTGTACCATCCACATCGGTTCTAGCATATTTAACTTAGTGGTGACGGCATCCCCCTGTTTCCAGGTAAACTGTACTTGGGTGACGGTATTCTCGATCACGGGGGTAAAATCAAAATCAAACCACTGCTTAATTGCCGGGGATACCCCCCCACCACAGGGTTTATAACGGGGTAATTTCGCTTTATCGAGGATCAGGATCGATCGTCCCTTTTTAGCTAGATGATAACCCGCCGTCGCTCCTGCTGGTCCCGCACCGATGATAATACAGTCAAACATTTGTACTAATTTAAGTCGTTGAACAAATTTATAGACAATTTACGCTATTTTGGGCAACTTGTGTTGAGTCTGGTTTCTTGTCCCTTCTTCAGGCGGTTGAGCTTGCCTCTCTAATTTCTAGCTGATTTATACCCCAATTTCCCAGAGAGTCTAATCTCTGGCTTTTTTGGCTAATTGATCAGTTATCTTCACCTAATCAATCGTATAATCAAAAAAACTATAACGGCTCGATTATATCATGAAAATTGTTTCTATTAAAATAAAAAACTATCGTATGTTTAAAAACATACACATAAGAGATATTCCCCCTTTTTGTGTGATTATTGGAGCTAACGGCACGGGAAAATCTACTCTATTTGATATTTTTGGGTTTCTGCGAGATGCCCTCAAAAACAACATTCGCCAAGCCTTACAAATTCGCGGCGGTTATAGAGAAATTATCACTAGAGGTCAAGAACAGGAAAATATTGAAATCGAGCTGCAATTTCGCATGAAAATCTTAGATACAGAACGTCTGGTTACTTATATACTTATAATTGGACAAAACAAAAATCGCCCTGTTATCAAACGCGAAATACTTCGCTATAAAAGGGGTGAACACGGTAAACCTTTTCATTTTTTAGATTTTCAACTTGGTCAAGGATATGCTATCACCAACGAAGAAGATTTTAGTAAACCAGATAAAGAACTCGATCGAGAAGAACAACAGCTAGAATCTAACGATATACTAGCAATCAAAGGATTAGGACAATTTCAACGTTTTAAAGCCGCTACAGCCTTTCGTTCTCTGATTGAAAATTGGCACGTTTCTGACTTTCATATTAGCGAAGCTAGAGGAAGTAAAGAAATATCTTATGCTGAACACTTATCCCCTACTGGCGACAATATAGCTACAGTTGCTCAATATATTTATCAACAATATCCCACAATTTTTCAGCAAATTCTCGAAAAAATGAAACAACGAGTTCCGGGTATTTCCTCTGTGGAAGCCAAAGAAACCGAAGACGGTCGCTTGATTTTACGTTTTCAAGATCAGGCCTTTAAAGACCCTTTTATTGATCGCTATGTTTCTGACGGAACTATGAAAATGTTCGCTTATTTAATATTACTATTCGATCCCAATCCTCATCCCCTACTCTGTGTCGAAGAACCAGAAAACCAACTTTATCCTACTTTATTAAAAGAACTAGCCGAAGAATTCGCCCACTATAGCGATCAGGGGGGCCAGGTATTTGTTTCTAGCCACTCCCCCGATTTTATCAACGCGGTTCCACTAGCTAGTATTTTCTGGCTAATTAAATCCCAAGGTATCACCCAAATCCATAGGGCTGCCGATAGCGAAATCCTCAAAAACTTAGTAGCGGAAGGCGATTTACCCGGCTATCTTTGGAATCAAGGCTGGTTTGAAGGAGTAGCACCATAATGAACTATGATATCGTATTTTTGCTAGAAAAGTCATCTATAAAAAATGTGTTAGAAGAACTTTTGCCTAAACTTATTCCCCCAGAAATCAGCTATATATGTATTAGTCATCAAGGTAAACAAGACCTAGCAAAATCTATTCCTATAAAACTCAAAGCTTTCAAGAAATCTAGTCCCAATACCAAATTTATTATTGTCCATGATCAGGATTCCCACGACTGTCAAAAACTCAAAAAAGACCTAGGGGAAATTTGTCAAAATGCCAGTGATGCTCAAGTCTTAATTATAGCGGTGTGCAGTCGTATGAGGTACAGTGTCACGAGCTATAAACCATGCTAGGCAAAGCTTGGTTTGTATCTCACTCAAGTGCTTACCGCTATAGGATTATTTGCCATGAATTAGAATCTTGGTTTCTGGGAGATTTAGCAGCGGTGTCCAAGGCGTATAATTTAAATAGTCTCGGCCAAAAACAAAATAAAAGTAAATACAGAAAACCAGACCTGCTTAACTCGGCCAAACAAGAATTAACAAAGCTAGTGAAAGAGTATTATGCAGGAACCCACTCTAAACAGATTGCCCCCCATCTTTCCCTAACTGAAAATAAATCCCGTAGTTTTCAAACTTTTATTCAAGGTATCAAAAATGTTGTGGAAATAATACAACACCCCAATCCGAACCCAAACTAAAATAGACCTCGACCTAATATAATTAAAAGCTTGTAAGCTCCTAACTAGGGTTGGCTAAAAAAATCTAAAAATCTTGTTGGATAATATCTTGAGGCTTTTTTAAAATCAAAAAGTGCCGGCCCTGGGAGTGAGCGGGGGGAAGATTTAGGCATTTTTGCGCCCAAAAATATTCCCCCCGGCAGAACCGAGGGGAAAGTGGAGAAAAACCGCTAATCTAGCAGTTTAAGGCTAAGTCTTGGGATTCTTTTTTCAAGAGATTAACGAGGGTTTCATCCCCATTCTCTTGAGCGATTTGTAAACGACGTTCCAGACGAAGACGAATATTGCTCAGATGGACGCTAGAAAGGGTTTCCTCTTGGACGACAATAGGGGGTTTGACAACCGGCAACGGACAAGTTTTGGGGGTGACTTGTCCAGCAAGATGAGGACGGGTGCTGTAGGCAACTCCACGATACTGACGATGCAGTTTCGGCTCTAATTGGAGCATATGGCGAGGATAATGGTGATTCCAGTCTTGACCTCGGTATTTACCCCCGATATCTCCTGTCTTCATCTCCAAGGGGAGAGAATCCTTTTCGTACTTAACTCCTCGATAGGCTAACATAATATCACTGACTCCCTGCAATGCTTTAAAGTGACTTTAATCCCCCTTGTCGTCCCTATTTAGGGACAACAAACGAAAAGATCTTATTTCTTATTCTGTATCTATTTTTACATTTTGTTAGGAAATTGAAAAAACTTTATAAAAATTTAATATTTTCTAGCTGGCGATAGTATCCTTTTCTGGCTGAGTTTGGTTGCCCACCAAAGGAGCCTCTAGGGATTTGAGGATTAATTTTGGTTGCTCGTCCTCATCAATGAGACGAATTTGAATTTGCGGGCCGGAGGCGGCTAAACGAACCACCATACCATCAACGACAGTGGTTTTCTTGATCGGTTTGCCATTGAGAAACGTCCCATTTGCCCCTAAATTTTCCAATTCCCAATCATCGCGATCATTACGGTGGATTTCTAAGTGCCGCCTCGAAACCACAGCACTATAGAGAACTACATGATTATCCAGCGCCCTGCCGATGAGAATGGTTGATTGATCATTGTCAAATTGCCAATGTTGTAGAGGCGTGGCTTGACTGGGGTGTAAAAGAGTTAATGTGATCACGGTGACTGTTGGCGGCACGATAGAGGAGGTGGACAGGGTAAATCTTATCTGCTGTCAAGATTGATCCTTGCTATTAAGTCTTAAATCCTAGCAATGAATATCTCTAGTTAATTGACTGAGCCTTTTCTTTCCATTGTCTCATACTTTCCTCTTCCCTCGGAACCGACCTCCCCCAGAAAATCTAGCCCCTTCGCCCTAGTATTAATAAAACTGATGGGGGATGATTTCCACATTTTGACCAATTTTTAACCTCTTCAGGGATAAGATAGTGCTGGTGTCCCCTAAACATTCATCTATGAGCGGCTTTATTATCAAAATAATCTTGATATCGGCTTTAATTTCCCTGGGAATTAAATATCTTGCCCCTTTATTATCGATCGCTCCTGGTCCTCTTAACACTTTAATTCTGGTTTTTACTCCTTTTCTGCTCACGGTTTTTGCCCTCTGGAGACGGACAATAACTGATTAGGAATTTTTCTCCTTACTCATCATGACTTTTGGCAGCAGCCTCGGTTTAGTCCTGTTAGTCTTTTGTCTGCTGATTCTCTGGCAGATTCGACAGATTCTCTTATTACTATTGATGGCGATTCTTCTGGCGCAGATTTTAAATTTAGCTGTCACTTGGTGGCAGCGTCATCACCTCAAGCGTTCCCACGCCCTAATTATTACCCTTTTTGGCTTCTTTATTGGTATTATCGGTATTTTTGTGGTAATTATACCCGCTTTAGTCCAACAATTTCGCCAATTATTTAGTTTACTGCCCCAAGCTATAGAAAGACTCTGGGGACAAGTGCATCGTCTTGAGGATTATCTCGATCCTAGTTTGGCCAGTGTCTTTCCAGACTTTAAAACGCTGCTGGCTCAATTACAACCCCTGATTAACCAAATTGCTGGCCGGGGTTTGAGCATTTTTTACGGTACTTTCGGCATTATCCTCAGCTTACTGCTAATTGTTGCCCTGAGCTTGATGATTCTCGCCGATCCTGCCGCTTACCACCGTTGTTTTCTGCGTTTATTTCCCGCTTTCTACCGTCCTAGGGTACGATCGATCCTAGAACATTGCGATCGAGATTTAAAAGCTTGGCTAAAAGGGATTTTCTGTCATATGTTGATTATGACCTTGGGCAGTTGCCTAGGTCTATCCCTGATCGGCATTCCCCTCGCTTTTTCCCAATCTATTCTGGCGGGATTTCTCACCTTTATCCCCAACCTCGGACCAGTTTTAAGCACGATTTTACCCTTTTCTATCGCCCTTCTGGAATCTCCTTGGCAACCCTGGGCGGTTTTACTACTCTACGGCAGTATTTATCTGTTAATTCAATATTTCGACCATCATCCACCGCTGCCCATTTTAACAGTGCAGTCGCTCAAGCTCTTACCCGCTTTTACCCTGTTGGCCCAGTTGTTTTTCGCCTCGATTTTTGGCTTTTTAGGGCTATTTCTAGCGGTTCCCCTGACGCTTATCGGTCGTATTTGGCTAAAGGAAGCTTTGATCAAGGATATTCTCGATCATTGGCGGATTAGGGATAAAAAATACTAAACTGGGGATCTAGGATTCGAACCTAGGAAATGGCGGGACCAAAACCCGCTGCCTTACCGCTTGGCTAATCCCCATTGGACAGACCTTTTTAATATTAGCATTTATCTCCCCGGTTTTGTCAAGAAGTTGATAAAAATTTTTTACTTCGGGATTGAGAGACGCTATAAACAAGGGAATAGAGGGATTAAGGAGAAAAATCTATGGATAATAGCGGACAAAACTGGTACATTGTCCAGGAAAATACGGGAATTTGTCAGATTATAGCCCTAGAAAACGGAAAAACCCCAGTCAATGGTCAATACTGGGGTCCTTTTGCCGAGCGGGGAGAAGCGATCGCCCGTCGGGTGGGTTTAATTCGAGTGGGCAAATGTCAACCTATTGTTTAGCGGTATTGGTGGGCGTTTTCTTGCCTTCAGTGATTTCTTTTTCCAAGATTTCAAAACCCTTCTTGAATTGAGGATCCTGGAAGGTTCCCACCTGATCCCGTTCCTGTTGAAGATTTTTGCGCTCTTCCTCGCTCAGTTCCGACTCCACATCCGGATGAATACCATCTTTATTGATGTCCCGTCCGTCGGGGGTGAGATACTTGGCAATTGTCACCGCTAATCCCGAACCGTCACTGAGACTGCGTACCGATTGCACTAATCCCTTACCAAAGGTTTTCGTACCGACAATAACCGCCCGATCATGATCCTGTAAAGCTCCGGAGAGAATTTCACTGGCACTGGCGGAACCACCATCGACGAGGACAACTAGCGGTTTATTAGTCAAAGCTTGATTGTTAGCCCGTTGACGTTCCGTCACCCCTTTGCGATCGACCGTAGAGACAATTAAACCATCGGGTATCCACATCCGAGCGATTTCGATGCTGGCGTAAAGTAAACCGCCGGGGTTAGAACGCAGATCGAGAATATAACCCTTCACCTCTTCAGATTCCAATTCGCGAATCGCTTGACTCATATCGCCACTAGCTTGGGCGCTAAATTGATTGAGACGGATATAACCAATTTTACCGATCGGGGTGTTTTCCGTGCGGGCCCGCACTGGGTGAATTTCAATTTTGGCCCGGGTAAGAGTCAATTCTTTCTTCTCCTCACCCCGTTGAATCGTGATCTTAACGCTTGTCCCCACTTTGCCGCGGATCATGCTCACCGCTTGCTCCAGTTCCATACCTTCGGTAGATTTACCATCGATAGCGATAATCACATCTTTAGGCAGCACACCGGCTTTAGAAGCGGGAGTATCTTCAATGGGTGAAACCACGACTAACTGCTTAGTTTTCTCATCTTTGGTCAGTTGAATCCCTACCCCAGTCAATTCTCCCGATGTATCGATCTTCATATTGTTAAACTCTTTGGGATCCATAAAACGGGTATAGGGATCATTGAGAGTTTTCAACATCTCGCGGATAGCGGTGTATGCTTCCTCTTGATTTTTGTAGGAACGATTTAAATACTGATTGCGGACGGCGTTCCAGTCCGATTGATTAAAAGTGCCATCTAAATAAGTGCGGTTGATGATTTGCCAAACCTCATCAACGGTTTCCTTGGGACTTTCCTGAAAAAAAGCTTGACTTTGGGAGAGACGGAATCCCGCCCCCGTGACGGCGACGGTAGACAGGACCACTGCTGTAGCACCGAGAACAAGTCCGCGTTTGTTGATAACCATAGGTAATTTTCGGATAAATTAGGCTGTTCTTGCCGGAACGCTCTTTCTGGCTGACCGTCGAAATATCTTGGCAAAAAGTAGCGTTTAGGTTTATTGGAGACAGACAAAAGAACGCCTGTAGACTACTACTGTTATAACATTTATTATCTCTTTCTTTGTCAAACTGATTACTTGGGTAGCGATCGAGTTGCCAGCAGCCCACCTCGCGACCTAAGATAACAGCAAAACTGTCCTAGATTTTCCCTATGAGTGATCAAATCCTTTCTTCCCTCTCCCTAGAACAAAAACGACAAAACCTGCGCCACCAAAGGCGATCAAAGGTGTGGCAAGCCTTGGGTCGCTTTCTGGTGGTTAGTGGTTTAGCGACGGGATTAGCTTGGGGGATGACTTCACCCTATTGGACAATTACCAAGGCCAGACAGGTGGAAATCGCAGGCACGGAATTAATGTCGCCCGAGTCGATTCGTGCTTGGCTAAAATTAAGCTATCCTCTATCTATCTGGGAATTACCCACCCATCAATTGCGAGAAAAATTAGCGGCTATTCCCGCTATTGCCGACGTTAAGATCGAGCGGCAATTATTACCCCCGAAAGTGATTGTTTCTATTCAAGAAAGAAAACCTGTTGCCCGTTGGCGTTCCCATCAACAACAAGGCTTTTTAGATGCCTCGGGAACGATAATTCCTCAAAGCTATTATGGTCGAACTCTGCCCAAAAACCAATTACCTAGCCTAGAAGTGCTTGGTTACGACCGACAATATCAACAACAGTGGCAAAAAATTTATCCCTTAATTGATAACTTATCCATTAAAATTGCCGCCATCGATTGGCGCAATCCTAGTAACCTTGTACTAAAAACTGAGCTAGGACAGGTCTATTTAGGTTTTTATAGAGATAGATTGCCCGAAAAATTAACCGCTCTTGTACAATCACGGCCATTGTCATCCAAGATACCTCTAGCGCGAATTCTCTACATTGACCTGAGCAATCCCGATGCTCCCACTGTACAATTAAAACCGCAGCCAGCCCCTATGGTTGCCAAAGTAGCGGCAACCGGTCGGGATTAACTGGAATTTATCAGCAAAAAAACGCAATTATTCCCTTTAGGTATTGGCAAAAAAACCAAATTATGATTTTATGAACAAGAAACTGATACTGTAGATACTGGAACCGACATAATATTAGTGATAGTGTTAACAGTGCATCTCTGATTCACCAAATCAATAACAGAAGCTTGTACTAAAAGTGTTCCAATTCCAATGACATCGATTAATGAAATCGTTCCCACCTATCCCAATCTGAACAGTAACGATTATGCAAGTTCAGCTATGAGCGAAGATAATCATTACTCTCAGAATAATGCTGGAGTATTATTTACTCGTCCCCATGAATCACAGATGACACCCCGAGAAGAAAGTCGTAGTAATCGCATCGTGCCGAGCAATGTCGCCAAGATCAAGGTGATCGGGGTCGGCGGTGGGGGCTGTAACGCCGTTAACCGCATGATCGCCAGCGGCGTAACCGGAATCGAATTTTGGGCAATTAACACCGATGCCCAAGCCCTAGCCCACTCCTCCGCTCCCCAGAGGTTACAAATCGGGACAAAATTAACCCGCGGCCTAGGGGCGGGGGGCAATCCGGCGATCGGACAGAAAGCGGCAGAAGAATCCCGGGATGAGATCGCCCAAGCATTGGAAGGAACCGATCTAGTCTTTATTACCGCCGGCATGGGCGGCGGTACGGGAACAGGGGCTGCTCCAATTGTGGCCGAAATTGCCAAAGAAATCGGCTGTTTGACCGTGGGAGTTGTCACTCGTCCCTTTACCTTCGAGGGTCGTCGTCGCACTAATCAGGCCGATGAAGGGGTGGGGGGTTTACAAAGTCGGGTCGATACCCTGATTATTATCCCCAATAACCAGTTATTACAGGTAATACCCGCCGAAACTCCCCTACAGGAGGCTTTTCGCGTCGCTGATGATGTGCTGCGGCAAGGGGTACAGGGTATCTCGGATATTATCACTATCCCCGGTCTGGTAAATGTGGATTTCGCCGATGTACGGGCAGTGATGGCCGATGCGGGTTCGGCCCTAATGGGCATCGGCATCGGTTCCGGAAAATCTCGGGCTAAGGAAGGCGCGATCGCGGCTATTTCCTCACCGTTACTGGAATCCTCGATCGAAGGGGCCAAAGGTGTGGTCTTTAACATCACTGGTGGTCAAGATCTAACCCTACATGAAGTCAATGCCGCCGCCGAAATTATCTATGAAGTGGTGGATCCCAATGCTAATATTATCTTTGGGGCAGTAATTGACGAGAAAATGCAGGGAGAAGTCAGAATTACCGTCATTGCCACCGGTTTTTCTGGGGAATCCCCCTCTCGTCCCACCAGTAACAAGGTGGTGATTAATACCCCCGCACCCAGTCCGGCACCCACTCCCGAACCACCAAAACCGGCGGGATTAGATATCCCCGAATTTCTGCAACGTCATCGTCCTTTTAATCGCTAACCTCCTATGACTGCCATTGCTCTCACCATCGCCGGTTCCGATAGTGGTGGCGGCGCGGGAATTCAAGCTGATTTGAAAACCTTCGCCTTCCACCGAGTTCACGGCACCAGCGCCCTTACCTGCGTTACCGCCCAAAATACCCTAGGGGTCGAGCGCGTCGAGTCCCTAAGTCCAGAAATGGTAACGGCCCAAATCGATGCCGTGGTCAGGGATTTCGGTGTGTCAGCGGTCAAGACGGGAATGCTGTTCAGCAGCGAGATTATCGAAGCAGTGGCCGAGGCGATCGAGCGCTGGCGTTTAATCAGTTTAGTGGTGGATCCGGTTATGGTTTCGCGGGTAGGAGCCAAATTAATTGATGATCGGGCTGTAGATAGTCTTTTTGATAGTTTAATTCCTCTGGCTTCGATTATTACCCCTAATCGTTACGAAGCACAGCTTTTAAGTGGCATTGAGATCAATGATTTTGAGACGATGAAAGCGGCCGCCGAAATTATTTTCCAGAAGTCGGCCACACCGGTATTAGTGAAGGGGGGAGGTATGAAAGGCCGGCTGCGTGGGGTTGATATCTGCTTTGATGGGCAAGAATGGGAAACTTTTAAGACCAAAAGCGTCGAAACCGATAACACTCACGGGACTGGTTGTACTCTATCGGCAGCGATCGCCGCTAACCTCGCTTTGGGTGATGACCTAAAAATAGCGGTGAGAAAAGCCAAGGATTACGTTACTAATGCCCTTGAGCATTCCCTCGCTATCGGTAGCGGAACCGGTCCGGTAGGTCATTTTTACCGCTTAAAAGCCCTAAATTAGTCAATTCATGACTACTAGGCCGCCTATTTCCCCCCAAGTATCCCAGAGTTGCACTGGTCGCCCCTCGGTTCCCCTCTCGGTCTATCGGGAATTAGTTAAAGAATTGTAGGCCACCCAGGCACGGGTTGAGTCTCTAGAAGCACAAAACCAGCAACTTGTCAAGAGTAATCGGCAATTACGTCAGAATGGCAAGTGGTGACTTTAATCGATAATCGCCGAGTCCTGTCGGGGCGAAGCATTCGGGTATAACCCATCGGTGAAACCGTAGATTTCCTGTCCGAATGCTTCGCCCTTACTTTTTCAGCAAGTCCTAACCAATTCAGATAAAGGTTCAGGATCTACCCATCTACCTTGTTTCCAGATTTCCTCATCCTCTACCGGTAACGCATCGGGATCGGAACGGGCAGCTTGATCTATTTCCTCTTCGGTCATCTTGTTGAGACGTTCCCTCTCTTTGAGTTTTTCCGCGCCGGACTCGATGACGATTTTCTCTTGGCTACCGTCCTTTAAGAAAACTGTAATACGCTTTTTGTTCACGCTCATTTGCCCTCCTAGCACTAATTGGGGTTTGCTGAAAAAGCTTTTCCTAGGGGCAGGGTGTGGGGTGTGGGGTGTGGGGTGTGGGGTGTGGGGTTTTACCGATTTTGAGGTAGTCAGTTATCTAATTTTCAGGGAAAAAGTACCTGAATTTTCCCCCCGATCCCCGCAATGGCCGGCACTTTTTGAGGGGAAAAAAGTCTGAAAGTCTTATCCAACAAGGTTTTTAGATTTATTCAGCCAGCAGTAATTAATCGACACGATTTGCCTCTTAAGGTATATACAAGGCAATAGACCTGTTTTTCAAGTTCTCCAAACGCTATCGTCCACTAGAAAACCTTTTAGTCTTGAGATAATATTAGGTAGAGATATGATAGTCTCCGAACCCAATTGGTAGGGCGATAATCAGGCCAGACCGTGGGGACCTTGTTTTTGAGTCAGAGGATAGGGGAGAATGGCAGCGATAGAGAAGGGGGCTAGGGGTGAATAATGGAATTCGATGTATTTCTCTGTCACAATGGTCAGGACAAACCTGAAGTTAAAGAGATTGCCGAAACCCTCAAACAACAAGGTCTAAGGCCTTGGCTAGATGAGTGGCAACTACAACCCGGACTGCCTTGGCAGCGAGAACTTGAGAAGCAGATTCAAAACATCAAGTCAGCCGCCGTTTTTGTGGGGGGAAGTGGCATCGGCCCCTGGCAACAGAGGTCGATCGAAGCCTATCTACGCCGCTTTGTGAAACAAGGGTGTCCTGTCATTCCGGTTCTGCTTCCCAATGCGCCCGAGCAACCAGAGCTGCCACTTTTTCTGGAGGGAATGACTTGGGTGGATTTTCGGCGTTTGTCCCCCAAACCTATGGAGCGATTAATTTGGGGAATCACAGGAATTAAACCTCGCTCTCCTCTTCAGTCCCAAACTTTTACCTTTGAAACCTTTACTGTCAACCCCAATGGTAAAGCCAGCCAACCCGAAAGCAGAACCGCCCGCTACTACAGCGAAGATTTGAGCAAAGGCATCACCCTAGAAATGGTCGCCATCCCGGGGGGAACTTTCCTGATGGGAACAAAAGACGAGGAAATCGAAAGACTGGTGAAAAAATTTAATTGGGAAGGATTTAGAAGGGAAAGACCACAACATGAAGTAACTGTCCCACACTTCTTTATGGGTAAATATCCCATCACCCAGGCTCAGTGGAAAGCGATCGCCTCTCGCACGGATTTAAAAGTTAAACAAGACCTTGATCTCAAACCAGCCTATTTTAAAGACCGTCCCGATAGCGATCGCCGTCCCGTGGAACAAGTCAACTGGTACGATGCGATCGAGTTCTGTGCGAGATTATCAAAACTAACGGTTCGGGAATACCGACTACCGAGTGAAGCGGAATGGGAATACGCTTGTCGTGCTGGAACCACCACCCCGTTTTACTTTGGGGAAACCATTACGGGGGAATTGGCTAACTACAATGCCAGTAATACCTACGCCGATGAACCGAACGGAGAATATCAAAACGAAACAACTCCCGTGGGACAATTTCCCCCAAACGCCTTTGGACTGTACGATATGCACGGCAATGTCCGGGAGTGGTGCGCCGATACCTGGCACGATAACTATGACGGTGCGCCGACGGATGGCAGTGCTTGGATAGAAAATGGTAATGATAATCGTTCTCCTCTGCGGGGCGGTTCCTGGAGCTACAATCCTACTTACTGCCGTTCCGCGATTCGCTACGACTACTACTTCCGCCGCGTCAACCGTATCAACAATTACGGTTTTCGGCTAGTCTGCATTTTCGGGAGAACTCTCTAACCCTTTTTCTCTTTTTTCCCTTTTACCCTCATTCCCTATTTTTTCTTTTTTCTTTTCTTTCCCGCCCAAGGGCGGGTCGATTTTGTAGGGGCGAACTGCGTTCGCCCGCCGGCAATAATTATCCCGCCGGCAATAATCGTTCCACCGGCAATAATTATCCCGCCGGCAATAATTGGGTTAATCAGGGGATTTTGGCGCACGCGGTGCGCCCCTACGGGTTTGGGGGTGGTTTTTGGAGGTTTTTGGGTTTTTTGGGGGATTTGGGCGCACGCGGTGCGCCCCTACGGATTTGGGGGTGGTTTTTGGGGGATTTGGGTTTTTTGGGAAGGGGGGTGCCGATCCCCCCTGCGCCCCTTGATAAGGGGGGTGTCTGATAATTTTTAACGCCTACCTACTTACCTCGTCTATATTTCACATTTATTCAGCAAACCCTACTTATCAGTTCCCATCTGTTGCCCCTAAGCTTTCGGTTCCTGTTTAGATTTATGTAGGGGATCCATATAAATCTCTAAGCGCTTAAATACCACAGAGGAAAGGGTAGTTAAAACCAAATAAACTAAAGCAACGGCGATATAAATCTCGAAAGCTTTATAGGTAGTGGCTACCATTAACTGACCTTGCCGGAATAATTCTTCAAAACCGATTACTGCCGCTAAACTGGTATCTTTAATGAGGGTAATAAATTCATTCCCCAACGGTGGCAACATCCGGCGAAAAGCTTGAGGAAAAATCACCTCGCGCATGGTTTGCACTGGGGACATTCCTAGACTAGAACAAGCTTCCCATTGACCATTATCGATCGATTGAATACCGCCGCGCATAATTTCAGCTAAATAGGCCGCCACATTTAAACTTAGGGCAAATAGGGCGGCTGGTAAACGATCTAAGTCGATATTTAAGCCAATTTCTCGGAACAATCCGGGCAAACCAAAATAGATCAAGAATAATTGCACCAGCATCGGTGTTCCCCGAAAGAAATCCACATAGATGCGGCAAATTATTTTTAACCATTTGTAGGGAGAAATCAGGGCAATAGCCACTAAAGTTCCACCGATTAACCCGAAAAGAAAAGACAGAACCGTTAACAGAATTGTCCAGGGAACCCCTTTCACAATCAGGTTATAGAATAATTCTCCCCAGTTAAACCTCGATTCCTGTAAATTCTTTAAAGCTGGGGCAACTAAAGGTAATACTGGCGGTTTTTCTCCAAACCATTGCTGAAAAATAACATCGTACTGACCACTTTCTATAACTCGACCGAGAGCATCATTAATTAACTGGAGATAGGGGGAATTTTTCGGTAAAGCAATCCCGTAGAATTCCTCCGTTAATAATTCTCCGACTACTTTTACTCCCCTTAAACCCGCTTCTTTAATGGCATACAAAGTCACGGGTTTATCGTTAACTACCGCCTCAACTCGACCATTAATTAATTCCTGCAAAGCTAAAGCCGCCGAGTCAAATTGACTAACCACTGCTCCGGGTATTTTTGTTGCTTCTAAGGCTCCCGTTGTGCCAATTTGGACGGCAATTTTTTTGCCTTTTAAGTCTTGAAAATTTTTAATCGTCTTATTATCTTCCCGAACAGCGATCGCTAAACCAGCCCTAAAATAAGGTCGAGAAAAAGAAATCGCTTGAGCGCGTTCAGAGGTGATAGTCATGCCACTAATAGCGGCTTCCACTGTTCTTGCTTGTAGAGCCGGAATAATGCCATCAAAGGGTAAATTTCTAAAGTCAATGTTGAGATCAGCTTCCTTGCCAATTGCCCGCATTAAATCGATATCAAACCCGGTTAATTGTCCCCCTTGTTGAAATTCAAAGGGTGGAAAAGTCGCTTCTGTGGCGACTCGAAAAGGATTAGGAGGGGTCTGAGAAAAAGCAGGAATAACAGTTAATCCGAGCGCCAAAACTAATCCTAACAAGGCAAAGATGACTCTCTGCACCGCCCGCCCCCGCCAAAATTTAATCATTTTTTAATTGTTTCTCCTTGATTTTTTTACTCAATTAAGTTAGGGATTTCGTCCTACTCCTCACCTAAGACAGATGTAGAGAGACTATTTGAGTATTATGATTATTCCTCTTGATAAAATGTCGTCAAGGATACAATCTAGCAGAAACTAATCTCGATACCTTTATACAGAATGTAAAATTTTTTATGAGAGGACATCATGACCACTACCACCCCTGTGATTGTTAGTGAAGGTTTACGCAAAAGTTACGGCTCTTTAGAGGTACTCAAAGGAGTTACAGGCACTCTTTATCAAGGGGATGTGGTATCGGTAATCGGTCCCTCTGGCTGCGGCAAAAGTACCTTTTTACGCTGTCTCAATCGTTTGGAAACAATTAACGGCGGCCGCTTGGAGGTGATGGGAATTGACATCTCTTCCCCGAAGTTAAATCAATCAGTCCTCCGCAAGTTACGCAGCCGGGTAAGTATGGTGTTTCAACACTTTAATCTTTTTCCCCATCTCACCGTTTTACAAAACTTGATGTTGGCCCCCAAGCAAGTGTTACACCACTCGGAAAATGAGGCTAAGGATACGGCAATTCATTATCTGGAAAAGGTGGGATTAGCCCCAAAAGCCGATGTTTATCCTGACCAGTTATCGGGAGGCCAAAAACAACGGGTGGCGATCGCTCGCAGTCTTTGCATGAAACCAGAGGTGATTTTATTTGATGAACCCACTTCGGCCTTGGATCCGGAATTAGTCGGGGAAGTGTTAAACGTTATGCGTCAATTGGCCGATGACGGTATGACTATGGTAGTCGTCACCCACGAAATGCAGTTCGCTAAGGAAGTCTCTAACAAGGTTTTGTTCTTTAATCAAGGTGTCATCGAAGAAGCAGGCGATCCCGACACCTTTTTTAATAATCCCCACAGCGAGCGCCTACAAGCTTTTTTAAGTCGCATCAATAGTAATTAGGGTTGGCTGAATTCAGGAGTCAGGTTTTGGGGTTTTGGGGTTTTGGGGTTTTGGGGTTTTAGGGTTTTGGGGTTTTGGGGTTTTAGTTCAATTTCCCCACTTCCCCATCACCCCACTTCCCTATCACCCCACTTCCCCACTTTCCCACTTTCCCAACAATTGTAAAGAAATATTACAATTATGCCGTTATGACAGCTTACCATCTTGACAGGAGAGAAAGACAGTGGTTATAGTAGAGACACATACCCGGGTAAACCAATTTAGTGATATGCAAGACAAGCAAAAAGTCACACTGTACCTTCCCCCTGGAGTCCATCGTCAACTAAAGATAAAAGCCGCGATCGATGAAGAATCGATGTCAGGGCTGGTGGAGAAAGCGATCGCTTTTTACCTGAAATACCCCGAAAAGGTAGAGGAAATCGAAGCCACCGCCTATGGCAAAACCTATCAGGTTCATGTCTGTCCCGAGTGTGATGCCGCGTTAGTAATGAAAGAAGATCGGCTAAGGTCGATCAAACGCCAGCCCGCAATAGTGGGCGACGAGTTCCCGATTGAAGTTCCCGAACCCGTTGGTGCTCAAGGAACCACAGAGGGAGAAGCAGCCTTAGTTCCCTGCTAAACTCTCAGTCAGTAGCCGAACAAGGCATCTACCGCCGTCAGCCGCCCAAGGTCAAAACCGTTACCACAAATAGGGTCGATGTTATGAAAGAAGAGCTAGGAATTCTCGTCAAGGCTCAGTATCCCCTGATTTACCTCGTCACCTCCGAGGAGGAAAGGGCAGAAGAAGCCATCAGCAAAATAGCCCAACTAAATACACAACATCGACGGGTGTTTGTCTGGACTGTCACCCACGGCATGATCGAACTGGGTCAACCGCGCCAAACCAGTCAACATAATACCGTGTCTCCGGAAGCGGCGATCGAATGGGTAGTGCGTCAACGGGAAGCGGGTATCTACATCTTTAAAGACCTGCATCCGTTCATCACTTCTGCTCCGGTGACTCGCTGGTTAAGAGATGCGATCGCCAGCTTTAAAGGAACCGAAAAAATCATTATTTTAATGTCTCCCCTGCAAGAAGTCCCCATAGAACTAGAGAAAGACGTGGTAGTTCTAGATTTTCCTCTGCCGGACATGGGAGAGTTAGATACGGTTCTCTCGCAACACCTAGGCAAAAATCAAAATCGTCGTACCACCACAGAGGTCCGGGAAAAACTCCTGAAAGCGGCCTTGGGCTTAACCAAAGATGAAGCCGAGAAGGTGTACCGGAAAGCCCATGTAAAAGCCAACAAATTGACGGAAGACGAGGTGGAAATCGTCCTTTCCGAGAAAAAACAACTGATTCGCCGCAACGGAATTTTAGAATACATTGAAGAGGACGAGACCATCAATGCCGTCGGCGGTCTGGAAGAACTAAAAAAATGGTTAAAACAGCGCTCGAACGCCTTTACAGAAAGAGCCAGAGGTTACGGACTGCCCCAACCGAAAGGGATGCTAATTTTAGGAGTACCAGGCTGTGGTAAGTCCTTAATCGCTAAAACCACCTCGCGCCTCTGGAGTTTACCGCTCCTGCGCTTAGATATGGGACGGGTTTACGATGGTTCCATGGTGGGACGGTCCGAGGCTAACCTGCGTAATGCCTTAAAAACTGCCGAATCCATCTCTCCGGCCATTCTTTTCATCGATGAATTAGATAAAGCTTTTGCCGGTGGTACAGGATCCGCCGATTCCGATGGGGGAACCTCTAGCCGCATCTTCGGCTCCTTCCTGACTTGGATGCAGGAAAAAACCTCGCCCGTCTTCGTCATGGCCACAGCTAACCGGATTGAACGGCTACCGGGGGAATTTCTCCGCAAGGGGCGCTTCGATGAAATCTTCTTTGTCGATTTGCCCAATTCCGAAGAAAGACAAGATATCTTTAATATTCACCTGACTAAACGACGCTCCGACATTTCTCGCTTCGATTTGGAGCAGTTAGCCAAGGTATCCGATGGGTTTTCTGGTGCGGAAATAGAACAGGCGCTGATTGCCGCCATGTATGAGGCCTTCGCCCAAGATCGCGAATTCACGCAATTAGACATTATTGCGGCGATTAAGGCGACTCTGCCCCTATCTCGCACCATGACCGAACAGGTAACTGCCCTGCGTGATTGGGCCAGACAACGCGCCCGACCTGCTTCGGCCTCCGTCGCTGAGTACCAGCGATTGGAGTTCTAACAGACTTTCGCCCGCTCCCAACGGGATGAAAGGCTAGTTCTCAGGGACTAGCAATGCCTCGAAAAGCCGCTTGGCGGCACTCTTTAACTCTCAATCTGTTGTTGTTAATTCTTAATCTACAAAGAGGAAATTCCAATGTCTCATTTTAGCACTCTCCGGACCAAAATCACCGATGCCGAAATCCTCAAAGCTTCTCTCCGCGACCTCGGCATTAGCGTGAAAACCGAAGCCGATGTTCGTGGTTACAACGGTCAACGGGTTCGCTCTGACATCGTTGCTGTTCTCGATGGCGAATATGATCTCGGTTGGTCTCGCAATACCGACGGCAGTTTCGATTTAATCGCTGACCTCTGGGGTGTGGCCAAAAAACACAATCAAACCGAATTGATCAACTCGATCAACCAAAAATACGCTGTGAACAAAACCCTATCCGAAGTGAAACAGCGCGGTCTGCAAAACGCTAACGTTAAGCTAGTCGTTCAAAGCTAAGATTTACAGCGCGTTCCCAAGCCTAGGGGTTGACCAGTTCGGTTAACCCTTTTTTCTGTCTGTGGGGTATGTTAAGAATAGTAAAATTAACTTGACAAAAATGCTCCGACCCGAAGAAAGAACTAAACTCGATCCGACCAAAGACAGCGATTTTTATGCTTTTCCCCGCTTTGTCACCCACGTGGATGAGGGTTTTATCGATCGATTAACCGCTCTCTACCGAGAGATATTATCGCCGAATACGCGCATTTTAGACCTGATGAGCAGCTGGGTGTCCCATTTACCGGAGGAGATGGAATTTGAGCATATCGAAGGTCACGGGATGAATGGGGAGGAGTTAGCCAAAAATCCCCGCTTGCATAGTTATTTTGTCCAAGACCTGAATGCACAGCCAAAATTGCCCCTAGGGGATAGTTCTTTTGATGCGGTGTTAATCACGGTGTCGGTGCAGTATTTGCAGTATCCAGAGGCGATTTTTGCGGAACTGTATCGCATTTTAAAGCCTAATGGTCTGGTGGTGGTTAGTTTTTCCAATCGGATGTTTTACCAAAAAGCGATCGCTGCTTGGCGCGATAATAGCGATTTAGGCCGGGTAGCGTTAGTGAAATCCTATTTTAAATCGGTGGCGGGATTTAGGGAAGTACAGGCGATCGTTCGTCCTGCTACTACCCCCAGTTTCCTGCAAATGTTGGGAATTATGGTCGCTGATCCCTTCTATGCAGTGATAGGGAAAAAGAATCCTCTCTAGGATTGTCATCATCGTTAAGTAGGGAGGCACAATTAATTTGTAGGATGGGTTAGCGGTAGCGTAAACTATGCGGGCGTTGGGTTTCATGCTTCAACCCAACCCACAAGATCAGCGATAACCAATTATACTAAATCCGGTTATTAAAAACTGATTATTTATTCCCCTTTGCCTTTTGCCTCTCCTCATAACTAGCCTGTACTCAACGGATTTAGTATTAAACCTCGATCAAAAGCAGTATCAGTATTATGAGTACGAGCTAGGCAATGATCAAATCACAATCTGGTTTTTGTTGTTCTCCATCACCCAATTTAATAGTCAATATATTTTCAAATCCTCGAGCAGCAGATTTTTTATTAGTTATCCCATTTCTAGCCCTGAAATATATGATAGCGATGATAGTTTAAAAAATCCAAATCCGGTGAGAAGCGATCGGGAACATTTAAAGTCTTGCCGCGATAGTTGATAAAATTTAGTTCTAACGTCTCACTACCTTGATCCTGAACCTTTTTTTCGATCTCATGGCCAATAATTAATCTTAAATCCTCATCGAAACTAATTAAACCTCGATCGAAAGCAGTATCATGAGTACGAGCTAGGCACAGGCCATTATGAGGGTTTAAACGCTGTTCAGGAAATTGACTCCAGGGTAATATATGACTAGCTGTTAGTAAGAGAGGAATGGGATTTCCTGTAATACAGCAACGATAGTTATATAGAGCTAAAATTGTCTTTCTGAAAAAGTTTTGTCCGATTCTAACTTTTCTGATTGCCTCGGTTTCTGTTTTGATATTTTCCGAAAAATCAAGTCTAGTAAAATCCTCTTGCTGCTCGTTGATAACTCCTAAAAGAACCTGTAATTTTTCCTCACTTTCTAGGGCTAATTCCGTCCAGTTATCCTCGAACTCTTGCCAGATTTGCCGATCAGCTTTACTGATACCTTTTAACCCCTGTACTCCTCGCAATTGATGCCTGGGATCGAGAGAACCAAAATTACATAATTTCATCACCAGGGCTGATGGTGTTCGCTGTAACTTTTCAGCGACTTCGATAATAACAAGATTATTGGTGTGGAATTGTCCATAGGGAAATTTATAGTATAAATTGAGAGCGATCAGCAGCTCATCCCTTGTCCATAAATTCTTAGTCATAACCCCTAAAAAATACCACCATCAGCCCTGAAATTACTGCTCAAATCAAATCGGGAAAAACTTCGCGCACTGCTGGATGAATTAACCGATGATTGGCGACATTTAACCCCTTAGCGAGGGAAACATCTTGATCCAAGGCTTTTACCCCATGGTCGGCTAATTTAATAACGTAGGGTAGGGTACTATTATTTAAAGCTTGAGTTGCCGTCCAGGGTACTGCTCCAGGCATATTAGGCACCCCATAATGTACTACTCCCGACTCCAGGTAAGTCGGTTGACTGTGGGAAGTGGCCCGCAGGGTTTCCACGCAACCGCCTTGGTCCACTGCCACATCGACAATTACGGAACCAGGGTTCATTTTGGCGACTAAAGAGCGAGAAACTAGAGTCGGGGCTCGTTTTCCTAAGACTAGCACGGCCCCAATCAATAAATCGGCCCTAGGAACCACATCTTCTAATTGTGCCGGGCTACTGTAAAGCAATTCTACCCTGGAACCGAATAAAGTCTCTAAATAGGCCAAGCGCTCGACGTTAATATCTAAAATAGTTACTTTTGCCCCCATACCGATGGCAATTCTGGCCGCTTCCGTACCCACCACACCACCGCCAAGGATAACCACTTGTCCAGTACTCACCCCGGGGAAACCCCCCAGTAAAACTCCTCTACCCCCCTGTTGTTTTTCCAGATAGCGGGCCCCAAATTGTACCGAAAGACGACCGGCAATAACACTCATGGGAGTTAAGAGAGGCAAGCGACCATCGGCAAGCTCGACCGTCTCGTATGCGATCGCAGTTGTTCCCGACTCGATTAATGCTTCCGTTAAATAGCGCTCGGCCGCTAGGTGTAAATAGGTGAATAGGAGAGCTTCTTTATTTAAAAAGCCGTATTCTGCCTTAAGCGGCTCTTTTACCTTGACAATTAGCGGTTTATCCCAAACTTGTGCCGCTTTTTCCACAATTTTGGCCCCGGATTTTTGGTAATCTTCATCGCTGAATCCAGCACCCAATCCGGCGGCCGTTTCCACAAATACCCTGTGACCGCGATCATTGAGTACACGCACACTACTGGGACTTAAACCGACGCGAAACTCTTGATCTTTAATCTCTTTGGGAACACCTATTTCCATGGTTTGCTTCTGGGGGACTATTTCTAACTAGGGTATGCTGAAAAAGTTTTTCGGTGGGGGTAGGGTGTGGGGTGTGGGGTGTGGGGTGTGGGGTGTGGGGAAGTGGG
>VYLK01000083.1_pt1 | contig 38344 bp, 44 predicted proteins | sample 5114321 | NCBI WGS metagenome assembly VYLK01 (sample SAMN12291792, study PRJNA351875) | freshwater metagenome | isolation source: freshwater lake | place: USA: Michigan, MSU2 Lake | collected 2011-08-16
ATACTGCTTTTGTCGGTGGCAATATCCAAATTCATGGCTATTGGGGGAACGATAATATCACCGGTAATGCTGCCAATAACGTCATTATTGGTGGCGGTGGTGACGACAAACTTATCGGAGGATTAGGGTCAGATCAACTAACGGGAGGTGAAGGTCGCGACCGTTTTATCTTCAACACCGTTGATGAAATCGGTCAAGGTGCAAACCAAGACAATATCCTCGATTTCAATACTGGTCTTGATACCATTGATATCTCTGGCATTGATGCCAACTCCCTCAACGCTGGTGATCAGAGTTTCACGTTTATTGGTGCCTCGGATTTTTCAGGTCAAGCGGGACAACTGCGCTTTGACGGTGGTCTCCTTCGCGGGGATACCAACGGCGATTCAGTCAGCGACTTTCAATTGGCGATCGCTGGAGTGTATAGTTTACCTGTTACCAGTATAGTGTTGTGACATCCTCTGGTTTGAGGCAATAAGCTCTGAGTGCATTTAACTGAGTGTCAGCAGAAGTCCCATCGCTAAAAGCGAGGGACTTCTGCTTATACCAAATTAAATTGTATTCAGAGCAGACAGAGCATCTTAATTGCGAGGTCGAGTCAATAAACAAAGTCATGGATGGTATTTCATCTCAAATTCGCATCGGACAAAGGTATTTACAACTTCCTGACTGTGATAACATTTGTCCTCATACCGTTTGGGTATGCAATCATGAGAATTTGCTTGGGGTGCCTGCGCGGTAATTTTTCCCGTCTCACTATCAAAATTAGGAGAAAGTCGCCTAATATATATATGAGGGTACTTATCTCCTATTAAGAACCGTAAACAACGAAATGAAAACTTTAAATCAGAATCCCTGGCAAGTAGAGGGAGGAGAAACCCTACCCCTACTTTACGAAATTGATCAACATCTTTGGTTAGAGGAAACAATAAAAATCCTCAAGGAAAATCGCTTAGATGAATTAGATCTAATCCATTTAATTGAGGAATTAGAAAGCTTGAGTAAAAGAGATAAAAATCGAGTCAGTAGCTTACTTGAACAAGTGATCAGGCATTTATTACTTTTACACTATTGGACAACAGAAGCAGAAATAAATGGGAATCATTGGCGAGCGGAAATTATCAGTTTTCGCACGCAATTAAGAAAATCTTTAACGACAAATTTACAGAATTATTTAGCCGAGGAATTACCGATAATCTATCAGGATGCTTTAGATTATGTTCAACAAAAAACTGGTTTTTCTGGCGATTTTCCCTCAGAATGTCCTTACAGTTTAGAGCAACTATTAGATAAAAATTGGTTCAACTGTGAAGATTAGACATTAAAGATGATAAAATGATCAAGGAAAGCCGTTCTCAAACGATGGGTTTTTTAACCGAAATTTGCGATAATAAGATGCGCTTAAATTATCCACTGGGCATCAATGCAGATTTTTAGTTCTTTTGTCTCATCTACGGCGACTTTTGCCGAATTATCCCTAGAAGCGGCCAAGGCCCCTGTTGATACCCTCACCGGTTGGTCATTAGAGGATCGGGATCCGCAAGTGATCGAAAAATTTGTCCCCCTTCTGGATTGGTTTTATCACCATTATTTTCGCGTCAAAACCGATGGGTGGGAAAATATTCCCCCCTCAGGACAAGTATTATTCATCGGCTCCCATAACGGCGGTTTAGCGGCTCCCGATATGTTTATGATGATGTATGATTGGTTTCAACGCTTTGGCAGCGAGCGCTTAGTCTATGGTTTGATGGATTCGCGAGTCTGGCGATTTTTTCCATCCCAAGCGCATCTAGTTGCCCAAATGGGAGCCGTTCATGCACATCCGAAAATGGCGATCGCTGCTTTGGATAGTGGCGCTAGTGTCCTAATTTATCCAGGAGGTGCTACGGATGTTTTCCGTCCCCACAGTTTAAGAAATAAAATTCATTTTGCCGGTAATCAAGCTTTTGTTAAACTAGCTTTACAGTACGAAGTGCCGATTATTCCCGCCATTTCCCACGGCGCTCACTCGACTCTGTTTGTCCTCGAGGATATTTATCCTCAATTAAAAGAATTGCATAAACAGGGTATGCCTTGGCCTTTCGGTATTGACCCCGGGACCTGTCCCATCTATTTCGGTTTACCCTGGGGACTAGCTATCGGTCCCTTGCCGAATATTCCCTTACCCGTACCGATACATACCCGGGTTTGTCCCCCAATTATTTTTGAACGTTACGGCAAAAAAGCGGCCCGGGACCGCCGTTATGTAAGCGAATGTTATGAGAAAGTCTGTTATTTGATGCAGCAACAACTCGATCAATTAGTGGCGGCCAATTCTCCCTGATACTATACAGGAAAGTGGGGACAAAGCGATCGCACTTGAGCATTGCTGCGGTCAGATTAACCCGCTTGTGAGATAATGAAGTGTTTTGAGCAAAGTTATCAGTACAAAGTTTTCTCTTGAGATTTGACGATTATTTGGGGAATGCAGAAAATTATGAAACTATTACCCGCAGAATGCCAGCATTTACAAGACAAAGTAGCCATAGTAACCGGGGCCTCGCGAGGGATCGGCAAAGCGATCGCATTGGAATTAGCCAGCCAGGGTGCTACTGTAGTGGTGAACTATGCTAAATCTAGCAGTGCTGCCGATGCCGTTGTTGAAGAAATTACCGCGGCCGGGGGAAAGGCCATAGCACTACAAGCAGATGTGGCTAAAAGCGAAGAAGTGGATAATTTAGTAGATAGTACCAAAGAAAAATTCGGTCATATTGATGTCTTAGTTAATAATGCCGGGATTACCCGGGATACCCTAATGTTAAGAATGAAATTAGAAGACTGGCAAGCAGTCATCGATCTCAATTTAACCGGGGTTTTTCTCTGCACTCGTGCCGTCGGTAAATTGATGTTAAAACAGAAAAGCGGCCGCATAATTAACATCACTTCTGTATCCGGTTTGATGGGTAATCCGGGTCAATCTAATTACAGCGCCGCTAAAGCCGGTGTTATCGGTTTAACAAAAACTTTAGCCAAAGAATTTGCCAGTCGAGGCATCACTGTTAATGCCGTGGCCCCCGGCTTTATTGAAACTGATATGACTCATGACCTCAAAGCAGATGAAATTCTCAAATATATCCCCCTATCCCGTTACGGAAAACCAGAAGAAGTCGCCGGAATGGTGCGTTTTTTAGCCGCCGATCCCGCCGCTATTTATATCACTGGTCAAGTCTTTAACGTCGATGGTGGTATGGTTATGGCTTAATTCAGTTATCAGTTATCAGTTATCAGTTATCAGTTATCAGTTTTAAGTTAACAGTTTTAAGCTTTAAGTTAACAGTTTTAATCTTTAAGTTTTAAATGATATTATTCACCGATCAATCTTCACTGATTACTGTTTACTGTATCACTGATTACTGATTACTAATTACTGTTTACTAATTACTGTTTACTGTATCACTGATTACTGTTTACTAATTACTGATTACTGATTACTGTTTACTGTTTACTGTTTACCGATTACTATTTACTGATAACTGATTACTGTTCACTGATTACTGATAACTGAAAATGACTTACTGTTTAGGAATTATCAATCGTTTTGGCATTGTTATGGGGGCGGATTCTCGCACGAATGCGGGAGTCGATTATATCTCGGCCTATCGGAAATTATTTGACTTTTCGGTGTCGGGAGAAAGAGTAATTATGGTCTGCACATCGGGGAATTTATCGATTAGCCAAGGCGTGATTCACGAACTAAAAAGAGATCTGCACAATCAAGAGGATAAAAGTCTCCATTCTCTGACTCATCTCTACGATATGGCCCACTATATCGGTGATAAAAGTCGTCAAGTACAAGCTAGGGAAAGGACTTGGCTAGAAAAAGATAATATTGATTTCCAATGTAACTTTATTCTTGGGGGACAAATTAAAGGAGAAGAACCGCAATTATTCCTGATTTATCCCCAGGGAAATCATATTCAAGCCACCAAAGAAACGCCCTTTTTACAGATAGGTGAAACTAAATACGGTAAACCGATTCTTGATCGCACCATTACCTATGATACACCCCTAGAGGAAATGGCCAAATGTGCCTTACTTTCCATCGATTCGACCATGAAATCGAATATTTCCGTCGGTCCACCTATCTATTTGAGTATGTATGAAGCTAATAGCCTAAGCCTACGTCATAAGTTACAATTGCGCCTAGGAGATCCCTACCTAGCCAAAATGCGGAAACTCTGGGAAGATTACGTCCGGCAAGCTTTCGAGGCTATGCCCAATGTGGAATGGCATTATACCGACGAAGATCCCAAAGAAGATATCATAATAGATTAAGTAACTCTTTGTGAATTAACTTTACAACTCGATGATCATTGTTACCTTGATGTTGGCAGGTAGTCTAGCTTGGTTTTTTAGTAGCCTTGCTGGTGGGGGCAGCCCCCTGATTCTACTCCCCGTTTTAGGTTGGTTTCTCGATGCTGCCGTCATTCCTCCAGTTTTGACCACGGGGATGCTAATCGGTAATGTCCAACGCATGGGAATGTATTGGCGCGCCATTGACTGGCCCTCGACAGTGTGGTATCTACCCGGGGCAATTATGGGATCTACCCTCGGCGCTTTTGTCTTTGCCCATTTACAATTTAAATGGTTGCCGCTAGTTTTGGGAATTTTTCTGGTTTTATCCTCGCTTAAACAATTATTTCCCCAACAAGAAAATCCTTTTTTTGAGATTAAAACTTGGTATTTTATGCCCTCGGGATTTATCTACGCTTTCCTGTCGGGATTAGTCGGTAGTACCGGCCCGATGATGAACCTGTTTTATATTAACTATGGGCTAGTTAAAGAACCAATGGTGGCAACGAAATCCGTTCACATGGTAGTAGTTCATGTGGCTAAATTAATCGCCTACGCAGCCTTTGGAGTTTTACATCTGCCTTTTCTTGGTTACGGTTTATTGTTAGGATTAGCAGCCTGGCCGGGCAATTGGTTAGGACAAAAAGTTTTAGAAAGAATGAGTCCCCAGCAATTTAAACAAGCAGTGATGTTATTCGTTTCGATGAGTGGCCTATTGATGATCTGGCGAGAACGGGGCATCGTCTTTTAAAATTTTGCTGACAAGGGGACAAATTTTGCTAGAATACTAGATAAAGGTGATTTGTACTAACAATGTGTAATACGCCGATAACCGTTAAATTTGCTCCTTGATTAACCCCGCCACTGAAAATGACAGAAACCGCCAATTTTACCCTCGAACAAGGTTTAGAACGCTACCAACAGGGAGAAAGCGCCGCCAGTTTATTGCCGGAATTTAAACAATTAAGCGATCGCAGTCTGAAAAATGCCGCCGTTTGGTCCTGTTTAGCTTGGTTATATATGCTCACCGATAAACCGGAATTAGCCCTAAAAGCCGCCCAAAAAGCCGTTAAACTCGATAAAGTTTCCCCCCAAAACCGGATCAATTTGGTTTTGGCTATGTTAGAAACCAAAACCGCCGGAGTTAGAGAACATATCGAACTGGTGCAACAATTAGTTAGTTTAAACAAAGAAGTTCGCCAAGAAGTGGATGAAAATATCGCCGATGGTTTGGCTAGAAAACCCGATTGGAAAAGTTTAGAACGCGTCAAAGCTTGGTTAAATGAATAAGAATATGGCATTATCAAAACAGTTATTACTCGGCTTAAAAGCCAATGATTTTCGGCATCCCATCGACCTAGAGGCGACTAACTCCCTTAAACAGTTGCCTGGGTTAGATATAGCCGTGAGAAGTTTGTTAGGTTCCGTTGCTGAGGAATTCTTTTACTTAAATAATATTGCTGCTAGTGTTTTGGTGGGGGAAAAACAATTACCCGACCTGCATAATCTCCTCCTAGAAGCTTGCCGAGTTCTCGACTTAGAACCACCTCAATTATACATTCAACAAAACCCCGTTCCTAACGCTTATACCTTCGCCATGCGCGGCAAAAAACCGTTTATGGTGATGCACACTTCCCTAATTGAAATGCTGACTCCCGCAGAAATTCAAGCGGTAATCGCCCACGAATTAGGACATCTCAAATGTGAACACGGCGTTTATCTGACTTTAGCCAATATTATGGTCCTAGCGGCAGGATTACTGCCCAATTGGGGGACAATGTTAGCACGATCCCTACAGGAGAGAATGTTAGCATGGGTGCGCTGCGCCGAGTTTAGTTGTGATCGAGCGGCTTTATTGGCAGTTCAAGACCCAAAAATCGTCATGTCGGTGTTAATGAAGTTAGCTGGAGGTTCCCCCAGTCTCGCACCTTTATTAAATTTAGAGGCTTTTATCGATCAGGCCAAGTCCTACGATGCCGTCAGTGCCTCGGAAATGGGCGAAATGTTAAAGGGTTTGCAAACCCAACAGTTAACCCATCCCCTCCCCGTCCTGCGTGCGCGAGAAATTGATCGTTGGGCCAGTTCCCCCGATTATCAAAATTTGTTAAAAGGGCCAAAAATGGGTTATAATGATAGAACTAATGCCAAGGGCGAATGGCGAAATTGGTAGACGCACCACACTCAAAATGTGGCGAGGCAGCCCCTCATGTCGGTTCGAGTCCGACTCCGCCCATCAAATTACAGTAATTTCTGGCTATTATGGCCTAGAAATGGCCGATAATATTGGCTTAGTTGATGCTTGCTCAACATCTAACAAAGACTCGATCACAGAATCAACCACAGCAGCTACGCAGGAAATCGCTACACTATTACCGGTTAATTTTCGCATAGTTTGATAACTGCCGACGATTTGATAATCATCGGGAAAACCTTGTAAACGGAGCATTTCTCTTTCGGTTAAACGTCTTTTCCCATCCACTAACAAATAATTATAGGATGCTCCTGCTCGCAAGGCACAGGAATAGGGATAAGCGCTGACATTTCCTCCTTTATTTTCGTGCCAGATAGTCGGTTCACTATAAGGTTTTTTTCCCTCTCTTTTCAGCAGGCGACTTTTTTGAATTTTTTCGGAAGCATAATAAAAATCCGAGACATTTTCCTCTAATATTTCCGTTAAACTTGTTCTAGATAAAGCTGGTTTTGGCCAGATAAAACCCCTAGTTTCTCGGAAACCAACGATAAAAATCCGTTCCCGTTTTTGCGGTAAACCAAAATTAAGCGCATTCAAAACCTGATAATCGGTATAGTAATCTAAATCTTGCAGAGTATCGATAATAACTTCTAAGGTTTTTCCCTGTTGATGTCCCTGCAATTGCTTGACATTTTCCAGAATAAATGCTGCGGGTTGTTTGGCTTTTAAAATGCGAGCAATCTCAAAAAATAGCGTGCCTCTGGTATCGTCAAATCCCTTTAAATCACCACAAATACTAAAGGGTTGACAGGGAAATCCTGCCATTAAAATATCGTGATTGGGAATATCTAGGGCAGCGATTTCGGTAATATCTCCCTGGGGTTGTTCGCCAAAATTAGCGTGATAAATTGCCTGAGCGTCTTTATCTATATCACAGGAAAAGACACAATCAGATTCTAAGTTTTTTTGGCGACAAACTTGTTCAATTGCCAATCGAAACCCTCCCAAACCAGAAAAGAGGTCAATAAAACGGATTTTTTTACTATCTTTCAGGAGATTCATCGGTAATTAAAATTGCAGCGATAGGGACATTCTCTTTGATTTTAACTTATTCAACTTTCACCAAAGAGCGGACGGTAAATATTTCATTGGCCTGTAGGGGTTTAATCGCCGAAATTGGCACAGTAACTACTGAAATTGACTCACCGAGAGCGTTAAAAACCTCTAAAATTGCTCCCATTTCGCCATTGCTAGGATGGGGGATTAAATCCACTAATACTGCCACATCTCCCGATTTGAGATTGTCTTCGGGAACATCAAGACAAAGAACCACATGATCGTATAATCTAACATCCATAATTATCTATCCTTTCGGGGTTTGAGAGTAACAAACTGAAAACAGTCGTCAATGTCTGAACAGCAATCGGCTTTTGATCCTTGTCTAATACATAGCTTTTGGTAATTTCTAGCATTTGGAGTTCCTCTAAAAGTTCTCTAGATTATTATTGATAAGCTGAATCGTGATCGGAATGTAAAGAAAGTATTCGTAAATAATCACCTTCTCTAGCGGCAATTGCTCTACATTTTTGCGTGATTCTAAAACTGTACAAGTTTTCTCCTTTTTGACCTTTTTTAGAATTAATCTTCTCCCATTTTAATCCTTGATCTTGATATAACTGCTCCCAAGTTAGTTGAGAAATTTTCCTGAAAGTTTTCAGAGCGGATGATGCTTCACTTTTGGATAAATTGAATAAATCTCGCTGAAAAATTGGGTTGTTCAGATCAAGTAAAACCTTACTCATGATTTTCGAGTTTGCTCTCTAGGGATTCTAGATCTGATAACTGCGGTGGATGATTAGCATTCCATGTCAGAGCTTGATCTAATTTTTCTCGAAAAGGCGATCGATTTATCCAGTCTTCGTTTACGGGAGAGCGATCGAGTAAATTTTGATAAAACTCATTCCACAGTTGACCCCATTCTTTTAGATCGATAACAACTGCTGTTTTTTCTCCTGTTTCATCGACAATATACTGAATACCTTTCATGATTTAAATTGTTGTGAGATGGATATTAATCGATAACTATATTTTAATCGATTCACGAGAAGATATGGATTTTGCAAGTTCTTGTCTAGCATCTTCCGATAGAGAACAACCAAAATCTAGAATCTCGATTAAAACTAACTGATCGTCCTCGGAATAATGTAATATTGTTTTCCCTTCCTCCTCTGCGTAAGCAATTGGATTATTGTTTAACTCAATTAATAAAGCATCCACATCTGGGCTATAGTGTATCTTGTTCATATCGGGATATCCTACCGGGGTAAAGGGTGATGACTAAGAAAAAAGCACTGAATTCTCGATAAACTACTCGAATCACTAAATTATCATTGAACTTTTTTTGTGCGATTCGCTTGTTGTCTTCAGAGATTTCTATTTTGTCAGGAAATTGTACAGTTTCGAGGATAAATTCAGGAGTGATAAAAATTCCACGAGCGGATAGCAAATTCAATTTGATTCTAGAATGCTCACTAAATCGAACTTCTTTCATTTATCCAACCAATATTATATCGGCAACCTGTAACAGGAATCGAAACCCTATCAATTTTTTCGATAATAATCGCATAACGCACGATTTCTATTACTCAATTATTTGATTTAATTTTTCCTTGAAAATCGTTTCTACTTCTTTGTCTGACATCGTTTGAGGTGCGGGTTCATCGAATTGGAAGTTTACGAACACGCACAGAGTCATCGCTGATAGTAATTGCCGCACCTTCTGTCAGTTCCGTTTCCACAGTCAGTAAAACATCTAGAAGCCTTTGAGCAACTACATCAGGTCTGGCACAAGATAACCGTAATGTAATCAAGCTAGGCAGTCCATAATTATTGAGGGCTACCAGCAGGGAAAAGTCTAAGTCTTGTGTTAAAATAACTTGACCTTCCACTCTGGCAAGTTCCAAAATCTCCGCGTCGGCAGCAGTGGCAGGTAAAAAGTCTGTAGTGCGTACTATGTCGTAGCCCTGTAACCTTAAAGCCGCAACTGTCAAAGGGGAGATATGAACATCAGCCAGTAAACGCAGACTACTCATGCCGAAGTGAAGCTAACGATATAATCGGATACAGCCCAAGCTGCATAATTAAGAGCCTGACGAATATCTTCCTCCTCTAACTCTGGATAAGCCTCTAAGACTTCCTGAATAGATAACTGACTAGCCAACAGTTTCAGAACAAATCCCACAGTGATACGCATTCCTCGAATCGTTGGCTGTCCAAGACATATTTGTGGATTAACAGTAATACGGTCTAGCTCTTTAATCACTGTGGAACTCCTGAGATAAACTCCTCTTATATTGTTACATACAGCAATGAATTGTTATCGCTTTAACTCTTGTGTCGGCAATGAATTGGCAATTAATCAGAAATTAATATAAGCAATTATTGTAGGTTGGGTTGAGCGACACAATACTGGGTCGAAAATGGCTCAATTTGATTGTTTAAGCGAAACCCAACAACCCCAAAGGTTACTCTTTGTTGGGTTTCCTTGCGTCAACCCAACCTACGAGGCTTAAAAATTGGCTGTTACCTTTATAGTCATTTCAGATAAGTCTGATACACTCTAGACCAGTTAAACCCTTATGAACTCTGGCATTGATATTCTCAATCTTAATTGAAATGACTATATGTTACATTTTACAAGTCTCGACGCGAGAGAAGAGAAGACGAACCACCACCAATTGAACCGACCAAACCACCCCAAACCAACCCCACCCGCCACAACTATGAACAGACCCCAAACCGGGAGGTGTCTCCGCCCCCGGGAGGTGTCCTCGGGGTGCTTTTAGGTCAAAAGTAACATCTTTGTAGTATATCCAGCTATTATTCACTCGCCAGCCTACCCCATCTCCGAAAGCGTCCCAAACTCTTTCATTATACTCCCGCGTCCCACCGAGTTCGCGGTAAATTTTCGCCTGCACGGAAAAACCAAAGCGACCGCCACTATATTTAACCCATAATTGGTCAATGGTTCGCAAATCTTCGCAGGGAAAATTATCGATATCCTCTACCCGAAACCATCCTTCTTTTGTTCGGTTGGCTACCTGTAGCATTACTGTCATGGTTTCTGCGTCCGCTTCTTTCCATTGCTGCCGTTTTAATAAATCCTCTAAGTTCCGATAATCGATTCCTTTGGCACTTTTAAGCTGAATAGATGGGGGAGTTTGGGGAACGGAAATAACGGGATTAACGGGTTTTTGAATAGTTGTCTGGGGTATAGAGACTGATGTTTTTATCTGCAAAGCTTGCAACACTTCCGAAGCGGATTGATAGCGTTTTTTCGTGCCAAACTCGATTAATTTATCCAGAATATTCCCTGAATCATTACTAACAGGATTATTAACTAACCACTGTCGCCATACCCATTCATGTTCCCCCCCATCGAATAAATCAAAGGGAGATATTCCAGTTAATAAATAAAGGCAAGTTACACCCAAACTATACAAATCACTGGCATTAACTGCCTTACCATTTCCCTGTTCTGGGGCAATATATTCGGCAGAACCGATAATTGTTCCTGTCATGGAACGATTTAAAGGACTGACAAATTTTGCTGCCCCAAAGTCCACTAAAATCAATTTATTATCGCTTTTTCTACGAATAATATTTTCGGGTTTAATGTCACGATGAATTACTTGTTTACTATGAATAAATTCTAGAATTGGTAAAATCTCTGACAAAAGATGTTTAATTTTTGCTTCGTTAAATACTCCTTCCTCTTTTAATTCTTGTTCGAGATTTTGTCCTTCGATATATTCCTGCACGAGATATTGTCGCCCGTCATTAGCGGTAAAATAGGCGTAAAGTTCGGGGATTTGTGGGTATCTTCCCAAACTGTCTAAACGAATCGCTTCTTCTTTAAATAATTCTGCTGCTTTTTGTAAAGTTCCTGTTCCCTGCGCTGACGGAAAAAATTGTTTAATCACACAATAGGGTTTTGAGGGTTTATCCTCATCTATGGCTTGAAATGTCTTACCAAAACCCCCTTGACCGATTAATTTTAGCGCTCGATAACGTTCTCTGAGCAGTAATTGAGAACCGCAATTATGACAGAATTTATCCGTGGGGGTGTTTTTGTGCGAACAATCGGGATTGAGACAGAGACTCATGGCCGTTTGACAAGTATGGGAAGATAAGCCCTATTATACAAAAAGAAAACAAGCTAGGGCGACTCTAGTGGGCAAATTTTCTCCGATAATTGGTTGAAAATATCGATAAAAATAGGTGAGTTAGCAAAGCGTAACCCACCCGATATCTATTGGCGGTTTTAAACCGTTTCTACCAAGGGACGGGTTAACTTATCCAACTGTTGGGTTAACAGACTCAGGAATAAACCCACATCGGTGACGATACCCACGGATTCTACGGAACCTCGATCGCTTAATTTTGTCACCACGGCCGGGTTAATATCAACACAGACCATTTTTACCCCCGCCGGTGTCATATTGCCCACACCGATGGAATGGAGCATACTAGAGAGCATGAGAATCATGTCTGCACCTTGAATTAAGCGGGAATATTCTTCCTGTGCTTTAATTAAATCCATCTCCGTATCCGGAAGCGGACCATCATCGCGAATTGAACCGGCCAAACTGAAGGGGATATTATTCTTGACGCATTCATACATTACGCCTTTTGTCAATACCCCGGCCGATACAGCTTTGGCGATGCTGCCGTGGCGACGGATGAGGTTGATAATCTTGAGGTGGTGACGATGGCCACCGCGCACGGGGATGCCTTTCTGCATATCTACCCCTAAAGAAGTACCCATGATCGCCTGTTCCATGTCGTGAACTGCGATCGCATTTCCCCCCAGTAAAGCGTGAACGTAACCATCGCGGATTAAACGGGAGAGATGTTGCGCTCCTCCAGTGTGAATGACCACCGGACCTGCCGTTACTACCACTTTACCGCCCTGGTCGCGAATTTTACGCATTTCCCAGGCAATCTGCTCCACGGTTAACTCGACTCGGCGCTCGCTGGAAACCCCCGCACCCATAAAGGTAAATTCCTGGGTGCTGTTGCGTTGTTCCCTGGATTCCGCCTGTCGGATAGTACGGATGCCCTCAACTCCCACCATGACGCGATCGCCAGCTGTTAAATCCCGCAGCAGAGTACATTTCGCCGTTTTGCCTTCTGGACTTTCAGTGACGACGATGGCTGCATCCATGCGTTGATTTTCTACCCGCACCCATTCACAGCTAACCCGCACTTCCGTGGGATAGATGGTGCTGACATAAAAATCATCGGGAGCGACCCCATCTTGTGCCACCACTGCGGTATTGACATCACAGATTTCTTGGGGACGAGCGGCCGCACCGAGGTCGATCAATTGTACCATGATCTCCTCCATTACCTCGTGAGAGGGTGCAGAAACGCGCACTTCGGCCGAGGAGGTACTTTGGCGCTCAATCCCCAAAGTGAAGTTTAAAACCTTGAAACTGCCGCCATTTCCTACCACAACATCGAGAGCTTTATTCATAATTCCCGCGTCGAGCAGATGACCTTCTAGCTGGAGAATGCGACTTTCAATGGTGACATTTGCGTGATGGTCTGGAATTAAGGGTTCGGTGGTACGCAGGGTTAAACATTTAGCGGCTCCCCCTGCTTTTAAGAACTCCGTTAGGGGAGTTTGTACCACTTCAAAGTCTTTTGCTGCTAACTTATATTGTAAATCGTCACTAATTTTATTCATGACGATTACTTCACCGATATTCACTGCATTACAAGCAAAGTTAACCGCATCGGCTTCTTCAACGATAATGCGTTTTTCTTCGGGAATTTTTAACTCAATTAACCGATTAGAATAGGCATCAAAAGCATCGGGATAGTAGAGCAGATAACCGCCACTAAGGGGACAAAAACAGGTATCAAGATGATAGAAACGTTCATCGATTAAACGTAGGGATAAAACCTCAATATCGAGCCATTTAGCGATTAAAGGGTGGGAATCTAACTCAGTTCTGAAGCCATATCCTGCCCATAACCAACGTCCTTCCCGATCTAATAATGCGTCTCCTGCACCTTCAAAAGGTAAATCTTTGGGCAGTTCGTGAACTGTAAAACCGTTATCTTCAAACCACTGTTTAAAATAGGGTTCCTCTCCCTGTCTTTCTTTGTGTAAAAAGCGACTGAGAACGACTATTTTTTCCAGAACTAAACCTGCATTAGCGGTAAAAACCATGTCGGGCCAGCCTTTTTCTGGTGGGACTAAATCCACGAGCGCCCGATCTTTGAGAATATGATAAAGCTGCTGCCATTGTTGCCTAGCTTTTTCCTGGGAAGATTTGTGAATGTTACCCTCCATCCAAGGATTAATCACATAATCCACATCGTAATGATCGGGAGAACACATCAAAAAGCGAATAGTTTCAGTCATATTTTTTGACAATGAATATTCAGTATAAGTAGTCTGGAGATAAGTTTAGACCAATCTTCCATTATACTCTACTTTGCCCCAAAATATCACTAGGCCTAAGATTAGGACAATTACCGCTCTACAAGCTAAAAACAGCCTGATTCTAGCCGATAACTGACGGCTAGAAGCTTAAATCATTGTAAATCCTGATGTTTAAATAACCCCATAAATTTCGATTTGCGTCCGTGTTCCTTAATTAAACTTTCCCGATAAGTTTGCCATTCTTCCCGTCTTCCCGACATATAAAAAGCATTACGAGCTTTTTTCAGCCATTTAATCGCTTCTTCGTAGCGATCTGCCTTTTTTTCGTCGAGTATCTTTTCCGCAGGAGGACGCGCGTGATCGATCACCCAGTTAGGATCGACGGTAGCAGCCGCATCCATTATCCGCCAAATTAGGTGAGACTGTACATAGGAATTATCAGAAACGACTTTAATTGCATCTCTAACTAAATTTTCGTGGAGAAATATATCGATTTTAGCCTCTGTGGAGCGTCCACCGCTAAACTCGCGCAAGTAATCTAACAAGTCTAATTTTAAATCGGGCCAATCTTCCCCAGCTAAAGACTCAATTTTTTGGTAATGGGAAAAGGAAGGTTGGTCTTGAAATGCCTTAATTCTAGCAGCCAAAGCTATATCTATATCCCCTAAAGATTCTGCTAGTTCACTTGTCCAGAGAGCTAATTTATAATGATAATTCCCAGGGAAATTTAGACCACCCTTGGCAATTATGAGAGCGGATTCTGGTGCGGATTCATCGCGTAAAGCTTTGGCAAAAAAGAAGGCTTCATCGTTTTTAGTTATCATGTTTTTTGATGCTGCCATCGCTTCCTCAATGCGATCGAGATAGACTAACTTAGTTAGGTATTCTACCACTTGTCCTGAAGCTAAAGCTAGATTCAAATACTCCTGATCTTTTTCCTGTTGCTCGAAAATTTCTAAGCGAATAGAAGTTAATATTTGGGCATAATCGGGGATATTCCCTGACCACATTTCTGAAAAATTAGCCGATTCTCCCCGTAAAATCTTCTCTAAAACTGGATCGTCCCATCCCTGTTGTAAGGCTGCTAAACTCATCTCAAAATCGGCACTCCATTCATCTTGCCATTGCTCGATTTTTTCCCTTAAATCTTGCTTTTCTTGGGGATTAAATTCTTTACTTAAAATTGCTGCCGTTAGAACTCGATCGATTCTAGCACTTAAATCATCATTAACAGCACCGTAATCTTCTAAATTATCCCATTCCTCGATACAGGCGCTAATAATTGCTTCTAAAATAGCGATCGCATTATCCAGTTCTCCCTTTTGATAATAATCTTTGGCCTCATCCACTAGGGCATAAATTTCATCAGAAATTGGATCTTCTTCGTAGTAATCTTCCTCGATCGCTCGCAGGGATTGCCGCAGTTCATTACGGACAGTATTACGATAAGCTTTGACATTAACAGTTATCTTCCCTGCCGCTTTATTAACTGGGGTAGCTGGTACTAAAAACTTATCAATTGTCTCGATAATTTCTGGGTGTTTAGCCACTAAATGATTAAGCAATTTTCTTAATTTACCTTCATCGATCGGTGTCAATAACTCCTCTAGAGAGGCTTTTTTAATAATTAATTCTGGTTGACGAGAACAGGTTAATAAAACCGCCACAATATGCTTACACCAACCCTCGTAATCGTAGGGACAGGAACAGGAGACATTCTCAAGGTTTTCTTGGTTAAAATCTATGGCAACTCGATAGGGTTTAACCTCACTACCACTCACTAAAGCTTGTAGATTTTGCCCCCGTTGCCAAAGAGAAATAACTGCACCGCTATCGTAATAATATTGACCGCGCTGATAGGAAGCATTGGTGCTATTTTGCTGGATAATTTTTTCATTGATAGGAGGAATAGTCATAGTCAGAAAAGGAGAGGATTGGGTGATATAATCTTGTCTGTGGACAGAAAACTGCCAGTAGCGAGGCAGACCAGTGCATCAGCAACCGAGTTAACTTATCTTCAGTTTAGCCTAAATGTGCTATAGTGAAGACACTATGGAAATTAAAAACATTCCTCTGTCCCAAATTCGTCGTCCTTTACCGCGACAAACCGATCCCGAAAAAGTTAATCAGTTGATGCAATCGATCGCTGAGGAGGGATTACGAGAACCGATCGATGTTTTGGAGGTGGATGGTAACTACTACGGTTTTTCCGGTTGCCATCGCTTTGCCGCTCATCAGCGTCTCGGTAAAGAAACAATTCTATGTCGAGTTCGTCGCGCTCCTAAATCCGTTTTAGCTAAACACATCGCTTAAGCTGAGAAGTCCCATGAATGAGTCCTTATATAAATATCATCGGCAAAAATTAGAGCAGTTAATGGCAGAAATTGGCTGTAAAAATCTGGAAGAATTGAGTCAGTTATCGGGTCTATCTTCTTGGCAATTGCAGAGAGTTCGCCATGGTTTAATCGCCAAATTATCCTCTGAATCTTTGGTGAAATTAGCTAATGGGCTGCAGCTGCCAGTTAGCGAGCTTCTCGCTCATTTTCAAATTCCAACTATGCAGCCAGAGGATCATTCAGGGGAATTAAAAATTCTCGAACAAGAGTATCAAAATTTACAGCAAAAATTAGACAAGCAAAAAGACGAATTAGCCGCAGAATTTCAACGTCAAAGCATCGAAGCGATCGAATCTTGGTTAGTTCAATGGCCTACGGCCGAGGCCGTTGCCCGCAAAAATCCCGACCTAGCAGCGGTGAAAATCCTCTCTTTAGTTAAACCGATTATGCAGTTACTGGAGCGCTGGGGAGTACAACCAATTCACAGCGTCGGTGATCATGTTAGTTACGATCCGCAAATCCATCAATTGATCGATGGTCAGGCAGAAATCGGTACAAGTGTTCTGGTACGTTATCGGGGCTATCGTCATGGGGAAAAACTACTTTATCGTGCTAAAGTGAGTTTAATTAAAGTAGAAATGCCGGAAATTCAACCAGCAGAAACAGAAAATGTCACCGCTTAAAGTGATGATTATTGCAGAGCTTTAGTGCTGTGAAAAATTCCCCCGTGGTCTGCTTTTATCTCATCGGTAAAGATTGCAATCCAAAACAGAGACCTTGACAGACTCTTGTTAGGAAATTTAAGTCCAAAGTAGCGATTGTATCCTGAGAACTATGGTAGTAGGGATTACGCATATTAGCAGTATCTGTCACCATAATTGCCGAATAACCGTAATCCCAAAAGGGAGAATGATCGCTGCGTCGAGTATCGGGGACGATATAACCTCCAAAAATTACTGGCAACCATTCGCAGGGAGTCTGATTTTCTCTCATGACTCGACTGAGAAAAATTAAATCCTTGCGGGTTTTGAGATTGCCAATCAAAGCGATAAAATCCCCGGTGTTGGGGTAAAAATATTCTAGAAAAGCTGGATATTTTTGAGAATGGGGATTTTTATCACAGTAACCGAGCATTTCTAAGGATAACATTAACCTTAAATCCTGCTTAGTTTGTTTTAATTTTTCCGAATAGGCAATACTCCCCAGTAATCCGTATTCTTCTAGATCAAAGGCAATTAAACGAATTGGATAATTAGCCTGATTCTCCCCAAAAAACCTCGCTAATTCTAATAATACCGCTAATCCCGTGGCGTTATCGTCGGCCCCTGGCGACCCCAGCACCGTGTCATAATGAGCGCCAATTAAAATCGGGGGTTTTTGACTATTGTTAGGCAAATCCAAGATTAAATTTTCATAAACTTTTCCCTGAAATGAGAAAAAATGTGATTCAACCTTTCCCCAATTGCCTAACTCTTGCCGCAGGTATTCTCGCACATAAAAATGTCCTTGACTAGAGAAAAAAGGGTTTCTTTCTCGGACAATTTGTTCTAGGTGTTGGCTTAAGCGATCGCTAAGAAGATCAAACATTGATGGCAGCAGATAATTTAATCAAAAGACCCAATGGATAGAGAAACTGAGGCAAAAATCGGAGAAAATAACAATTGTCAATTATAAAATATTCTGTGGGGCTAAAATCATGACAAATCTCCAGTGGACTAGCTATGATTGTATCGTTGTTGGGGCAGGATTAGCAGGATTAATCGCCGCGCGGAATCTCCAGAGGCAAGGTCATCAAGTTCTGGTAATCGAAGCGCGAAATCGTTACGGTGGTAGAATGTCTGGTCAATATCTCCCCTCCGGACAGTGGATCGATCGAGGTGGTCAGTGGGTGGGTCCAACCCAAGAGCGTTTTTTAGCCCTCCTTGATGAGTATAAAATACGTCGTTTTCCCTCTCCCAATCAGGGAAAAACCGTCCTAGTCTTTAACAACAAACGCTATGAATTCAATGGTTTTTTTCAAGGTTTCCACGAGGGAGAAGTACCCGATATCGGCGCGGCAGAATGGCAAGATGCGATGTCAGCATGGGCGCGTTTTCAAGAACTAGCCAAAACCCTACCTTCCGGTTATCCCCAAAGCAACGATCACACCAAAAAACTAGACAGTAAAACTTTTGCCCAGTGGATTGCAGAAAACACCACCACAGATTTTGGTCAATGGTATTTTGCTTATATGGTGCGTGCAGTGGGTTTTCTCGGGCCGGCCGAACCCCAGCAAGTCTCACTGCTGCACGTTCTTTGGGGACAAAATTGCGCCGCTCAAGCTGAACATCCAGAAGCCGAACTGATCCATGGCGGAGCGGGACAAATTCCCGACAAGATCGCAGCGGAATTAGGAGAGGGAATTCGACTGGGGGAACCAGTTGTTCGCCTTAATTATGACTCGGCCGGCGTCACCATAGAAACCACTCAAAACACTTTTACCGCCAAATTTGCCATCATTGCCATGCCACCCCATCTTGCCGGCCGCATTATTTATCATCCCCCGCTGCCACCCCAGCGAGAACAACTAACCCAACGAGTACCGATGGGATGCTGCGCTAAAATCCTGATTTCCTATGAGCAACCTTTCTGGCGAAAACAGGGACTAGCGGGAGTTGCCCAAGGGAATTGTCAATGGTTGGAACTCTGTGCTGATAGTTCCGATCCCGAAACCGGTGTCGGGGTAATCGCCACCTTTGTGGTTGGCGATCGCTATATTCGTTGGCGCTCCATGAGTAGTCCGGCGCGTCGTGCCGCCGTCCTCTCGGATTTAGCTATTTATTTCGGTCAAGAGGCTCTTTTCCCGATCAGTTACGATGAAGTGGATTGGCCCGGGGATCCCTGGACTGGTGGAGCATATTCCGCTTTTATGCCCCCCGGAGTCTGGACAAGTTTCGGCGAGGCTCTTTTTACTCCCGTCGGACCGATTCACTGGGCCGGAACAGAAATGGCCGATCGCTGGCCAGGATTTTTTGAGGGAGCGATCCGCACCGGTGAGGCGGCAGCCGATCGAATCGCCTTGCTTTTGCGGGAAAAATGAGCATTTACAGGGCTAGGACACCTTTTAGGTCAAAAAAGTCATCATAGTCAAGTTTCGTGGCTAATAGGGCAGAAAACTCTTAAATCATCACTATTTCGCCCTGGTAATGTTCGACGAAATACTGCACACGATGACGATATTCTTTAATTGTCCGATCGACCCATTCCCGCTGCTCACTGTTAGCATAGATATGCACTAAAGGTTCTCCGGCATCGGGTAAAATCAATACCCAGTCATCATTAAGGGGATTAATCACCTTGACTCCATCGACCAACTCTAGATTAAGATCCGCGTGAGTCTCCACCAGATAGCGCATCAAGGATCCCTTGACTTTCCAAGGACAACGCACCGCCGTATTCTTATTGTAAATGCGCGGTAACTCGGCCCGCACCTGAGCTAGAGAACGTTCCTGAATGGTTAACATCTCCAAAAGTTTCGCCACGCTGAACATAGCATCGAAACCGGGATGTAATTGCGGAAAAATAAAGCCAGTTTGCCCAGATCCTCCTAAAACCACATTAGGATTAGTTTGACATCCTTCCATTAAAGCGCTAGGACTGGCTTTTGTCCGCACCACCCGGCCATCGTGACGACGTGCGATCTGTTCCACGGCACTAGAAGCATGAACCGGCACTACCACTGTACCGCGAGGATGGGCGGTCAGAATTGCATTCACCATTAAAGCAGTTAATTGTTCTCCGCGAATCGATAAACCACTCTCATCGACGAGGACTAATTGTTCCCCGTTGGCCGAAACTTGTACCCCTAAGTTCGCTTTCAGGGCCTCCACCACATGGCCCAATTGATGGATTAGTAACTCTCTTTCCTGCATGGAAAGGGCATTCTGACGTAAACTGGCATTGAGAACCACGGCATCACAGCCAAATTTGGCCAGTAATTCTGGTAAAATTGCTCCCGAGACTCCGTAGGCGTAATCAATGACGATTTTGGAACTACTGTTGCGAATAGCCTCCACATTTAGCTGAGTTTCAAAGGTTTTGCGGTAATTATCGAGAATATCAGCCGGATAGGACATACTGCCGATTTCCTGCATTCCCACCCGTCGCAGATCTTCTTTGAAATAAGCGCCTTCGATTTTCTTTTCCCTCGCTTTGGAAACATTAATTCCTTTTTCGTCTAAAAACTCGATTAAGAGAAAATCTGGGCGATCGGGATGGATACGGACGTGAATGCCACCGACTACGTTTAATTTAGACACTAAAGTCCGCGAAATCGGTAAAGCATTCGCTTGTAGGTTTTGGATATTCACCCCCACGGACATTAAACCGGCAATCAGCGATCGACTGACCATGCGCGAGACACTGCGTTGATCCCGGGAGACGATTACCGTTGACCCCGGTTTCAGGATGGAACCGTAGGCTGCCCCCAGTTTAACGGCGAATTCGGGCGTGATATCGATGTTAGCGAGGCCCGATACTCCTCGTTGACCAAAGAGGTTTTTATGGGCAGTATTTCCCCAAATCAGGTTAATATTGAGGATGGCTCCCGATTCGATCTGTTTACTCGGCCAGACTCTTACCCCAGAATTGATCTGCGCTTCTTCCCCAACGATCGATAATTGTCCGATCACCGCACCTTCGTGTACCTGGGCCCGTCGATCGATTCTGGTTCCTCTAGCGATCGTACAAGCAGCTAAATTGACCTCATCCCCGATCACCACACCATTCCAGAGGATGGGACGTTTCAGATCGGAACCAGCGCCGATGGTGACATTATCGCCGATAACCGAACCCCTCTCGATCAGAACATTTGCACCAATGCGGCAATGATTGCCGATCATGGCCGGTGCCTCGATCTGGGCACTAGGATCGATATAGGTATTAGTGCCGACCCATACCCCGGGGGATTTTTCTCGATAGGGAAATTCTAGGTTAACTTTGCCAGATAAAGCGTCGTATTGCGCTTCTCGGTAGGCCTCCAGATGACCGACATCGCACCAATAACCATCGGCCACATAACCATACATAGGTTCGCCCCTTTGCAGCAGCAGCGGAAACAAATCTTTAGAAAAGTCGGATTCTTCTTTGTAGGGGAGATAATCGAGGACTTCTGGTTCGAGAATATAAGTTCCGGTGTTGACAGTATCGGAAAAAATCTCGCTGGTGGATGGTTTTTCGATAAAACGGCGAATTCTGCCTTCTTTGTCGGTAATCACTACCCCAAACTCGATCGGATTGGGAACCCGCGTCAGGACGAGGGTTGCTTTCGAGTTTTTGCTTTTATGGAATGCGATCGCTTTTTGCAGGTCAAAATCAGTGATACTATCGCCACTAATCACCAGAAAGGTATCATCTAACCATTCGGCAATATTTTTCACACATCCTGCGGTGCCTAGGGGTTGATCCTCCTCGACAGCGTAGGTGATTTTTACCCCAAAGTCGCTGCCGTCTTGAAAGTAGTCGCGCATGACATCGGGGAGATAGTGCAGGGTGGTGATAATTTCGGTAATGTCATGTTTTCGTAGTAAATTGATAATATGTTCGGCGATCGGACGGTTGAGAATTGGGACCATCGGTTTAGGAAGATCACAAGTAAGCGGACGTAATCTCGTCCCCGAACCACCTGCCATTAGTACCGCTCGCATAACTTCCTCCCAAGGCTATCTTTTCGCCGTTTTTAAATAGTTTTTGCAAATTCTGGCTTTAGTTTTCCTATCTCGATCGAGCTAGTTCCTAACCGGCATTCTAACACCGTCTCCCGGATTCAGGACAATATTTTCTTTTCCCAAGTCAGCAAAACCCAAGCTTAAAATAGTAGATGTGAATTGTCTAAATTCAAGGATGAGATGGCATGAAACTGGTTGTTTTTATCTTAATAATTGCTTATGGTTTCGTTGGTTGGAAATTCTGGAATGGGTACAGAAGCACTAATTTTAGTTCCAGTTTACCCAATCGTTTAGCTTTAACACTGTTCTGGCCGCTTCTGTTGGCTGTTAATCCCGCCTACCGCAAGAATTTTAAAAAAGCCCTCAAGGGCAAATAAAATTAACATACTGCCAAGGTTGCGGCCATAAAACAGAAAGTAGCTGGGTGTCGATGGCAATCGGCAATTTAGCCGTGGATGTCTTATCATGGTTAGGGAAAAAAGGGGTCGTAGCTCAGTTGGATAGAGCGAGTGCCTCCTAAGCACTAGGCCGCCGGTTCGATCCCGGCCGATCCCGCCTTTTTCAGTGTTGCCAAAGGCACGGCGTAGCCGTCCAGTAAACAGTGAAAAGATGCTGGGAAACTGCTATTTATAGAGCTTTTCACGTTATTGAGGTGAGGTTAGGCTTGATCGCTTCTGTTCTCGTTAATCTGTCGGATGATTTCAATCATTTGAGCGTGTCGATCATCCATTCTCTCTAGATGCCGGTAAAAATCGGCCTGAGTCTCATAAAAATCTGATTGTGCGCTTGCTATTCGAGCTAGGTAATCGTAAAGCCCTTTTTTCTCCTGTTTCCGTTCTTCGCGGTCACTAGCGAGGGCATCAGCTAGGGCTTGAATAGCGCGAGCGTTCGATTCCACTATTTTCTCGATCCGCTCTAATCTGTCTTCTGACATTTTGGTAAACTCCTAATAGACTAATTCTTGTCCCCCACCGATGCCCGTCGGATGGGGGAATAACTTTAATTATGGGCTTTTCGATGCCAACGCTGATCCGATTCCCTAAATTCCCCCTGTAATGCGATCTCATCAGGAGCCTTAATCTTTCCTGACTATTACCAAGTCAGGGAGACAAAATCAAGGGTTTTCCGTTACAGGAAAACCCACATATAACACTTTTCACGTTACTGAGGTATCGACAAGTTTTGTCAACAAAGGACTTAAGCCCCTTGCCCATACCTCATTCTGATGAAAACTGCTATAATACTGCTCACTCAAAACTCAAAACTTAAAACTCAAAACTTAAAACTCAAAACTTAAAACTGATCACTGATCACTGATAACTGATATTTATCTTCTCATTCTGCCCTTAACTTGATACCAAAGCCTTCTTAAACGTAGATCGAGAGAAAAACCCCGACGGGTGGGAATAACAATCGTGCCACCGATGCGATCGTGGAAAGCGCGGTTAAATTGCTCATCGCCGATCGCCATACCACAATCGGCGAAAAGGGGCGAAGATAATAAAATCAAGCTTAAAGGATTGCCAAAAAAAGTATTTAACCCCACCATCATTAAAGCTGCCCCGCCACCAGCGATCGCCTCTCGTTTGCTTAACTCCAAAATTCCGGGTAAACGCTGAAGTCGTAGATCGATGACCTTCATATCCAAGGCCCAACGTCCTAAACTCTGACCCTGATTCTGCGCGACTAATAACACCCGCAAACACCACCAAATCAGGAGAAAAAGGAAAAATTGCAGTACAGGCGCACTGTTAGCAAAGGAGCTTAAAAACCAGATCGAGGCAAAGTCGATCAGGAAAGCATAGGCCCGACGATCTAAGGGAATTTTCGGAAATTTTTGCGGTAGATTATCTTCAGGCGGGATCGGGTAAACCATAAAGTCAATTCTGGGAAAAATCCTGCGGGTGAGGGAGTGGAACGAACCACTCCAGACACAAAGAACACAAAGATTGATCGCTATTATATAAGTTAAACTTATCACACAAAGAATAAGATGGAGATCTAAGCTACCATTGAGCAAAGGTAGCCCAGAATACAGGGATAATCATGGAGCAAGATTCATTACTAACGGAGGTTATTCTAACCCATCCGCGGCAAAGTTTGGGAGAGATCCAATTGGATTGGATGCCACAACCGGGTAATTATTTGGCCTTAAAAGGACAAACCTACGCAGTTTTGGAACGCCATCACCAGTACCAATACAAGATTGGTGGCTATTGTTTACGCAAAATTTCCCTTTATGTACAAACTGCTCCCACTCCTAACGAAAAAAGTTTGATTGAAGGACGTTGGGTGATGGGGGATGCTAGTTGTCGTTTTAACGCCAGATCTGAACTGTTGCGCTGTGCGATTAACCCCTCCGGTCCCTGTCAAGATTGTCGTTTTTACGAAACTATTAACCCTTAAAAGAGCCTTTTTCGGCAACAATCTGGCTATATATTGACAAATCACCCATGAATCATCCTTACTCTTGGATCGAGGATAGCTTAAAAACCCTCCATCGGGCCAATTGGTATCGAAGGGTTAAAACCATTCAAGGCCGGGGCGGAGCCGTTATAGAATTAGAGGGTCGATCGCTGATTAATTTTGCCAGTAATGATTATCTGGGATTAGCAGCCGATGAAAGAATGATCGCGGCAGCCATAGCAGCGACACAACGCTATGGAACTGGTAGCACCGGCTCGCGTCTATTAAGTGGACACCGAGATATTCATCGAGATCTAGAGTTAGCGATCGCATCCTTTAAAAATAGCGAAGACGCGATCGTTTTTAGTTCGGGATATTTAGCCAATTTGGGGACAATTACCTGTTTAGTGGCGCAGAAAGACCTGATTTTAGGAGATCAATACAATCACTCTAGCCTCAAAAATGGAGCCAAGTTAAGCGGTGCCACGGTGAAAGAATACCGGCACAATAGTCTCGAAGACTTAGAAAATCAGTTATTAGCCCACCGTCATCACTATCGTCATTGTTTGCTGCTCACTGATACAGTGTTTAGTATGGATGGGGATATCTGTCCCCTGGCGGGAATTCTCGCTCTAGCCGAGATTTATAATTGTATGGTTTTGGTGGATGAGGCCCACGCTACCGGAGTTATGGGGGAAAATGGCACAGGTTGCGTGGAATATTGTGGTTGTCAGGGACGGGAATTAATTCAGATGGGAACCCTGAGTAAAGCTTTAGGCAGTTTAGGCGGATATGTAACCGGAAACGCCAAAATTGTCGATTTTATCCGCAATCGCGCCGCCACCTGGATTTATACTACCGGTTTATCCCCCGCCGACACCGCCGCCGCTAAAATGGCTTTAGAGATTATTCGTCTGGAACCAGAACGTCGCCAACGCTTACACCAAAATATTAATTTTGTCAAGAGTAACTTAAATAATTTTAATATATTGCCTTCGGAAGCGGCGATTTTATGTTTACCGGTAGCTAATCCGGGTCAAGCCCTAGAATTATCGCAAAAACTGCTAGAAAAAGGGATTTTTGCCCCCGCCATTCGTCCTCCTACCGTTCCCACCAGTCGTCTGCGGTTTACTGCTATGGCCACCCATAGCCTCGCCCATCTAGAGGTTCTTGTCCAGTCTATTGGCGAATCTTTCCCCACATAGAGAAAAAGTTTTTCGTGGGAGCAGGGTGTGGGGTGTGGGGTGTGGGGTGTGGGGTGTGGGGTGTGGGGTGTGGGGTTTTACCGATTTTGAGGTAGTCAGTTACCTAATTTTCAGGGAAAAAGTACCTGAATTTTCCCCCCGATCCCCGCAATGGCTGGCACTTTTTGAGGGAAAAAAAGTCTAAAAGTCTTATCCAACAAGGTTTTTAGATTTATTCAGCAAGCCCTACTTAATAATCAGCATGGTGGGTTGAATCATCAAGTTTAACCCTCTGCTAACCAGCGCACGGCATCCTTAGCGTGGTAGGTTAAGATAATATCAGCACCCGCCCGTTTAAAGCTGGTTAGAGTCTCTAAAGTCACCCGTTTTTCGTCAATCCAGCCATTTAACGCCGCCGCTTTAATCATTGAATATTCCCCCGACACATTGTAGGCAGCCACGGGTAAATTAGTCATGTCCTTGATTCTCCAGATAATATCCATGTAAGATAGAGCAGGTTTCACCATTAACATATCTGCCCCCTCTAATACGTCTAATTCCACCTCTTTTAAGGCTTCCCGGGCATTACCCGGATCCATTTGGTAGGTTCTGCGATCGCCAAATTGGGGGGTAGAATCAGCCGCATCCCGAAACGGACCATAATAGGCAGAGGCATATTTAGCCGTATAGGAAAGAATTGGTGTATCACTATAACCCGCCTCATCCAATCCTTGACGAATTGCCTGCACAAAACCATCCATCATTCCCGACGGTGCAATGATATCCACTCCCGCTTTTACCTGGGAAACGGCGGTTTTTTGCAATAATCCCAGAGTAGGATCGTTTAACACCCTGCCGGTTAAATCTCCCGTTTGTAGATAACCACAATGACCGTGGTTGGTATATTCACACAAACAAGTATCGGCGACAATGAGTAGATCGGGAACTGCCTCTTTAATTGCTGTGGCCGCTTTTTGGACAATACCATGATCGTGCCATGCTCCCGTCGCCTCTGTGTCTTTACTTTCCGGCAGCCCGAATAAAATAATCGCTGGGATGCCTAAATCCCGCACTTCCTTGGCTTCATCAACAATTTTATCGATTGATAATTGGTACACCCCCGGCATCGATTTGACTTCTTGAGCAATACCTTCCCCCGTCGTGGCGAAAAGAGGATAGATAAAGTCATTGGCTGTCAAGACGGTTTCACTCACCAGACGGCGCATTTGAGGGGTTTGACGCAGACGACGGGGGCGATGAATAGGAAACATAGTTTTTTGTGATTAAATCGGGAATCTGGTCTTTAGTTTAAATCTTTGCTGAGGATGAACACAAATCGATTCAGCCGGCTGCGGGCTGCCGGCAACTATAGGCAATATTTAGTTATTTTGAGCTTAATCAAACTATTTAGGTCATTTTTGACCTAATGAGGCTTTATAGTCGCTTTAAGGGCGAAAAACCAGCAATTTGACTAAAATTTAATCTTTATAGCGATCACTTTTGCTGTCGCCACCACCGCATCTCTTTACAAAACTTTACCTCATCAGTGATCAGTGATCAGTTATCAGTTATCAGTTATCAGATGTGAGTTTTCAGTTCACTGATGGCTCTCTTGGATGGAGGCGCAAGCGTTCACTGATTACTGTTTACTGTTCACTGTTCACTGACACCCAAAACCCATCTCCATTTGGGAGAAGGATCGTTTATTCTAGTAGGTAAGAGCGATCGATTCAGGATTTTTGCTATGGCCAACTTAGGTGATTTAGTCAAAAAAGCAGTTTATTTGGGCGTAGGCATTGCTACTTATGCCGCCGAAAAAGCTGAAGTAAATTTACAAGAATTAAGAAATCAAGCCCAAAAATTAGCCGATGAGATGATTGCTCGCGGCGAAATAAACGCAGAAGAAGCGAGGAAATACGTTGATGAGTTGGTGAAACAGGCACAACAGCAAACCGTAGAAGGTAACGAATCTAATATTCCCCATGAACCCCGACGGATAGAAATTATTGAAGACGAGGAAGACACCAAGGCAGCCAATCCAAAAGTAGATGAATTGCGGCAAAAGGTGGAACGTCTTCAGGAAGAATTACGGAAACTACAACAGGATTAAAACCTAGATTTTAGCGACAAATAATTAATTATTACCAGACAAGGGATGCAAGTATAGACATGGACGATTGGCAGAAGGATTTTTGGGAAGTTATCGAAACTGTGGCACTGGGAATTGAAAATTTTTTCCAAGAAGTGACCCAAACTATCGAAGAAATCAATGAGGAAATTATCATCGATCTGGAACAGTTTATTCAAGAGGTTTTACCCCAGGAATTAGAAGAATTTTTTAACCTCGATGAATCCCTATTTTCGGAATTAGACGAACCCTCGGATTTTATGCTCACTCCTAAAGTTAACCCCGATCCTAATACCCATCCTGCTTGTATCGGTTGCCGTAATTATCACGGTTATATCTACGGGGGTAATCTTCTCGTCTGCGGTTTCCATCCCTACGGTTGGGATAGTGATAGTTGTCCCGATTGGCAAGCAGAGGATTAATTATTTTTCTATAAAATCAGGTAGGGTTATTATCCCTACCCATAACCCTTATCTCAAAGCAGTTATCTGTCATTTCTAGTTAAGAATTACCCTTGGGAGCATGGTAGGGTTCAGAATCAAAAGGCTGCATCCCCACATCGGGATACTCGTCATTGTTGGGACTAAAAATGCGAGCAAAAGCCTCTGTTAGGTACTGGACAAAATTGTGTAATGTATCCTTGATATTCATTGCTTTTCTCTCCGACTCTCGACAACAATCTCTTTTTCGGATCAGGTTGATTCACCCCTCCATCCCCATTATCTGGCCAGAATCTCATCAATTGTTGACTTTTGAGATAATTCTTGAATAATCTTCATAAGACTTTATATTTTTTCTTGTTTATTTAAACTTTTATAATAATTATTGTATTTTTGTAAACTAAAAGGCCTATTCAATAAAACACCGTATCTTTGTTGATCATCTAAGCATAAATATCCATTGACAAAAACTTTTAATTGAGCATTGTCTATCTCCTCATCCAAAAAAGGTTCGATGGCTGCCTTACGAAGTGCCTTGAGTTTATTGAGGTTTAATCCCAACTTTTCGATAGTATTAAAAGATGGGGTCACTAAAATAGATTCAGGTAAATAGTTAATCTTGAATATGAGCTTTTTACAGTTGTTTTTTTTCGGGGCGATCTCGCTAACCCTAACTTTCACCCTCGGCTATGTTAACCTGAGAGCGATCTCGCGCTTTACCATCAAGGAATGTATAGCCCTTGCTGGTGCTTGGGGAATGGCTTTACAATCGGCGATCGCTTTCGGGAATTTTCTTTGTGGCTTTTCCGGAAGAACTTTTTTCCTGTTAGCGACGGCCGGTTTATTGATTATCTCTCTATGGTTACTGACGCGACAATTATGGCAAGGGGAAGAAAGAGAAAACTATCGATGGCTATACCTAGCGATCTTATTCTGGCTCGTCCTGCTAGGGATGCAATTCTTCGTCGTGCTTTACAGTGGGGGATTTTACTACGGGGATTGGTGGATGCACTTCGATATCGCTCAAATTTTTTTGGGACTCCAGAAAACCGATACGGTTTACTTTGGAACTTATAATGTTACTTCCAGAACTCCTTTATTCAATCTGTTTTCTAGTTATTATCTGGCACTTTTGGCAAATTCATTTGCGGTTTATCAAATTACCGCGATTTTACCAGGAGTATTCCTGACCCTCCTAATCCCCCTCTTTCTGCGTCCGTCGTTAATTCCGTTAGCCTTTTTCCTCGTGGCTTTCAGTCCCTATTTGAGTAATATGATCACCTATCCGTGGCCGAAGGTATTGGCCACGGTCTATATCTTAACCAGCATCTATTTCTATCTCGACTTGAGAAACAATCCCCGCACAAGAGTCTATTCCCTTTCCGGGATTGGCTGTGGAGTTAGTTGGGGATTAGCTTTTCTCAGTCATCCTTCCGCCATACTCTATGTTATCGCCCCGATCGTCGATAATCTATGGGTAAATCGTAAAAATTTAGCTCTTGTCGTCCGTCAGTTATTTTTTCCGTTAATCCTAATGATCGCCGTGTGTCTTCCCTGGTATTTATGGGGAATCTCTCACTTCGGTCTCGCCTCTATCTTCCAGAGGGCAATGGGAACGACGGGGGGTGCGACCGCGAGCGTTAGAATTTCCGATGCTTTAAACAATGCCTGGTCTAGCGTTTATCCCCTCGAACTTTCCGATGCGGTTCAAGATCGAATCCAGAAAGGCCCCGGAGAGGGGGGCGAGTATTACATCTTACGCTATCGGCTGTGGAATTCATGGTTTCGCTTCTATTTTGGTGTTTTAGCTGGCTCTATAACGATAACCCTGAGCGCCGTCCTTTTGACGGTTTTCGGGAAAAGAGTTTTCGGAAAAGTTAAGGGTAAACCTTTGTTTCCCACATCATTTTTAGTATCGGTACTCGCGATCGGTTTTTTGGGAGGTTGTTTCCTGCAACCCGGATTTCATCGAGGGGGAATTATCGGCGAGAGTATGACTCCTATCGTGGTTCTGTTGCTCTTGATCGTTACCGAATATCTGGCCATGTTACCCGTGAGAGTGAAACAGTTAATTCTCTTCACTATCGTGGGAGAGTTCCTTCTTTCTCGGGGGATTCACTTGTTATTTATCGGGGCGGAAAAAACGGTAGTTTGGGATGGAAATGCCGATCTAAAAACTAACTATAGTTTACAATTCGCCCGGGATCTGATCGGTACTCCGATCGGCTTATTTATGGCGATAGTTGCTTTAATTATTTTTCTGGTGATCGGTTGGAAAACCGTATCGGGAGGCGGTGATCTTGGAGAATCCCTAGAATAACGATTATACCTTCTAAACAGGATTTAGTATGAGAGCATCCCAATTGAGAATTGGCCAATTTTGTGAACCGCTTGCTGGCGAGCGAGTGGAAGGAACCACTCCAGACACAGAGGACACAAAGATTGATCGCTTCCATATAAGTTAAACTGATCACACAGAACCTAGAAGAGCCAAAATTCTTAAATAGACCATTTAATTGATTAATTCTCATTCTTAATTCTTCTGACTACTGGCTCCTGACTCCTGACTCCTAACCCTAACAACAATTTTTGATTTTTACAAGAGGTCTATTTACCCTCGACCAACTCAAAAAAACCCCAGCTGACTTTCCCGATCGCTGCCCTCTGTGAGACAATCGATCGAGTGTTATCCTAAACTCCGCCAATTTTCATGTCCGACGACGCTACTATTCGCACTGCTGTACAACGTCTCTACAATACCTATCCTTTCCCCCCCGAACCGCTCCTAGACGAACCTCCTCCGGGTTACAATTGGCGCTGGAATTGGATTGCTGCCTATAACTTTTGTTGTCATCGTAAACCCAAACGAGAGGATATCCGGATTCTCGATGCGGGTTGTGGTACTGGTGCGGGAACCGAATATCTGCTCGCGCTCAACCCTTTCGCTCATGTAGTCGCTATAGATATCAGTGAAAAAGCCCTAGAAATTGCCAAAGAACGCTGTAATCGTTCTGGAGTTGCCGCAAAGCACCGATGTTCTCTCGATTTTCACCATTTACCCCTTGAATCGGCCACTAATCTCCCCGGAGAATTTGATTTAATTAACTGCGTCGGGGTGCTGCACCATCTCCCGGACCCGATTAAAGGGATTCAATCCCTCGCGCAAAAACTGGCCCCCGGTGGTCTGCTGCATATTTTCGTCTATGCACAATTGGGACGCTGGGAAATCCAGTTAATGCAATCTGCGATCGCACTTTTGCAGGGAGACCGACGCGGGGATTATAAAGATGGGGTCGCTGTCGGCCGAGAGATTTTTGCCTCCCTACCAGAAGATAATCGCATTTTGAAACGGGAAAAAGAGCGTTGGTCAATGGAAAATCATCGCGATGAGTCCTTCGCTGATATGTACGTTCACCCCCGGGAAGTGGACTATAATATCGATACCCTCTTTCAACTGATTGACGCGTCAGGATTAGCCTTTATTGGCTTTTCTAACCCTTCCTACTGGCAATTAGAGCGTTTATTGGGTAAATCCCCCGAATTGATGGCTAGAGCGCAAAATTTAGGGGAAAGGGAACGTTATCGCTTGACGGAATTATTAGATCCCGAAATCACCCACTATGAATTTTTCCTCGCTAAACCACCGATTTTGACTGCCGATTGGTCCCGGGATCAAGTCCTAGAGAATGCAGTGGCCGAAGTTCATCCCTGTCTTTATGGCTGGCCTAGTGCAAGTGTTCTAGATTACGATTATCGGCCGGTTAATCTCTCGGAGAGAGAATTTGCTTTTCTACAAGCTTGTGATGGTCGTTTAAGCGTGGGAGCAATCGACGCTCAAGTTGGGTTAGGATTAACTGGTGTGCGTTCTTTACAACAGCGCCAACTACTGATTTTAAGTTAGGGAAAATTTGGGGATGTTAGAGATAGCGTCCCTTGACAATCGGCAACTTTTAAACTAACTTGGCTAAATCTTGCCAAAAATTCTTGTTTCTTAACAATTATCCCCCTCTTTCCCCATAGTTTCAGCCCCAGAAATGACTAGGGCTGAATTATAATAGTTATATAGAGTGGATAAGGCTGATAAATTTCTGATCAGTTCGATTTTTCCCCGGATCGGCAAACGGGAGGGTTTAATCATTATCCCAAGATTCCGAGGCGATTAAGTCACCAATTTGATCTCTGAGAAGGTAGTCACATCGTTCTAGTTCACATTCAACACAAACCCACTCCCGGGGGGGAATGAACTGACAGAGGGTGTAGATCGGTTGGTGTCTGCTCACTACCCCCTGTTCTACCATCTGACGGACTTCGTCCTTAATCATCCTGATAGAGTAAGCGGTGGGAGCGGTGGAGAAAGTTATGGCACTCATGGGAGATTTCCTGCAAGATCTACAAAAGAAGTCTTATCAATAACTATAGTCTAACCTATAGGGAGACAAAAGAGATTTTTTGCTGTATCGAGGATGACAATTTTTTATATATAGCGAAACCCTCTCCCCTCGCCAGTTTAGGCTTAGGTTAAGAAAAGTTAAATTTATCTGCTAAAAGTTGTCGAGTCCCCTTATACCAAATCAGTGATCAGTTATCAGTGATCAGTGATCAGTTATCAGTTATCAGTTAAGCTGTTGACTATCTAGAGTTTGCTGAATAAATGTGAAATGTAAGCAAGGTAAGGGTTTTGGGGCTTTTCTTGCGAAACAGGTGCAAGATTTTGAGAGAATCGTGGTTCAAAACCTTGCATCTTCATCGGCCCGTGTCCTGTAGGGGCGAAGCATTCGGGCAATAACCTATCGCTGAAACCGGAGATTTTCTATCCGAATGCTTCGCCCGTAATTTTTGCCGCAAACCCTATCTAATATTACTGGTTAAGACTGCACCGGAGTGCTGGAGTTGGCAGCAGGGAGAGGAAGTCAGAGCATTTGTACTTAATTTTTCCCTGAGCGTTTTAAATTCAGTACAGCTGATCACTGATCAGATTTGTTTTCAGTTTACCGTTTACTGGACGGCTACGCCGTGCCTTTGGCAACACTGAAAAAAGCTTCCCGCTTAAGCTAATAAATGGGGAATAAAAATAAAAGCCGCTACGAGTAAAGCGGCGATCGAGGCGATTAAAACGGCACCAGCGGCACAATCTTTCGCTATTTTGGCTAAATCATGGTAGGATTGCCCTACCGTCAGATCTACCACTGATTCTAGGGCGGTGTTGATTAATTCTAAGACCATCACCAGAGCGCAGGTAAGGGTGACAATCGCCATTTCCATGGCATCAACCCGCAAAAATAAGCCCCAACTAACCGCTACTAGGGTAATCAGGGTGTGAATGCGAAAATTTCTTTGACTAACAAAAGCATAACGGACTCCGGCCCAAGCGTAGCGAAAACTGACTAATAGATTCGAGGCGACTTGCCAAGCGTATTCTCTTTGACTGGGATTGTTGCCCTCACTCACCTGTCCCGATCGAGGGATAAAATTATTGTTGAGATAGGGATTAGGTATGCTGGTAGATTGGTTGGCTTGATGATAATTTGTCTTCATATTCCTCAATAATGCTTGACAAAAATAACTAACTATGTATCGGCATTTCGACGGTTTTTAACAAAGTTTCCTGTAAAGATAGCATTTCCAAGAGACTTGTTTCATCGGGATGGTCCCAACCCAAAAGATGTAAACAAGCGTGGGTAGTTAACCAGGCCAATTCTCGCGCCAAAGAATGATTTTGTGTTAAAGCCTGTTGTTGTGCTGTCTGGACAGAGATGATAATATCCCCCAAATATAAAGGTTCTGTCTCTAAAATGCCCTCATCCACTGGTAAATCCACTTCCAGAGCGGCAAAAGCGAGAACATCCGTCGGTTGATCTTTGTGGCGATATTGGCAATTATAGTCCTGAATTTCTCGATCGTCTGTTAAACGCAAACTTAGTTCATAACCGGCGGCAAGGGGGAGATAATCCGATAGATAGCCTAACCATGTTTCTAACCAATAGTGCCAAGTTTCCCCATCCACAGGACTATTTCCGGGATCAAAATAATTATCCTGTAGGCATAAATCCACCAGTAGGGGCAAAGTCTCACTCACCAGATTTCACCCTAGGGACGCGTCAGATAGGAAATACCAACAAAAAAGCCTAATAAGGCCGCCGTAGTCAAAAAAAAGTGTTTTAACGAGACGCCCTTTTTCTTGACCATATTCCGCATCGCCAGCTTAACGTAACTCGGTTGCGCTTCGGTGGCCGTTTCTACTGCGGGGTCAGTGGTGCTAACAGGTTCAGTCATCAGTAATTCCCCAGACAAGGATTGATCGCTATAAGTGTAACAGATTATTAAAAAAGTGCAAAAAAAATTCAATTATGGGAAAAACTGTTCCCCGTCCGGGATAGTCAAAGTGGTCACTGCGTGCGCGTTGCTGGGGGTTTTGGGGTGTTAGGGTGTTAGGGTTTTAGTTCAATTTCCCCACTTCCCCACTTCCCCACTTCCCCACTTCCCCACCTCCCCACCTCCCCACTTCCCCACCTCCCCACACCCCACACCCCACACCCCACACCCCAGCAGTTAACCCATGTCTTCCCACGATACCGAAAGCATCCAGACTATTTTTCAGAAAATTTGGGGCTATGATAGCTTTCGCTTTCCCCAACAGGAGATTATCGAGACAATTTTAGCGGCAAAGGATGCCCTGATTGTCATGCCCACGGGATTTGGTAAATCTATCTGTTTTCAACTGCCCGCTTTATTAAAAACCGGCTTAACCCTAGTGATTTCTCCCCTAGTGGCCCTAATGGAAAATCAGGTGGAGGAATTATTAGCCAAAAAACTACCCGTTGCCCTGATTCATCACGAAATCCCCCGACAACAGAGAAAGAAAACCTTAAACGCGATCGCAGATCAAACCCTGCGACTTCTCTATCTTTCCCCGGAAACTCTCTTAAGTCCGCCCCTCTGGTCAAAATTAACCCTTCCCCACGTTAAAATTAACGCTCTCATCCTCGACGAGGCCCATTGTTTAACCCAGTGGGGCGATAATTTTCGTCCTGCTTACCGTCGTCTTGGGGCCGTCCGTCCCGCTCTTCTGCAATCAAAACCGGCCGGCAGCCAAATAGCGATCGCTGCTTTTACCGCCACCGCTAACCCTGCCACCCGTGAGACTCTCACCCGCGTCTTACAACTAGAAAAACCGCAGCTTTTCTTAATAAATCCTTACCGTCAAAACCTTGACTTAAGCACCAAAATATGTATTAGCCCCGGTTGTCGTCGTCATCAACTATTAAACTTCCTCACCAGTCAACCTCGACAATCCGGCCTGATCTATACTCGTTCCCGTCGCCATAGTGAAAATTTAGCGGCATGGTTGCAATCTCTCCATTATCGCACCAGTGCCTATCATGCCGGTTTATCCCCCTTTCAGCGTCGGGAAATAGAACAAAATTGGCTGCGGGGGGATTTAACTTTTGTTGTCTGTACCTCAGCTTTTGGCATGGGTATCAATAAACCCGATGTGCGTTGGGTTGTCCACTACCAACCCCCAGCTTTACTATCGGAATACCTACAGGAAATCGGCCGCGGTGGTCGCGATGGCGGTAAAATGCAGGCTCTCACCTTAATTAGTGAACCGACGGGATGGTTAGATAATAGCGATAAAAACCAGCAAAAATTCTTTAACTCCCAACAGGAGCGCCAATACCGACAAGCTTGGCAAATTTTAGCCCAAATTCCCCTAGAGGGGAAAGTAGAGGCGATTAGTGCCGAATTTCCCGATGGTGCGCTCATTCTCTCCCTTTTACACAGTCTCGATCGCCTAGAATGGCTCGATCCTTTTCATTATCGGCTTATTTATCGCCATAATTCAGCCAAGATGACTTTTAAACCCAAAAATGAGATATTTCCCTACCTCTATACCCGTCGCTGTCGTTGGCACTTTCTCTTAAATGCCTTTGGTTTTCAGGAAAATGCCGATAATTTTCGCTGTGGTCATTGCGATAATTGTCGTCGCAATCGACCTCTGGTAAGCTAGGGAGCGCCAAAGCAGGGAGAGCAGAGCATTTGTACTAAATTTTCCTGTCTTTTTTCTCCTCCTGTCTCGGATTCTCCTCAGCTAAGGTCAGATTTTTGATTTTTGCAGGAGATCTATAGCAGTTTTCCCAGAAGTGAGTCCCGATTGAATCTATCAAGGGATTTACCATACCTTACCCGAAATAATAGTGAAATTTTGTGACAAAGTGCAGCCAGATATAAGAATCTTTGCCATAATTCTGGAAAGCTTCTATGATAAGTCTCCTTAAAGGAGGCTGTTTGCAGTAAGCTAATCTGGCTAACACGCTTTTGTGCGTGATATAGGGGAAAGTTCGGGCGATTGCGCCTAAATGGGGTGATATGCCGAAAGTTGACCCATATTGTTACTCTGGAGGGTGTTATGCGGAAAGTTTCCCTGTACTATTCATGAAACTAGGTTCCAAAGATGATTAAGTTTAATGTAAAGCGTCGAGAGATAGTAGCATCTTATTTTGGACTTTCCTTATTTTTTGCCATTGTGTCGGGTTGTACTCCTCAAGTTGTAACTGTTGCAAACATAATAACTGCTGTTAGAACTGTACAACAGTTGTTGAAACTTTCTCGACAGTTGTCAAATGACAATGTTTATGCCTTAAACGTTTCTTATAAAGAGTTGGGAACATTCTTAAACGAGAAGAATTTCTCCACTAATGTAGTTCAAAAAATGGAGCAGAGAGGTTCTTCTTTATCACAAGGTAGCAGTGAATTACGCTCTCGAATTAATCAAACAAGCTCAGCAGCTAATGAACTATTCTCGCTACTTCAAACAAGAGCTAATCAAAACTCAACACCTGAGTTAAAAAGCAAAATGCTTTCTGATATTGGTGATAAGCAGAAAGTCTTTAATGAGAAAATGAAGATAGCAGAAGAAGTTTTATCTAATATTGAGAAATCAGTCAAGAAATATGATGATATTCTTGGCTATATTCAGGTTGCTACTGGCCTCGCACAGATTGATCAATACATTAGAGATGTAGACGAAGCGATAGTGGAGGCTAAAGCATTGGATCGTGAGATTCAAAATGCTTTAAGCGAAAATGAAGCAATAATTGCATCTTTTGATGCAGTTCGATAATTTTAGTTTTTCTGTTTTTGTTAGCATGAATTTGTAGCCTGATCATTGAAGTATATTTAACTTCGTATTTCTAGACCCACTTCATACCTCCATTTCTGTTGATGTAGCAAATCTTAAGTCAAGAATATTCAAGTAATGATTAAATTCAACATTTACCTCAAAGACGAAGATTGGGTGCCAGCAATGGGAGGATGGCGCTGTGATGCTCTGCTCATTCCTGGCGCAAACTTTGAGGCTCTTTATCATGATGGTATGAAAGCTGATACAAAAATTTTCAATGTTGAAAATCATATTATTCGATGGTCAGGAAGTTCAAAGCCAAAAGATATATTAGTAACACTATCCTTAGCTAAAGATTTACCTAAATTAGAGGAAGAAAGGCTTCAACTGGAACGAGATAAACTGAATTTAGAACAACAGCTAGAACGAGATAAATTAAGCCTAGAACAACAGAAAGCATCCGTAGAAACTAAATGGAAAATCATAACTGCGTTAGGTGCAATTTTTGGTAGTCTGTTAACTTTTGGTACTACATATCTTGTAGGATCATCTAAATCAGAAAGATCTGTGATGACTCCACCTAGAGTTCATACCTACGCGGCTGTAATGTCAATTTCTGAAAACAAATGTCTAGAGTCTCTAACAAAGAGCTTGGAAAACTATGGTTTGCAAAATGTTACTCCAGTTAGAATGGGTATCTATGCAACTAGAGGAAGCTATAACGTGTTTGTAGGATGCAATTCAGATGTTAAAGCTGTGTTTCTTGTGGTAAGTGGACCCGATGATTCTAAAGCAAAGAAAATGAGAGAGGATATCAAGAATCTTCTGCCGTAATCTAACTCAAAATCCATGAAAGTGCGATCGCCGATCTTGTAGGGTGCGTTCCCTAATGTGACTCCTACTGCTCCAGCGATCGATTTTTGGGGAACGTACCATGCACATTGATTGCAGCTGTGATACCAAATCCTGTTACAATAAAACGAGATATAGGGTGCGTCCCACGCAGCCTTGACCTTTTTGAAAACACTTTCAATGATGTAGCTAT
>VYLK01000240.1_pt1 | contig 38058 bp, 34 predicted proteins | sample 5114321 | NCBI WGS metagenome assembly VYLK01 (sample SAMN12291792, study PRJNA351875) | freshwater metagenome | isolation source: freshwater lake | place: USA: Michigan, MSU2 Lake | collected 2011-08-16
AAAACGTCGGCGGGCGGGCGTTTGCGAGCCTCGACATCTGTCAAAACTTCAATGGCGGCTTGGGCACGGGCACCGGGGCGCATAACTTCAATCTTTCAGGGTGCGCGACAGATACGTCACGCTTTTGCCGTTGGACAAAGTTGCTTGCCCGACGGGAGTAAAGCCAAGAGCGGCATGGAATTGATCAGAAACTGGGTTAGGCGGATCAGAATTGACCTCGCAGACCACCTGCTCATAGCCTTCAGCCCGCGCGGTTGCAAACAGGCCCTCATAAAAGCGCCTTGCAATCCCTTGCCCGCGCGCATGCGCAGCCACCACAATCCGGTCGACATAGACAAACTTGTCCATCCGCTCAACAAACCAGACAAAATTCGGGCTGTCATAGGCAGAAGTTGGGATAAAGCTGATTAGAAAGCCAAGATCGGGCCGCGCAACTTGGCTGAGGTAAGAAGCCTCAACCAAATTGCTCAGGCAGCCTTCATCTAAAGGCCCAGTTTCCACTTGATTGGCATTGCCAAGGGCAATTACCCACGCAAAATCCGCCCGTGACAGGACTTCAATCGTCACGAGGCTTAACCCCCGACTGGATAGTTTGGGGCTTCGCGGGTGATGGAAACGTCGTGGACATGGCTTTCGCGCAAGCCCGCGCTGGTCAATTTCACAAAGCGGGCTTTGGACTGGAAGTCTGCAATGGTGGCAGCGCCGGTATAGCCCATAGCCGCACGCAGGCCGCCGACCAATTGATGCAAGATCGGCGCGACCGAGCCCTTATACGGCACTTGGCCTTCAATACCCTCAGGAACCAGCTTTAGCGCGTCGCTGACGTCTTTTTGGAAGTAACGATCAGCCGAGCCGCGCGCCATGGCACCCAGCGACCCCATGCCGCGATAGGATTTGTACGACCGGCCTTGGTAGAGGAAAACCTCGCCCGGGGCTTCGTCGGTACCGGCAAACAGGCCACCCAACATCGCGACATTGGCACCACCCGCAATCGCTTTGGCCAAATCGCCAGAAAACTTAATCCCGCCATCGGCGATAACGGGCGTGCCGGTGGCATAAGCCGCATCCACGCAGTCCATAATGGCGGTTAATTGCGGCACGCCAACACCAGCGACAATGCGCGTGGTGCAGATCGAGCCGGGGCCAATGCCCACTTTAATCGCGTCCGCGCCAGCGTCGATCAACGCCATGGTCGCTTCGCGCGTGGCGACATTGCCAGCAATCACTTGCACCCGATTGGACAGGCGCTTGATCCGTTCCACAGCGTCCAGCACCGAACGGGAGTGACCGTGGGCGGTATCGACCACAATCACATCGCAGCCAGCATCCAACAAAAACTCTGACCGCTCATAGCCCGCATCACCCACCGTCGTGGCAGCACCAACGCGCAGACGACCCTGGTCATCCTTGCACGCACTTGGGAAGGCTTGCGCCTTCTCCATGTCCTTGACCGTTACAAGACCGACGCAGCGACCGTCATCATCGACAACGATCAAGCGTTCGACCCGGTGCTTATGCAGAAGCTGGCGGGCGGTGTCCTTGTCGGTGCCTTCGCGCACCGTATGCAAATTCTCGCGCGTCATCACTTCATAAACTTTTTCGGTGTCATCGGCGAAGCGGACATCGCGATTGGTCACGATGCCGACAAGGCGACCGGGCTTGCCATCTGGCCCACGCTCCACCACTGGAAAACCAGATACGCCACGCGCGGCTTTAATGGCTTTCACTTCGCCGACCGAGATATCAGGATAGACGGTAATCGGATTGATGACCATGCCGCTTTCAAAGCGCTTGACCTGACGGACTTGTTCGGCCTGCTCTTCGTTCGACAAATTGCGATGGATAATGCCGAGACCGCCTGCTTGGGCCATTGCAATGGCAAGGCGCGCTTCGGTGACCGTATCCATGGCTGAGGAAATGAGCGGGATATTCAGGGCGATTTCACGCGTCAGCTGCGTCCGAACATCCACTTGTCCTGGCATCACCTCGGAAGCCCCCGGCTCCAGCAAAACGTCGTCAAACGTTACGGCATCTCTGATCGGCGGGGCGACGCGGGGTGGTTTAGCAATAGGATTGGACATGGCGGCTGATAGAGTAAGGTTGGCCAATCTGTCAACGCTGTTGCTGTAGGTTCACAAATGAAAAAAGCCTGCTGCCCCAAGGGAGACAGCAGGCTTTCACAAAAGAACTTTGAGCGAGAGGTCTTAGCGGCCGCTCGGCAAATCCTTGAACGCGACATCCTTGTCCACGCGGACATCCCCGGGCAGGCCCAAAATGCGCTCCGCAATGATGTTCTTCAGGATTTCATCCGTCCCGCCAGCAATCCGTAAGCCGGCAGCCCACATGTGGCTCTGCTGGAATACGCCTTCAGACGGGGCATAAGCCGCATCGGTGATGATGCCGAAATGGTCCATCGATTCCATGGCATTATGGGTGATGTCTTGGAGTTGGTTGGCGGTGATGATTTTGCCGATCGAGCTCTCAGGGCCAGGTGTCTGCCCCTTGGACAAAGCCGTCATCGTGCGGAATTTGGCCAACTTGTAGCCTTCAGCCCGCACAAACCAATCAGCCACCTTTTGGCGGAAGCTTTGATCTTCAGCCAAAGTGCCACCGTCTTGACCGGGCATGGTTTTCGCCCACTCAAAGATTTCTTTATAGTCCGGGCCGGGGCTACCGCCGACGGCCAAGCGCTCGTTCATCAAGGTGACCAGAGCGACGGACCAGCCATTGCCTTCCCCGCCTAACATCTGACTGTTTGGCACGCGCACGTCGGTGAAATAGACTTCGTTGAAGTTAGAGCCACCCGACATTTGGTGAATGGGGCGAACTTCAATGCCGGGGCTCTTCATATCGATGAAGAACATCGACAAGCCCTTATGCTTTGCCTTGTCTGCATTGGTCCGCACCAAGACGATGCCCCAATCGGAATAGTGCGCACCAGAGGTCCACACTTTCTGACCATTGATCACCCAATCATCACCATCGCGTACGGCCTTGGTTTTAAGGCCTGCGACGTCAGACCCGGCAGAGGGTTCTGAGAATAATTGGCACCAGATCTCTTCCCCGCGCAATGCCGGGCCGACGTGCCGCTCTTTCTGGGCGTCGGTCGCAAAGGCGATCACGGTGGGCACGCACATGCCAAGACCAATGGTGAAAGGCCCTGCTGGGGCGTCAAACTTGCCCTCTTCTTGGCCAAAGATGACCGAGAAAATTGGCGCGAGGCCCTGCCCGCCTTGCTCTTTCGGCCAAGTAATCCCGGCAAAGCCGTTTTCGGCTTTGGCCTTTTGATAGGCCTTGGCGGCCAACATATATTCCTTGTCAGACAAGCGCTTCTGCAAGCTTTCGGTTTGGCCAGCTCTGGGTTCTAGTTGAGCTGCTAAGAAGGCCTGAGCACGTTGACGGAAGGCTGCTTCTTCTGGGGTATCATTGAAGTCCATAAGTATCTCCATCCATCCAAGAGTTAGGCCGCGTTACGCATTTCAAGGCGGCGAACAAGTTTTTCTTTCCACAAAGATGGCGCACCAGCCTGCACTGCCAAGAGCTTGGCGCGACGATAATAAAGGTGGCAATCGACTTCCCACGTAAAGCCCATACCGCCATGGGTTTGGATGTTCTCCTTCGACGCCAAATAATAGGCGTCACAGGCGGCAATCCGGGCGGCAGCGGCCGCCAATGGCAACTCTGGCGCATCACTGCTGAGCGCCCACGCACCATAAAACGCGTTAGAACGGGCAATTTCGAGCGCGACATACATGTCGGCTAATTTGTGCTTGATCGCTTGGAAGCTACCAATTTGGCGCGAGAAGGCGTAGCGGCCCTTGGCGTAATCGGTGGCCATATCGAGACAGGCTTGGCTTCCGCCAATTTGTTCAAACGCCAGCAAAACCGCCGCGCGATCATAAATGCGTTGCAAGAGCGCTTCGCCGTCACCGGCTTCACCCAAAAGCTGGGCTGGGGCTTTGGTGAAAGTTAGCGTCGCATGCGAGCGGGTTGGGTCGAAGGTCTTGATGGCCTTGGCTTCTACGCCCGCTCCGGAAAGGTCCACAATCACGAGAGACGTGCCGTCTTGATGCTTGGCAAGTACCAAAGCATGGGTGGCACAATCGCCATCAGTCACCGGCACTTTCATGCCCGTGACGCTGGTACCGTCAAAGATTGTTTTGAGATTGGATGCCCGCGGCTCGCCAGGGCCTTCAGAAGCAGCAACACAACCGATCACGCCACCTTCGGCGAGCTTGGGCAGAATTGCCGCTTTCTGCGCATCCGTGCCAGCAATCTTGATGGCCTCAGCGAAGAAGTATACCGTAGACGCCCACGGGACGGGGGCCAAAGAACGACCCATTTCCTCGGCCAAAACGCAAAGCTCGAGTTCGCCAAGGCCCAAACCACCGAATTCTTCCGGAATGGCAGCCCCCAGCCAACCCATCTCCGCAATGGCTTTCCATAAACCGGCGTCGTGGGATTTTTGCTCATCATTCAGCACCGTGCGAACAACCGCCATGCTGGACTGTTCCGACAAGAACTTACGCGCTTGTTCTTTCAGATATTTTTGATCGTCAGAAAAATCGAAATTCATGTGACGTGTGCCTCCCAAGGTCGCGGTAACGGCTTAGGCGCCGCCGCCTGTTTGCTTGGCAGCAGCATAAGCAAGTTTACGTGAACGGAAAGCCGTCACCTTAGGGAAGATCGCGTATTTGTGCGCAGTAACTGCAGCCCGCTTAGGTGCGAAAGCCATTTGTCGGGCGTGGCAGTGGCGAGCCAGCCGTAGACGTCGGCTGTCGCAGGCCAGCGGAGGCACCAGCGGTCGCAGCCAATTTCTGCTGAGTTGAGGCTTCCGACAGCATGGTTGGCTGTAATGGCTTCTCCAACTCACGCATGCCGCGCAAACGCGTCGCAATCAGGCGTGCATCGGCCTCGCCAGTCTTGCGCGCATTGGAACTTGGGTCAGTAATGTCTGTCCCCGCCGCGCGTGGCAGTTTTGAAGGCTCTTGGTAGGTGAACTTGAAGCGCATGGTTGTCGCAACCGCTTCGCCGAACACGATCGCTTCGGCATTATCCAATGCCGACAAGAATGAAATTGTTGAGCCGCTGGAATCAGCGATGGCAGAGCGGATAATTTCTTGGTCGCGGTCATTGGCCAAACGCATCGCAAAAACGGTCGAACACTGCGACAGGATGGTCGGATCAAGCTCGCCGGGTCGCTGGGATACCACCGCGATGGAGCAGCCGTACTTCCGGCCTTCTTTTGCAATCCGAGCAATCGCGCGTCGGGTCGGTATAAAGCCGGCATTGGGGTCTTGCGGCACGTAGCGGTGGGCTTCTTCGCAAACCAACAAGACGTGCAGCTGCCCTTCACTGGCATAAGCCACATCAAAGCAAAGGCGCGCCAAAACCGACACCACAGCATTTGTCACATCCGACGGTAGCCCCGACAAGTTTATGATCGAAACTGGCTGTCCTTCAGCAGGCAGACGGAACAAGCGCGCCAAAAGTGGTGCAAAATTGTCCTCCGCGCCCCCTCTGGTGAACATAAAGCCATAGCGCGGATCATTGACCAAAGCGTCTAGACGGACGCGTAAAGACTTCAAATGGTGACGTTCATGGCGGGGGCTCAATAGACCAATGTTCTCATCGATGAGCTTGAACAATTCCGACATGCGATAGGGCATTGGGCTGTCGGCATTCAAGCCGCCAACATCTAAAGCCTTCCGCACGAGCCCAGCAGCAGTTGCACCGGTCTTCTCATTCTGGAAATTGGTTTTAGCTTGCGCCAAAACTTCCCGCAGAATTTCTGCCTCTTCTGGCACGGTTTTACCGCGGAAGATCACATCTTCTAACTCTTCAAACCGGAACAACCAGAAGGGCAATTCGAGTGTCGTGGAGTCCAAGACTTGCGCAAGCGGCCCAAAGGCACCCGCGAACTCATTGTGTGGATCCAAAAGTAGCACACGTAAATCAGGCTTCACGCTCAAACATTGGCGCACCAAGAGCGTCAAAGAACAGGATTTACCGACCCCAGTTGTCCCCACAACAGCGAAGTGGCGTGTCAAAAGGTCATTCACGCTGATGGTAGCCGGAATCTCGGCATTTTGCGACAAGCGGCCAACTTCAACTGATTTACGGTCGCCAAGGTCGTGCATGACTTCAAGGTCGCGTGCCCGGATCTTGTGCGCGACGGCACCGACTTGAGGATAGCGCGACACGCCGCGCTGGAAGCGCGTATGGCCATGGCCATCCTCAGAAATCTCGCCCATTAATTCTACTTGGACGCTAACAGAGTTTTGGGCATTCATGTCCCAGACGGAACTATCCGTGCGCATCTCATAGACCAGCGCAACGACCCGAATTCTGCCAACCGTGATCGAAATCAAGCGCCCTACAGCCCAAAAGTCAGAGGATGCTTCACTCAAATTATCTGCCATGGTGGAAATGGTGGCACGAGCACCATTACAGAAGGTCACCCGACCAATCATGCGTTCCGTCGGCTGTTCCATGGCGCGACGTTCGAATACTTTGCGTTGGGCCTCCGCTTCGTCGAGGCTTAAGCCAGCAGCAGCCAACCCGCCCTGTACCTGCGCAATGAGTTCAGCTGCACTGGTGGGATTGAGCGAGCGTGAGCTCACATTCGTCGACATTTGAGCAAGCGAAGGCGGGGTAGATTGAGGGCGCGGACCGTTGGTGGCAGGATTGGGTGATCCCGTTGATAGCCTAGGGTCGTGATCGAGCGCCATAGTAACCTCACTTATGCATTTCATGCCTACAGGCCCAACTTTTACTGTCCCAAAGTTAATTTGGCGTATTTCTCCCGCTTCTATTTTTAGAGAGTCGTTTGAAATTGCCGAGATCTGACGACTTGCTGGCTGGCTCAGCGCGAACAAAAAAGTTTTGGACAAGGTGACCCTTGGCGGGCTAAGCCCCTTGAATGCGCACTCAAGAACACATCCCCGTCCGTCTCCAGGACTATCGCCCGTACCCTTTTTCGATTTCTCACGCATCGCTGGTGTTTGACCTCCACCCGACGCGGACAATTGTGACATCGCGCCTGATCATTGATCGCCAGCCCCACGAATGGGCCAAAGGCGAAGCGCTAAAACTAGATGGAGTCGGACTTGAACTCCTGTCTGTGGAACTCAATGGCCAGCCGCTATCGGCACAAGAGTATCAAATCGACGAAAATGGGCTGACCCTGAAAATCGTGCCGGATTCGTTCAAGCTGGAGACAAAAGTTGCCATCAATCCCGCGGCTAATACGGCCTTGTCGGGACTCTACATGTCTGCGGGACGCTTTTGCACACAGTGCGAGGCGGAAGGCTTCCGGCACATTACTTTTTGGCCTGATCGCCCCGATGTGATGAGCCGCTTCCATGTTCGGGTTGAAGCACCAGAGACCGAGTTTCCGTCACTTTTGTCCAACGGCAATCGCGTTGCCATCGGCACGTATGACGACGGGCGCCATTGGGCGGCGTGGGATGATCCCCATCCGAAACCATCCTATTTGTTTGCCTTGGTTGCAGGTAGCTTTGATACGCTCGAAGATCAGTTTGTGACCCGCTCTGGCAGAAATGTTGAGCTTTGCATCTATGTCGACAAGGGCGCGGCCTCACGGTCAATCTATGCCATGGACGCGCTGAAAAGATCGATGAAATGGGATGAAGACGTCTTCGGTCGCGAATATGATTTGGACGTGTTCAATATCGTAGCCGTTTCGGACTTCAATTTCGGGGCGATGGAAAACAAAGGCCTCAATATCTTCAATTCTGCGCTTTTGTTGGCTGATGAGACAACTGCGACCGATGCCGATTACGAAGCCATTGAAGCAGTTGTTGCGCATGAATATTTCCACAATTGGTCCGGCAACCGTGTCACGTGCCGCGACTGGTTCCAATTGTCCCTCAAAGAAGGCTTCACAGTATTCCGGGATCAAGAGTTTTCTGCCGATCAACGCTCCCGTGCTGTGAAGCGCATCAAAGATGTCAAAGCACTTCGAGCGCGGCAGTTCACAGAGGATTCAGGGCCCCTCGCCCATCCGGTGCGCCCGAAAAGCTATGTGAAAATCGACAATTTCTACACCGCGACCATTTATGAAAAAGGCGCGGAGATCATTCGGGTCCTGCAGACCTTAGTAGGCCGAGATGCCTTTTTGGAAGGGGCAAACCTCTATTTTGCAGAAAACGATGGAACCGCTGCAACCATTGAAGACTGGTTGCACGCCATGCGAACCGCAACTGGCAACCAACTTCATGGGATTGAGCGTTGGTATGATCAGGCAGGCACCCCCTGTTTGGAGGCGATCAGCGACTATGATGCGGCGAACCAAAAGCTGACTGTCCGCTTTAAACAATCGACACCGGACACCCCGGGGCAATCCTCGAAGTCTTGGGTGCCTTTGCCGATCTCAATGGCATTTTTCGGCCCCGATGGCGCACCGTTACAACTCCACTTGGCTGATACCGACGTGGCAGCCGATGATTGGTTGATCCCGATGGCCAGCACCTCTTTGGACCTGCAGTTTGATGGGGTGATAGAGCGCCCTGTAGTTTCCTATATGCGGGGATTCTCAGCCCCCGTTCGCTTGGTCACAAACCACAGCGATGCCGACTTAGCGCTCTTAGCCGCGTGTGACACCGACCCATTTGTCCGGTGGGAATCGACACAAACCATTGCACGCAACACGTTGCTTTCGGCGGCCAAAAGCCTTCGGGCGGGTCAAGAGCCGGAGGTGGCGCAAGACCTCTCTCGCGCGTTCCAAGGTGCACTGGCCGATGCGGCGCGTGACCCAGCATTCGCAGCTCTTTTGTTGCGATTGCCGGATATCAACGAATTGATGCAACTAGAGCCACTATGTGACCCATCCAATCTATTGGCTGCCCGGAACTTTGTGCGCCGACTGTTGGCAGAACAACTCGACGCCGAACTGAATGCTTGTTTTGCGCTCTACGATCCGGCGCAGGCCTTTTCGGCAAGCGCGCAAGCGGCAGGCCAACGTGCTTTGATGGCCGCTTGTCTCGACCTTTTGTGTGCAAGCGGAACCGACCGAGCGGCCATGCGCGCCGAAAACACCTTCTTTTCTGCTCGTAATATGACCGATATGATGAGCGCGCTCGATGGTCTCTCGCAATTTGGCGGGCCGCGTTACCACGCTGCGTTGACTGCCTTCAAAGAGCGGTTTTCAGACAATGCCTTGGTGATGGACAAGTGGTTTCGCGTGCAAGCGATGGCCCTATGCGAAGACCCGCAGGCAACCTTCAAAACCTTGCGGGCGGACCCCGGGTTCACCTTGTTGAACCCCAACCGGGTCCGCGCACTTGGTGGGGCGTTTGCGAGCGGAAATCCTGCCGCATTCCACCGCGGAGATGGGGCGGGTTATCAGGCAATTGCGGACCTCATAGCCGATGTCGATGGTACCAATGGTGCCCTCGCCGCCCGCTTGGGAACCGTGTTTGAATCCTGTTCGCGCGTGAACGAGCACCGACAGAGCTTGGCAAAGCGGACATTGCAAGCCTTGTTGGACCGCAATTCCCTGTCTGCCAATACGCGTGAAATCTTGTCGAAAATCTATGACGGTTTGATCGCCTAAATTGCAGCCCAATTTAGCCTCGAGACGTTCGCTACTTTTGTTGGCGGCGAACAGCCTCGTGAGCGCGGTGGCCTGTAAATTGTGCGAAAGGTTCACAGGAAGCTGAGCCCCCGCCCTAGACGTCGCGTTAAGAACTCCTTTACCCTTTCGGCAAATGAGGGTGAGATCCCTCTGATTCGGGAAAGTAAATGGCCAAAGCGGCACCTAAAGACGACGAGATGAGCGGCCAATGGCCTGTTGCCATCACGCTTGTCTTATGCGCGCTTTTTGCTGCGGTTATCTTACTTCTGGCCAAGCGGGATTATGATCGCTTTCACCGCGATGCCACTCATGAGGCTGCTTCTGAAGCCCGACTGATCACGTCACAAATCGACGCTGCCATTCGAGAAGCGCGGGCCAGCTTAGTGGCGGCAAGTGGTCTTGGCATGGCGAATGGAGCGACCGTGGCCGCTACCGCGCCGGGGCTACAAGCGGTTGCAAGCTTTGACAGCAAGGGCGTCTTGGTCTCGCAAGGCTCTGCTTCGTCCAGCGATATTGGGGCCTTGGCCGCCGCTGCCCAAATGGCCCAGACCGATGGGTGGAGTGGGGCTGTCGCGCTAGGCGGAGGTCGGTATTCTCCAGCGATTTCCGTGCGCACCGTCGATGGCGGCGCATTGGCAGCTTTCGTAAGCTTTAAAGGACTTGATGCCCTTGGCCCCGGCCGGCGCGTCGGCGTTGGTGAACCCGGCGGCAACCTAATCTCTGTCCAGCCCGCCTTTAAGGCTGTTTCGACTCAAGGGGCCCTAGCTGCCTTCGGCCTCAAATCGCCACCAACCGCTGGCTCCGCTTTGGGCTTCTATGTCAGAGATGTAGATGGCCAAAACATCGTTGTCGGAACGGCCGTGGCGGAAAACGGCCTGACCGCGTTTGTCTCGCGAGACCGTGGTCCCATCGAAGCAGCTTGGCTGCGCAGTGCCATCATGTTTGGCCTGTTGTTCTTAGGGCCCGTCTTGGCAGCCGCCGGGATCTGGTTCTTGGTCCAAGGGCAGTCAGAGCGTTTTGCTACGGCACGCGTCCAAATGCGCGATGCAGAGCGGCGCTTACGGGTCGCGATTGAAGGGGCCCGATGCGGCGTCTGGGATTGGGACATTACCAATGACCGCGTCTATCTGACCCAACGTCTGGCTCAAAGCTTTGGCCTCTTAGGCGCTGGGCGATTTGATACCCAGGAAGTCTTGCAGGCTTTGAGCGCCGAGGATCAAGCTCGGCTACGTGCGGCCTTGGCTTCAGCCGCCCAAACTGGCGTTTTAGATGTTGTGGTCAAAATCACCCGGGCAGCAGGCGTAACGCACGTTCAATTGCGCGGGCGCGCGGCGGTTGATCGCCAACGACCTGGCAGCATTCGGGCGATTGGCGTGTCGATCGACGTTTCAGAAGAACGTAACTCAGAAGCCCGTGTCGCCGCAGCCGAGCGCCGGCTTCGCGATGCGATCGATTCCATCTCGGGGCCATTTGCGCTCTGGTCCAAGGATCGGCGCTTGATTTTGTGGAATGGCGGCTTTGCCAAGACCTTTGGCCTAGACGGCACAATCCTGCAGACCGGGGCGTCCTACACGGCGGTTTCCGCTGCGGCTGCCAAACGCGTAAAATCCCAACGGCCAGATCGTTACGATGAGTTGGCACAAGAGATTGAGCTCGACAATGGCGTTTGGATTCAGCTGGTTGAACGGGAAACCTCCGACGGCGGCTTAGTTTCAATCGGTATTGATATCTCTCCGCTGAAAGAAACCGAAGAAAGCATCATGCGTTCTGAGCGGCAGATGCGCTCGGTCGTGGTTGAGCTGGAGCGCTCTGAGCACAAAGCGTCTGAACTGGCTGAGAAGTATCGGACCGAGCGGCAACGCGCTGAAGAAGCCTCAAATGCCAAGAGCGGCTTCTTGGCCAATATGAGCCATGAGCTTCGCACGCCGCTTAACGCGATCAATGGCTTCTCTGAGATTATGGTCCAGCAGCTCTATGGGCCCTTAGGTGACCGCCGTTACCTCACCTATGCGACCGACATTCTCAATAGCGGAAAGCACTTGCTTGAGTTGATCAACGACGTGCTCGACATGGCGAAAGTCGAAGCCGGCAAGTTCAAGATCTACCCCAAGCCGATGGATTTGCAGGAAACGATTGAGCAAGCGATGCGCTTGGTACGTGGCCGGTCAGAGGAAAAAGGTATCGCCCTCGTTGGCGAGCTTGCAGAGGCCGGCGATGTCACGGGCGATGCACGAGCGATCAAGCAGATTATGATCAACTTGCTGTCCAATGCGATTAAGTTCACGCCCGAAAACGGTCGGGTTCTGGTCCAGGTAAAGAACAATCTGGATTCTGTGATCATTCGCGTGATCGACAATGGGATTGGCATCAAAGCCGAGGACTTGCCACGCTTGGCCCGACCGTTTGAGCAAGTTGAAAACGAACATGCCCGGTCTAATCAAGGCAGTGGCCTAGGCCTTGCCTTGTCGCGTTCATTTGCGGAGATGCATGGCGGCACTTTGACCATTGCTTCTGAAGTCGGGGTCGGGACCATGGTGATTGTGTCCCTCCCCCGCTTGGCTGTTGCGCAGCAAGAAGCTGCCTAGCGCGTCACAGAACGCGCCTTAAGCCACCCGCCTCGAATGGCCAACCCAGTAAGGTTCGCGCAATTCACGCCGGAGAATTTTGCCAGAAGGGTTGCGTGGGAGTTCGGAGATGAAGTCCACGCTTTTTGGCACTTTATAGCCTGCGATCCGCGCCTTGGTCCAAGCGATGATATCGGAAGGTTCTGCCGTTTCGCCGGGCTTTAACACGATAATGGCCTTAACTGCCTCGCCCCATTTTTCGTCTGGCACACCGACAACGGCAACATCGGCAACGGCTGGATGGCCGAAGACCGCGTTTTCGACTTCGGCCGGATACACATTCTCGCCCCCGGTCACGATCATGTCCTTCACGCGGTCGTGGATATAAAGATAGCCCTCATCATCAAAGAAGCCGGCGTCACCAGTATAAAGCCAACCATCCTTGACGGTTGCCGCGGTCGCGTCAGGCCGGTTGAAATAGCCCTTCATGATGGTGGTAGAGCGCATGGCAATCTCCCCCACTTCGCCCACCTCACAAGCACTGCCATCATCACGACGGCATTCAATTTCAAACCCGGGCCAAGCGATCCCGCAAGAGCGCAGCTTGCCGCGCGCTGGATCGTGCGCCTCTGGCGGCAGATAAGTGCCAGCGCCTAAGCTTTCGGTCATGCCGTACAATTGCGTGAAAGAGCAGCCAAACGTCGCTTGGGCCTGCAACAACAAATCCTCCGCAATCGGGGAAGCACCGTAATACATCCGCTTCAGGGCCGAGAAGTCGGTTGGTATCTTGGAATTGACCTGGATCAGAATATTAATCACCGCAGGTACGACGAAGGCGTGGGCGATCTTTTCAACCGCGATCAAACGCAGGATTTCAACCGGGTCGACTTGCTCCAACACGACAGCTTTCGCGCCTTGAGCAACGCACAAGATGGCGCTGTTGATCCCGGCGACATGGAACATCGGCATGGCGATCAGGACAGCTTCACCGGCCTCATATTTCGCCCATTCCGCGCCAATGCCAAATTCAAAGAAGGACATGTAGTTTTGGTTGGTGATCTGCACGCCTTTGGGCAAGCCTGTGGTGCCAGAGGTATAAAGTTGAATGACATCGTCATCAGGCAAGCATGGCAGGCCTGGATCCTCTGAGGAAGCAGCCTCATGCCAATCCTGATAGCTGGTCCAGCTTGCATGGCCGCCATCAAGGGCCAGGGTCATCGGCTTATTGGTGGCATGATCTAGGGCTGCTGCGGCAATCTCGTAAAAATGGCTGCCAACTAAAAAAACTTTGGCCTGACTATCGTCAAGCACGTAAGCCACTTCCGGCGGGGCCAAGCGCGCGTTGACGCCGACCAGGGTCGCGCGAGCTTTCACGCAACCAAAGAACAAGGCGAGGTAATGATCGGAATTTGCGCCATAAACAGCCACCCGATCATCCGGCTTTACGCCCAGATTGATCAGTGCCTGTGCGATTTGGTTAGCGATTGTGTCCAAGCGGGCAAATGTCGTCGTGCGATCCTTGAACGAGATGGCAATGCCGTCTGGACGGGCCGCAGCCTGCACGCGGGTGATGTCCGCAACCGATTTTGTGGCTTCAAAGTCAAACATATTTCCCCCTCACACGGTTTGATACCGTGCCTATTTATGGATGTTGCCTTGATGTAACGCGCCTGACTGTATTTGTCGCCTCGCATTTTGGTGAAGGACTGGTCGAATACATTTGGCTCGTTAAAAGGAAGCCATCTCATGCGCGAGTCGCTTGTCGAAGGATGTTCTCATGGCCGATGCCGATAGTCTGATCTTACACCATTTCAACGCCTCGCCATTTTCTGAGAAAATTCGTTTGGTCATGGGCCTCAAGGGCTTGAACTGGGTCTCGGTGAACATCCCGTCCATCATGCCCAAGCCAGACCTGACCCCGCTAACGGGTGGCTATCGTCGCACGCCAGTTCTGCAGATCGGGGCCGACATTTATTGCGACACGCAATTGATCCTGCGCGAAATTGAACGCCGCCATCCAACCCCAACGCTTTATCCCAATGGCGAAGCAGGGCTTTCATGGATGATTGCCATGTGGGCCGATCGGGCCTTCTTTCAGGCAAGTGTGCCCATCATTTTTGGTGCCGAGGGTTTTAATGTGCCTGAAGCATTTAAGCGCGACCGCGAACAATTGTCGGGTAGACCCTTTGATACGGAGCAAATGCGCGCCGCCTCGCCCATGATGCGCGACCAGTGGCGCGGCCACGTGGCTTGGGTGGAAGAAGCCCTTGAAGCCTCGAAGGGCGACTGGCTCTTTGGTGATAAGCCAGGCCTCGGCGACATCTCCGCCTATATGAATTTTTGGTTCCTGCGTAACGCCTACCGCCCGGGCTATGACAGCCTGATGGCCCCATTTGAAACCGCGCGCGACTGGGTTGAGCGGGTCGATGACATTGGTCATGGCACGATTGAGAAGATGACGTCGCAAGAAGCGGTGGCACTTGCCGGACAAAGCACGCCCATCGACCGCACAGGCGTTGATGAGCAAGAGCCACAAGGTTTGCGCGAAGGAGATTTTGTCTCGGTCTCGCCAGATGATTACGGGCGCGACCCCGTTACAGGTAAGTTGGTGTTTTCCGACGCCAGCGAGATTGCGTTAGAGCGTGACGTGCCGGGTCTTGGGACTTTGGTGGTTCACTTCCCTCGCGTTGGCTATACCGCGCGGCGCAGCTAAAACGTCGCGGGTTAAGGGCGGGGCTTAGTTGAACAAGGCGTCAATATCGTCTTGAGCACCGCCCGCAGCACCGCCATGCACCATGCCATCGAGCATCATGATGGAAGATTGCAGCGCCATCGTGGTTTCAGCGATGAAGTCGTCCAACGGCGTACCTTGCTGGATAAGCCCTTCTGCCTGCGCAATAGCCTGCTGCAGCAAGTCGCACGTCTCTTGGCTGAGGGCGTCAAAAGGGGCTTTGATAGACGGATCGGCATTTTGATAGGCCAGAATCGCTAAATCCTTGGCCTGAAAGCCAGAGCGCGCAAAATGCTGCTCATAGCTCAAAGGTTCCCAATTGCGCAGTTCTTCAATCATGTCAGGCATATCGCCCAGCAGGCCAAACAACATGACGGCCTCGTTAAAGACATTCAAATAGTCAGTCGCAAGGCCTGTCGCGGGCATGATATTGGCTTCGATGAGGACCTCAGGGTCCCACCAGGCAAGCTCTACTACTTCTTCACCACGATCACGCACATCAAACATGCGCGTGTGTTTACTCTACATTTGTCAATATTTACTTTCCAAGCGATCAATATCTGATTTGCCCGAGTTGAAATGCTTCAAAAACCTCAGCGGTCAAAGGCTCATAGAGGCGGGTTGCAGGATTCATCCAGACCATAGGGTCGGAAATCTGCGCGGGGTCGAAGCCAGCCTTGACCAAATCGACTTTGCGGTACTTGAACGTGCCCGTAACCTCCATTTCCGTTTGGAAGCGCAAGAATAACGGAATGGCATAGCTGGGCAGTTCAGTCCGCACATGGGCCGACAGGGCTGCCAAATCAATCGGCTTCGGCGAGACAATCACGGCCATGCCAGCGCGGCCATCCGCGTGGGGAACATCCACGCCATAAACATTGGCTTGCTCTACACCTGGATAGATACACAAGGCCTCGCCCACTTCATTGGTCGAGACATTTTCAGACTTCCAGCGATAGGTATCGCCAATCCGGTCCACGAAGTAAAAATAGCCGAGCTTGTCTTGCTTCAAGAGGTCGCCAGTGCGGAACCACAAATCGCCCTTTTCGAAGACGTCGCGCAAAAGCTTCTTCTCAGATGCCACCTTGTCGTTCGCATAGCCGTCGAAGCGAGCCCGCACATTGGTTGTGTCGATCTTGCCGATGGCCTCACCCACCTCGTCAAAGGCGCACTTCTCGCACAGGCCTTCTTCGTTTCGGATCGGCTTTTCTTCTTCAATATCAAAGCGAACCAGCTCTACATTGAACCGCTTTTTCAAATAGCCCGGGATGCGGCCGACCGCGCCCAGCTTACCTTCCACATTGATGAAGCTGACATTGCCTTCGGTGGAGCCGTAGAACTCACAGATGAGCGGGATTTTAAAGCGCTCTTCGGCACGCGCCCAGACGTCGGGCCGCAAGCCGTTCCCGAAACAGGACTTAAGCTTGTGCGCCTGCTCTTTTGGATGCGGCGGTATGCTGACCAGATAGCGGAACAATTCGCCAATATAGGCAAAGACCGTACATTCCTGATCGACAATATCGTCCCAGAACTGGGTGGCGGAAAACTTACGGCGCAACACCAACGTTGCACCCGTATTCAAGACAAGACCAACGCCACAGATGCCGCCTGTGCCGTGATAGAGCGGTAGCGGGCAATAGACACGGTCTCCCGGCCCAGTGTTGGTCGCCGCAATGAAGGATCGGCTCATACCTTGGGTCCGCAAATGCGACAGGGTTGCCGCTTTGGGATTACCGGTTGTACCCGAGGTGTAGACATACAGGCAGGGGTCTTTAGCTGTCAGCATTTCGCGATAGGCGCGCGAAGGCCGCTTATTGCTCTGCGCATTTAACGAGCGATCCAAGTCATTGGCATTGGGGATCAAACCGCCTGCAGCCCAGACCGAAACGCCCTCTAGTTGACCATCGATTGTGGCCCACAAATCAGCCTGTTCCGCACCGACAATGGCGGCCTTGGACTTGGCAATAGTGACGCAATGCAGGAGTGATGGACCTTGTAGATTGTGGTTGATCAAAGCCACGATCACGCCGACCTTCGTCAGGCCGTACCAAGCCGCCAAATAATCAGGTCGGTTTTGCATGAAGAGCGACACCACGTCGCCGGCTTTCAAGCCGATTGAGACAGCCCAATGCGCATAGAGGTTCGCTCGACCGTCAAATTGCCCATAGGTCCAAGTTTTGCCCTCGAACACAATAGCGGGTTTGGAATTGAATTGGTCGCAAATAGCTTCCCAATTGTCCGGCAACAAGACTTGGCTGTCCGGGCTTAAGTCCTTCATCCAATTATTGGTGCGACTTAAAGCCGAAAAGAATTTTACCTCGCGCTTGATGCTGTCGATTAGGCCCATGGAGTACGTTTCCTCTTTTCTCCTTTATGGACTGACTTGAACTTGCTTCAAGCGGTTAAGCTGACAAGAGAAGCGGTTTTCGCAATAAGTTGAACGCACTGATACACAAATGCATCAGCCTTCGCTTTACGGGCGAACGGGCCAGTCTTTTTGGTGATAGGCGCTATCCCAGAACAACCACTCATGCTGGGCACAACGCAGGAAAGCTGCCTCCATACGAGCGCGCTCTGCTGGCCCTGCGGCTTCGGCTGCGGCATTGACGATCGCCTTCATGCGCTCTGTCGCCGCCGCGAAACTTTCATCCGCATAGGTATCAATCCACGCCTGATAGAAATTATTGGGTGCCCCCTGTTTAGCGATGGTGGTGCCAACGTCTTGATAGAGCCAGAAGCAGGGCAGAACGGCCGCTGCCAGCACCGCAAAACTATCGGTTACCGCGGTGGCCAACATGAAATTGACATAGGCCTCGCAAGCCGGTGTCGCGGCTGCGGTTTCAGCGGCGCGGGGATCTATGCCAAATTGCTCAAGATAGCCTGCGTGCAGCGCACGCTCGACAATGATGGCAACTTCGGCAGCTTTAGAGAATTCTAGGATTTCATCCGCTGCCGGCGCTTTGGCCGCCCCCAAAGCCAGAACCCGCGCATAGCCTTGCAGATAGAGGCTGTCTTGGATCATATAGTGGGCAAAGGCTTCGCGGGATAAAGTCCCCGCCGACAGTTCGGTATTGAAGGGATGGGCGTGCACGGCTTCGCGCAGCTTGGAAGCTGCCACCCAGACATCATCGGTAAATGCCATGACTTAAAACTCCCTGCGCAGGCTGAAGGTGACTTTGCGCCCGCGATTGATGGTGAACGTGTCAAACGGGCCGCCGGGGCCGAGACCTGCGAGCAAGCCCGTCATGCCCTGACCGAACGCGGAAATGGCCCAGCGCTCATCAGTGAGGTTTTGCGCTTGTAAGGTGGCGGTCCAAGCTTCGCGCTCAGCGCTAAGGGTCAGATCGGTCCACCAACGCGCCGGGGAATAGAGCACATTGTCGATCTCATAAAAGGTCTTACCGGCATAATTGGCGTCAATGCGGCCGCTCAATCGAACTTCTCTTAGGTCTAGCCTGTAATTTGCGGAAACTTTGCCCGTGTGCTTCGGCGCATTGGGGATGGCCTTGCCGCTATAGTCGCGCGTGGCGGGGGAGCCCAACAGCGGATCGGTCGCAATAAAGCGCTCAATATTGGTATCCGCCAAGGCATAGCTGGCCGATAGGTCTAGGCTGTCTGTGGGTCGCAGCAAGATGCTGGCTTCAAGACCCCTCACCGTCACTTCATCCACGTTCAAGGTCACCGACTGATTGTCGATGAAGGTATAGTTTTGATAGTCTTCAACCTTGTTGGAAAAGACGTTCAGCTCCAGCCGACCCGAAGCGATGGGAAATTGCTGTTTCCAGCCCAATTCCAACGAGGTCGTGATTTCTGGGCGATAGGTGGCTTTCCAAATGGAGCTCGCTGCCGGCGTCGGGTTGAAACCACCGGGGCGATAGGCCTCGCCATAGGTGAGGAAGAAATTGGTGCCATTGTTCAGATATTGCGCCGTCACACGCGGCTGAAAGCGTTCAAATGTCCCATCGCGGCGGGAGATCACTGGCCCGCTGACTTGGCTCCGGATCGTCTGCGACCGCTCATCGCGATCAAGTCGGCCTTGTGCTTCAAGTTTGAATTGATCCGTAACCCGATAACCAAGCCCGCCAAACACCGAGGTCTGGTGAGAGCGGGTTAGATAGCGAGGGGCCGGACCGCCGAACAGGAGAGGGCCGAAATCATCCGTGCGGTCTTTGTCCGTGTCCTGAACAAACACGCCCCATTGATGTGTGAGGTCTTGATCATTGCTCGAAATCCAACGCACTTCGGCCGTGGTGGCGCGCAGATCAATGGGTTGGCGAATAGGCTGAATACCATTTGGGAAAGCTGGAAAGCCAAAGAAGGTCAACGGCCCTGGGCGATAGTCCAGTTCCTCGTCCCAGCGCTTGGCATAGGAATCTCGGGCGACATAGGCAGACAAAGTGCCCCCTGCGATTGGGCGCGAAGCCTTCGCCACCCCCTGCCCCCAACGCCGCTTGGATTGGCCCGGATAATCGCCGATTGGATTGATCAGGACTTTGCCAGAAAGACGGCCTGCATTCTTGCCCGTCACATTGTTGGAGCTCGCCCAAGCAGCCCCGCCCTCATCTTGCAAATACTGAAACTTGAAATCTAATTCCCAGCCTAAAGCGGGACCTGTTAGACGGAGACGTGCGCTGCGGGTTTCGACGGAATCGACCAGACGATTAAGCGTCGCATTCTTGATCCAGCCATCGGCGGATGACCACAGGCCAGCAGCTCGCAAGTTCCAGTCGGACCCAAGCGCCAAAGTGTGGGCACCTTCAATCTCGCCCAAGCCACCATTGCCCACAATCGCTTGAAGATAAGAGACATATTGCGCGGTGCGAATACCAATAACCCCGCCTGAGGCGTTCTTGCCAAAAAGCGCACCTTGTGGCCCTTTAAGCACTTCAATCGCGTCTACATCATAGAGGCGCGGCGTGAATAGCTCTGTATCGGCCAAAGGCACACCATCGAGCACCATGGCAACTGACGCCTGTTGCAAACGGTCAGTCGTTGCGCCGCGGATCGAAAGGATATTGGTGCCGGGGTCTTGGTCATTGACCATCCAGACGCCGGGAACTGCGGTTGCCACGTCGTCTATTGAAGCAATGCTATCAGGGGGAAGTGTCACCGCAGCGGCAGCGATCTTAAACTTTGACTCCTTTCGCCCACGCACCGTGATTACTTCAACCCGCGGCCAATCTTCGCGCATGACGAAGACTACAGGAGATGTCGTTGGCGCAGCTTGCGCCACAGCGAGAATAACGAGTGATAAAGTCATAAAGCCCCTCCCTTCGCCGGCATGATCCGGAGCAGGTTCTACGGGTCGCCACACGACAATCCTCAAGGATCGTTTATGGCCTCTCAGCCCCTCATCGTGGGGCTCCCCGGTGTGTGGGCGGGGTAGGCCCGCCCTGTAACAGCGTCAAGCACATGACGCAGATAAGGCGGCTAGATCAGGCCCGCCAAGGGGCTGGATGGATCAGCATAACGCTTACGCCCCATGCGACCTGCCAAGTAAGCGTCACGCCCGGCTAGGACCGCATGCTTCATGGCGCGCGCCATGCGGATGGGGTCTTTGGCCTCGGCGATGGCGGTATTCATCAAGACCCCATCACAGCCAAGTTCCATCGCAATGGCAGCTTCTGACGCTGTGCCAACACCTGCATCGACCAACACGGGTACGCGGGCGGCTTCGACGATCAAGCGGATATTGACGGGGTTCTGGATGCCAAGGCCCGAGCCAATCGGCGCACCCAACGGCATGATGGCACACGCGCCTGCATCTTCCAGCCTGCGCGCAAACACGGGGTCGTCGGTGCAATAGACCATGACGTCGAAACCCTCTTTCACCAAAACTTTAGTGGCCTCGAGTGTTTCAATCATGTCTGGATAAAGTGTCTTCTGGTCTGACAGCACTTCCAGCTTCACCAAGCTCCAGCCACCCGCTTCACGGGCAAGCCGCAGCGTGCGCAACGCATCTTCGGCCGTGAAACAGCCCGCCGTATTGGGCAGAAAAGTATAGCGCTTGGGATCAACAAAGTCGGTCAAGCGCGGCTGGGTGGGGTCAGACAAATTGACCCGGCGCACGGCAACTGTGACGATTTCCACGCCAGCTGCCTCTGCCGCCGCAGCATTTTGGGCATAGTCGCGGTACTTGCCTGTGCCGATGATCAAGCGCGACGAAAAGGTGCGCCCGGCAACGGTCCAGCTATCATCTTGGTTGAGGTCTTTCGTTGCTTCGGTCAAACCCTCATCCCCCGCCCACAAATTGCACAAATTCTAACTGGTCACCGTCAGCCAACAGGGTTTGATCCCATTGCGACTTCATGACGATCATGCGGTTGCGCTCAATCGCCACGCCGCGTGGATCAGCGACAAGGTTTGAGACCAAAGCCGTTAGGCTCGTCCCCGGTTCGACCTGATGCTCTTCACCATTGAGATAAATAATCATCGCACCCTCATTGGCGGCAGATATGGGCGGGCTTGGTTGGTTTGATCAAGGCGGTTGTGCAGGAAAGCGGCCATAAGATGCAACCATTTCAGCATGGCCACCTTTCCCTTTAGGCGAAGCAGGGTTACACCTTGTCCATGGAAAAAGCGATTTTTGTGCTCAATGGGCCAAACCTCAACCTGTTGGGCACGCGCGAACCTGAGATTTACGGGACCGATACGCTGGCGGATGTGGAAGCCGCATGCTCAGCGCTGGCCGAACGCTTGGGGATGAAGCTTGTCTTCCGTCAGTCCAATAGCGAGGGCCAATTGGTGGATTGGCTGCAAGAAGCCCGTGACCACGGCGCAGGCGTCTTGCTCAATGCCGGGGCACTGACCCACACGTCGCTTGCGATCTATGATGCGATTAAGGCCATGAGCATTCCTGTCATCGAGATCCATCTGTCCAACCCGTTGCGGCGCGAAGCGTTTCGTCATCACTCCTATGTTGGGATGGCGGCAACCGGGACAATCGCGGGCTTTGGCCTGCATTCTTACGTGTTGGGCCTAGAAGCCCTATCCAAGAAACTATCGGTCAAAAGCTGACCCTTTTGCCCCAAAAACGAAGGTCCTAAGACAGACCTATAGGAGAGACGAATGAGCCAATCAGGATTCGACACAAAATTGGTCAAAGATCTGGCGCGTATCCTGCGCGATACGGACCTGAGCGAGATTGAAGTAGAAAACGAAGGGGTTCGCGTGCGTGTTGCGCGTCAAGCCAGTGTTGCCCCTCAGATGGTCCAAGCTCATGTGCCGATGGCCCAAGCCCCTATGGCGATGGCCCCTGCGGCAGCAAATTCAGCATCAGCCCCCGCAGCGCCAGCCCCAGCAGCTGACCCTGCCAAGCACCCCGGCGCAGTTCCCTCGCCTATGGTCGGCACGGTCTATACCCAACCAGAACCCGGCGCTTCGGCCTTTATCAAGGTCGGCGACACGGTGAAGGAAGGCCAGCAGCTGTTCATTATCGAAGCGATGAAGACCATGAACCCCGTGCCTTCGCCACGTTCTGGGACTGTAACGGCTATTCTTGTCCATGATGCTCAACCCGTTGAATATGGCGAAGCGCTCTGCGTGATCGAATAGTCAGGAGACACACAGGTGTTTGATAAAGTTCTGATCGCCAACCGCGGCGAGATTGCCCTGCGGATTCACCGCGCCTGCCTGCGAAGTCGTACTTGAATATCCCAGCCTTAATCGCGGCTTGCGAGATTACTGGCGCGCAAGCGATCCATCCGGGCTATGGCTTCTTGTCTGAAAATGCCCGCTTTGCAGAAATCATTGATGCGCATGGCTTAGTCTTTATCGGCCCGCGCGCTGAACATATCCGCATGATGGGGGATAAGATTGCCGCCAAAGCTGCGGTGAAGGCTGCTGGTATCCCCGTCGTGCCGGGCTCTGACGGTGGCATTACAGATGACGAGACCGCTTTGGCGGTTGCCGAAGAAATTGGCTATCCCGTTTTGGTCAAGGCCTCAGCCGGTGGTGGTGGTCGCGGCATGAAGGTCGCCCACTCAAAGGACGAGTTGTCGGTCGCTTTGTCGATGGCCCGCACGGAAGCGAAAAATGCCTTCGGCGATGACACGGTTTACCTCGAGAAGTATCTCGGCAAGCCACGCCACATCGAAATCCAAGTGATCGCCGATGAGTTTGGCAATGTGGTTCATTTGGGCGAACGCGATTGCTCACTCCAACGTCGCCACCAAAAAGTCTGGGAAGAAGCCCCCTCGCCTGCCTTGAACGCTGAAGAACGCGCCGAGATCGGCGACATCGTGGTCAAGGCTATCAAGTCGCTGGGCTATCTAGGCGTTGGCACGATTGAATTCCTCTATGAAGAAGGCCGCTTCTATTTCATCGAAATGAACACCCGCCTTCAGGTCGAACATCCTGTCACCGAGATGATCACAGGCGTGGATTTGGTGCGTGAGCAAATTCGGATCGCAGCTGGGATGCCGCTCTCTTTCACCCAAGAAGAAGTGGTTTTTGAAGGCGTGGCGATTGAATGCCGGGTCAATGCCGAAGACCCTGTCACCTTCGCGCCATCGCCTGGCACCATCACGGACTTCCATGCGCCGGGTGGCTTAGGTGTTCGCTTGGATTCAGCCATTTATACGGGCTATAAAATCCCTCCCTATTACGACAGCTTGATTGGTAAGTTGATCGTGCATGGGCGCAACCGCAACGAATGCCTGATGCGCTTGCGACGCTCGCTTGCTGAAATGGTGGTAGGTGGCGTGAAGACGACGATCCCGCTGTTCCTGCGCTTGGTGCAAGAGCGCGACATCATTGATGGCGATTACAACATCCACTGGCTGGAAAAGTGGTTGGCCGAACAAGCCGAACAAGCTGAGGAACCGCGTGCATGAGCAAGGGCTTTGGCCCGGACGAGCTTTTGGCATGCTATGCGCGCGGGACTTTCCCGATGGCAGACGGGCGGGATGATCCCCACAATCAACCAAGCCTTTCGCGAGGTGGTGGAATTGTGCGCGGCACCGATTGGCGAGCGGACTGAGACTTGGATCAATCAGCCGATCTTGGAACTCTACGACGGATTACACCGCCGCGGTCACGCTTTTAGCGTTGAAACCTGGCATGAAGGCAATTTGGTCGGAGGGCTCTATGGGGTTCGCCTTGGCGCGGCTTTTTTTGGCGAAAGCATGTTTTCGCGCGCGCGTGACGCCAGCAAGGTTGCCCTCGTCCATCTGGTCGCGCACCTCATCGCAGGCGGATTTCGCCTGTTAGATACCCAGTTCCTAACCGATCATTTGACGCAGTTTGGCACCATTGAGGTCAATCGTAAGACCTATCACGCGCTTTTGGCCGAAGCGATTACGTGCCCTTCAACTTTTCCAGTGCCGGATTTGTTGGCGCTGGACCCGTCCGAGGCTCTGACTCACCTGGATCTGCCTCCGGCGCAACTGGCACCGATGCCGCTGCATCTGGATTCGCCGCGCCAGCTTTGGCCTCAGAGCGTGGGCGCGCTTTGTTTGGAGACGATGGAGCAGCACTTGGCAATGCAATTGCCCCCTCACAACTGACCAACCACATATCGTAAGTTGGATGGTCAATGGGCGTAACCGCCGGACTGGAAGCAATGATCCAGCCTTTGCGTATAACGCGTTCCTTATTGGCCTCACGCATGTCGCGACGGTTGCGCTGGGGCAAAACTGCCAGTTGATTGTTATTCTGACGACCCATATCGGAGACTTCGACATAGGCCCAAGATTCAAGCGGGTCCTCAGGATTGGACGCATAGCAAGCCGAAAGCTTCAGCCGCAAAGATCCATAGGTAACTTGGCTGCCTACGGGAACGCGCACACGGACATTGGTTCCCTTTTCGCGGTCCAAGGCCCCAATCATAACCCCGGTGCCGCGCGTTTCGCGCACAGGCTTCGGTCCAGTTTCGAGAGCTTCTGGCGGAAACAAAAGTTCAAGCGGGACAAGGGGAATATTTGGTCCAACCAAACGAGGCAGGACTAAGCCGCTGGCTGCCAAGGCTTGTTGCTCGGCCTCTGCTTGGCTTAGGGCTTCCCGGCGGATGCGCGCGCGCATCTCCTCCTCAGGGGTCATCCACGTGCCGGTGCCGTTCTGACGGAAAGCAGGCGCAACATCGCCTTCTTCAGGCTCTTCGATGGGCCCGAGCTCTGGATCAATACCGCCACTCGTTGCCGTAGGTGGCGTCGCCTTCGTAGCCTTAGCTGGATCACTGGCTGCGCCGCTGGTTGAACCAGGACGCAGGCCAGTCGCATTGGCTTCTGGATTTGCCGTCTGAGCGATCACAGCACCACTGCCGAGCGCAATGAAAGCAGAACCCAGCGCCAGCCAGCTTAGTTTCTTTACGTCAAACATGGCTGCGCCGTCGGCCCGTTTCATTACTCGGGCGACCAAGACTCATAGTCGCTGGAAGATTTCGCGCGCTCGCCTGCCCCGGCCAAGCTGCCCTTTGGCCGATAGGCAAAGACAGTCCCGGTTAGATTAGGCAGATGCGGCTTTTCCCATGACTTCAGCACGAATGGCTCAATCGTTGGGGGTTGCTCAAACGTATGGTGCAGCCAGCCATGCCAATCCACTGGCACGCGGGAAGGCTCGGCATAGCCTTTGTAAAGCACATACCGACGCTTACGCCCTTCGAGGGTGGCCTTACGCTCTTCAAAATAGCGATTGCCTTGGTCATCTTCGCCCACCAAGGTTGCACGCTTTGCGATATCAAATAGCGCACCAATTGTTGCACCATTCCACCACGTAAAGATTTTTGTGAGCACGAGATTGTTCCTCTTCGGCCCGCATTATGCCCCGCCCCGTCGTTGCCATCAAGTCGGTGCGGCATACCTGAACAGGACGAAACACCGATAACCTGCGGCCACACGCATTCTTCAGCAGAAAGCAGCGCTACTGATGCAGTTTTTCCCCAATCAGGACTAGGCGATTGCCGAGTTCAGGCAGATGATCACGAGAGTGATTCGCGATGGGGCTGCCGTGAGCTTTAATTCCGCCTTTTTTGGTCATGAACGCTTCGTCGCGCAGCCTGATATGTTGCGCGAGATCGGCGCTGACTCTGGCCCATTCTATGCCCCGGCGAGTTGGAGTTTGGACAATGTGCTGGCCTTCGGCGAAGCCGCAGACCTACCTGACGAATCCTCCATATCCGATGCCATCCTTGATTTAGCCGGTCGTATTGGCAGCTTGGCTTGGACGGAAGGCATTTTGGCCGACGCGCAAGCGCGTGACCATTTTGAAGCCGTGTTGGCCAATAGCCTGTTAAACCGCCAAGTCATACTTGACGCAGGCTATCTGCGCGCCTTGGGCCAAACAGGAGCGCAGACGCGCGGCTTTGTCTTGAACCTGAAAGATCGTTCGACCGAGATTGAAACAGGCCTGCCAGCGGTTTGGCTGGATGAGGACTTCCAAAGCCGGATTGTACCTTGGGCCCAAGCAGAGGCGGTCGTGCATCAGCGCCGCCAAAGTCAGTTTGACTCATCTGCCTTGTCGATGGGGCGTATTCAACTGCGCGACGCTTTGGCACGCGTTAGCGAAGCCGTTGGCCGTGCAGAGGGCGTGGGCCATGACGACCCACGGGACAATCCCGTCCTAGCCCAAGCCGTTGCGGCAGCATTCCGCATTGGGGCCCCTGCTGGCGCGATTCTAGAAGCGATTGAGGATGCTAAACAAGGCATTTTTGACGCCACTGCTCATGGTGGCCTGCTCGACGCGCCTTTGCTGGAACCGACCACCCTTCTCATCCCTGCCACGCAAACCCTAGACGGTGACTTGCTTTTGCGGGCCGCGCGTACCGGTTGTAGCTTTGCATTTGACGATGCAGCTTTTGCGGCGCTTGGCCCGGCGGCCGTCATCTCGTTGTCTGCCTTTTATGAAGATACAGACTTCATTCGGCTTGAGCGCGTCGCTGCAACTTGGCGGATAGCCCTTGATTGCTTAGGCGCTGCCACAGCGTTTCCGACCAAATCGGCGGCTCAAAACTGGGCCAAACAGCGCGCAGCAACGATCCGATATTGTGACGGTGCAGGCCTTTTGATGGCGCTTGGGAAGTCCTATGCCGCGCCTGACGATCAAGACGTGGTGCGTCGTGCGCTTAGCGCGATCGCCACTGGCGCTGCTGAGGCCAGTAGCATCTTGGCGAAGATTTCTGCTTCAACCGGCAACCCGCCGAGCTTTGAGACGGCCTTAAAGCCGCAAGAGCATGGATTGATTCTGGTGGCACTTGGGGCTGATGCGCCAGGTCTTGCCCCCATCTCCAGCCCGGCGATTGAGACGGCCCTATCGGGAGAAGAAACCGGCTTTTCAGTGCGCCCTTGTGTGGTCCGTGGCCTAAAAGCGCTGGGGCTCGATGACCAAGATGCTACCCGACAATTACTGGGCACCCGCACTTTAATTGGCGCGCCCGGTGTTTCCTATGACGCGCTGGCCAGCCGTGGCGTTGATGAAGACGGCCTAGCCGCAATTGCGGAGGCCTTGATCAGCGCTCGCTCGTTACGCCAAACCGTCACCCCTTGGCTTTTAGGGCCAGAAGAAACCGCGCATTGGTGCGGATGCAGCTTAGACAAGGTCTTACAGCCGGGCTTTGATGTGCTGAAAGAGCTAGGCTTTACTTCGCAAGATATCGCTGCAGCCCAAAAGTGGGCCTTGGGCCAGCCTGACCAATGGGGCGTACTGCCTAATTCAGAGGTGTTTGGCCCGGCGACTCGCGAAAACGTCGTCCGATTTGCTGCGGCCCAAGATGAAGCAATCCGTCAGTATGTGACGCTAAGCCTGCCCGTCTCGCGCACCGAGAATGTGCGGGTGATGGCGACGGAGCTTGCTAAGGTTCTTGGCCAAGCAGGCTTTGCAGGCTTTAAACTCAAATTGTCAGAGCCTGGCTTTGACGCGCCCAACTTTGACCTGAGCCGCTATGAAAATGTAGCCGAAGAAGTCAAAGTCGAACGCGTCGAAGTGGTGGTTGAGCGTGTCGTTGAGCGCCTGATCCCTCAACCCGCTGCGCGACGCCGTCTGCCAGATCGGCGCAAGGGCTACATCCAAAAAGCTTCCGTTGGAGGCCATAAGGTCTATCTGCACACCGGCGAATTTGATGATGGCGAGATCGGGGAAATCTTCATCGACATGCATAAGGAAGGCGCGGCCTTTCGGTCCTTGATGAACAACTTCGCCATCGCGACGTCCATTGGCCTGCAATATGGTGTGCCGCTGGAGGAGTTTGTCGACGCCTTTGTCGGCACGCGCTTTGAACCAGCGGGCGATGTTGAAGGCAATGATTCCATTGTGCGCGCGACGTCCATCCTCGACTATTTGTTCCGCGAACTGGCCGTTTCTTATTTAGGCCGCGATGATTTGGCTGAATTGTCTGAAGACCGATTTGATGAAGCGGTGACGGACGCTGGCGCACCCGAAGCTGCTGACCCCGTGCGTTTTATCTCCAAAGGCTTCTCGCGCGGCAGCTTCCCAGACAATCTGGTGCGCCTGCCCAGCGCAGCAGAACGGGCTAGCCGCGGCTCTAATTCACCTCAGGAGCGCACCATCCAAGCAACCCTGATTCAGCCCCAGACTGCTGCCCCCAGCGCCCGCTATGAAGGCGACCCCTGCCCCGACTGTGGCCACTTCACGGTGAAGGCGGACGCATTTGGCTATGCCTGTGATGCTTGCGGGTGGGCCGGGCCACGCCAAGCTGAAGGCAGCGCCTAAAACCGGTTTCAAATCACGGCACCATTCCTGCAAGGAGCCGTCTGAACTTGTGTTTTGACCGCTGGAGCGTCCGAAAATGAAACGTCTCGCCATTGCCATCCTCGTCGCAGCAGCTTGCGGCACCTCTGCTTTTGCCCAGAATGCGGGCCAGATTGCGTCGGTCAAAGCCGGTAAGTCGTGCGCAAAATGCAATCTGTTTCAAGCAGATCTGAGCTATTCCGACGTATCGCGAAAGACTTTTGCCGGTGCGCGCTTGCGTCAGTCCGATATGTCCTTGGCAACAGCTGATGGCACCAATTTCTCCCGCACCGATCTTTCCATCTCCAACCTTTACGGCGTGCGTGCAACTGGGGCGAACTTTGCGCGTGCCAATCTTGAACGCGCCATTTTGGTAGGTGGCTATTTCTCTAGCTCCAATTTTGCTGGGGCTAATCTGGCCGATGCCAATCTGTCAGGTGCAGAACTTGCTGGCGCACGTGGCCTTAACCAAGCCCAATTGAGCAAGGCTTGCGGCGATGCAGAAACTACGTTGCCACGCGGCTTGACGGTACCTGCCTGTAAGTAAGCGGCTGCCCACAGCTGCCTCCTGGCAAATTGTTACAACCATTTAAGTGGAAGTTAAGCGCTAAAGCAGTATAAGGCATGCATCATGTCAAAAGCTTTGCCCTTTCTGATTGCTTTCGCCCTCGCGCCCATTGCTCAGCCCGTTATGGCTTTCACATGGGATCAGCGCGGTAAGCCGTCCACTGTAACCTTCACGGGTCGCTTCTCTGGATTGTGCGCGGGCTGTGACATGTCCAATCGGCGGATGGACAATGCGCATATGTCATCGGGCAATTTCGCAGGGTCGAACTTCTCTGGCTCTGTTCTGCGTAGCGCCGAAATGACCGCTGGCAATTTTGCCGGTACGCGCTTTGACCGTGGCGACCTCAGCAGTGCTGAAATGAACGGCTCAAACTTTCGCGGGGCCAGCTTTGTTGGCACAGGTCTAAGGTCCATTGAAGCTGCTGGTGCTAATTTCAGCGGCTCTGACTTCGCCGGGTCAGACCTGTCCAATGCCGAATTGATCGGTGCCAATCTGACAGGCGCGAAATTTGGTGGGACGCGCGGCACCAATCCCGACTTTAGTGGTGCTAATATGACCGGTGTCATGGTCATGGGCGCAGTCTTCGTCAATGCGGACTTTACCGGGGCCATCATGACACGCGCCAATATTGAAGGCGCTGATTTTTCACGTGCAGATCTAACAGGCGTTATTCTGCGTGACGCGCGTATCAGCCGCACGCGCTTGCAAGGCGCTGATTTCACAGGTGCCAACCTCTCTGGCGCTGATTTATCGACCGCCACAGGCCTTACCACCCGCCAGCTTGAAGATGCCTGCGGCGATGAAGCCACGGCCCTGCCTGCCGGCGTAACCATTCGCGCTTGTAAGACGCGCCGTCCGCGCTAGGGGTTTGTTGTAATTCAGGGGCACGGGATCGTGGAAATAAGCCGAGAAGAAATGATCGCCATTGAACTTCGTACCGACAGAGAGGCGAAAGATCCCTTTCCCGCTTATGTACTTTGGTTCTTCCTAGGCTGGCTCGGTGCACATCGCTTCTTTATCGGCGAGACAAAAACGGGCCTCGCCATGTTGATTTTGACCCTCAGCATGGTCGGCTTTCCCATCACCTTCGTCTGGTGGCTGACCGATGCCATACGCCTCGGTGGTCTCTTACAAGAAAAACGTGACCTGGTGCGCGACCGAATTGCGCGCGAGACGTTGGAGTTGAAGGAATTGTATTAGGGGTGGGGTGGGCCAGATTGGACACCAAAGCGCTTCTAAGTATTTGCCAATTCATCCAACCATGTCATCCCCGCCGCAGCGAAGCGGAGAGCGGGGACCTCTAAGGACTTTGCGTTAGTAGGTCCCGGATCGGCTTATGCCGTCCGGGATGACAGCGACAGAAGTGCACCCCACCCCTCACGTATCCTCGCGCAATAGCCCCTGAACAAAGCCACCCATCCAAGGCTGGCGGGCGCGGCGCATGCGTTCGGCTTCGAGGATCGTTTTTAGGCGCGCATAGCTTAGGTCGAGGTCCTCATTGACCAGCACATAGTCAAAATTCTCCCAGCGGCTGATCTCGCCATAGGCATTGGTCATGCGTTTCTTGATGACTTCAGGCGTGTCTTGCCCGCGCGAGATCAAGCGGCGCTTCAGCTCTGCCATGCTGGGCGGCAGGATAAAGACTTTCACCACTTCTTCTGGGGCCGAGGTGCGCAATTGCAGCGCGCCTTGCCAGTCGACATCAAACATCAAATCACGGCCCGATTGCAGCGTGGCGAAAGCGCTGTCGCGTGGGCTGCCATAGTAATGGTCATGGACTTCGGCCCATTCGAGAAAGCCATCTTGGGCACGGTGGGCGCGGAATTGGTCCTTGTCGACAAAGTGGTAATGCACCCCGTCGCTCTCGCCCGGCCGGGGCGCGCGCGTGGTCCAAGAAACCGACAGGGCAATGTCTGGGTCCTCGTCCACCAGTCGTCGGGACAAAGTGGTTTTGCCTGCGCCAGACGGGCTGACCAAGGCCAACATCAGACCGCGACGTTTGTAGAGATGGGGCTCACTCGACATTGGCTGCCTGTTCTTTCAATTGATCGACGCTGGCCTTGAGGTCGAGGCCTGCGCGGGTGAGTTCCAGCGCCGCAGCTTTTGCCGTCAATGTATTGGATTCGCGATGAAATTCTTGAGCGAGAAAATCCAGCTTGCGGCCGATATCACCACCTTGCTGAAGCAGGGCGCGCGCCTCACCACTATGGGCCCGCAGACGGTCCAGTTCCTCGCGCACATCCGCCTTTAGGGCGAGCGCGGCGGCCTCTTGCAACAGGCGTTGTTGATCATAGGGCACATCGCCCAAAAGCTCTGCTGCGCGCTTTTGCACGCGGTCACGAATGGCCAAGACTTGCGCTTCTGCAGCGGCTTCGGCTTGATGGGTAGTGGCCTCGATCCGCGATAGCAAGGTTTCAAACAGCGTGAACAGCCCCTCACCCTCACGGTGCCGAGCGGCCAGAAGGGCGTCGAGCGCGGTATCTAGGCCAATAATCAAAGCAGCTTCGCGTGCGGCCTTCACCTCGTCGGGCTCAACAAAATCCGCACTTTCCAGCACGCCGCGCAATTGCAAAAGGCCGTCCAGACTGGGTCGCCCTACTGATCCCTGCTCGATCAACGCTTGCCCCTCTGCGAGATAAAACGCAATCATCTCGTGATTGACCCGTACCATCGGGCCAATACTTGTGGTGTCGCGCTTGGTAGCCAACGAAATCTGGATCGACCCGCGCTTGAAGCGCTTGGCGCAGCCTTCGCGGATCTTGGTCTCGAAAGCCTCATAGCCGGGCGGCAATTTGAACTTCACATCGAGATTGCGACCATTGACGCTGCGCGCTTCCCACGCCCAAGCCACATCGCCAGCTTGACCTTCAGCGCGGCCAAAGCCCGTCATGCCCAAGAGCGGTGTCACAGGTTTCATTGGCCACCACCCAACAGGCTTTGGCCCTTTTTCTCTTGTTCCGCCCGCCAAGCGCGCCAGCGCAGAACGTTGCGATTATGCTCAGCATAGGTCTCGGCAAAGACGTGCCCGCCCGAGCCATCCGCCACAAAGAAGATTTCGCGGGTCCGGGGCGGGTTCAGAACAGCGGCCAAAGCATCCTTGCCCGGATTGGCAATCGGCGTCGGGGGCAAGCCTTGGATCACATACGTGTTCCAAGGATGGGGGTTTTCGAGGTCGCTACGGAATATCTTCCGGCGTAAGGGTGCGCCCTTGGTGATGCCATAAATGATGGTTGGGTCTGACTGCAATTTCATGCCAAGGCGTAGGCGGTTGACAAAGACCGCCGCCACACGGGGCCGCTCTTCAGCAATACCGGTTTCTTTCTCCACGATAGAGGCCAAAATGATCGCCTCTTGCTTGGTGGCAATTGGCAGGTCTGGCGCGCGCTTTAGCCACAATTCATCGATGAGGGCTTGGTGGCTGTCCTGCATCCGCTTGACCACACTTGCGCGCGTATCGCCACGTTGGATCGGATAGGTGTCAGGGTTGAGCGTCCCTTCAGGCGGCGCTGGTGGCAACTCGCCTGCCAAGAACCGGCTTGCTTCCAGACGTGTGTAGATTTGGCTGACACTCCAGCCCTCGGGCAACACAATCGCGCGCCTGACCCCCTCACCGCTGGCAAGGATTTTGGCAATTTTGATGGGGCTGGCACCAGAGGGAATTTCATATTCCGCAATCTTCAAGTCGGCCGCAGAGCCATTGATCGCGACCGCCAAGCGGAACCCCAGTGCGGATCGCACCAAGCCTTCCTTTTGTAGACGACGGCCAACAATACTGGCTGAATCGCCGTCTTGCACAACAAAGAAGCTCGACTCGCCCTCTTTCGCTTTCGGGCCCGGCCCCAAAAGGAACAGGCCCGTGCCAAGAACGAATAAAATCGAAGCGAGGCCGAGCCCGATCCAAATCCGCTGCCACATGGCCTTTGCCTGTGCCGCCTTTTTGCCACGCACTTTGGCGACGGGATCGGTCATTAGACCGCTTTCAGGATAAGCGCCGCGTTGGTGCCGCCAAAGCCAAAGGAATTGGACAACACAGCCTTAGCAACCACTTTCTTGGCCTCCAGCGGAACCAAATCAATCTGGGTCTCCACAGATGGATTGCGCAGATTGAGTGTCGGTGGGGCGATTTGATCCCGTAACACCAGAAGCGAGAAGATTGCTTCAACCGAGCCTGCGGCTCCCAGTAGATGGCCGATGGCGGACTTAGTTGAAGACATGGTCAAGCCTTGGGTGTCCGCGCCAAACAAACGCTCTACCGCCCGCAACTCAATCTCATCACCCAAGGGGGTCGAGGTGCCGTGCGCATTAACATAGCCAATGTCTGAAGTCGCAAGACCTGCGTCTTTCAACGCAGAGCGCATAGCCCGGAAGCCGCCATTGCCATCTTCAGAAGGCGCTGTGATGTGATAGGCATCACCCGACATGCCATAGCCTGCCACTTCGCCATAAATCTTGGCTCCGCGTGCCTTGGCATGCTCATATTCTTCCAAGACGACAACGCCTGCGCCTTCGCCTAACACAAAGCCGTCGCGGTCCTTGTCATAGGGGCGAGAAGCCGAAGTTGGGTCCTCGTTAAAGCCACTCGACAGCGCGCGCGCTGCTGCGAAGCCGGCAATGCCGATCTTACAAACCGCAGCCTCACAGCCGCCTGCAACCATCACATCGGCGTCGCCATATTTGATGATGCGGGCGGCGTCACCAATGGCATGAGCCCCGGTTGCACAAGCGGTCACCACAGAATGGTTAGGGCCTTTAAAACCGTGCTTGATCGACACGTGGCCAGAAGTCAGATTGATCAGCGCCGAGGGCACGAAGAAGGGGCTGATCTTGCGGTGCCCTTCCTTCTCAAGAAGCAGCGCATTGTTTGCAATGGTGGAAAGACCACCAATGCCAGAGCCAATCATGACGCCAGTGCGCTCTTGCTGTTCTTCGGTTTCCGCAACCCAGCCAGCATCGGCGATCGCCTCATTGGCGGCTGCGACCCCGTATAAAATAAACTCATCGACGCGCCGACGGTCCCGCGAGGACATCGCGGTTTCAGGATCGAACGACCCTGCCACATCCGCTCCGCCACCGCCGCGCCCAGTCGTCCAAGGGACTTCACAGGCATAGTGGACAGGCAAGTCAGATGCATCAAACGCAGAGATGGTGCCTGCCCCGTTTGCACCGGACAACAGGCTTTTCCAAACGAAATCGGCCCCGACCCCGATTGGGGTGACGAGGCCGATTCCCGTCACGCCAAACTCTTCTTCAAAAGCCATGACAAGTTCCACTGTATCGAGGCTGTCTGCGCCCAGATCATCAATGAAGCTCGCATTTTCAACGACTTTTTCCGCATCAGCGTCCAAGTGTTCAATTACGATCTTTTTTACGCGGTCGAAAACGTCAGACATTGTTGGTCCTCGAATCCTGCCGAAGTCCCTTCGGCGTTGTTATAGTTACCGTTTTGCCAACATAGCGCCACGGGAGTTGAACGAATTAGCACCTTTGGCTTGAGGCCGCTAGCGCCAAAACAGTACCTAAATCATCGCCATTCCGCCATTTACGTGCAAAGTCTGCCCAGTAACATAGCTGGCTTGATCGGAAGCTAGATAGACAACCGCTGCAGCAATGTCATCAGGCTGACCAAGTCGAGCGGCAGGAATAGACTTAGTAATGGCCTCTTTTTGCGCCTCATTGAGCGCATCTGTCATCGGCGAGACGATAAATCCCGGCGCAATACAATTGGCTGTAATGCCGCGAGAAGCCAATTCTTGTGCAATGGATTTCGTAAAGCCGATCATGCCTGCTTTTGACGCTGCATAATTGGCCTGGCCCGGATTTCCTGTGACACCCACAACCGATGTGATCGCAATGATCCGGCCCAAGCGCCGCTTCATCATGCCCTTCGAGGCTGCACGAGCAAGCCGGAAGTAGGAACCAAGATTGACATCGAGCACGCGCTCAAAATCCTCATCCTTCATCCGCAGGAGCAAGCCGTCCTTGGTGATCCCGGCATTCGCGACCAAAATATCCAAGCCACCCAGCGCTTCTTCAGCCCGACCAATCAGACCGTCAGTCTCTGCTGGGTCAGACAAATTGCAGGCCAGCGCCACGCTGCCCGGCAATTCTGCGCTTAAGGCGTCTAACGCTTCTTGGCGGGTACCCGACAGGGCGACTTGTGCGCCAGCAGCGTGTAAAGCACGCGCAATAGCCCCACCAATGCCCCCAGTAGCGCCAGTTACGAGCGCCTTTTTACCTGTTAGATCAAACATGTGCGTCGCCTCTTTCGTCTTTAAGTCAAGGAAGCGGCGAAGGCCGCAATTTCATCAGCACCGGTCAGCGCAAGGGAAGTCGCGTCTGGGGCGATGCGCTTAGACATGCCGGTCAGCACACTGCCGGCACCCAATTCCACGAACTGAGTGGCACCTTGGGCAGCAAACCAACCAATCGATTCCCGCCATCTAACGCGACCGGTCACTTGCTCCACCAGCAATTTGGCGATGGTGTCAGGATCTTGCGTCGGCTCCACCGTGACATTGGACAACACGGGGACGATGGGCTTGTGAATGGTAGTTGCAGCAAGCGCTGCGGCCATTTCTTCGGCTGCCGGGGCCATCAACGGGCAATGGAAGGGGGCAGAGACCGAAAGCGGGATCGCACGAGCACCCATCTCTTTCGCGGCTGCAATGGCCGCATCCACGCCCTCTTTCGTGCCCGAAATCACGATGTTGCCTGCATTATTGTCGTTGGCCACGACACAAACGCCGACTTTGGCACCCGCAGCAGCGGCTGCTTCCGCCAAGGCCAAATCCACTTTCGGCCCGATCAAGCTCGCCATCGCCCCAAGGCCCGGCGCGACTGCGCGCTGCATGGCTTGCCCGCGCAGGCGCAACAGGCGGGCTGCATCGCCAATCGAAAACGCCCCTGCGGCCGTCAGTGCCGAATATTCGCCTAGCGAGTGACCAGCGACAAACGCCGCCCGGTCAACACCGATGCCAAAGTCTGTTCGCAAGACGGTCACGACTGCCATGCTCACAGCCATCAAAGCGGGCTGGGCATTTTCAGTCAGCGTCAGGGTCTCAATCGGCCCTTCTGCCATCAAGCTCGAGAGCTTTTGCCCAAGCGCGTCATCAATCTCTGCAAAGACCTGCTTTGCGGCGGGGAATGCTTCGGCAAGGGCAACACCCATACCGACGCTTTGGCTACCTTGGCCGGGAAATTGGAAAATCAGCATGATTTGGCGTTAGCCTTGCAGACCCGATTAGGCAAGTGGGTGGCAAGATAGGGCTTAGACAGGATGCGCCAAGCCATCCCACGCCAGCCAAGCGGCAATACCCAAAAGGGCCAGGGTAAAGAAGATATTCAAATAGGTGCGCCGCTTGCCAGCGCTCAACCACGGGCGGAGGCCGCCAGCTGCCAAAACAATGGCCAAATGTACGCCAGTTGCGACCGCAATATGGGTAAGCCCCAGCCACAGGCTTTGTACCCATACCTGTCCGCCACTTTCGTCGACAAAGCGCGGCAGCAGCGTCACATAAAAGAGTGCTGCTTTTGGGTTCAAGATATTGAGGGTTAGGCCGCGCATGAAATGCCGTCCGGCATGGCTTGACGCGTGTTCGGCATCAGCCAAACCGGTTTCTGCGCCTTGTCTGGCCCGCTCAATCCAAGGCTCAAACGCTAGATAGATCAGATAAAGCACGCCCAACCAGCGCAGCCCTGCCAACAACTGGGGTTGGGCGGCCATCAGGGCACCTAGGCCCGCAATCGCTGCAATCAAATAAAGACATAGGCCAAGGGCAATACCCAAAACCGCCTGAAGTCCTGCTGCCCTGCCCTTATCCAGCGTCAAAGTTGCCAGCCAAGCCATGTTTGGCCCGGGCGTCAGCTCTAAAAGAGCGACGACGAGCAAAAACTCCATCCAGCTAAGTGTCACGCGAATTGCTTTCCATTCTGATCGTCGAACAACCAGTTTCGCTGTCATAAATCCTTTGTGCAAGGCCAGTTTTAGCGGCATTACTGCGCGCTACCCCTTCCCTTTTCCACAGATAAGTGCTTTACGCCCCGCTTCACTGATTGCGGTCCGCCCGCATGAGCGACTTTGTGTGCCTAACAGGCAGATTAGCACGAGGAAGCTGCGACGCGGAACCATCAGGTGGTTTGGTCCCCGCTGAACCATTTGCCGCAATCCTCATGGGGCGCATCTAACGGAAATGGATTCTCATGCCGTTCTACGAACATATCATTATTTCGCGGCCAGATATCTCGCCGCAGCAAGTTGACGAGCTGGTTGAAGGCATCTCCACTTTGATCGCCGAAAAGGGCGGCAAAGTTGGCAAAGTCGAATATTGGGGTCTGCGCAACTTGGCTTACCGGATCAACAAAACCCGCAAGGGCCACTATTCGTTGATCAACATCGATGCACCAGCTGCCGCAGTCCATGAAATGGAACGCCTGCAGCGCATCAACGAAAATGTCATGCGCTACATGACTATCGCCGTTGAAGAGCTTGAAGAAGGTCCTTCGCCTATTTTGGCCCGTCGTGAACGCGACGAAAAGAAACAGCGCGCACGCACTGAAACCAATGGGATGGATTACTGATCATGACGACCAAATTCACCATCTCCAACCTGCCATCGCGTCGGCCGTTTGCACGCCGCCGTAAGGTTTGCCCGTTCTCTGGCGATCAAGCGCCAAAGATCGACTTCAAAGATGTGAAGCTGTTGCAGCGTTACTTGTCTGAAAAGGGCAAGATCGTGCCATCGCGCATCACCGCCGTTAGCCAAAAGAAGCAACGCGAACTCGCTAAGGCGATCAAGCGTGCCCGCGTCTTGGCTCTTCTTCCCTATCACGTCGTTTAAGGAGACGCCGACATGGACATCATCCTGCTCGAACGCGTCGGCCGCCTTGGCGGTATTGGCGACATCGTATCGGTAAAGCC
>VYLK01000084.1_pt1 | contig 38053 bp, 40 predicted proteins | sample 5114321 | NCBI WGS metagenome assembly VYLK01 (sample SAMN12291792, study PRJNA351875) | freshwater metagenome | isolation source: freshwater lake | place: USA: Michigan, MSU2 Lake | collected 2011-08-16
TGTTTGCGCAGGGCCGTCACCGACACCCCGAACCGCGCCGCCACCGTCGGTGCCGACAGGCCCGACAGATAGGCCCCCCGGATCAGGCCCCAGGTCTCCGCCGCCACGGTGACATAGCGGGTCTTGGGCAGGGCCCTCATCGCGCCTGCCCCGCCGGATCGCGCTTCAGCGCCGCCACCGCCCGGTCGATCTCCGCCATGACAGTATCCGGGGCCGCATCCCGGGCCGCTTCGCGCGCCGGGGTGCCGGTCGGCATGTCCAGCACGGCCCGCGCCCGGAGGGCGAGCCGTTCGACGGTCTCGATGCGCCGGGTGACGCGGTCGAGGGCGTCGGGTTTTCGGGGTGTCTTCTTCATGATCTCCGCTCCGTATTGAGGCGGCGGAGTCTGCGGCAGGCGGGACCTATGGCGGGCTGAAAGGGGCGAAAAGGCAGGGCGCGGGGCGCAAGGTGTTGAAAGGATTGGGGGAGAGAGGGGACGGTGGGTGGTGGATTGTGCTGACAATCGGCGGATTGGTAGCGGTGCTCCCTCCACCGCTATCGTCATTCCGGCGAAGGCCGGAACCCAGCGGCGCCGAAGGCGATCTGTTCACGCACCGGCGCTCCCGACAGCCTGGCTGCTACGCGCCGCCCTTCGGGTCGCGCTCTCGCGCGCCGCTGGGTTCCGGGCCTCGCTACGCTCCCCCGGAATGACGATAGCGGGTGAGGGGTAGCGGCACCTCAGTCCGCCTCTTCCGGCGGGACCCAGTCGGGGTCGTTCTCCGGAAACCACTCCGCCGCCAGATCGCGCCAGTCGGGGTTGGCCTCCTCGATCAGCCGGAGCTTCCAGTCGCGCTTCCAGCCCTTGATCTGCGTCTCCTGGCGGATGGCGTCAGTGACCCAGGCGTGGCGCTCGAACCAGACCAGCCGGGTGCAGCCGTAGCGTTTGCTGAACCCCTCGAACGCCCCGGTGCGATGCTTCCACACGCGAGCTGGCAGATTGGCGCAGACGCCAGTGTAAAGCGTGCCGTTGCGTTGGCTAGCCATGATGTAGGTCGCGACGAACTTCCGATGCGTGCGCATGATTCGCAACCTATGCGTTATATAACCGACCTGTCCAGCGCCCCGCCCCTCCCCGCTATCGTCATTCCGGCGAAGGCCGGAACCCAGCGGTGCCGAAGGCGACCTGTCCACGCACCGGCGCTCCCGACAGCTTCGCGCTCGCGCGCGCCGCTGGGTTCCGGGCCTCCGAGCCGCTTCGCGTCTCTCCGCCCGGAATGACGATAGCGGGTGGGGTGAGATCAGGTCCGCCGGTACCGGCCGCGCCCGTCGAACGCCAGCCAGCCTTGGTCCCGCAGCACCTGCAGCTGCTGCCTGATCTTGGGGCGGACGTTGTTGTTGCCCGGATAGAGGGCCGCCAGCCGGGCCTCCTGGGCATAGACTTCGGCCAGGGTGAACTCGGGCCGCCCTACCGCCTCGACCGCGCCCATGACGGCCAGCAGCCAGCCGCGCGCGGTCTGGCTGGTCTCGCGCAAGAAAAGGGTGGAATGCCACTGTTCCAGCACCGCAGCCTTGGGCACGGGCCGACTATCCCTGATCAGCCCGATCTTGCCCACCGCCGGCACCTTGCCGATCAGGATGTTGCAGCCCTGCCAGGGGTTGCTGCGGCCCTTGGGATGGGTCCACGCCTTGGGCTCGATGATTGACGGGGTGAAGAAATGCTTTGGCACCACGATCAGATCGGTGACTCGCGCAGCGGCGCGATCATAGCTCATGACCAGCAGATTGGGGTTGTTCCGCGCCTTGAGCCGCGCTGTCATGGCGCTGTACGCCCCGTCCAGAACCTTGGCGCCCAGCCTGCCGTTCTTCGCCTTGAGCTCGAACTCCTCGGCGCAAGCGTCGCAGGCGAAATCCCCGACCGGCGAGTTGTTGGGCAGCGAACGCAGGGCCTCGGCGCCGCAACCGGGACAGAACAGATGGGCGGCGACCCAGCCCTCGGTCCGGACCCGGGCGTTCTGGGTTGGCCCCTTGAAGATTACGGCCGGTTCGGCGAAGCCGAGCTCGCACCAGTGATTGTCGTCCTGCCCCATCCGGCCACCGTAGCGGGTGGTCGAGGCGAGGTCATCCCGCGAAGGTCAAGCGGGCCAGATCAGCGACTACCGCGCCTGTCGTTGTCGCTGGAGAAAGAGACCAGCCCCTGATTTGCGAACTGCCGCACAACAGAGATCGAGATCGAGGGCGGCGGCGAGAACGCAATCGTCTTTGCCTTGGACCCTAGCGTGAAGGTGCCGTGGGTCATGGCGCCATGTTGAAGGTGAAGTTGCTCGGAAAGTCAGCGAGCGGCTGGACGGAGGCCGCAAAGGCGGCGTCCTCCGCCTTGGACCATGCCAGAGTCGCCTGATCGGCCCCAGCGTCGTGGTCGGCGCAAAACTCAGCGTAGGCGGTTTCGAGGTCGGTACGGCCCAAGGCATCGAGAAAGGCGACGCTCGCAATGGCCTCGAAGCGTTCGCGCTCCCACCAAACCCAGCCGGGGGCGGCTTCGTGATCGAAGTTCAGATTAACTGACACCCGCTCGAAATCCTCGCCTTCGACGAGATAGGTCAGGATAACGCCATCCCGGTCTTCGGCTGTGAAGAACTGCTGCGCGCCGTCCCACCATCCCCGGCCCGTCAGAAATGCATAGGTTCCCGGTGGTACAGCGCGTTCATCCATGGAGGCGTCGGTCGAACCCTCTTGAATGGTCAAAAGGCGTATCAGTCGTGCCACGACATCTGCTCCTAACCATGTTGAAAATGGGCATGTGATGCAGCTTGGGTGCGAGCAAGTGAAACACTCAATAGTTGCAAACGCAAGCCCTCCTCCGCATCGCGGTTCCTCTTCATAAGCGATAGCGAGGAGACCCCCTACCGCCCCTTCCGGAACGCCTCCGCCTTCTCCGCCGCCGCCGCCGCCCGCCAGCGTTTCGGTGCCGCCTTGTCGACCGTCTCGCCCTCGCCGGTCAGGACCTCATTGGCGAACTCCAGGTCCATCAGCTTCATCCGCTTGATCTCGTCGCGGAGCCGCGCCGCCTCCTCGAATTCGAGGTTGGCGGCGGCGTTGCGCATGCGGGATTCGATGTCCTTGAGGGCGGCCTGGAAGTTGGAGCCGGTGAAGGGTTTGGCGTCCTCCTTCATGCCGGGGGCGGTCAGTCTGTCGAGGGCGCGGCTCTCATAGGGGCTGGCCATGATCTCGCGGATGTCGCGCTTGACCGACTCCGGGGTGATGCCGTGTTCGGCGTTGTACGCTTCCTGCTTTTCGCGGCGGCGGTTGGTCTCGGCGATGGCGCGTTCCATCGAGCCGGTCATGCGGTCGGCGTAGAGGATGACGCGGCCGTCGACGTTGCGGGCCGCGCGGCCGATGGTCTGGATCAGGGAGGTCTCGGAGCGGAGGAAGCCCTCCTTGTCGGCGTCGAGGATGGCGACCAGACCGCACTCGGGGATGTCGAGGCCCTCGCGCAGCAGGTTGATGCCGATCAGGACGTCGAAGGCGCCCATGCGCAAGTCGCGCAGGATCTCGATCCGCTCAAGCGTGTCGACGTCGGAGTGCATGTAGCGGACGCGGACGCGCTGTTCGTGCATGTATTCGGTCAGGTCCTCGGCCATCTTCTTGGTCAGGACGGTGACCAGGGAGCGGTAGCCGGCGCGGGCGACGGATTTCACCTCATCGATGACGTCGTCGACCTGGGTGCGGGTCGGGGTGGAGACGGGGCGGATCTCGACCGGGGGGTCGATCAGGCCGGTGGGGCGGATGACCTGTTCGGTGAAGACGCCGCCGGTGCGCTCCATCTCCCAGGGGCCGGGGGTGGCGGTGACGAAGACGGTCTGGGGCCGCATGGCGTCCCATTCGTCGAACTTGAGCGGGCGGTTGTCGATGCAGGACGGCAGGCGGAAGCCGTACTCCGCCAGGGTGGATTTGCGGCGGTAGTCGCCGCGGTACATGCCGCTGATCTGGCCGACGGTGACGTGGCTCTCGTCGACGAACAGCAGGGCGTTGTCGGGGATGTATTCGAAGAAGGTGGGCGGCGGCTCGCCGGGGCTGCGGCCGGTCAGCCAGCGGCTGTAGTTCTCGATGCCGGCGCAGGAGCCGGTGGCCTCCATCATCTCCAGATCGAAGCGGACGCGTTGCTCCAGACGCTGCGCCTCCAGCAGTTTGCCGTTCTCGACCATCCAGTCGAGCGTCTCCTTCAGCTCGGCCTTGATGCCGGTGACGGCCTGGTTCAGCGAGGGGCGCGGGGTGACATAGTGGCTGGCGGCATAGACGGTGATCTCGGTGAGGTCGGCGGTCTTCTTGCCGGTCAGGGGGTCGAACTCCTGGAGGGACTCCAGCTCGTCGCCGAACAGCTGCACCCGCCAGGCGCGGTCCTCCATGTGGACGGGGAAGATCTCCAGCACATCGCCGCGCTTGCGGAACATGCCGCGGTCGAAATTCAGGTCGTTGCGCTTGTACTGGAGCGCGATCAGGTCGGCGCGGAGCTTGGCCTCATCGATCCGGTCGCCGACCTTCAGGGTGAAGGTCATGGCGGTATAGGTCTCGACCGAGCCGATGCCGTAGATGCAGCTGACCGAGGCGACGACGATGACGTCGTCCCGCTCGAGGATCGCCCGCGTCGCCGAGTGGCGCATGCGGTCGATCTGCTCGTTTATGGACGAGTCTTTTTCGATGTAAGTATCTGATTTCGGTACATAAGCTTCCGGTTGATAGTAGTCGTAGTAGGAGACGAAATACTCGACGGCATTGTCCGGGAAGAAGCTCTTGAACTCGGAATAGAGCTGGGCGGCGAGGGTCTTGTTGGGGGCCAGGATCAGGGCCGGGCGCTGGGTCTGTTCGATGACCTTGGCCATGGTGAAGGTCTTGCCCGAGCCGGTGACGCCGAGCAGGACCTGGTCGCGCTCGCCGGTGTCGGCGGTGGCCACGAGCTCGGCGATGGCGGCGGGCTGATCGCCGGCGGGGGTGTAGCGGGTCTCCAGCCGGAAGGGGATGTGTTTGCGGCCACCCTGTCCAGAATGGGGCGGCCGGTCGGGGCGGTGCGGGGTCCAGTCGGCGGGCTTGCCGGGGGCCTCCTCCGGCGTCAGGCGCGGGCCGCTGACGGGGGCGAACATCGGCATGCGGTTGGTCGCCGCCGCGGGATCGAAGACGAAGGGTGGCGCCGCCTCCGCCAGACCCGAGGGATTGGGGACGTGGACGGGCTTGCCGGACTGGGAGGGGGAACGGGCCATGAACGGCAATCTAGGGGGCCGGGGGCGCGGACGCCACAACGCAGGTGCCCCGCTGTTCTGACCGGCTTGACTCCGTGTAACCCATAGGTGATATGTAACCTCAGGGTGACAAACACAGGAGGATGCAGATGTCGAACACAGGAGATCGCCGCGGGGGCCGGCCGGTGCGGGGGAGCGGCTGGAAATTCATGGCCGCACTGGTCCTGTCAGGCCTTGGACTCGGCCTGGCGGTGGTGGGGCTCAATCCGGGCGCGACGAGCCTGGGCGAGACCCTTTCCGACGCCAATACGGGGATTGTGACCGGCATCGGCATCGGCCTGTTTGTGGTCGGGCTGATGATCGCCTGGAAGGTGCGGCCGGGCAGCCCGGCCACGCGCGGGGAAGAGGAGACGGGCCAGCGCGAGCGGATGCAGCAGCAGCGGGCCCTGCAGCTGTGGCTGTTCCCGATCATCACCCTGATCTTTCTCTACCAGTCGACCCGGGCGATCCCGCTGATCCTCGCCGGCGAGCAGAGCTTCGCCAACTATATGAGCGTCCTGCTGCCGGTGCTCTACGCCTGGCTGGCGGCCTCGGTGACCATGGGCTGGGACGGCAATTCGCGGAAGAACCGCCGCTACCTCGAAGATGAGCTGACCCAGGTGCTGCGCGCCCGGGCGATGGTCTGGGCCTTCTTCGTGCTGATGTCGGGAACCACGATCGCGCTCGGTCTGGCGCTTTGGCGTCCCGAGACCGGCATTGTCGCCGTCCCGTTCGCCCTGGCGGCGGCGGGCGCGACGGCGGGCCTGCGCTTCGCCTGGCTGGACCGTGAGGCCGGGCGCAACGATGGGTGATCCGCGTCTGGCCTCGCGCCTGAAGGAAATGCGGACGGCCGCCGGCCTGACCCAGGCCGAGCTGGCCGAGCGGGCCGGGGTGTCGCGCAAGACCGTGAACACCGTCGAGAACGGCGTCTTCGTGCCCTCGACCATACTCGCCCTCAGCCTGGCGCGGGCTCTGGGGACGACGGTCGAGGAACTGTTCTGGCTGGCGGAGTGAGGGAGCGGCTGGTGGCCAGTGGCTAGTGGCTAGTGTCGTTCGCACGACTGGCTGCGGAAGGGCGGCGCGGACGGTGCCGTCGCGCCGAGGCCGGCCAGCCACTGGCCACTAGCCAACAGCCAACAGCCAACAGTCACGCCATCAGCGGCTCATCGACACGCGTGTCTCGAGGTCGGTCCAGCGGCGGCCCAGGTCGCGGAGTTCCTCGCGGAAGCGGGCGGCCTCGGCGCGGCTGATGGAGCCGTTGCGCTCGCCGGCGGTGATGCGGGCCTCGATCTGGTTGGCACGCGGGTCGTTTCCATAGCCGCCGCCGTTGCCGGAGACATGGTCGTCGCCGACGCGGCGGCTCAGATCGGCATAGCGGGTCTCCAGGTCCTGCTGCTCGCGGTCGCTGAGGCCGTCGCGCTGATAGCCGGTCTCGATCCGGACCAGGGCGTCGAAATCGGTGCGCAGCCGGTTCGCGGCGGTGCGGCTGATGCGGCGGTCACGGAGGGCGGCGTCGACACGGTTGCTGAAAGCGACACGCTGGCCGCCCAGGGGGCGTCGGCCGTTGCTGTAGTCATCCTCGATCTGCCGGTCATTGCTGTAGGCATTGCCGAACACGGTCCCGAACAGGGCACCGATGATGCCGTCGGGCTGCAGCGTCGTCACTCGACCGCCGTAACCGTCATTGTCCGGATAGAGGGCTCCGACCGTGGCTCGCGCCCCGGTGCAGGTCAGGACGCCGTCGCGGTTAGAGATCGATGACCGGCAGTCGACCGGCCGCAGGGCGCTCCAGCGCCAGCCGCCCTCAGCCCGGCATTCGGCGGAGACATAGCCGTCAGCCAGCAGTTCGACATTGCGGCACGAGGCGGGGATGTCGCGGGCCGGGCTGCTGTAGCTCGAATAGGGCGTCTGGGCCTGGGCGGTGCCGGCGACGGACGCCAGCAGGGCACCGGCGGCCAGGGCCGACAGGGTGCGGGAGATCGAGGTCATGGGCGGTTCTTTCCGGGCGGGGGCCCTGATGCCGGGAAGAACGGGGGTCGATGGTGAAAGGTTGCGGGGGCCGGGATCAGCCGCCGCGGCTTAGCCGCCAGTTGCGCGGATCGATGCGGGGTCGGGTCGGGGTGCCCTCGGCCGGGACGGCGTCCCTCGGGACGGCCGGGTCCCCGGCGGATGCCGGCGGGGGCAGGTTCAGCGGGCTCGCCAGCGGGTCGCCGGGCTGAACCGGCGGGAACGGGGCCGGGATCCGGGCCGGGCGCGGCGCGGGAAGTGCGGCGTACGCCGGTTCGGGGCTGACCATACCGGGAGGCGGAAGGCTGCGCAGTCGGCGATAGCCCCCGGCCGTGTCTGCGGTCTGGAGCGGCGGCAGGCAGGCTGACCCGGTCAGTCCGTAGAGCTCGGCGGCGACATCGTAGACGCCGCGCTCGATCAGGGCCCGGACGCCGAGTTGCAGGGGCTCCAGCGCGCTCTGTCCGCCAGAGAGGTCGACGGCCACGCCACCGAAGATGTCGAACACACCCGCGCGAATCTCGCGGCCGACGATCTGTTTCTGATAGGCGGCGATCGCCACCACCTCCTGGGAGATGGAATCCACCAGCCGCAGGTCAATCGCCACATTCATCACGAAGCGGGAGCCGCCGAGGATGGTCTTGGGGTCCTCGGGGTCCAGGGCCCCCACGCCCAGCTGCCCACCCGATGACTCGATATTGTAGTTGAGCTCGGTGATGCCGCCGACGAGGTAGAAGCGCGATCCGGCGATCTGGCCCGCATTGACCGGGCGCACCGGTCCGGGTGTTTCGCCCGCGCCGGTCGGGGCATCGGAGAGGACCTGGGCGGTGGCATAGGTGCGTTCGACCTCGGAAACCGTGCGGTCCGCCCGCTCGACCAGCGGAACCCCGGCCCGGCCCAGGGCCGTGACGGCGAACAGCGAGGCCCCCTGGGTCACCCGGCGGCCCGTCTCGAAGTCCAGCTTGCCGGTGAGATCGGCGATTTCGCCGACCGCCAGGCGGGGCGCGGCGAGGCCTCTGCCGGCAGCGGTGTCGGCGAGGCAGGTCAGGGCGGGCGTCAGGGGCGTGGCATTGGCGGTCGCCGGCGCTCCGCCGACCGGCTCGGCATAGAGGCCGGTGGCGGGATTAAAACCTGTCGACCCGCACCCCGAAACAATCGAGGTCGTCAGCAGGACGGCGATCAGGGTGCGGCGACTCACGAATCGATCTCTGCCCTCTCAAGGCACCCACTATAGGCCTCGGGAGTCTGCATGCCAGCCAGGAGTTCGAACACGCCCCGTTCGACGAGGGTGCGGACCGCTGCCTGCAGGGGTTCGACCGCCTGGGTGCCGCCGGACACGACACCACCGACCGTGTCGGAGCCGCCGCTGACGCCGAGGTTCATCTCGCGGCCGAGCAGCTGCTTCTGGAAGGAGACCGTATCGACGACGATCTGGGAGCGGCTGTCGACGAGGCGCAGGTCGACGGCGACGTTCATGACATAGCTGGAAGCGCCGACGCGGCCCCTCAGGCCGGTCAGCTCGGACTCGCCGAACTGGGCATTGAGGCCCGACGACTGGAGATTATAGTTCAGCTCGGTGATCCCGCCGACGATGAAATACTCCGATCCGGCGACCTGACCGGCGAAGATCGGGCGGAAATTCTGGGCTGACTGACCGGCCAGCTCGGGCGTATCGGACAGCAGGTGCTTCTGGGCGTAGTCCAGCTCGATCTGGGAGACGGTGTTGTCCAGCCGCTCGACCACCGGGGTGCCGGCGCGGGCCAGGGCGGTGATGGCGAACAGGGAGGCCCCCTGGGAGACGCGGGCCCCGGTATCGAAATCAACCCGTCCGGTCAGGTCGCCGATGCGACCGACGGACATCCGCGGGGTCCTCAGGCCGAGGGTCTGGTTGCGCTCGGCGAGGCAGGTCAGGGCGACCGTATAGGGTGTGGCATTGCCGGAGGCATGAACCCGACCGCCGCGAACCGAATTGTCCGGTGTACCGGCGGCGGCCAGTCCCGGAGCCAGCAGGCTGGCGGCGGTCAGGGCCATGATCAGAAGGCGGTTGGGGCGGCGGGTCATGTCAGGTCTCCGGTAAGGGGAGGAAGGGGTGGTCAGCGCGGGGGCGTGGTCCCGGTGGGTGCGACGGCGGTGGTGGTCCCCCGGGTCGAGTTGGCGGTCACGGACCCGTTGGCGGTGATGGCGCCGGTGTTGGTCTGGGTGGAGTTGACGATCACAGTGTTCCAGGACCCGGCGACGGACACCGTCAGAAGATTGCCGATCGCCGTGCTCGAGGAGCTGGCGGCACCGGAGGAGAAATAGTCAGCGCCGCTGGCGGCCTGATCACCCATATTCCCATCGGATTCGAAATAGCTGCTCGAGTCGGACTGGATAATTCCATTGACGATCAGTCGGTTACCGGTCTGTCCGCGGGAGGAGGAACCATAGGTCCGAGCTTCCATCTGACGACCGTTGGCATAGCCGGCTTCATAGGTGGCCAGCGAGCCACCGCGCGCGGGTGCGCTCTGGGCGAGGACCGGCGTGGCCAGGACGGCACTGCCGGCGAGGGCGAGGACGGCACTTTTCAGGATTGACCGGGAGCGGTTCATGATGCGAAGCTTTCTGTTGACGTTGGTGTCGCCGCGTTGCAGCGCGACGACACCGGGAAGTCAGTTGTTTTAGAAGCCCGTGACGGAGAGGCTGTTGCCGATGGCGGCAGTCGTCGCCGTGACCGAGCCGCGAACGTCGCGGACCGTGGCGTTCATGTTGCCGTAGACGCCGGCATTGTTGGCCTGGAACGAAGCGAGGCGGCCAAAGTCAGCGTCGATGCTGGCCGAGTTGCTCAGGGCCGCCGAGGTCATGGCCACATCGCCAACGTTCACCAGCGTCGCATTCAGGGTCGAGGTGGGATCGTAGCCCGCCAGCTGTGTGTTGTGGATGGTGCCGACCCAGTCAGCTTCGATGCTGGCCGAGTTGGCGATGGCAGCCGAGGTTACCGAGACATCGTCATGGACGTTGGAGATCGAAGCCGAGAGGTCCGAACGGGCGTCGCCCCAGAAATTCTGGTAGTTGTTCAGGGTCGCGAGGCTGGAGCCGGTGCCGCCAGTGGCCGAGAAGGAGTTGGCGATGGCGGCCGAGGTCACGGCCACGTCGTCGCTGACGCCCTGGATCGTGGCGTTCAGCGTGGCCTTGATGGTGGCGTTGTTGCGCTGGTTGTTGTCCAGGCTTTGAGCCTGGGCGGCACCAGCCGAAGCGGCGAGGCACAGGGCAATCGCCAGGACGGAAGCGGTGGTCTTCATCGGAGAGTTCCTTTCATTGCCGGGTATTCGGCAAGGGAGGGGGAGCAAGGGCTGTACCAGCGGCCCGGCCCCGGCATCTTCAGGGTTCGCTAACCAGGACGGGCCCGATTTCGGCGGGAATCTGCCCCGAAATGGGAATTTTCCCGCCGATTTGCGGAACCTTTGCAAAACGTAAACCCTGTCCCGCAAGGTTTTGTTCAGGGTGAATTTATCTTTACGTTTCCTTGACTTCAAAACGGGACGGACGCCTGCCCCAGTTTGGGACAAGACAGGTCCCGGGCCGGGCCAGTGACCCGGACACGGCGATTTTCGCCGGAAGCGGGCTCCCCGATCCGGCTTCTGATGACGGACAGGCCTCGCCCATGACCGCACTCCCCCTCCCTGACCTGCTCCTGCTGCTGCTGGCCCTGACGGCGGCCGGACTGGTGGGTGGGCTGGTGGCCGGATTGTTCGGGGTTGGAGGCGGGACGGTGATCGTGCCGGCGGTCTTCTATGCCTTCGAGGGGCTCGGCGTCGGGGGCGAGGGAAATCTGCATACGGCGATCGGGACCTCGCTGCTGACCATCGTCGCAACCTCCTGGCGGTCCTTGCGCGCGCATCGGGCGCACGGGGCGGTTGATGAGGGGGTGCTGAAGACCTGGACGCCCTGGGTGGCGGCGGGGGCGCTGGTGGGGGCGGGGGTGGCCGGGTTCACCTCGATGCAGGGCCTGGCCATTGTCTATGGCCTGTGTCTGTTGGTCGTGGCGGCACAGATGGGGCTGTTGCCCGAGGGCGTGACGCTCAGGCGGGACCTGCCGACAGGCTGGGGACGGCGGGTGACGGGCACGGTGATCGGCGGGCTGTCGGCCATGATGGGGATCGGTGGCGGCAGTTTCGGCGGCATGATGATGAGCCTGTGCGGACGGCCGATCCATCAGGCGGTGGCCACCGCCTCGGGCTTCGGCCTGGCCATAGGGACGGCAGCGACGCTGGGATTTGTAGTGTTCGGCTGGGACGCCGGCGGACGGCCACCGCTGTCACTGGGCTATGTCAATGTGCCCGGGGCCTTGCTGATGGCGGTGCTGACCACGGCGGTGGCCCCCTGGGGGGCGAAGCTGGCGCACGCGCTGGACCGGGCGGTGCTGAGGCGAGCGTTCGCGGTCTGGCTGCTGGTGACGGCGGCGGCGGTGGTGGGGAAGGCGGTCTGAGTGGCTAGTGGCTAGTGGCTAGTGGCTGGCCACCACCTGCGGGATAGCCCGGACCGCGCCGCCCTTCAGCCGCCAGCGAAGCTGCAATCACTCATCACCCATCACTAACCACTAACCACTGGTCACCCCTCACGGCCGCAGCGTCAGCTCGGTGGGCGTCGCGCTGAAGGATGACAGGCGGCCGAGGTAGCTCATGCCGAGCAGGCTGTGCGGCAGGCCACGTTCGACGACCAGGGCCTCGACCCGGTCCACGCGGGTGCCGGCGACGGCGACCGTTTCGAGGGCGACACGCGCGGCACGGACGGGGCCCGAGGCGGTGATGAGCGAGCCGGAAAAGTCGTCGGCCTTGAGCCGCAGGCCGAGACGGGCGGCGTCAGCCGGGGTCAGGACCACGACGCTGGCGCCGGTGTCGACCATGACCCGCACGGCCTTGCCGTCAATCAGGGCGTCGGCCCAGTAGTGGCCGTCGGCGGCCTTCAGCACCCGGGCCGTCGCGCCGTGGGCCGGGGCATGGACGGCTGCGGGCGTGGCGGCAAAAGCCTGCCCGCGCGCTCCGGCATGGTTCAGCCACCAGGCGGTGGTCAGGGCCGAGGCCACGGCCAGGGCCATGATTCCCGCCGAGGAAACATCGAAACGCATGCGCAGTCCGTCGTGAACACGCCGCTTCTGCGGCCCCTGCCCTGTCGCATACGGCGGTTGGGATGCGGTGAATGGGGATGGTTTGCGGGGGGTTAAGGCGAAGGCGAGTCATGAGTGGTTAGTGATTAGTGGTTGCTGGATCGAATGCCGGCTGCAGCCGAACGTCTAAGGTGCCCGCCCCTGCGAACCACTCATCACTAGCCACCAATCACCCCCCGCGCGCAGGCAGCGCCGCCATGATCGCGGCGCGTTCCGCATCGGTGAAACCGCCCCAGCCGCCGATCTCGGACAGGGTGCGCCTGCAGCCGAGGCAGAGGCTTGTGGCACCGTCGACGATGCAGACCTTGATGCACGGGGTGGCCATACTGCGGGGCGGATCCTGGGGGGTCAGGGCTTCACTTGATGACATGGATGCGAAATATGCTCTGGTGACGGATTAAAATAAGTTGCAATTCCGGCGTCCCTGCGTTAGCTTGACCATGACGCGAAACGACTATGACGGTGAGACTCCCGAAAAGCACGACGTGTCTCTTTTCATCGCCAACGCGAAAGGAGACGCCCGATGAAAGATCGAGACCGCAACCTGCAGCATGCCATGATGTCCTTTGCCCTGCTGGGCGGGATGCTGGTGAATACCAAGAACGGCCACGGGGCCGGCGACCGCGTGGTCAGCCACCCGTCGAATTTCGTGCCCATCAGGCTTCGCAAGCGCGACTAGATCGAAACCGGTCCGGAGTCCGGCTCCGGAGTCGGGACAGCTGACATTGCGGCGAGACGCGGTGTGCGGCACATCGGGCGCATGACCCTGATCCGCCGAGACCGCCGCGACCACATCGAACTCTGGACCCTGGACCGGCCCGACCGGCTCAATGCCCTGCCCGACCTCGGGGACGGCGAAGCCTTCGCTGCGGCCTGTGAGGCGGTGAATGCGGACCAGGGCGTGCGTTGCGTTGTGCTGACCGGTGCCGGGCGAGCCTTCTCGGCCGGTGGCGATCTCAGGGCGATGAAGGACCGGCGCGACCTGTTCGCGGGATCGGGTGCCGAGATCCGGGAGGGTTATCGGCGTGTGGTGCACCGGATCGTACGGTCGCTTTACGGGCTGGAAGTACCGCTGATCGCGGCGGTGAACGGCCCGGCCATGGGGCTGGGCTGTGACATCGCGGGACTGGCGGACATTCGCATCGCCTCGGACACGGCCAGTTTCGGCGTGCCCTTCCTGAAGCTGGGCATTCTGCCGGGCGACGGCGGGGCCTGGCTGATGCCGCGCAACATCGGCTATGCGCGGGCTGCCGAAATGCTGTTCACCGCCCGGGTGCTGGATGCGAAGACAGCGATGGAGTGGGGGCTGGTCAGCCGGGTGGTCGCGCCGGAGCGGCTGATGGATGAAGCCATGGAGATCGCGGCGGACGTGGCCTCCCGCGCGCCCCGGGCCCTGCGCATGACCAAGGCCCTGCTGCGTCAGGGCCGCGATGCGACCTTCGACCAGATCCTGGAGATGACCGCCTCGATGCAGGCGCTGGCGCACCTGACCGACGACCATCTGGAAGGGGTGACGGCGGCGCTGGAGAAGCGGGGGGCGGTGTTTGGGGGGACGTGAGGGGTGAGTGGCCAGTGGCGAGTGGCTAGTGGCTAGTGGCTAGTGGCTAGTGGTTAGTGGTTAGTGATTGCAGCGTCACCGCCAGCGGAAGGGCGGCGCAGCCCGCGCTCCCGCACCGGCGTCAGCCAACCACTAATCACTAACCACTAGCCACTAGCCACTGGCCACTCACCACTCATCACTCCTACCCCGCCTGGGCCGGAGCCTGCATGGCGCGGGCGGCGGGGACGCCGGTTGAGGCCGGGCGGGGGGCGCCGGCGGTTTCGCCGGGCTTCATGAATTTCACCAGCACGCGCTGACCGATCAGGAGCGGGGCGTCGCCCGCGCTGACGACGACCTCGACCACCCGCTCGTCCGAGCGCTGTGACGGGTCGTCCGAGGCCAGTTTCCGGGCGCCGAAGACCGCGGCGCGGCGCAGGACGGCGCCGACATAGACCTTGGTCGGATCGCCCTCGGGCGTGATCTCGACGGCCTGGCCGGGGCTGATGTTCGGAATGTCGCTCTCGACGATCTCGGCGCGGGCAATGCGCGGGGCATCGGGCTCGAGGTCGAACATGTTGGACACGTTCAGGGTCGAGGCGCCGGCACCGGGATTGGCGTAGCGGCGCACGATCCGGCCGTCCTGCGGGGCCCGGATCACCGTCAACTCGACATTGTAGGCGGCCTGGTCGCGGCGGGCGCGGGCGGTCTGGACAGACGCCTGCTGGGAGGCGAGCCGGGCCTGGGCCGTGGCGATGGCGTCGCGGGCCTGATCCATGCGCGAGCCGGCGACGAAGTTGGACTCGACCAGGCGGGCAAGACGGTCGTGCTCGCGCTGGGCGGTGCGGATCTCGACCTGGATCAGGCGCAGCTGGCTTTCGGCCTGGGCGACGTCGGCATTGGCGCTCTGCAGGGCCAGACGGGGTTCATCGTCTTCCTGGCGGGCGAGGATCTGGCCGGCGACGACACGGTCGCCTTCCTGCACCAGCACCTCACGCACAACGCCGCCGCGGCGGGCCGCAATCTGGATGATGCCGCCCTCGACATCGACCTTGCCGTTGGCGATGGCCGCATAGGGGCTCTCGACCCGGGTGGCGGCGGCCTTCTCTTCCTCGGCCTTCTTCGCCTTGTCGGCGCTCTGCATATAGTTGAAGCCGACGACGATGGCGGCGATCAGCACCAGGCCGATCCAGAGCCATTTGTTCTTGAGGAAGGCGGGCATGACGGAGTTCCTGAGGCGGTTCAGTGCGACGCGAGCGTGGCGTCGGGATTGGGGGTGCGGCGCTCATCGGAGATGATGATGCCGTCTTCGATCTTGATGACGCGATCCGCCCATTCCTCGAGGCGGGGATCGTGGGTCACGCAGATGACCGCGGCACCGTGTTCGGTGGCGGCGCGGCGCAGCAGGCGGATCACGATCTGGCCGTTCTCGCCGTCGAGAGCGGAGGTCGGTTCGTCGGCAAACAGGATCTGCGGGTTCTTGGCCAGGCAGCGGGCGATGGCGACGCGCTGCTTTTCACCGCCGGACAGGGCCGAAGGCCGCTGGTTGAGGCGATTGCCGAGGCCGACTTCCTTGAGGGTCGCCGTCGCCTGTCGTTTGGCGTCGCCCTTGGACAGGCCCTGGAATTTCAGCACCACCTCGACCTGTTGCAGGGCGGTCAGGGCCGGGAAGAGGTTGAAGCCCTGGAAGATGAAGCCGCAGTGGTCGAGGCGGAATTTGTCGATCTTGCCCGACGAGAGCTTCCAGAGGTCATCGACATCGAGCGTGTCGACCCGCCCCTCTTCCGGCCGCAGCAGGCCGGACAGGGCAGCGATCAGGGTCGACTTGCCGGAGCCGGACGGGCCCATGACCATGGTCAGGTCGCCGTGGCGGGCGTCGAAATCCACGCCCTTCAGCACCTCGATGAAGGATTTGCCGGACTTGAACCGCTTGACCAGCCCCCTGGCCTCGATGGCGAAGTCGCCGTGTTTTCCATGCGCCTTGGTGTGAGCGGTCATCGCAGAAGATCCGCAGGCTGGCTGTTCTTGAGAATGCCGAGCGACAGTGCGCCGGACATGATGGCGATGGCCACCAGTCCGCCGCCGACGATGATCAGCAGGACCGGCGGCAGGGCGATGATCACCGCATTGGCGGCGGCAAACATCTGCACCAGAAAGGTCAGGCCGATGGCGGCGGCCACGCCGACAAGGCCGACCCAGAAGCTGAGCTCCATGACGATCCGGTTCAGCGACCCCATGCCGACACCGAGGGCCCGCAGCGAGGCGAACTCCTTGATATTGGCCATGATGGCCCCGCGCAGGGTCTGCCAGGTGATGGCCACGCCGATGATGGTGCCCAGCACCACACAGCCGCCGATGATGATGACGAGGATGCCTTCCTCGAACATGGCGCCGGCATTGGCGTCGGCCAGTTCCTGACGCGTCCAGGCCTTCCACTGGCCGTCACCGAGGGTGTTCAGCTGGGCCGCGACGGTATCGGCCTGGGCCGGATCGCGCAGCTTGATCATCAGGGGGCCGACGCGGGGGCCGGTATCGGCCTGGCCGAGCATGCGCAGGGTATCCCGCGACATGACGATGGTTGACGACATCATATTGGGGTAGCCGCGGGTCACGCCGACCACCGTCACCGTCTGGCCGTTGTACAGGGCCTTGTCGCCGAGTTTGACGCCCAGTTTGGTCAGGGCCGTTTCATCGATCGCCACGGTGTAGGGCTGACGCAGGGCGTCGACCAGTTCGTCGGAATAGTCCGTCGGAATGGTGACCGCGCCCGGGGTGGTGTCGATGATGCTGGCCTGGACGAATTCCTGCTTCGGCGCACCCTGACGGGCCCGCTCGGCCTGGGACATGGTCGGATCGACGTTCTTGACCGACTGGAAGGAGCCGCCGGCCCCGTCGAGCGGCTGGACCTCGACGACCTGCGGGTTGCGATAGGCCATCGGGATAAAGCGGCGTGGGACGCCCGAGGGACCGCCCATCAGGCTGGTCGCACCGGGCTGCATGATGATGATGTCGGCGCTGGACCGCTCGATCGTCGCGGTGAACCCCTTGCCGATGCCGATGAAGACACCGGTCATGGCGAGCACGAGCAGGCCCGACAGGGCCAGGGCCATGACGGCGGCCATATAGCGCCGCCACTCATAGAGGAGGGTTGAAAGTGCAAGCGACATGGAAACGGAAAGACCCCTGACGTTGACCGCTATCTGACGATGCAAGGCAGCGGGGCCAAGTTAAATCGGGTTAAGGCGATCACCGTTACGGATTTGTAAGACCGGAAGCGTCGCGATGGACGAAAACCATTCATCGTGTCTATGCAGGGAGCAACGATCGGCGACCCCCGCCGACACCCCCGGGAGAATTCGCAGAATGATGCTTCGCTCGCTCCGCGCCGCCGTGTCGGCGACCGCCTCGATCGCCGCCGTCGCCGGCTTTCTGGCCGTGATGGCCACGCCCTCCACCGCCCGCGCCGATGAAGGCATGTGGACGTTCGACAATTTCCCGATCCAGACGGTGAACGACAAATACGGCACCCGGATCGACCAGGCCTGGCTGGACCGGGTCCGCAACGCCGCCGTCCGCATCCAGGGCTGCTCGGCCTCGTTCGTTTCGGATCAGGGCCTGATCCTGACCAACTGGCACTGTGTCGTCGGCTGCGTGCAGGAGCTGTCCTCGCCCGAGCAGGACTATGTGAAGAACGGCTTCCTGACCGCCAACCGTGAGGAAGAGAAGCGCTGCCCGGGCCAGACCGCCGAGGTGCTGGTCGACATCGTGGATGTGACCGACCGGGTGCTGGGGGCCGGTGCCGGGCTTGAAGGCGCCGCCTTCAATGCGGCCCGCACCGCCGAGACCAATGCGATCCAGACCGAGGCCTGCGCCGGTGATCCGAAATTCAACTGTCAGGTCATCAGCTTCTACCGGGGCGGCCGCTACGCCCTGTATAAATTCCGCCGCTATGACGACGTCCGGCTGGTGTTCGCCCCCGAGAACCAGGCGGCCTTCTTCGGTGGGGACCCGGACAATTTCAACTTCCCGCGCTACGCCCTCGATGCCGGCTTCCTGCGCGCCTATGAGGACGGCCGTCCGGTCGAAAGCCCGGGCTTCCTGCGCTGGAATGCGAACGCTCCGGCAGAGGGTGACCCGGTGTTCGTGGCCGGCAACCCCGGCTCGACCTCGCGCCTGCTGACGATGAGCCAGCTGGAGCGGCTGCGCGACCAGCAGCTGCCGCTGACGCTGATCCAGAACTCGGAACTGCGCGGCCGCCTGCTGGAGTATTCGCTGACCGGCGATGAAGCCAAACGGCTGTCGTTCGACCCGATCTTCGGCCTCGAGAACAGCTTCAAAGCGCAGTACGGCCAGCATCAGGCCCTGCTGGACCCGGCCTTCCTCGGCGCGCGGCGTGACGCCGAGACCGAGCTGCGTGCGCGCGTGGCCGCCGACCCGGCCCTGGTGCAGCAGATCGGTGACCCCTGGGCGGACCTAGAGCGGGTGCAGGCGACGGCGCGCGAGCTGTTCCTGCCGGCCCGCCAGCTGGACCAGGCCGCCGGCGGCGGTTCGACCCTTTACCAGATGGCCCGCGCCATCGTGCGGGCGTCGAAGAACCCCGCGATGACCGAGGCGCAGCGCGCGCGGATGGTCGCCGCTGTCGGTGCCGAAACGCCGATCGCCATGGAGATGGAGGAAATCCGTCTGCGCTACTGGCTGTCCAAGACCCGCGAGTATCTGACCGTCGACCATCCCGACGTGAAGACCCTGCTGGGCCGCGAGAGCCCCGAGGCCCTCGCTGACCGGCTGATCTCGACGACGCGCATGGGCAACGCCGCCTTCCGCGCCGAGGCCGCCGCCATGACCACGGAACAGATGGCCGCCGCCGATCCCCTGCTGGCCTTCATCATCGCCAATGACGCCGCCGCCGCGGCGATCAGCGCGCGCTGGTCCGCCGAGGTCAACGCGCCGACCGCCCGCGCGGCCGAAAAGGTCGCCCAGGCCCGGTTCGCGGTCTATGGCACCAACCAGTATCCGGACGCGACCTTCTCGCTGCGCCTGTCCTATGGCCGGGTCGAGGGCTGGAGCTATCGCGGCGTCACCGTGCCGGCCTTCACCTATATGGGCGGCCTGTATGAGCGGGCGACGGGTGCCGAGCCGTTCAATGCGGCCCAAGCCTTCCTCGACAACCAGAGCCGGGTGAACGCGGGGACAGTCTATAATTTCTCCTCGACCAACGACATCATCGGCGGCAACTCGGGCTCGCCCGTGATCAACGCCGCCGGCGAGGTCATCGGCGCGGCCTTCGACGGCAACATCCACTCGCTGGGCGGTGCCTATGGCTATGACGGCACGCTGAACCGGACGGTATCGGTGTCGACGGCGGCGATCACCGAGGCGCTGCGCAACATCTATCCGAGCCCGAACCTCCTGGAAGAGCTGGGGGTGGAATAGTCCTGTCTCCTCCCTGTTGGCGAAGCCAATGGGGAGGGGGACCACGAAGTGGTGGAGGGGCTGGTTCCTCATCCGCGCTTCGTGCGTTAGCCTGAAATCCTGAGCCAATCGGAGGGGTCAGCGCGCGAGCGTCGACCCCTCCACCACTTCGTGGTCCCCCTCCCCATCGCGGGCGATGGGGAGGAGACAAGAACATGCGCCTCACCCCTGCCCTCGCCGCTGCCCTGCTGACCCTCGCCGCCGGTTCCGCCGCGAAGGCGGAGGAAGGCATGTGGACCTTCGACAACTTCCCCATCGCCCGGGCCAACGCCACCCTGGGGACGAACATCGACCAGGCGTGGCTGGACCGGGTGCGGTTGAGCTCGGTACGGTTTGCGGGCTGTTCGGCGGGGATCGTCTCGGCCGAGGGGCTTGTGATGACCAACAACCACTGCGTCGCCACCTGTGTGGCCAATCTGTCGACCCAGGCGGTCAACTATGCCGAGACCGGCTTCACCCCGCGCACCCGCGAGGAGGAGCGCAAATGTCCGGGCGGGACGGCGGAGATCCTGACCGACATCTCGGACGTCACCGAACGCATGCGTGCGGCGGGTGCCGGGCTGGAAGGCCAGGCCTTTACCCGCGCGCGCGACGCCGAGGCGGGCCGGATCGAGCAGGAGACCTGTGCCGGTGACGCGGCCCGGCGCTGTCAGGTGGTCAGCCTGTACCGGGGTGGCCAGTTCAAACTCTATACCTACAAACGCTACACCGACGTGCGGCTGGCCTGGGCCCCGGAAGACCGGGCCGCGACCTTCGGCGGCGATCTGGACAATTTCAGCTTCCCCCGCTTCGCCATCGATGCGGCCTTCATCCGCCTGTACGAGAATGACGCCCCGGCCGCGACGCCGACCCATTTCAAATGGAACGCCAGCCAGCCGGTCGAGGGCACGCCGGTGTTCGTCTCGGGCAGCCCGGGCGCGACCCAGCGGCTGCTGACCCAGGACCAGCTGTTCACCATCCGCGACGTGGTCCTGCCGATGGACCAGTTGCTGGCGTCGGAGCTGCGCGGGCGGCTGATCCGGTTCGCGGCCGAGAGCGAGGAGAACGCCTTCATCGCCATGGACCCGATCGTGGGCCTTGAGAACACCTACAAGCGCGGGCTGGGGCGGATGCGGGCCCTGGTCGATCCGGCCTTCATGGCAAGGCGGGCCGAGGGCGAGGCGGACTTCCGTCGGCGCCTGGCGGCCGACGCAGCCCTGACCGCGCGTGTCGGCAATCCCTGGGCAGATCTGGCGGCGGTGCAGCCGCTCCAGCGCGAACTCTATCCGGCCTATGCGATGCTCGAGACCCAGGCCGGCGGCGGCTCGCAGCTGTTCAGCTGGGCCCGGACGCTGGTGCGCGGGGCGCAGGAGCGGGCGAAACCGTCGGCCGAGCGCCTGCCCGAGTTCGCCGACAGCCGGCTGGCCGCCGTCCAGTCCGGCCTGTTCGCCGAACGGCCGGTCTATCCGGCGCTGGATCAGGTCCGGATGGAGTGGTGGCTGTCCAAGACCCGGGAATGGCTGACGGTCGACGATTCACGGGTCCGTGCCCTGCTGGGTCCGGAATCGCCGGAGGCCAAGTCGGTGCGGCTGACCGCGGGCACGACGCTGGGCGACCCGGCCGTGCGGCGGGCCCTGTGGGAGGGCGGCATGGACGCTATCCTGGCCTCGACCGATCCGATGATCGTGTTCGCCCGGGCCATGCAGGACAACAGCCGCGCCGTCCGTTCGGACTGGGAAGCGCGGGTGCAGGCGCCGACCGATCGCGCCTCGGAACGCCTCGCCGCCGCCCGCTTCGCCGCCTATGGCGACGCCGTCTATCCGGACGCGACGGGTACGCTGCGACTGACCTATGGCAAGATCGAGGGCACGGACGTGCCCGGCCAGCGCTGGGGGCCGTTCACGACCTTCGACGGGCTTTGGGACCGGGCGACAGGTGCCCCGCCCTTCGATGTGGCGCCGCGGCTGCTGGCCGCGGCAGACCGGATCGACGGCGATACGGTGCTGAACATGGCGGTGTCGTCCGACACCATCGGCGGCTCGTCCGGCTCGCCGGTGGTCAATGCGGCGGGCGAGATCGTGGGGGCCAATTTCGACTCCACCGTCCTGACCCAGCGCAATGCCTATGGCTATGACATCAACGTCAACCGCTCGGTGATCGTGACCACCGGTGCGGTGACGGTCGCGCTGCGGGATGTGTACGGGATGGATGGGCTGGTGCGGGAGTTGGGGGTTCGGTGAGGGCTTGGGGCTTAGGGCTTAGGGCTTAGGGCTTAGGGCTTAGGGTGCCACAACCCAATCCCCAGGCCTACGACCCAAGACCCAAGCCCTAAGCCCTAAGCCCTAGATCTGGCTCATCTTCTGCCGGGCCTTGGAGAAATACTGCCAGCCGGTCCAGACGGTGACGATGGCGGCGATCCAGATCAGGACATAGGCGAAGGTCTGGAAATGGGGCTGCCATTCCAGCGGCAGGCCGAAGCCGTCCCACAGCAGCACCAGCTGCAGGGCCCCGAGGGCCACGATCTGCAGGACCGTCTTCCATTTGGCCAGCAGGGTGACCGGCAGTTTGACCTTGCCGGCGACGGTCTCGCGCAGGGCCGAGACGGCGAACTCACGGAACATGATCAGGCCGCAGGGGATGGCGATCTGCGGCAGGGCCCCCCAGGCCAGGACGCCGAGGATGGCCCCGGTGATCAGCACCTTGTCGGCGATCGGATCCAGGATGGCGCCCCAGCGGGTGGTCGAATGCCAGCGACGGGCGAGGAAGCCGTCGACCCAGTCGGTCGAGGCCGCGACGATGTAGATGATGAAGGCCGTGCGCCCGAACCGGAACTGGTCGTCCGGGCTCAGATAGTCGGACATGAAGGGAACGCCCTGGGGCGCCGCCCCGGCCAGGATCAGGAACATGATCACCCCGGCGACCAGCCGCAGGCCGGTGAGGATGTTGGGAATGGGGTTGGCGTGGGGATTGGGGGTCATGGGGCGCTCCGATACCTCAGGAGCGATCTGCCATGCTTCGCGCCCTGAAGCGAGCCGTGCGGTCTTGTGACCCTATTCCATGACCTCGAACCGACCGGGACCCTCCAGGGACCGCAGGACCCCGTCGGCGATGCCGAAATGAAGCCCGCTGAGGGCCAGGGTGCCCTCAGCCTCGCGCTCGGCGATCCAGGGAAAGGTGCGCAGGTTCTGCAGCGACAGGCGAACCACCGCCTCTTCCGCAACCTGTTCGACCTCTTCGGGCGGGCAGGCCTCGCAGACGCGGCGAACGACCGGCGCCCCCTGCTGCACCCAGGGCGCGACAAAGTCCTGGCAGTCCGCCGGAGCCCCGGTGAGCATGGCGGCGACCCCGCCGCAACGGGCATGGCCCATAACCATGATGCGCCGGACATTGAGCACCTTGACCCCGAACTCCAGCGCCGCCGAGACCCCATGCAGGAGGCCGTCGGGCTCATAGGGCGGGACCAGATTGGCGACGTTGCGGACGACGAACAGCTGGCCGGGGGCGGCGTCGAAGATCAGGGCCGGGTCGGCACGGCTGTCCGAACAGGCGACAACCAGGGTGTGGGGCTTCTGACCGTCCGCGGCGAGCGCCTCATACTGGGCCTTGGCCTCGGGCCAGTGGCTGTCGCGAAAGCGGTGATAACCGGAGAGCAGGGCGGCACGGGAATGTTGGGGCATGGGGTCGGTATAGGGATTCCCGTCGCCGCTGGGGAGAGGGGGCGCGGCAGACAGGCCGACTTGACGGTCCGGTGTCCGGTGCGGCTCTTCCGCAGATGTACCGTCAGGAAGCGGGACGGAAAAACCCGTAAATCCGTTCCGCCAGCGGCTGGTTGATGCCCTCGACCTTGACCAGATCGGCCACGGACGCGCGGCCGACGCCCTTGGCCGAGCCTAAGGCGTGGAGCAGGGCCTTCTTGCGGCCGGGGCCGACGCCCTCGATCTCGTCGAGCGGATTGCGCTTGATGTCCATGGAGCGCCGCCGGGCGTGGGCCCCGTTGGCGAAGCGATGGGCCTCGTCGCGCAGGCGCTGGATGAAATACAGGGCCGGTGACTTGAGCGGCAGCATGAAGGGCGGCCGGCCCGGCATGAAGAAATGCTCCTTGCCGGCATCGCGATCCGGCCCCTTGGCCACGCCGACCGCGAGAATGTCGTCCAGCCCCAGATCGGCCAGCACAGCCAGCACCTCGGCCAGCTGGCCCGCGCCGCCGTCGATCAGCAGCAGGTCGGGGCGGACCACCTCTTCTCCTGCATCCTCGTCCTTCACCAGACGACCGAAGCGGCGGCGCATGACCTCGCGCATCATGCCGTAGTCGTCGCCGGGGGTCAGGTCTTCGCCGCGGATGTTGAATTTGCGGTACTGCGACTTCTGGAAGCCCTCGGGCCCGGCCACGACCATGCCGCCGACGGCATTGGTGCCCTGGATGTGGGCATTGTCGTAGATTTCGATCCGCTCGGGCCGGCTGTCGAGGCCGAAGGCCTCGCAGACCTCGTCGAGGATTTTGCCCTGGGCCGAGCCCTCCGCCATCTTGCGGCCCAGGGCCTCGCGGGCATTGGTCAGGGCGTGGTCGACAAGGGCGGCCTTGTCGCCGCGCATCGGCCGGGCGATCTCGACCTTGCGGTCGACTTTCATAGAGAAGGCCTCTTCCAGCAGTTCCAGCTCATGCGGCCGGACATTGGACAGGATCAGGCGCGGAACCGGCCTGTCCTCATAGAACTGGCCGAGGAAGGCGGCGAGGATTTCGGGATCGGTGTCCGTCCGGTCGACGCGCGGGAAATAGGCCCGGCCGCCCCAGTTCTGGCCGCCGCGATAGAAGAAGACCTGGACGCAGGCCTGTCCCCCCTCGCTGAACAGGGCGAAGACATCGGCCTCGGCCACGCCGTCGGCGCTGACGGAGTTTTCCATGGAGATGGCCGACAGGGCGCGGATGCGGTCGCGGACGCGGGCGGCCTGTTCATAGTCCATGGCCTCGGCGGCGGCGCTCATCTCGTCGGACAGGCGGGCGATGACGGCGCGCGACTTGCCCTTCAGAAAGGCCGAGGCCTCATCGACCAGGCCGGCATAGTCCTCGAGCGAGATCAGGCCAGTGCATGGGGCCGAGCAGCGCTTGATCTGGTGCAGCATGCAGGGCCGGGTGCGGCTCTCATAGACGCTGTCAGAGCACGACCGCAGCAGGAAGGCCTTCTGCAGGGTGTTCAGGGTCCGGTTCACCGCCCAGGTCGAGGCGAAGGGGCCGAAATAGTCGCCGGGCGTGGTGTGGGCCCCGCGGTGCTTGCGCACCTGGGGCGCGCGGTGGTCCTTGCGGATCATCAGTTCGGCAAAGGATTTGTCGTCGCGCAGCACGACGTTGAAGCGCGGCTTCAGCTGTTTGATGAAGCTGGATTCGAGCAGCAGGGCCTCGGTCTCGGAGGCGGTGATGACCAGCTCCATCGACCGGGTCAGGGACACCATCAGGCCGATGCGCTGGGTGTGGAACCGGCCCTGCGCATACTGGAGGATGCGTTTCTTGATCGACTTCGCCTTGCCGACATAGAGGCAGGTCCCGTCCTCGCCATACATGCGATAGACGCCCGGCTTGTCCGGGGCGCGGCGCGCCTCGTCGCGGATCAGGTCGGCGGCCTGAAGTGTCGGCTCTGCGGGAATCAGCTCCTCGGTCATCCAGCGCAATATAGGCGCGTCTCATCCCGGTCGCGAAGGCGGGCGGGCCATCGGCGGAGGATTTGTCATCCCGGCCGAACCCCGGCGAAAGCCGGGGGAAGAGCCGGGACGGCGTGCCCTCATCCTCCGGGCCCTCCCGGAAATCGCAACGCGATTGTCCGGGAGAAGGGTTGCCGCCGCAGTGTGTCCCGACCTGTCTCCCGGATAGCGGCTGACGCCGCTTCCGGGAGGAGGGTGTCCATGTACCGGGCGTCCCGGATCACCGCTGCGCGGTGTCCGGGATGACAAGGCGTCCGGATCGGTTCGACAGGTCCGGCCTAGAAGCGGCGGACCATGAGGACGCCGACGAGCACCAGGGCGATGCCGGCGAGGCGGCCGGGGCTGATCGGGTGCTGCGGCGTGCCGAAGGCTCCGAAATGGTCGAGGATCAGGCCGACCAGCAGCTGTCCGGCGACCATCAGGGTGATGGTCAGGGCGACGCCGAGGCGCGGCACGCCCCAGGCCGCGGCCACGACGAAGATCGCCCCATAGAGGCCCCCGACCCAGGCATACCAGGGCAGGCCCCGCGCCGCCGCGACATCCGGCTTGGCCTGCAGGACCACGGCGAGGATGCCCAGCGCCGCCGTGCCGATGGCGAAGGAGACAAAGGCGGCGTTCACCGGCGAACCGACCGCGCCCATCATCTTCGCATTGGTCGGAGCCTGCAGGGCGGTGGCTCCGCCCGCGAGGACGACGGCGATCATGGCGAAGAGGTTGGGGTTCATGGGGTCTGGCTACCAGCTTGTCGGGTTGTCCGCACCGCTGAAGATTTCCCCCAGCCGGTCCCGCGTCGCGCGGTGGGTGTCCTCCGGCAGGGCCTGCGGGTCGAACCAGCCGATCTCCGCGATCTCGCCGTGGCTCGTGCGCTCGGTCATCCTGAAGCGGTCGATGCGGTAGACCAGCACATGGTCGCCGCGGAAGAAGCGTTCGTTGGAATGGACGCTCACCAAGGTCGGGCGGCCCTCGAGGATGAGGCCGGCCTCCTCGCGCAGCTCGCGGATCAGGGCGTCCTCGCAGGTCTGGCCGCGCTCGACGCCGCCGCCGGGCAGCCACCAGCCTTGCAGATAGGTGTGTTTGACCAGCAGGACGCGGCCCGCGGAATCGATCGCCACGCCGCGCACGCCGAGGGTCATGCCGCGGCTGATCCGCGACCAGGCGAAGAACAGGGGGCGGGTGAAGGGCTCGATCCGGGTGCGCCATGTCGTCATGGGGCGACGATAGGGCCTCGCGCCGCCTTGAACAGCAGGGCGCAGGGCTTTATTGCGGGCGCGCTAAAGGAGCGTTTCCATGCTGGCCCTCTATATCATCCTCGGCTTTGTCGCCGTTCTTGCCGTCATCAATGTCGTCGAGTTCGGCCGGGTTGACTGACGTCTCCGCCGGCCGCGGTGCTGCCCTTGTCACCGGCGGGGCCAAGCGCATCGGCCGGGCGATCTGTCTTGAGCTGGCCGCCGCCGGTTTCGACCTGGCGATCCACCATCGCGAATCGGGCGACGAGGCCGCGCAGCTGGCGGACGGGATTCGGGCTCTCGGCCGACGCGCCGTCTGCCTGTCGGCCGACCTCGCAGACGCCGAAGCGACCGGGGCCCTGGTCAGCCGGGCCGTCGCGGCGCTGGGGCCGCTGTCGGTGCTGGTCAACAATGCCTCGCTGTTCGCCGATGACCGGCTGGACACCCTGACCGGCGAGAGCTGGGCCTCGCACATGGACGTCAATCTGCGCGCCCCGGTGCTGCTGGCCCAGGCGTTTGCGGCCCAGGCGGCCGAAGGCGCGTCCATCATCAATATTCTGGACCAGCGGGTGCTCAAGCCCGATCCGCGCTTCTTCTCCTATGGCCTGTCGAAGTCGGCGCTGTGGGTCGCGACCCGGACCATGGCCCAGGCGCTGGCCCCGCGCATACGCGTCAACGGCGTCGGGCCCGGACCGATCCTGCCGTCGGTGCATCAGACCGCCGAGACGTTCGCCGCCGAGGCCGCAGCCGTGCCCATGGGGCGGCCCGGCAGCCCGGAGGCGATCGCCCGGACCGTGCTCTGGCTGGTCGACGCGGACCTGGTGACCGGACAGATGATCGCCGTCGACGGGGGCCAGCACCTGGCCTGGCAGACCCCGGACATTGTGGAGTAGGCCTTGACCGTATCGCCCCTGCCCTTTCCCGCGGCACCCGCTTCCGGGGACGCCCCGCGCCGCGAGGCCCTGACCGTGTTCGTGCGTGGCCTCAAGGTCGAGGCGGGAATCGGGGTGCACGCCCATGAACAGGGTCGGCTGCAGACCCTGGTCATCGATGTGACGCTGGAGCTGGGCCCGATGCCGGTCGAGCGGCTGGCGGATACCATCAACTATGAGACCGTGGCCTCGGCGGCCCGTGCCATCGTGGCCGAGGGCCATGTCGGACTGGTGGAGACCTTTGCCGAACGGCTGGCCGTGGCGTGTCTGGACGACGGCCGGGTGCGGCGCTGCACCGTGCGGATCGAAAAGCCGGGTGCTCTGGAGGCCGCCGCCGCCGCCGGCTGCGAGCTGGTGCTGACGCGCTGACGCGTTGCGCCCGACGGTTGCGCCAAAGGCGAGGCGCGGTCATTACTGCGACCGGACTTAAGGATATCCGATGGCCGAACCCGGCGATCTTCCCCCCGCGGACGCCCCCCTGGTCGACCAGGCGGACGTCCATGATGACGACCTGATCGGCTTCGCCACACCGGCGTCGCTGCAGGGGCGACTGCGTCATGAGCCGGAGCCGGAACCCGAGCCGGAGCCCGAGCCTGAGCCAGAGCCTGAGCCAGAGCAGGAACCGGAACCCGGGGACGAACCCCTGGCGCCGGAACCCGCCCCGGTCGAGGCCGGCACCCTCTTCACCCCTTCAAGCGAATCCTCGATGCGAAAGCGCCGCCGGGACGCAGGACAGGCCATCCCCGGCGGAGGCCTGGGCCTGTTCGCCGTCTATGCCCTGATCCTTTTCGCTGTGCCGACCGTGGGCGTGTCAGCGGCGATCGGCCTGTTCGCTGTGACCGGACGGGACGAGCCGGACGACGACCTTTCGGCGTCGCATTTCATCTACCAGAGGCGCACCCTGTGGGCGGCAGCGGTGGTGGCTGTGGCGGGGGTGATCCTGCTGGCGGCACCGTTTGCACTGGGGGTGCCGATCCTGTTCGCCCTGGCGATCTGGATACTGGTGCGCGGCGCTTCGGGTGTCTGGGCCCTGAAGTCCGGCCGGGAGATTACCGATCCGCTCGGCTGGTGGATCTGACGGCAGGACGACATGGCCGATGCCCCGAGAGAGCCCCGTTTCGCCCCCGGCCATGAGTCCGAAGGCAAGCCGGCGGCCCTGATCGCCTGGGGCCTGTACATCCTGTCCCTGCCCAGCGCCAACCTGCTGGTCATCGTCGGCCTGATCGTCGCCTATGCCGGGCGCAGCGGCTCGGACGGCCTGTCACGAGCCCATATCGACGCCCAGATCCGACTGTTCTGGTCGGTGTTCTGGTGGACCATCCTGCTGTGGACCGGCATCGGGGTCTGGCTTGTGTCCCTCTTCATCGCGCCGGTGACGGGCCTGATCCTGGCCCCGGTCGCCGTGCTGCTGGGACTCAGCCTGTTGTTGCTGACCGTCTGGTTCACGATCAAAAGCCTGATCGGCCTGTTCCGGCTGCTCGGCGACAGGGCCCCCTGACGCCTCTTTCCGCCTGAGGCGGGGTGGCGATCAGGCCGCCTCTCCCCGGGCCTCGAACCGCGCCCCGGCTTCGCGCACGGCGTCCACCGCGCGATCCAGCACCTCGAGACCGGCACCGGCGACGATGGAGTCGACCGTCAGGATGCGGCGGAAGGCGCGGGCACCGGGGCGGCCGTGCATCAGGCCGAGCATGTGCCGGGTCATGGCCGGCAGGGCGACGCCCTCTTCCAGCCGCGCAGCCAGATAGGGGCGATAGCGGTCGAGGGCGGCGAAGGCGTCGACATCGGGGGTCGCGGCCCCGAACAGGCGGCGGTCGGCCTGACCGAGAAGCGCCGGCTCGTGATAGGCGGCGCGGCCCATCATGACGCCGTCCAGCTGCACGCCGTCGCCAGGCGCATCATGGGCTTCCAGATGGGCCTCGGCCTCATCCAGCGAGGTGATGCCGCCGTTGATCGAGATGGACAGATGAGGCCGCTCGCGCTTGAGCCGCCGCACAAGGCCATAGTCCAGCGGCGGCACATCCCGGTTCTCCTTGGGCGACAGGCCTTTCAGCCAGGCCATGCGGGCGTGGACGATGAAGACCTCGATCCCGACGGCGGCGCAGGCGTCCACCGTGGCGAACAGCGAGACCTGCGGGTCCTGGTCATCGACGCCGATCCGGCATTTGACGGTGGCGGGGACCGATACGGCCGCCTTGATGGCCGCCATACAGTCCGCGACCAGCTGCGGCTCGCGCATCAGGCAGGCGCCGAACCGGCCCGACTGGACCCGGTCGGAGGGGCAGCCGACGTTCAGATTGATCTCGTCATAGCCGAAGGCCTCGCCGATGCGCGCCGCCTCGGCCAGCTGGTCCGGGTCGGAGCCGCCGATCTGCAGGGCCACCGGATGTTCGAGCGCGTCGAAGCCCAGAAGCCGCTCCCGGTCGCCGTTCACCACCGCCGGGGCGGTGACCATCTCGGTATAGAGCAGGGCCTCGGCCGTCAGGGCGCGATGGAACGCCCGGCAATGCCGGTCGGTCCAGTCCATCATGGGCGCGATCGAGAGACGGCGGTTCATCGGGCCGCGTCCTTACACCGAAGTGGGGGCGCTGGATATCGGCGGCTGTGCGGCTGCACAAGACTGGTGCCCCGATCGACGACCAGGCTTTGTGAGACTCCTGCGCCACAGTTTCGCCCGAAGCGGAGATGTCTCATGGGCGCAGCACAACCAAGGGAAACCGCGCGATGTCGAAACATCCGTTGAAACGAACTCTTGTCGGCCTGCTGAGCCTGGCCCTGGCGGTGCCGATGGCACCTCTGCCGGTGATGGCCCAGGAAGGCCGGGCCATTGACCCCGACAAGCCCTCGGATGGCGTCGTATCGCCCGCTGCCTGTCGGGTGTTCGGTTTCGACCTGCCGGAGGACCGCGGCGCCGCGACCTATGCTTCGCGCAGCGGCGGTGTGCCTCCCCCGCCGCCGCCCCCGTCGGCGCCACCGCCGCCACCGCCACCGCCACCGCCACCGCCACCGGTTTTGGTACTCCCTGCGCCGCCCGTCATCCTGCCTTCGACCGCTGTGAGCGAAGTGGTCGTGACCGGTTCCCGCGTCACGCAAGATGCGAGCAGATACCCCTCGAACGTCCCCGCCCTTTCCACCCCCCAGGTTCCGGGCGTCCCCGCGACCCCCGATACCGAACGCTATCCCGACGCCACGCCCAATCCCGTGCGCCGCGTCGCCGACGAGCCGGTCTCGACCTTTTCGATCGACGTCGACACGGCCAGCTATGCCAATGTCCGGCGCTTCATCGACGAAGGGCGTGCGCCTCCCGCGGACTCGGTCCGGGTCGAGGAGCTGATCAACTATTTCGACTACGGCTATGCGCGGCCGACCTCGGCGACGCAGCCGTTCGCCATCACCACCGCCGTGACGGAATCGCCGTGGGGGGCCGGACGGCAGATCGTCCATGTCGCCCTGCAGGGCTATGAACTCCCCGAGGCCGAGCGGCGGCCGCTGAACCTGACCTTCCTGGTCGATGTCTCGGGCTCGATGGGCAGCCCCGACAAGCTGGCCCTGGCGCAGAAGTCGATGAACCTGATCATCGACCGGCTGCGGCCGCAGGACACGGCGGCAGTGACCTTCTATGCCGAGGGGGCGGGCACCCGACTGGCCCCGACGCCGGGCGACCGGAAGCTGAAGCTGCGCTGCGCCGTGGCCAGCCTGTATGCCTCGGGCGGCACGGCGGGCGCGACCGGCATGACCAATGCCTATGACCAGGCGCAGGCCAATTTCGCCCGCGACCGGGTCAACCGGATCCTGATGTTCACCGACGGCGACTTCAATGTCGGCGTCACGGACGACATGCGGCTGGAAGACTATGTCGCGGCCAAGCGGGAAACCGGCATCTATCTGTCGGTCTATGGCTTCGGGCGCGGTAACTATCAGGACAGCCGGATGCAGACGATCGCCCAGGCCGGCAACGGCACGGCGGCCTATGTCGACGACCTGAACGAGGCGCGCAGGCTGTTTGGTCCGGCGTTTGACCGGGGCGCCTTCCCCATCGCCGACGACGTCAAGATCCAGGTCGAGTTCAACCCGGCCCGGGTCAGCGAATACCGGCTGATCGGCTATGAGACCCGGCTGCTGAACGAGGCCGATTTCAACAACGACCGCGTCGATGCGGGTGAGGTCGGATCCGGGGCCTCGGTGACCGCCCTGTATGAGATCACCCCGGTGGGTGGGCCAAGCCAGATGGGCGAGCGCCGCTATCCGGAGAACCGCAACAGCCTGGGCGTCGGGGGCGGCGACCCGGACGGCGAGGTCGGCTTTGTGCAGGTCCGCTTCAAGCTGCCGGGCGAGCAGGACTCTCGACTGATGCAGCGGGTGGTGGCCAATGCGGGCGGCGACCGGGTTTCGGCCCAGCCGCCGGAAAGCACCCGCTGGGCCATCGCCGTGGCGGCCTTCGGCCAGAAGCTGCGCGGCGACCCCTGGCTGGGCGACGGCTTCGACTGGGATGCGGTGCTGGAACAGGCGCAGGGCGCGCGCGGCGAGGACCCCTATGGCGAGCGGGCCGAGTTCGTGCAGATGGTCCGGGCGGCGCAGGGGTTGCCGGCGAGGTCGGTGCCGTAGCTCTGAAAGTGTTACCGCCCTTGTCATCCCGGCGCGCGTCGAGCGCTTTTCGGATGGGGTTCAGCAAGCCCTCTCCCATGATGGGAGAGGGTTCTCACACGTCGAACTTCACCCCCTGCGCCAGCGGCAGGTCCCGGCTGAAATTCACCGTCTGGGTCTGGCGGCGCATATAGGCTTTCCAGGCGTCCGAGCCGGACTCACGGCCGCCGCCGGTGTCCTTTTCGCCGCCGAAGGCCCCGCCGATCTCGGCGCCTGAGGGGCCGATGTTGACGTTGGCGATGCCGCAGTCGGAGCCCCAGGCCGAGAGGAAGGCCTCGGCCTCGCGGACGCTGTCGGTGAAGACGCAGGAGCTCAGGCCCTGGGGCACGGCGTTCTGCATGGCGACGGCCGCGTCGAAGTCCGACCAGGTCAGGACGTAGAGGATGGGGGCGAAGGTCTCGTGCTGGACCACCGCGCTCTGGGCGGGCATGCGGACGATGGCGGGGCGGACATAGACGCCGTCCCGGTCGACCCGGTCGCCGCCGACGACGACCTGACCGCCCTGTTCGACGGCCTGTTTCAGGGCCGTGTCAAAGCCGTGGAAGGCGGCCTCATCGATCAGGGGGCCGACCAGAACCCCGTCCACACGCGGGTCGCCGACGGGCAGGGTTTCATAGGCGGCCTGAAGGCGGGCGATGAGGGCGTCGGCGATGCTCTCATGCACCAGCAGGCGGCGCAGGGTGGTGCAGCGCTGGCCGGCGGTGCCGACGGCGGAGAAGGCGATGGCGCGGACGGCCATGTCAAGGTCGGCGCTGGGCGTGACCACCATGGCGTTGTTGCCGCCGAGCTCCAGCAGGCTGCGGCCGAGGCGCGCGGCGACGGTCTGGGCCACGGCGCGGCCCATGCGGGTGGAGCCGGTCGCGGAGACCAGCGGGATGCGCGGATCGGCGGCCAGGGCCTCGCCGGCCTCGCGGCCGCCGATGACCAGCTGGGACAGGCCTTCCGGGGCGTCTCCGAGCCGGGCGATGGCGCGGTCGAGGATGGCGTGGGTGGCGAGCGCCGTCAGGGGGGTCTTTTCCGACGGCTTCCAGATCACCGGATCGCCGCAGACCAGGGCGAGGCAGGCGTTCCAGGCCCAGACCGCGACCGGGAAGTTGAAGGCCGAGATGACCAGCACCGGCCCCAGCGGCTGGTACGTCTCGCGCATATGGTGGCCGGGCCGTTCGGAGGCGATGGTCAGGCCGTAGATCTGGCGCGACAGCCCGACGGCGAAGTCGCAGATGTCGATCATCTCCTGCACCTCGCCGAGGCCTTCCGAGAGGATCTTGCCGGCTTCCAGGGTGACCAGACGGGCGAGGTCATCCTTGGATGCCCGCAGTTCCTCGCCCAGCAGGCGGACCAGTTCGCCGCGACGCGGGGCGGGGATGCGTTTCCACTGGTGGAAGGCGGCGGTCGCGCGATCGGCGACGGCGTCGAGGTCGGGCGTCTCGGCCACGCGGCCGGCCACCGAGCCGTCGATGGGCGAGCGGGCCTCGAAGCCGTCGGCGCTCCAGACCGCGCCGGGGACGCCCAGCCGTTGCAGAATAGCCTTTGCCTCGTTCGCCGCCGTCATCGTCATTCTCCGTGGTGTGCCGGGCCGTTTAGCCTTCCGGCAAGGCGGGTGAAAGCGGAACCCGGAGCGGGCGGCGCCTCAGGGTGGATGGCACTCTCTGGCGCGCCCAACTCGCGGTCAGCCGTTTACGCCCGCTTCACCCTGTCGCCAAACCGGCTGTTCACGCGGCTGCGGCATACTGTCCTTCCAGCACGGGAGAAGCCGATGGCACGCGCACAGTTCCAGAAGGGACAAAAGGTCTGGGTCGAATGCGTCGGCGCATGGGCCCAGATCGAGAAGGTCCAGCCCGTCTGGGCCAAGGGGTTCGAAGAGCCGGTCCGCGTGACCTACGACATCGGTCTGGGGCGGGAGTTCCTCGGCCATGAGCTGCTTCTGCCCACGGATGACCCGGCCGCGAACGGCGGTGATCTGTGGCGCCTGATGCGGGCGAGGAACAAGTGGCAGACGCCGGATGAGTGTTCGCACCATCCCTTCCCCGGCACCTACCCCGTAATCGTCACCGACAAGGCTGACTGGGGCGGTTGGCGGGTACCGGGTGCGGAATACGACCGCGATCCGGATCAGATCGAGTTCCAGGCCCGGTTGATCGCTGCGGCGCCGAGGCTGATGGCCCTGGCCGAACAACTGGCAGCCTCGGTCGACGAGGCACCGGAAGACGCACCGCCGGAGATGCAGAAACTGGCCGGCGAAGCCCGCGTCTTGCTGCGATCCATTACCGACATCATGGCCGCCCCGACCGAAGCGGCGGGCTTTGTCGAGCGGGTCTCACGCGCCGCCTGACCCGGCGGCGCGACAAAAGAAGGCTGATTTTCAACCAGGCCTCGACAGGAATCCGCGACGCAGCCTAGATTCGTCGCAGAACAATGGATTCTTGGGGGAGATCGCCTTGCGGGGTGACGAGCGCCGCATAACCGGTGATGGAAGGCGAAGCGTGGACCGGCTTCGGGCGCCGCCGCCATGGCTGCGCATCGCCACCCTGACTCTGGCGCTGGCCATCGCGGCGCATGTTCTGCTCGTGGCGCGCAGCCTTGATCGCGGTAGCGCGCCGCCCGTCAGCGGGTTCGGCTCCGGTGAACTGTGGGTTCTCGGTCCTCCCATCGCCATCGGTCTGTTCACGCTCGGCCTGGTCCTGTTCATGCAGCGCCGGCAGCAGGGAATCAGCCGGGAATGGGCCGCCTCCGAACGGCGCTTCCGCGGCGCTGTCGAGGCTGCACGCTGCGGTGTCTGGGAGTGGGACACCGAGACCGGCCTGGTCAGGATTTCGGACTATATGGCCGAACTGATGGGGCTGGATCGCAGCGGATCGGTTCCGGCCGAGGAAATTCTCGCCTGCATCCATCCCCGTTATCACGAGGCGGTGCACCACGCCCTTCGGCAGGCCCAGACCTTCGGGGCGTTCGATGTCACCTTCCCGGTTCCTGTTGCCCAGGGCAGGACGCGCTGGATCGATGCCCGCGGTCAGGCCCGGGGGGTTCGGGGCGAGCAGGGCTTCACCAATGTGCTCGGCGTGGCGCTGGATACCACCGAGGCGCGCCGGGCCAAGGCCCAGGCCCAGGCGGCGGAAAGCCGGCTGCGGGATGGAATCGAGAGTGTGTCGGACGCCTTTGTTCTGTTCGACAAACAGGGCCGGCTGATCCTGTCGAACGAGGCCTTCAAGGACGCCTTCGGCTTTGAGGCGGGCATGCTGCGCAGGGGCGTGTCCAGACATGAGCTGAACCAGATCGCGGCCCTGGCGATCAAGTCGGATCAGCCCGCCACGGGCGAGCGGGCCGGCACGCGTGAGATCGAGCTGCACGACGGACGCTGGCTGCAGCTGGTCGACCGTTCCACCTCCGACGGCGGCTCAGTGGTTACGGCGGCAGACATTACCGCGATCAAGCAGAAGGAGGCGGAGCGCCAGCGCGCCACCGAACGGCTGCAGGTCACCATAACGGAGCTGGAGGACCGCGAGGAGAAGCTGTCCCTGCTGGCCCGGAAATATGAGGTGGCCATGACCCGCGCGGAGGCGGCCAACCAGGCCAAGTCCGAATTCCTCGCCAATATGAGCCACGAGCTGCGTACGCCGCTGAACGCCATCAACGGGTTTTCCGAGATCATGGCCGGCGAGATGTTCGGCCCGCTGGGCGATCCGAAATACAAGGGCTATGCCGCCGACATCCTCAAGTCGGGACAGCATCTGCTGTCACTGATCAATGACGTGCTCGACATGACCAAGATCGAGGCCGGCAAGCTGACGCTGCACTATGATACGGTGTCCCTGAAGGAGCTGGTCGATGACGCGGCCCGCCTGATGCGCGGCAAGATCGAGGAGGCAGGCCTGACCCTGGTGGTCGAGGCGCCGGATCTCCCGGACATCGATGCCGACTATCGCGGACTGAAGCAGGTGGTGCTGAACCTGATTTCGAATGCGGTGAAATTCACGCCTGACGGCGGTCATGTCGGCGTCGCCATCTCGCGCCAGAATGCCGATCGCCTGAGGGTTACGGTCACCGACACGGGTATCGGCATCGCCGCCGAAGACCTGGCCCGGCTGGCGCGACCGTTTGAACAGGTTGAGGGACAGCATTCGAAGACGACCCAGGGCACCGGCCTGGGACTGGCCCTGACCAAGTCCCTGATCGAACTGCACGGCGGGACGATGAGCATCGAGAGCGAGCCCGGCCACGGCACGACTGTGAGATTCGATCTGCCGATCCGGCGCCCGGTGCAATCAGGGGAAACCCAAATGCCCGAGGTTCAGGCCCGCGCCGCCTGAGATCAGGACGCCGGCGTCGCCGCGGCGGCGGTCGGTTGACTGTCACGACCTCCCCGGTCCCGGCCGGCCGCGCGGACCCGGCGAGTCAGGATTTCCGACAGCACCTGCCGGTCATCCGGTCCCAGCGTAGCCAGCAGGGCCACGGCGTCGGCTTCCAGCCGGGCACGGCCGCGCAGCTCCGCATTGCGGGATTCTTCCAGAAGCGCCGCCGCATGGACAGGGTCGAAGCTTGCGGACCGGCCCATGTCGATGACCTGACGCCGCTTCAGCCGGGCTTCCTCGAAATCGGGGCGGGCCGCGAGGGCCGAGGCGCGCATGGTATCGCGCACGCGCTCCCGGACAGCAGGATCAAGCCGGTCGATCAGCCGCATCGGCGACGCGATCCGGGTCGGAGGTTGCTGGGCCTCAACCTGCTTCTCGACCTCGTCCCGGGTCACGAACACGGTTACCCCCGCCGCGACGGCGAACAGGTTCAGCGCAACCGATACGGCGAGCGCGATCTTCAGGGTCCCGGGGTTCATCCCAGCACCTCGGCATCATCCTCAGCGGGCAGGAAGGCCTGGTAGAGGACGGCTTCGGCCTGGGCGTCGGCGGTCAACCAGGTGGTCATCATGACACCCGCCACGATACCGGCACAGGTCGCCGCGGCCCAGCCGGCACCGAGCGCCAGCGCCAGCCGGTCCAGCCAGCGTCGACCTTCATGACGCGCCCTCTTCAAGCCCGCGTCGGCGGCCGAGGCCAGGACCCTGTCACGCAGGACGGTGGACGGGTGGGCCACGCGGGAGGCATGCAACAGGGCATCCGCCGCATCCGCTTCAGCCAGCGCATCGGCCACAGCCTCCGGCCGGGCGGCAGCAAGGGCCTGGGCGGCCGCCCGCTCAGCCTCGGGCCAACGCCGCGCGTCGGCACCATAGGCCGCGACCAGGGCGAGGAACCGTTCCGACGTCATCACACTCATACTCCCTCAGCACCCGGCCGGATATCGGCCAGGGCCAGTCTCAACGCCCGTCGCCCCCGTGACAGCAGGCTTTCCAGCGCTTCCACGCTGACCGCCATCAGGGCCGCAGCCTCGATATTGGTCAGTTCCTGATAGTGACAGAGGACGATCGCCTCCCTCTGACGATCCGGCAGTCGGGTCAGGGCCGCATCGACCCGTGCCCCCACATCCGCCGCCAGCAGTCCCCGATCCGGCGCGGGGCCGGTGTCGGCCTGATCCGGCGGCGTCGCCGTGGTCACTTCTCGCCGGCGGCGAAGCCGGTCGTAGCAGAGGTTCAGACCGACCCGGTGCAGCCAGGTGTCGAACCGGGCCTGTCCAGGCGTCCATCCCGGGGCCTGTTTCCAGGCCCGCAGCATGACTTCCTGGGCCACATCCTCCGCCTCGGCCGCATCGCCCAGCATCCGGTGGGCGAGTGCCAGCATGCGCGGAAGCTTGCGCGCCACCATGGCCTGGATGGCCGCCGGATCGCCCTGACCCACGCGGCGCACCAGGTCCTCGTCGGGGTCGGCGATCAGCGCCAATCCGGCCCTCATGCGTAAACAGCGAAAGGGTCGCCCGGTTCGTGACCGCCGTCCCCGACATCAACCTTACTCCGAAGCGGGGGCCGGAGGCGACGCCTGCCGTTGAGCATGATGAGCGGCGCGGCGTTCGGTCATGCGTTCACGGCGATGTTCACGCATGGCCTGACGGCCGGCGCGGCCTTCGGCCGGAGTGATGTAGCCATCGTGGTCGGCATCCAGGCGGGTGAAGGCCTGTTCTGCGCGGGTCTGGACGTCGGCGATAACGATCGGGCCACGGGCTTCCATCCGCGGCATGCCGCGCTGGCCGCGCGCCGGACCGCGCTCGGCGCGCATCGGACGGGGACCGCGATC